>Ga0208638_1000155_pt1 | contig 57127 bp, 63 predicted proteins | sample ETNtaG_34_FD_185753 | JGI IMG/M metagenome (GOLD analysis project Ga0208638, IMG submission 185753) | Marine microbial and viral communities from oxygen minimum zone, Eastern Pacific Ocean - ETNP201306SV51 (SPAdes) (version 2) | ecosystem: Environmental > Aquatic > Marine > Oceanic ...
CGGGATAAATTAAAAAGCTATCTCTCTCCCCAGTAAAGCTGAACCTGTTGCCAGGAGCTGTGACCCGTTAGCCTGGCGATTGTAGGAATATCCACTTTTTTATTGACCAACGACTGCACGAAGTTCCTCCTGAAGTCATGGATATGCATATGCATCTTTAATTTCTTTAAAGCTCTCTGCCACCTTTTAATAAATGCATTCTGATTAATAGGAATGATTGTTGAAGTTTTATATTTCTTTAGCTGTTCAAGGTAATTTATAAGCCACTTTGAAATAGGAACGGTTCTCAAATGATTATTCTTTGAAGTTCGTACCACCAGAACATTTCTTAGATCATCCAGATCCATCCAGGTTAACCTGTGAATTTCCCCATGACGCAAACCTGTTTTCCTGGCAATAAGAATAACGGCAGTAAAAGCCTTGTCACCATAATTAAGAAGCTTCCTATATTCCTGGGCTTCGATAGGGCGGTATCTTCCTTTATTTTCTTTTAACTTGGGCACATTGGATACAGGATTGGTTATGGGAAGCAGCCAGATCTTGATTGCTTTATTAAATAAATTATTGAGGAGTGTCAGTTCGTAGTTGGTGGTTCGATAACCATCCTTCATACGGATATTTTTAAACTTTATAAAATCTTGAGGTGTCAGATTTATAACTCTTTTGTTGGTCAACCAGGAATGATTACGGATTAATCGCTCCCATATTTTTGTCTCCTTCACTTTAGATTTTTTTGTAACAGTAAACTCTGCAATGTACTTTTCGATTAACTCTTTTAAAGTTTTCTTTAAACCATTGCCCAACAAAACTCCTTTCATTGCCGATAAATAAGTTTCATGTCCCCAAAGTCTTGCTGAGGTTTTATCGACAAAGGTTTTATAATAGGACTGGTTCCTGACTCTGACCTGGCACTGGTATCTCCTGCCTAGTTTTCTAATATACATTTGGTCTCCTTTCTTGAACGCAAAAGCGTAAATAAAGCGTTAAGATAGAAACCCTGTAGGATTAACTTTAAATAAGTATTGAAAATATTGGTGCCCCCAGAGAGACTCGAACTCCCAACCTACTGATTACAAATCAGTTGCTCTACCAATTGAGCTATAGGGGCTTGTGGTTTTATTTATAGTGAAACGAAATCAATTTCAACTGAGTAATTTATTTTTTTTTAAATTATCAATATAGTGAAATACTACAGCTGCTGAATTAGAAATGTTAAGGCTTTCCACTGTTTTATTTATATTGATTTTTAACAAAAAATCGGAATTTTTTGATGTTTGATATTTTATTCCATATCCCTCTGAACCAAAGAGAATAACGTTATTTCCATTCCAATCGTGTTTGGTAAAATCCTTGCTGGCATTATTATCAAATCCACAAATCCAAAAATTTTTAGTTTTTAAATATTTTAATGTTGTATTTATATTTGAAACTTCGAATATATTAATATGTTCTATACATCCACTTGCGCTTTTATATAATAGCTTGCTTTCTCTGGGAAAAGATCTTTCTTTGACAATTAATCCATCAATATTAAAAGAAGCTGCGCTTCTAATTATAGAACCAATGTTTCTGGGGTCAGTTACTTCCTCTAAAGCAACAAAAATAATATTTTTTTTTGTATCTGTTAACTTTAAATAGTCCTTAATTTTTGCTTCTTCCAAGTGTTCGATTTCAGCTATTAAACCTTGATGCGATATATAATCTTTTGTGCACAAACGATCCAATTCATTTTTAGTTTTGTAATAAATTTTTATATTTTTTAAAAGATTATGATTGCAATTTTCTTTATTTAGAGTTTTTTTAGAATCTTCTGTTAATAAGACTTTTAATACTCTACGACGAGGGTTTTTTAGAGCTTCAGTTACAGCGTGTTTACCCGCTATTAAAAAAGTGGATTTTTTCATGTATTTTAAGCAAATTACTTGGATTAATAACATATTTACTATCAAAATCATTTATTGCATTTGTTTGAGAAGATGATTATAAAACGTTGTTGAATAAGGCTTTATTGTCACTAAAGGTAACCTCCGTGTATTCGGAGGGGTACCAAAGCGGTCAAATGGGGCGGGCTGTAAACCCGTTGACTTCGGTCTTCGAAGGTTCGAATCCTTCCCCCTCCACCAGGTTCAATAAAGTTTTGAGCAACTAATGGGAGAGATACGTTTGGAATGTTGCGGGTGTAGTTCAATGGTAGAACACCAGCCTTCCAAGCTGGTCGTGAGGGTTCGATTCCCTTCACCCGCTCCAAAAGTTTGATATGGATTAAAAAATTATTGAGGTAATAAAAATGGCAGAAAAGAAAAAATTTGTAAGAAACAAACCGCATGCTAACGTAGGTACAATTGGTCATGTCGATCATGGAAAAACTACATTAACTGCAGCAATAACAAAAATTTTATCTGAAAAGGGTGGAGCAGAATATATTGCTTATGATCAAATCGATAAGGCTCCAGAAGAAAAAGAACGAGGGATAACCATTGCAACTGCTCACGTTGAATTTGAAACTGACAAAAGACATTATGCTCACGTAGATTGTCCAGGTCACGCTGATTATGTAAAAAATATGATAACCGGTGCGGCACAAATGGATGGTGCTATACTTGTTGTTAGCGCTACAGATGGACCAATGCCACAAACCAGGGAACATGTTCTTTTAGCAAGACAAGTGGGAGTTCCCGCAATTGTCGTTTACTTGAACAAAGTAGATCAAGTAAAGGATAAAGAACTTTTAGATTTAGTGGTTGAAGAAATACGTGAACTCTTAACTTCATATAAATTTCCTGGTGACAAAATTCCTATTATCAAAGGATCAGCACTGAATGCACTTGAAGATAAAGATGAAGCTACTGGAAAAAATTCAATTATAGAATTAATGAAAGCTATTGATGAACATATACCCCAACCCGAAAGACCAAAAGATAAACCATTTTTAATGCCGGTTGAGGATGTTTTTACTATATCAGGTCGAGGAACTGTTGCGACAGGTCGTGTTGAACAAGGAGTTGTTAAAACTGGTGAAGAAGTTGAAATAGTTGGAATCAAGGACACCAAGAAAACGGTATGCACAGGTGTTGAAATGTTTAGAAAACTTTTAGATACTGGAGAAGCTGGAGATAACATTGGAGCTTTATTAAGAGGAGTTGAAAGAGCTGATATTGAAAGAGGTCAAGTATTAGCAAAACCTGGATCAGTTACACCTCATACTAAATTTGAGGCTCAAGCGTATATATTGAAAAAAGAAGAAGGTGGTAGACATACACCTTTTTTCTCAAAATATAGACCTCAGTTCTATTTTAGGACTACAGATGTTACTGGTGAAGTTGAACTTCCATCTGGTACAGAAATGATTATGCCAGGTGATGATTCAAAATTTACTGTAAAGTTAATAACTCCAATTGCAATGAATGAAAAATTGAACTTTGCTATTAGAGAGGGTGGAAAGACAGTCGGAGCTGGAGTTGTAACCAAGATTTTAGAGTAAGCTCTTAGGAGCGTAGCTCAATTGGTAGAGCGCCGGTCTCCAAAACCGGAGGTTGGGGGTTCGATTCCCTCCGCTCCTGCCAAAGAAGGTATGTAGAAAGATGATTAATCCGTTAAAATTTGTTCAAAGCGTGAAACAAGAAGCGTTTAAAGTGACTTGGCCTACTAGAAAAGATGTTTTGATTGGCTCATTGATGGTTTTTGTTTTAGCTACGCTGGCTGCAATTTTTTTTTTACTTTTAGATCAAATTTACAAATTCTTGTTGGATATAATTTTAACTATTAATATTTAATATGAACAATTGGTATATAATTCAAACTTATTCTGGATTTGAACAAAAAGTGGCTGAAACGTTAAAGGATATTATTGAAAGCAAACAATTAAATGAAAAAATAGAAGAAGTTCTGGTGCCTTTACATGAAGTTACTGAAGTAAAAAGAGGAAAAAGAGTTCAAAGAAAAAAAAAATATTTTCCAAGTTATGTTTTAGTAAAAATGGAAATGAACAAAGAATATTATCATATGATAAATAATATCCAAAAAGTTACTGGTTTTTTGGGCACCAAAGGAAATCCAATTCCGGTTCCAGCAAAAGAAGTTGATACAATCATGGGCCGCATTAAAGAAGGTGCATTGATACCAGAAACACTTGTCAGTTTTGATATTGGTGAGCAAGTGAGAGTTTGCGAAGGTCCTTTTGCTTCTTTTAGTGGTTTAGTAGAAGAAATAGATGAAGAAAAATCTAGACTTAAGGTATCAGTCTCGATTTTTGGAAGACCTACTCCAATTGATCTGGAATATAAACAGGTAGAAAAATTTTAATTATGGCTAAAGAAATTATTGGGTATATTAAATTACAAATTAAAGGAGGACAAGCAAATCCTGCTCCACCCGTGGGCCCAGCCCTAGGACAAAGAGGCATTAATATTATGGATTTTTGTAAGACTTTTAACGAAAAAACAAAATCTCTGATGGGGAAGCCAGTTCCAGTTGTTGTAACAGTTTATAAAGACAAGAAGTTTGACATAGTTATCAAGTCACCTCCAGCCTCGCATTTTATAAAAGAAGCCGCAAAGTTGAAAAGTGGTTCAAAGGAACCTGGAAGAGTTGCAGTTGGTTCAATTACAATAAAACAAGCGGAAAAAATAGCCCAAGAAAAAATGAAAGACCTAAACGCTTTTGATTTAAAAGAGGCAACAAAAATTATTTGTGGCTCCGCAAGATCAATGGGTATAGAGGTAAAAGAATAATGAAAAAAAAGAGATCCAAAAGATTTAATAAACTATTAGAAAGCTTAAAGAATAAAAAAGGCGAAACAATAGAAGAAGCAATCAAAAAGGTTAAAAAAAACTGTACAGTAAAATTTGATGAATCGATAGATGTTGCTATTAATTTAAATTTAAAGCAAAAAAAAGAAGAAGTTTCTTTAAGGACTTCGGTCAATTTACCTAACGGGAATGGCAAAAAAATTAAAGTTGCAGTACTTTGTGAAGAAAATAAAATTCAAGAAGCCATAGAATCGGGCGCTGATTTAACGGGCACGGATAAGATAGTTAACGACATTATCGCAGGAAAAATTAAATTTGATAAGCTTGTTTCAACACCAGCAATGATGTCTAAAATGGGAAAATTGGGTAAAATTTTGGGACCTAAAGGTTTAATGCCAAATCCAAAACTTGGAACAGTAACAAATAATATCAAATCTATTGTTAAGTCGTTAAAATCTGGGCAAATAGAAATTAAAAATGATAAGGATGGAAATGTTGCTGCATCTATAGGCAAAAAAAGTTTTTCTGATATAAAAATTAAAGAAAATTATGATTCATTTTTGAAAACTATAATGAAAGAAAAACCAAAAGGTATTAAAGGAAATTTTATTATATCAGCTTTCTTGACTTCTACTATGGGAATTTCCTATAAGTTAAAATTAGACAAACAACCATCATGATGACCAAAGATAAAAAAAAAATTTATATAGAAGAGATGAAGAATTTCTTTAAAAACAATGCTTCTGTTTTTGTAACTCATTATCAAGGACTCACTGTAAAACAAATTGACAAATTAAAAGCGGAAATGAGAAAGCATGGAATTCTCTTTAAAATTACGAAAAATAGGATTACAAAACTAGCTTTAGAAGGTAGTAAATTTAAGAAACTGGAGAATTTATTTTCTGGACCCACGGCTGTAGCACTTTCACAAGATGCTATTATTTCTGCAAAGATACTGACTAGATTTGCAAAAAATAATTCAAATTTAAAAATTATTGGTGGAATCATGGAGAACGAGCCACTTTCAACTTTAGATGTGGAAAAAATAGCCACATTACCAACTTTAAAAGAAGCAAGGGCTAAAATAGCAGGTATTTTAGCTATGCCAGCACAAAAAATAATAAGTATTTTACTTGCACCAGGCTTAAAAATTGCTATTTTGGCGCACGCAAAAAGTAAAAAAGTATAAGGAAATATTTTCATGGCAGATTTAAATAAAATCATAGACGAGTTGTCAAAACTTACTGTTGTTGAGGCAGCTGAACTTTCTAAGCAATTAGAAGAAAAATGGGGAGTGTCAGCAGCTACAGCGGTTGCTGCAGCACCTACTGCTGGTGAAGCAGTTACACAAGCTGAAGAAAAAACTGATTTTACGGTATTTCTTGCAGCTGCAGGAGACAAAAAAATTAATGTTATTAAAGAAGTTAGGGCATTTACGAATTTAGGTTTGAAGGAAGCTAAAGATTTAGTTGATGGTGCACCCAAAGAAATAAAAAAAGGAGTACCAAAAAAAGAAGCTGAAGAAGTTAAGAAAAAACTTGAGGCAGCTGGAGCTAAAATAGAATTAAAATAATATTTGGTTAAATTAATAATTTTAGTTTACACCCCGAGGTGTAAATTTTAGTATGCAATTATCTTTTACTGAAAAAAAAAACATCAGAAAAAGTTTTGGTAAGTTGAGCGAGTCTCTATCAATACCTGATTTGATTGAGGTTCAAAAGAGATCGTATAAGCAGTTTTTGTCTCCAAAAAAGAATTCTAACATAAATCGACTTAAAGGATTGGATAAAGTCTTTAAGAATATTTTTCCTATCGATGAAATGTCAGATAAAGCAACTTTAGAATTTTTATCTTATCGTTTAGAAAAACCAAAATATGATGTTGAGGAATGCAGGCAAAGAGATTTAACTTATGCTTCAGCTTTAAAACCAACCCTTCGCTTAGTTGTTTATGATATAGACCAAGAAAACAATACAAAACAAATACTTTCAGCAAAAGAACAGGAAGTTTATATGGGAGAAATACCATTAATGACTTCAAGTGGAACTTTTGTAGTTAATGGTGTGGAGAGAGTTGTCGTTAATCAAATGCATAGAAGTCCGGGTGTTTTTTTTGATCATGACAAAGGAAAGACACATGCCAGCGGTAAATTACTTTTTAATTGCAGAGTGATTCCTAACAGAGGATCATGGTTGGATTTTGAGTATGACATTAAAGATTTATTATACTTTAGAATAGATAGAAAAAGAAAACTTCCAATAACAACTTTACTATATGCATTGGGATACAGTAGAACTGAGATATTAGATTTGTTTTATGATTTTAAAACTTTCAAATATGACAAAGAATCTAGCAAATGGAGAACCAAGTTCATTCCAAATGACTATAAACGTCCAATTAAATTAAAATATGATGTTATAGATTCTGATAATAAAAAAGTATTAAAGAAAGGATCTAAAATCAACTTTGTTATTGCCAATAAAATGTATGAAGAAGGTTTGAAAGATATTTTTGTTTCATCTGATTTTTTTTTAGGAGCATATGTAAAAGAAAACTTACTTGATCCGTCAACGAATGAAGTATTTTTAAAATCTGGCTCTCCTATTACACAAGAAAATTTTGATAAAATAAAAGAGTTAAATATTAACGTTCTCAGGATAGTTGACGTAGATCCCATAAATAAAGGACCTTACTTAATCGATACTTTAAACATTGATAAAAATGACTCTAAAGAAAGTGCGATTAATGATATTTACAAAGTTTTGAGGCCAGGCGAACCCCCGACTTTTGATGTGGCAAAAACGATATTTAATAATTTGTTTTTTACATCTGAACGCTATGATCTTTCGGATGTGGGAAGAGTGAAATTAAATAGCAAACTAAATCTTGAATGCAATAATGAAATCTCGATATTAAGAAACGATGATATTATAGCAATCATAAAGCATATGCTTGAACTAAGAGATGGTAAAAGAGAGATTGATGACATAGATCATTTGGGAAATCGTAGAGTAAGATCCGTAGGCGAATTAGTAGAAAATCAGTTCAGAATTGGCCTTTTGAGAATGGAGAGAGTTGTAAAAGAAAAAATGTCGACTTTATTAGAAATAGAAACTTCTATGCCACAAGATTTAATCAATCCTCGGCCAATAACCGCAGCAATGAAAGATTTTTTTGCAACATCTCAGTTATCTCAATTTATGGATCAAACAAATCCACTATCTGAAATAACACACAAGAGAAGAGTTTCAGCTCTAGGTCCTGGAGGCCTTACCAGAGAAAGAGCCGGATTTGAAGTTAGAGATGTTCATCCAACTCATTATGGAAGAATATGTCCTATAGAAACTCCCGAAGGTCCGAATATTGGACTGATAAATAGTTTAGCAACATATTCTAGAGTTAATAAATACGGTTTTATTGAAAGTCCTTACAGGAAAGTAATAGACGGTAAAGTTACCAATAATATAGAATATTTATCCGCATCAGCCGAAGCAAACTTTACAATAGCGACTGCAAATGCACTTATTGATAAAGACGGTTATTTTACTGAGGAACTTGCATCATGTAGAAAGTCACTCAATTTTATACTTTGCAAACCTGAGGTAATTGAATACGTTGACGTATCTCCAAAACAATTAGTTTCAGTAGCTGCTTCACTAATTCCTTTTTTGGAAAATGATGATGCAAACAGAGCTTTAATGGGATCAAATATGATGCGTCAGGCAGTTCCTCTAGTAAAACCTGAGTCACCATTAGTTGGAACAGGAATCGAACGAGATGTTGCCATTGATTCAGGAGTAGCGATTATAGCTAAGAGAGATGGTGCAGTCGATAAAATTGATGGAAAAAGGATAGTTGTAAAGGCTACTGAAACAGATTTATCAAAGTCGGGAGTAGATATTTACAACTTACTTAAATTTCAAAAATCAAATCAAAATACATGCATCAACCAGAGACCTTTGGTGAAAATTGGGGATCTTATTAAAAAAGGAGATATTATAGCGGATGGCCCCGCAACTAAGCTGGGAGAGTTAGCATTAGGAAGAAATGTTGCGGTAGCTTTTATGCCTTGGCTTGGTTACAATTTTGAGGATTCTATTTTAATTTCAGAAAGATGTGTAACTGATGATGTTTTCACTTCAATTCATATTGAGGAATATGAATTGATGGCTAGAGATACAAAATTAGGAACAGAAGACATAACAAGAGATATACCAAATACAAGTGAAGAGTTATTAAGAAATTTAGATGAATCAGGCGTAGTTTATATAGGAGCAGAAGTAAAACCGGGAGATATACTTGTGGGTAAAGTTACACCCAAAGGTGATACAATCTCTAATCCTGAAGAAAAATTATTAAGATCTATTTTTGGAGAAAAAGCTACTGATGTTAAAGATACTTCTCTAAAAATGCCACCAGGAAGCAATGGAATAGTTATTGATGTGAGAGTTTTTAATAGACATGGAATAGAAAAAGATGAACGATCAGTGGCAATTGAAAGGGCTGAAATAGAATCTGATCAAGAAGATAAAGTTGTAGAGGAAGAGATATTAGAGAGAAATATTAAAGCTAGAGCTCAAGAAATAATAAGTAATCAAAAATTAAATAATAATTTTATGAAGTTTAATTCTGGAGAAGTTATTACCGAAGAAGTTCTTGATCAATTGAATTTAAATGATTATTGGAAAATGGTTTTTAAATCAAAACAAACAAACGATGATCTTACAATTCTTAAAGAACAATACCTAAAAGTTAAACAAGATATAAAAGAAAGATTTCAAGACAAGATAGAAAAAATTCAACAAGGAGACGAACTTTTACCCAATGTATTAAAAATGGTGAAAGTTTTTGTTGCAGTTAAGAGAAGCCTTAAACCTGGTGACAAAATGGCTGGAAGACATGGTAATAAAGGTGTAATAAGTAAAATTGTTCCTGCAGAGGATATGCCTTATATGGAGAATGGCAAACCTGTTGATGTTGTTTTAAATCCCTTAGGTGTTCCAAGCAGAATGAACGTTGGTCAAATTTTGGAAACACACCTTGGCTGGGCTTGTTCTGAATTGGGGGAAAAGATTAATAAACTTATAAAACTAAATAAGAATATTGAAAAAAGAAATAATTCAATTCATGAAATTTTAAAAAAAATATATGGTAGCAGAGTATATGACGAAAAAATCAAATCATTAGATAAAAAAGAATTTGAAGAATTAGCTAATAATCTGTCAATAGGAGTACCAATTTCCACTCCTGTTTTTGATGGAGCATCTGTGGATGATGTTACTGACTTACTCAAATTGGCTTCATTACCAGATACGGGCCAAACTATTTTATGGGATGGAAGAACAGGAGAACAGTTTGACCGTAAAGTTACGGTAGGAACTATTTATATGCTCAAACTTCACCACTTGGTGGAGGACAAAATTCATGCACGATCAACTGGTCCTTATAGCTTAGTCACTCAACAACCATTGGGCGGGAAAGCTCAACTTGGTGGCCAAAGATTCGGGGAAATGGAAGTTTGGGCATTAGAAGCTTATGGAGCTGCATATACTCTACAAGAAGTATTAACAGTAAAATCTGATGATGTTGCAGGCAGAACTAAGGTTTATGAAACAATAGTTAAAGGTGGCGATAAATTTGAATCTGGTGTACCAGAATCGTTTAACGTTTTGGTTAAAGAAATCAAGTCTTTGGGATTAAACATTGAAATTAATTAATTATTTATGAATCAAGATATAACCAAATTATTCGGAAACGAAGCGGCAGAAAAAAAGTTTAATAGAATAAAAATTACTTTAGCGGGTCCTGACAAAATCAAATCTTGGTCATATGGTGAAATAAAAAAGCCAGAAACTATTAATTACAGAACTTTCAAACCTGAGAGGGATGGCTTATTCTGTTCAAGAATTTTTGGACCAGTTAAAGATTATGAATGCTTATGTGGAAAATATAAAAGAATGAAATTTAGGGGAATTATTTGTGAAAAATGTGGGGTTGAGGTTACAAAGACGAATGTGAGAAGAGACAGAATGGGTCATATAGAGTTAGCATGTCCTGTTGCCCATATATGGTTCTTAAAATCACTTCCTAGCAGAATATCATTGGCTATCGACATGAAACTTAAAGATGTAGAAAAGGTTTTATATTTTGAAAGTTTTATGGTTGTTGAGCCTGGTCTTACAAAACTTACCAAAAGACAACTTCTTTCAGAAGAGGAATATCTAAAAGCACAAGAGGAATATGGAGAAGATGCTTTCGAAGCTGGCATTGGAGCAGAAGCTATAAGAGAATTGCTAATACAACTAGATCTAAAAGCAGAAAAAGAAAAATTAAGATCACTATTAGTTGAAATCAAATCTAAAGTTGCAGAAGAAAGAACTATAAAGAGATTAAAATTAATAGAATCTTTTATAGATTCAGGAAATAAACCTGAATGGATGATTTTGACAAGCATTCCAGTTATTCCTCCTGACCTTAGACCTCTGGTTCCTCTTGATGGTGGTAGATTTGCTTCTTCGGATTTAAACGATTTATATCGGAGAGTAATTAATAGAAATAATAGGTTAAAAAGATTAATTGATTTAAAGGCACCAGACATAATTGTACGAAACGAAAAAAGAATGCTTCAAGAATCTGTCGATGCTTTATTTGATAATGGACGAAGAGGTAGGGTTATAACAGGCCACGGCAAACGTCCATTAAAATCTTTGGCTGAAATGTTAAAAGGTAAACAAGGACGATTCAGACAAAATTTGTTAGGCAAACGAGTCGATTATTCTGGTAGATCTGTAATAGTAGCAGGTCCAGAATTGAAACTTCATCAGTGTGGTCTTCCCAAAAAAATGGCTTTGGAATTATTCAAACCTTTTCTGTATGCGAAATTGGACAAACTAGGATTAGCTACGACAATTAAACAAGCCAAGAGATTAGTTGAAAAAGAAAAGATCGAAGTTTGGGATGCTTTGGAGGCAATTGTAAGGGAACATCCGGTTATACTAAACAGAGCACCAACACTCCACAGACTTGGTGTGCAAGCCTTTGAAGCCAAACTGATAGAAGGTAATGCGATAGAATTACATCCATTAGTATGTGCCGCTTTCAATGCTGATTTTGATGGTGATCAAATGGCTGTGCATGTTCCTTTGAGTTTAGAAGCTCGGATAGAGGCTCGTGTGCTGATGATGTCTACAAATAATATATTAAGTCCATCTAACGGCAAACCAATAATAGTGCCAAGCCAGGATATGGTTTTAGGAATTTATTATCTTTCTCAAGCAACCGAAGAACAAAAAAAAGACAAATCACAAGGATACTTCAGTAACGTAGCCGAGATAGAACAAGCATTGGAAAATAAAAACATCAGTATACATTCAAATGTAATTTGCAGATACGAAACTGTTGATGCAAAAGACAATAAAATTATAGAAAGATATAATAGTACAGCGGGAAGGTTTATTTTATCTAGCATTTTACCAAAACATCACAAAATCAAATTTTCATTAATTGACAGAATTTTATCAAAAAAAGATATTTCTGAAATTATTGATATTGTTTTTCGTTATTGTGGGCAAAAAGAAACAGTTATTTTTTGTGACAGAATTAAATCTTTAGGCTTTAAACATGCATTTAAAGCTGGAATTTCTTTTGGTAAAGATGATTTAATTATTCCAAAAACAAAACAAAAACTTGTAAATGACACAAAAAAACAAATTGAAGATTATGAGAGACAATATTCTGAAGGCTTAATTACCAGAGGAGAAAAATATAATAAAGTGGTAGATGTGTGGTCTAAATGCACAGACTTAGTTGCAAATGAAATGATGAAAGAAATTTCTACAGCAACTAGAGTAGATTCAAATGGACGAATTGAAACAAATTCAGTTTTTATGATGGCAAATTCCGGGGCAAGAGGTTCTGCTGCACAAATGAAACAATTAGCAGGAATGCGAGGACTTATTGCAAAACCTTCAGGTGATATTTTAGAGACACCAATTACATCAAATTTTAAAGAAGGTTTAACCGCACTTGAATATTTTAATTCAACACATGGTGCTAGAAAGGGATTGGCTGATACAGCTTTAAAAACAGCTAATTCTGGTTATTTAACCAGACGTCTTTGTGATGTAGCTCAAGATATTTCTATCACTAAAAGAAATTGTGACTGTAAAACAAAAAATTTTATTTCTATGTCTGAAATTATTGAAGGAGGTAATGTTATAGTAAGTTTATCGGAGCGGGTTTTAGGAAGGGTTGCGGGTGAAGATGTCAAAAGCCCAATCGATGGTGAAATAATAGTTAAAAAAAATGAAATGATTGATGAGAAAGCATGTGAAAAAATAGATTTAGCAGGCGTAAAATCCATTAATGTTTATTCCGTACTAACTTGCGAATCCAAGGAAGGCGTTTGTGCATTTTCTTATGGAAGAGATCTTTCTAGGGGCAAGCTAGTTAATTTGGGAGAAGCGATTGGAATGATAGCCGCTCAGTCAATAGGTGAACCTGGGACTCAACTAACGATGAGAACTTTCCACGTCGGAGGTACGGCGCAACTTAAAAAAGAATCTTCGGTAATCGCTCACTCCAATGGAATATTAAAAATAATAAATAAGAATTTAATTGAAGATTCAGAAAAAAATAAGATCATAATGGGAAGAAATACTCAATTATCTATTGAGGACGAAAATGGTAGACAACTAGCAATTTATAAAGAAGTTCCTTATGGAGCTAAACTTTACTGTGATAATAATGAAAAAATTACTAAAGGTAAAAAAATCTGTGAATGGGATCCAAACACAATACCTGTAATTGCGGAAAAAGACGGAATTGCAAGTTATATGGATTTGATTGAGGGTATTTCTCTAGATGAGACTGTGGATGAAGCCACAGGTGTATCCACAAAGGAAGTCAAAGATTGGCGATCGCAATCCAAGAACACTGAATTAAAACCAAGAATTACTTTAAGGGATGAAAAAGGCAATGTTATTAAAAAAGCTGATGATAACGAAGCCAGATATTATTTAGGCCCAGACTCAATTTTATCAGTGAATGATGCTCAGCGAATTCGTGCTGGCGATGTTTTGGCTAGGTTGCCTAAAGGGACTTCAAAAACTAAAGATATTACCGGAGGATTGCCAAGAGTTGCTGAATTATTTGAAGGTAGAAGACCAAAAGATAGTGCTATTATAGCAGAAAACGATGGTACGATCGAATTCGGTAAAGAGTTAAGGGGAAAACAAAAAGTATCAATCGCAACTCCCGAAGGAACATCAACTTCATATTTTATTCCCAAGGGGAAACATATTAATTTTAACCAAGGTGAGAAAATAAAGAAAGGTGAATACCTTTTAGATGGTGGTCCCGCACCTCATGATATTTTAAGAATTTTAGGAATTGGCGCTTTAACAGATTACTTTGTTAATGAGGTTCAAGAAGTTTATCGACTACAAGGTGTAGTTATTAATGATAAGCACATAGAAACTATACTAAGACAAATGCTCAAAAAGGTAGAGATTAAAAAAAGTGGGGATTCAAAATATTTATTAGGTGAAGTAATTGATAAAATCGATCTGGAAGATACTAATGAAAGTTTAAAAAAAGCGGGAAAAAAACCTGCTGAGGCAGAAAGAATCTTATTAGGTATAACCAAAGCATCACTGCAAACAAAATCATTCATATCCGCAGCTTCATTTCAAGAAACGACTAGAGTTTTAACTGACGCAGCGATAAAGGGCAAAGTCGATTCACTTCATGGATTAAAGGAAAATGTTATTGTTGGCCGTCTTATACCAGCGGGCACAGGATCTACAAAAATTAAGTGGCAAAAAATTGCTGATTCTAAAGATAAGGCAATAATCAAGACGCTCGATGAAAACGCTGAAAAACGTCTTCCCATTACATAAAAAAGCATCATTAATAGATGTTTTTTTCTTCTTTTGATTCTTAATTTTAAACGACTTGAGTGTTGACTTTTAAGATTTCAATTAGTAGTTTAGCGCAATTTTGATGGTTGGAAGTGAGGTGGTATTAACCTTAAACACTAACTGAAAAATTGAATTTTATTCAAATAAAATATCTCATTTTTCCTTCATCATTGAGAAAAAAAAATTATGCCGACTATTAATCAATTGATCAAAAGATCAAGACTGAAACAAAAGGTAAGGAATAAGGTTCCAGCTTTAGAACATTCTCCTCAAAAAAGAGGCGTTTGCACCAAAGTTTATACAACTACGCCTAAAAAACCAAATTCAGCTCTTAGAAAAGTTGCAAGAGTTAGACTTTCCAATGGTCATGAGGTTACTTGCTATATCCCTGGTGAGGGTCACAATTTGCAAGAACATTCCGTTGTTTTGATAAGGGGTGGTCGAGTGAAAGATTTGCCAGGAGTTCGCTATCATATATTGAGAGGAAATTTAGATACACAGGGAGTGAGCGTTAGGAAACAACAAAGATCAAAATATGGAGCAAAAAAACCTAAATAATAAAATTTTATGTCAAGAAAGAACAGAGCACCCAGAAGAACAATTTACCCAGATCCAAATTACAAATCAATAACTTTGTCAAAGTTTGTTAATTTTATGATGTTCGATGGAAAAAAAACAACCGCTGAAAAAATTATTTATACAGCATTTGAACAAATTAAGAATAAAACAAAAGAAGATCCAATAAAAGTTTTTAACGACGCTGTAAATAATATTCGCCCAAATCTTGAGGTTCGATCTAGAAGAGTAGGCGGAGCTACATATCAAGTTCCAGTAGAAGTAAAAACATCAAGATCACAAACTTTAGCTTTAAGATGGTTGCTAGATGCTTCAAGAAAAAGAAAAAACAAAAATATGTCAGATAGATTATTTAATGAACTTATGGATGCTTATCAAAAAAAAGGTAATGCAATTAAAAAAAGAGAAGAAACTCATAGAATGGCAGAGTCAAATAAAGCTTTTGCTCATTTTAGATGGTAATAATGACTAGAACTCACAAATTAGAAAATTACAGAAATATTGGCATCATGGCACATATTGATGCAGGAAAAACAACAACAACTGAGCGAATACTATACTATACTGGTAAGAGTCATAAAATTGGTGAAGTTCATGATGGTGCAGCGGTCATGGATTGGATGGAACAAGAACAAGAACGAGGAATTACAATTACATCAGCTGCTACCACCTGCTTTTGGGGAAAACATAGAGTAAATATTATTGATACACCAGGGCACGTCGATTTTACTATAGAAGTTGAAAGGTCATTAAAAGTTTTGGATGGTGCCATTGCTGTATTTGACGGTGTAGCTGGCGTTGAACCACAATCAGAAACAGTATGGAGACAAGCTGACAAATATAAGGTTCCACGTATTTGTTTTGTAAATAAATTAGATAGAACAGGTGCGAATTTTTTTATGTGTGTAGATATGATTAAAGATAGACTTGGAGCAAAACCACTGGTAATGCAGCTGCCGATTGGTATAGAAGCTTCATTCAAAGGGGTAGTTGATTTGATCAAAATGAAAGCTATTTTGTGGAAAGAAGAAAAGCTAGGAGCGGAATTTGAATATACTGAATTACCTTCAGATTTAAAAGCGCAAGCAGAAAAATATAGAAAAGAATTAGTTGAAACCGCAGTAGAACAGGATGAAAAATTGATGGATGATTATTTAAATGGAAAAAATATATCAGAAGCTGATCTTATATCTTGTGTTAGAAAAGGTTGCTTAAAATTCAATTTTGTTCCAGTGTTGACAGGATCTGCTTTTAAAAATAAGGGTGTTCAACCATTGCTAGATGCAGTTGTAAATTTTTTACCAAGTCCTATAGACATTGGTTCTATCAAAGGAACCAAACCCAATTCTAAAGATGAGATAGTGAGAAAATTTGATGATAAGGAGTCTTTTTCGTCTTTAGCATTTAAAGTTGCTACTGACCCTTATGTAGGAACTCTAACATTTATAAGAATATATTCTGGAACGCTAAAAACTGGTACTGGAATTTATAATACTACTAAAGATAAGGAAGAAAGAGTTGGAAGAATGTTGTTAATGCATGCTAATAGCAGAGAAGACGTTAAAGAAGCTAATACAGGTGACATTGTGGCTTTAGCGGGGTTAAAATATACAATAACAGGCCACACGTTATCTGATGAAGATAATCCTGTAATTTTAGAACCTATGGAATTTCCAGATCCAGTTCTTGAAATTGCAGTTGAACCGAAAACCAAAGCAGACCAAGAAAAAATGGGAGAAGCTTTAGGAAGATTAGCAAGGGAAGATCCGTCTTTTAGAGTGGCATCAGATGAAGAATCTGGTCAAACAATAATTAAAGGTATGGGGGAATTACATTTAGATATTATTGTTGATAGAATGAAAAGAGAATTTAAGGTTGAAGCTAATATCGGAGCTCCGCAAGTTGCATACAGAGAAACAATCTTAAAGTTTGTAGAAAATACATATATACACAAAAAACAAAGTGGTGGAGCAGGACAATTTGCAAAAGTTGAATTGAGTGTTGAGCCTTTACCCCCAGGAAAAGGAAGAGAAGTTGAAAATAAAATCAAAGGCGGATCCATTCCAAAAGAATTTATTCCGGGAGTTGAAAAAGGAATTGAAAGTGTAGCTGACAGTGGAATATTAGCTGGATTTCCTTTAATAGATTACAAAGTTACTATTCTTGATGGACTACATCATGATGTAGACTCAAGTGTTTTAGCATTTGAAATTGCATCTAGACATTGTTTTAAAGAGGCATGTACTAAAGCTACTCTTAAACTGCTTGAACCAATGATGAGAGTAGAAGTCGTAACACCAGAAGATTATATGGGAGATGTTATTGGTGATCTTAATGGCAGACGAGGTCAGGTTTCGACAACCGATAAAAGGGGTAACGCAACCGTTATAAGTGCAATGGTGCCATTGGCTAACATGTTTGGTTACATAAATAATCTCAGGTCTATGTCACAAGGAAGAGCCTCTTATTCAATGTTTTTTGATCATTATGAAAAAGTTCCTCAGAATGTTCAAGATGAAGTGATGAAAAAATTAGCATAACAATATGGATAAACAAAATATAAGAATTCATTTAAGAGCCTACGACAATAAAATTTTGGATGTTACAACGTTTGAGATAATTAACACGGCTAAAAGGACGGGGGCACAAGTTAAAGGACCAATTCCTTTGCCAACAAAAAAAGAAATTTTTACAGTCTTGAGATCTCCTCATATAGACAAAAAAAGTCGAGAGCAATTTGAAACACGTACTCATAAAAGATTGATAGATATATTAGAACCAACACCCCAAACTGTCGAGGCCCTCATGAAATTGGATCTGGCTTCGGGTGTTGATATAGAAATAAAACTGTAGGCTATTTTATGACCATTGGATTAATAGGAAAAAAAATTGGAATGACAAGAGAGTTTTTTGATTCAGGAACTTCAATACCTGTGACAGTACTATTTGTTGAAAAAGGAAGAATAATAGATGTCATTAAAAAGGAACAAAGGGGCTACGATGCTATAAGAGTAGGATTTGGTAAAATAAAAAATTCTAAACTAACAAAACAAATGAGAGGTGTTTTTTCTAAAAAAACAACTGAACCGAAAAAATTTTTAAAAGAGTTTAGAGTTGATAATATTTCTGAATTTAAAGAAGGAAACGAAATAGGATTGGAGCTTTTTAAAGATCAAAAATTTGTTGATGTCACCGCACGAACTTTAGGAAAAGGTTTTGCAGGTGTTATGAAAAGATATAATTTTTCTGGTGGAAGAGCATCACATGGAGTTTCAGTATCTCATAGAGCACATGGATCCACCGGCCAAAATCAAGATCCAGGTAAGGTGTTTAAAGGAAAAAAGATGGCTGGTCACATGGGTGACAAGATGAGAACTATTCAAAATCTTGAAATAATTAAATCCGAACAAGAAAGCAACCTGATATTTATAAAAGGATCTATTCCTGGATCAAAAAACTCATATGTGCTAATCCAAAAACCTTCAAAAAAAATTAACAGAAAAACTACTTTAGAAAAGACTAATAGAATTGTTACCAAAGATAACAAAAAAATCTCACAGACAGATTCTCAAAAAACAAAAGAAGATCAATATGTTGATAGGAAAAAAGAAAAAAAGACAGAAAATATAAAAAAATGAAATTACAAGTGATTAACTTAGAAGCAAAAAAAAGTGATAATATTGAATTATCTGATAAGATTTTTTCGGTTGATCCAAATAAAAATGTAATTCAATCTGTTATTGACTGGCAACTTAGTCGATTTAAATCAAGGACAGCTAAAACTAAACAAAGAAATGAAGTGATTGGCTCAACAGCAAAAATATATGCACAAAAAGGAACCGGAGGAGCAAGACATTCAAGTAGAAAGGCACCGATATTTATTGGTGGTGGTGTAGCTCACGGACCCAAAGGAGCGGTATATAAAATTAAGAAGATTAATAAAAAAATTAAAAAAATTGGTTTAGTGCATGCGCTATCTCAAAAATATAAATCAAATTCACTTTTTGTAATTGAGGATTTTAAAAAAGAGATTGAAAAAACTAAGTTATTTAATCAATTTTTAGAAAAGAACAAATTAAAAAATTCACTTATTATATTAGATAAAAACTCAAAAATAAAAATAATCAGATCAGTAAGAAATATTCCTAATTTAAAAATTATTGAACAAGAAGGAGTTAATATTTACGATCTTTTAAAATATAAAAATGTCATATTTACCATTACATCAATTAAAACTTTACAAGATAGACTTTCAAAATGAAAAAATTTAATTTATTAGACACGATTATTTCTCCAAATATTACCGAAAAGGCAACTTCTTTATCAGAATTTAATAAATTAGTTTTCAAAGTAAACAGAAATGCTACCAAAAATTCTATTAAACGAAGTGTTGAGAAAATATTTAAGGTTAATGTTATCAAAATAAATACAATCAACTCAAAGGGAAAGAGAAAGTTAGTTCAAGGCAAGAAGTCATTTAAACCAGGATATAAGAAAGCAATAGTAACGTTGAAAAAAGGGCAAAGCATTGACTTGGCAACAGGAATTTAACATTATGACATTAAAAACTTTTAAATCTTACACGAAATCTACGAGAGGAACTGTTTTAGTCGACCGAAAGAACCTATGGAAAGGAAAACCGCTCAAAACATTATCTTTTGGAAAAACCTCAACAGGTGGACGAAATAATTTAGGAAGAATTACTTCAAGAAGCAAGGGAGCTGGACACAAAAATAAATATAGATTTGTAGATTTTTATAGAAAAAAAGATGATTTAAAAGCAAAAATTGAAAGAATTGAATATGATCCAAATCGCTCAGCATATCTAGCCTTGATAAAATATGAAGATGGAATAACAAATTATATTCTTGCACCAAATCAAATTGAAATTGGAGACGAAATTGTTTCGGGAAGAAATAAAGAAATTAATATTGGAAATTGTATGCCATTATCCGATATTCCTGCTGGCACCGATATACATAATATTGAATTAGCGCCAAATTCTGGGGGTAAACTTGTTCGTTCGGCTGGTTCATCGGCTCAAATTTCAGGAACCGATGAAAATTATTGTATTATTAAACTTGCATCAGGAGAGGTAAGAAAAGTAATTAATTCAGCAAGAGCAACTATTGGATCCGTATCTAATAGCGATCATCAAAATGTCAAAATTGGTAAAGCTGGAAGAAATAGATGGAGAGGTAAGAGACCTTCCGTAAGAGGCGTTGCCATGAATCCAGTTGATCACCCTCATGGAGGCGGAGAAGGAAAAACATCTGGAGGAAGGAGTCCAGTTTCACCATGGGGACAATCAGCAAAAGGCTTAAAAACTCGAAAAAATAAAATGACAAATAAATATATAATAATGAGAAGAAAAAAAAGAGATTAATTTATGTCTAGACCTATATGGAAAGGTCCATTTGTGGATCCTAGTTTAATTAAAAAAGTTGAAAAATTAAAGGGCCAAACTAACAAAATTCCTATTAAAACTTGGTCAAGAAAATCAACAATTATACCAGAATTTGTTGGTCATAGTTTTTTGATACACAATGGAAAAAAATTTATACCTATAAGAATTTCTGAGGAAATGGTAGGTCACAAATTAGGTGAATTTTCTCCTACGAGACAATTTTTTGGACATACTCCAGCGGATAAAAAAGCCGCTCAAGAAAAAGCAGCAACTGCTACTGTTGTAAGGTCAGCGGAACCTGCCGCTTCCTCTGGCACAACATCAAAAAATATAAAAGTTAAAGAAGGTTCTAGCGATGCAAAAAAATAAAAATATAGCAAAAGCAGTAAATAAAAATGTTAGATCAAGTCCAAGAAAAATAAATCTTTTGTTGAGAAATATTCGCGGGAAAAAAGTTGATATAGCTATTAGAGATTTGTCTTTCGCACGAAAAAGAATAGCTTCCGACATAAGAAAAACTGTTCAATCAGCAATAGCAAATGCAGAGAACAATTATCAATATGATATTGACAATTTATATGTCAGGGAAGCTTACGCTGGCAAGTCTATTGTATTGAAAAGATTTAGAGCAAGAGCCAAAGGCAGAGCCAGCGCAATAAAAAAACCTTATAGCAATGTTACTATTATACTTGCGGAAAAAATAAACAAAAAGGAGAAATTACATGGGACAAAAAGTTAGTCCAATTAGTTTAAGACTTGGAATTAATAGAGGCTGGGATTCTGTCTGGTTTGCAAAAAAAAAGCAATATGGAAAACTTTTAATTGAAGATTATAAAATCAGAGATTACATTAAAAAGAACATTGTTAACTCAGGAGTTTCTCAAGTTATAATTGAGAGGACAGCAAAAAAGTGCATTATATCCATTTATACATCAAGACCAGGATTTGTTATCGGTAAAAAGGGATCTGATGTTGATAAGATAAAGAAAAATCTTACAAAAATAACAAGTAGCGAAATAAGTTTAAATATAAAGGAAATAAAAAAACCTGAACTCAACGCTTTCCTTGTTGCTGAAAATATAGCCCAACAATTAGTAAAAAGAATAGCCTATAGAAGAGCTATGAAAAGGGCAATGCAATCAGCGTTAAGATTAGGAGCTAAAGGCATCAAAGTTTGTCTGGCCGGAAGATTAGCAGGAAACGAGATAGCTAGGACAGAGTGGTTAAGAGATGGAAGCGTTCCATTACACACATTGCGAGCTGATGTTGATTACGCCGAATCTGAGGCTTTAACTACTTATGGTTTAATCGGTATCAAAGTGTGGATCTATAAAGGTGAAGTTTTTTTAAGTGAAAAAAATAATTTGAACAAGAAAGAAGTCAATAATGCTACAGCCAACAAGAACAAAATATAGAAAATCCCATAAGGGAAGAATTCACGGTAGCTCTAATAGGGGTGAAATTTTAAATTATGGTATTTATGGTCTTAAAGCGTTAGAACCAGACAGGATAGTATCGAAACAGATTGAGGCAGCTAGAGTTGCTCTAACGAGATATATGAAAAGGACTGGAAAAGTATGGTTAAGAATTTTTCCAAATATACCAGTTTCAAAAAAACCCATAGAGGTGAGAATGGGGAAAGGAAAGGGTTCACCTGAATTTTGGATTTGTAGAGTGAAACCTGGAAGAATAATTTTCGAAGTAGATGGTGTAAGCGAAAGTGTTGCTAGAATAGCATTGTATAAAGCTTCAGCTAAATTACCAATCAAAACTAAATTTATAAAGAGATTTTAATAATTATGAAAAACAAAGAAATCAAAAAACTAACCATTGATGAACTGAAATACAAAGTCAATTTATTAAAAAAAGATTTATTTAATTTTAGGTTTAGAAAAGTTAATGGTCAACTTGAAGATACCTCAAAAGTTTCTAAAATGAAAAAAGATATAGCAAAACTTTTAACTGAGTTAAAAAAAAAGGGCTAGCATGAGCAAGAAAATATTAAACGGCAATGTAATTAGAGATCAGAATGATAAAACAATAACAGTTTTAGTAAAAAGAAAGTACGTTCATCCTTTTTTTGGTAAGGTGATAACCTCAACAAAGAAATATCATGCTCATGATGAAAAAAATAAATTTAAAATTGGCGACAACGTAGAAATAATTGAATCAAAGCCTTATTCAAAAAAAAAAAGATGGGAGGTAATTTCAAATAAATGATACAAATACAGACCGAGTTAGATGTTGCAGACAATACGGGAGCAAGAATAGTTGAGTGTATTAAAGTTTTAGGCGGCACAAAGCGAAGATATGCTTCGATTGGTGACAACATTGTTGTTAGTGTAAAGGAAGCTATTCCCAATGGAAAAATAAAGAAAGGTTCTGTACATAAAGCTGTTATAGTAAGAACAAAAAAATCAATACATAGAGTAGATGGAAGTAAAGTTAAATTTGACAATAACGCTGTTGTTATTACCGATGATAAAGGTGAGCCTATTGGTACACGAATTTTTGGTCCTGTTACAAAAGAATTAAGAGCTAAAGGCCAAACAAAAATAATTTCATTAGCACCCGAGGTTTTATAAAGAAATGATTAGAAAAGGTGACCAGGTTGAAATAATTTACGGCAAAGATAAAGGAAAAAAGGGAGAAGTAATTGAAATTTTGAGGCAAAAAAATAAAGCAAAAGTGAAAGGAATAAATATAGTTAAAAAACATGAAAAAGTTACAAAAGAAAAAAAAGGTGGAATTATTTCAAAGGAAAATTTTATTCACATTTCTAATTTAAAAAATTTAGAAACAGAAGATAAAAACAAAAAAAATATTGATAAAAAATGATACCAAGACTTAAAAAACAGTACGATAAAGAAGTTGTAGAAAATATACAAAAAAAATTTTCTATGAAAAATAAACTAATGGTTCCAAGATTTTTAAAAGTTGTTTTGAACATGGGTCTAGGATCTGAATCCAGTGACAAAAAGAAGATCCAGAATTGTATTGAAGATATGGCGCTAATAAGTGGTCAAAAACCAATTGTAACAAAATTTAAAAAATCCATTTCTAATTTTAAAACCAGGAAAGGCAGCACCGCAGGAGTCAAAGTTACTTTGAGAAGTTACAAAATGTATGAATTTATTGATAGACTTGTAAACATTGCGTTGCCAAGAATAAAAGATTTTAAAGGATTAGATTCAAATGGATTTGATAAATTTGGAAATTATAGTTTTGGTATCAAAGAACATATTATTTTTCCTGAAATTAATTTTGATAAAGTAGACCGAATTAGAGGTATGGACGTAATATTGGTAACAAGTGGAAAGAATATAGCCGCTACATTAGAACTATTGGAAGCTATGAACTTTCCATTTATCAAATCAAAAAATAAAAAGAAAATTAATTGAGAGATTATGGCAAAAACAAGTGTAATACAAAGAAATTTAAAAAGAATTAAACTTGCAAATAAATTTTTTAAGAAAAGACAATCTTTGATAAAGATAATTAAAAATAAAAAATTACGTTTGGATGAAAGATTTGAAGCACAAATTAAACTTGCAAAATTACCAAGAAATTCAGCCAAAGTAAGAATTAGAAATAGATGTGAAATTACTGGTAGAGCACATGGCGTATATAGAAAGCTTCGAATTTCTAGGATAGCTCTTAGAGAATTAGTGTCAAAAGGAAAAATTCCAGGTATGACAAAATCAAGTTGGTAAAAAAAGGAGAAAATGAAAATATGACTTTTGTAGATCCGATAAGCGACATGATAACAAGAATAAGAAATGCTCAAATGAGAATGTCGAAAAATGTAACTATACCTAACTCTAAATTTAGAATAAGAATTTTAGAAGTTTTAAAACAAGAAGGATACATTTCTGACTATAAGCTCTTATCAGATTCTAATAACAAGAATACTTTATCTGTTGATTTAAAGTATAGTAATGGTTTACCGGTAATAAGGGAAATTAAAATTATATCAAAACCAGGAAGAAGAATTTATGCAAAAGCAGATAGTATTCCAAAAATCCAAAATGGATTAGGTTTAGCAATTTTATCCACTTCAAAAGGAATTATGACTGACAATGAAGCAAGAAATCAAAACGTTGGCGGTGAAATAATTTGTAGGATATTTTAAATATTTATGTCTAAACTTGGTAAAAAACCAATTCGGATTCCAGCAGATACAAAAGTTAAAATTGAAACTGGAAAGCTTGTCTTGACTGGCCCTAAAGGCTCTAGAGAGCTTAGCATTAATGATAAAATTTTTACCGCAACTATATCGAACAACAATAATCTGATTTTAAAGTTAATTGATAAAAATGAAAAATCAAACGTGATGTGGGGTACTACAAGAAGCAAACTCAATAGTGCAATTATTGGTGTAGCGACAGGTCACGAAAAAATACTAGAATTGACCGGTGTCGGTTATCGAGCAACTTTAAAAGGAAGTATATTAAATTTACAATTGGGATTCAGCCATGATACATCGTATGAAATACCAAAAGATATTAAACTTACAGTAGAAAAGAGCACTATTATTAAAATAGCAGGAATTGACAAGGAGTTGGTTGGAAAAACCGCTTCAGAGATCAAAGGATTAAAATTCATTGAACCGTACAAGGGAAAAGGCATAAAAGAAAGAGGACAATATGTGCGGAGAAAAGAAGGTAAAAAGAAATAATAATTTATGAGAAAATCAATTCACGATAAAAGAGCTGAAAGAGTAAGACGTAAGCTTAAAAAATCTAATTCAAATAGGTTCAGATTATCTGTATTCAGATCTTCTAGAAATATATCAGCACAAATTATCGACGATAATAATAATAGAACTTTAGTTTCAGCATCATCGTTAAAAAAAGACATTAATGATAAAAATAAAAAAAGCGATTTGTCAGTTTATGCGGCTGAATTGTTGTCCAAAAAAGCGTTAGAAAAAAAGATTAACAAAGTTTATTTTGATCGTGGCAGCCACAGGTACCATGGTAGAATAAAAATATTTGCAGAAGTTTTGAGAAAAAATGGCATAGATTTTTGATATATTTATGAATAAAAGTGAATTTAAAGACAAACTTGTTTCAATTAATAGAATAACAAAAGTTGTCAAAGGTGGCAGAAGATTTGCCTTCGCTGCTCTGGTTGTAATTGGAGATCAGGTAGGTTCTTTTGGTATAGGACAAGGTAAGGCGAAGCAAGTACCAGACGCGATAAAAAAAGCTACAGAGACTGCAAAAAAAAATCTTATAAAGATTCCTTTACGCGAAGGCAGAACTTTACATCACGATGTTTTGGCAAAGGATGGAGCTGGTAAAGTTTTATTAAGATCAGCACCTCCAGGAACAGGTATTATTGCTGGAGGACCCGTAAGAGCCGCTTGTGAAGTGATCGGAATTCAAGATGTGGTAGCAAAATCAATGGGCAGCTCAAATCCTATAAATGTTCTTAGAGCTTGTTTGAAAGGATTAAAGAACCAAAATTCTCCAAAGCTGTTAGCTCAAACAAGAGGTAAAAAAATTTCAAAAATAATTAAAAGTAAAGAAGCATGAACAGATATATGCAGTTAAATACTTTAAATATTAAAAATAAGAAATCGGGAAAAAGACTTGGAAGAGGCATAGGTTCTGGAAAAGGTAAAACTTCGGGAAGAGGGCACAAAGGGCAGAAATCAAGATCTGGCGTAGCCATAAAAAGCTTTGAGGGAGGACAAATGCCATTATACAGAAGATTGCCAAAACGTGGATTTAGAAATTTTAAAACCAAAATAAAAAAATATATTGCTTTGGTTAATTTAGCAAAAATACAAGAAAATTTTGATAACAAAAAAATATTACCAAATAGTAAAATAAATCTATCAACTTTGCAAAAATCTCATCTGATAAATAAAAAATATAATAAATTAAAATTACTTGGATCAGGAGATATAAAAGAAAAATTTGATATTGAGGCAAATTTTATTTCGAGCTCGGCGAAGAAAAAAATAGAAAAATTGGGCGGGAAAGTTACACTAATTAAGTAGCAAGCAATTAAATTTGAATTCACTGATTAGATTAAATGGTAAATACAAATATAAAATCATCGGCGCTTTCTAAAGATAACGATTTAAGGAATAGAATTTTATTTACTATTTTTATTCTCTCAGTCTACAGATTAGGAACTTATGTTCCTTTGCCTGGAATAGATGCTCAATCTTTACATACGTTAATGCAATCAAATCAGCGTGGACTTCTTGGAATGTTCAATGTCTTTTCTGGTGGTGCTGTTAAAAGAATGGCTATTTTTGCTTTAGGAATTATGCCTTACATATCATCTTCAATTATAATTTCGCTATTAACTGGTGTATCAGATTATTTTAAAAATTTAAAAAACCAAGGTGAAATAGGAAGAAAAAAAATTACACAATACACTAGATATGGAACTGTTTTGTTGGCTACCGCACAAGGTTATGGGGTATCAGTAGGCCTTGAGAGTTCATCCAACGTGGTTATTGATCCGGGTATGTTTTTTAAGTTGACCACGGTAATTACTTTAGTAGCTGGTACTATTTTTTTAATGTGGTTAGGAGAGCAAATTACTCAAAGGGGCATAGGAAACGGAATATCTTTGATTATATTTTCAGGTATCGTTGCAGAAATACCACGTGCCCTAGCCACAACATTCGAACTTGGTAGAACAGGAGCTTTGTCAGTCTCAACGATTTTATTTATTCTTGTATTACTACTAGGTACGGTAGCCTTTATTGTTTTTATTGAGAGAGCAATAAGAAAAATTTTAATAAATTACCCCAAAAGACAAATGGGAACAAAAATTTATGGTGGAGAATCATCACATTTGCCTTTAAAAATTAATACAGCAGGGGTTATTCCTGCAATTTTTGCCTCAGCATTGTTGTTGCTGCCAGTAACTTTTTCAAATTTTGCTTTGTCTGATTCAGAATTTATAATTAGTTTGTCTTCTTTATTTTCTCAAGGGAAGCCTTTGTATATGCTGTTATACGCTTCAGGTATAATATTTTTTTCTTTTTTTTACACTTCGATAGTTTTTAATCCAAAAGAAACTGCGGAAAATTTGAGAAAGCATGGAGGCTATGTACCAGGAATTAGACCCGGTGAAAGAACAGCATATTTTATTGAAGAGATTTTAACACGATTGACTACAATTGGTGCTTTGTATTTAACTTTAGTTTGTTTAATGCCAGAGTTTTTAATTTCTAAATATCCTATTCCATTTTATTTGGGAGGAACATCAGTATTAATTGTTGTGGTAGTTGCCATGGATACTGTTTCCCAAATACAGACGAGGATGATGAGTCAACAATACCAGTCATTAATTAAAAAAACTAAATTTGGAAGATAGTCAAGTGAATATTATACTGTTTGGTTTGCCTGGAGCTGGAAAAGGAACACAAGGGAACATTTTAGCAAAAGTTTTCAACTTATATAAAATTTCAACGGGCGATTTACTTAGAGATGAAATTAATAAAAAAGGCGCATTGATCAATAAAATTAAAACAATAATAGATAAGGGCCTCTTAGTTTCAGACGATATAATTAATAATTTGGTGGAAAATGTTTTATCAAATAAAAGCTATTATAATCGTTTGATTTTTGATGGTTATCCAAGAACCATGAATCAGGCAGAACATCTAGATGTTTTAGTCAAAAAATATAATCAAAAAATATCATATGTGTTTAACTTAAAAGTTAGTAAAGATTCGATTATTAAACGTTTTTTAGGTAGACAAGTATGTTCTAAATGTGGATTAATATTTAATGAATTTTATTACCCTTCAACGAACGAAAATCATCTATGCGATCCTAAATTTTTACAAAAAAGATCTGATGATAATGAAAAAACGGTAAGAAAAAGATTTGATATGTATACCAAAGAAACATCACCTATTTTGAACTATTACAGGGATCAAAATTTGTTGCATGAAGTTGATGCGTTGATTGATATTTCTTTAATTTCTAAGGAAATACGTCGAATTATTTATTCCTTAGAGACTTGACTTTACAACAGGTAATTATATAAATAGCGACGTTAGATAATTAATCTCAGCAAATTATGGCTCGTATAGCAGGTGTAAATATTCCGCAAAATAAAATTGTTAGCGTTGCATTAACTTACATACATGGTATCGGAAAAAAATTTTCAGACAATATATGTGGTAAATTGAATATTTCTAAAAGCAAAAGAGTTAATAGTCTTACCGAAGATGAAATTAAAAAAATTAGAGAGTTTATAGATCAAAATTATAAGGTTGAAGGAGATTTAAGAAGAGAAATCTCTTTAAATATTAAACGTCTCATAGATCTAGCTACTTACAGAGGAACAAGGCATAAAAAAAAACTACCTGTTAGGGGGCAACGAACACATTGTAATGCGAGAACAAGGAAAGGAAAAGCGATTGCTATAGCAGGGAAAAAATTAACACCATTAAAAAAATAATCCTATGGACAAAACTAAGATTAAAAAAGTTGAACCCGATAATAAAAAAATTGAAAAAATACCTATAAATAAAAAAGCTAAAAAAAGAATAATAAAAAATATTACCTCAGGTATAGCATTTGTGAATGCAACTTTTAATAATACGATTGTTACAATATCTGACGATAATGGAAATGTAATAGCTTGGTCTTCAGCTGGATCTAGAGGTTTTAAAGGTTCGAGGAAGTCTACACCTTACGCCGCACAAATAGCAGCCGACCATGCAGCAGGCAAGGCACAAGAACATGGCATGAAGACTTTGGCTGTTAAATTAAAAGGTCCTGGCTCAGGAAGAGAGACAGCTTTGAGAGCATTTCAAGCAAAAGGATTTAAAATTCTTACAATAGATGATGTTACGCCATTACCACACAATGGTTCAAGACCACCCAAAAGGAGGAGAGTATAATTTATATGGAAAATACAATAATAGGTCAAAACTGGAAATCTTTAATTAAACCTAATAAGTTAAATATACAAAATAACGAAGATAAATCTGTAGCTTTAATAACAGCAGAACCTTTGGAAAAAGGATATGGTCTTACAATTGGAAATTCTCTTAGAAGAATTTTACTTTCATCGATTCAAGGCGCAGCAGTCACAGATATACAAATTGATGGTGTTCTTCATGAATTTTCTTCTATAAAAGGTGTGCGAGAAGATGTTACCGATATAGTCTTAAATGTAAAATCTCTATCGCTTAAAGTAGCATCTGAGGGGCAAAAAAAATTAATATTAGACATCCAGGGCCCTGGTGAGGTTAAAGCAAAGGATATACAGCCTAATTCTGAAGTGACTATTTTAAATCCAGAGCATGTTATATGCCATTTAGATGAAAATAAGAAATTTCATATGGAACTTATCGCAAACACGGGCAAAGGATATAGCCCAGCTGAGAAACATAAAAAAGATGATGCTCCATTAGGATTAATTCCAATAGATTCTCTGTTTAGTCCAGTTAAAAAAGTTTCATACTCTGTTGAAAACGCTAGAAAAGGAAAGTTCCTTGATTATGATAAATTGGTTATAAATGTTGAAACGGATGGTTCTATAGATGCTGAAGATGCTGTAGCTTATGCAGCTAGAATTTTTCAAGAACAACTGTCTCCTTTTATAAATTTTGAAGAACCTAAAGATATAGAGAAAAAACCTCAAGTAATTGAACCAGAATTTAATAGAAATTTATTGAGAAAAGTTGATGAACTTGAACTTTCTGTGAGATCAATGAATTGTTTAAAAAATGATAATATAGTTTATATTGGTGATTTGGTTCAAAAAACAGAAGCTGAAATGTTAAGAACACCAAATTTTGGTAGAAAGTCGCTTAACGAAATTGAAGAAGTTCTGAACTCAATGTCCCTTTATTTAGGAATGGAAATACCGAATTGGCCACCAGATAATATTGTCCAATTATCAAAGAAGCTCGAAGAGAATACATAATATAATACATGAGACATAAATTAGCCAATAGAAAGTTGAATAGAACTTCTGAACATCGAAAATCTTTGTTCAAAAATATGCTTAATTCCCTAATAAAATATGAACAGATCACAACAACCTTACCTAAAGCAAAAGAACTAAAGCCTAAAATTGATAAAGTTATAACTTTAGGTAAAAAAAATGATCTACAATCAAAGAAAAATTTATTTTCTAAGCTACAAGATAGGTCGTCAGTAAATAAGTTAGTTAACATATTATCCCAAAGATATGAAAAAAGAAAAGGCGGATATAGCAGAATAATTAGAGCGGGTTATAGATATGGAGACGATGCCCCAATGAGCATTATCGAATTAGTTGATAGGGATGTGGAAGCAAAAAAAATTGATATAAAAAAGAAACCCGAAAAACTACCGGAATCGGTAGAGAGTCAGAAACCAACGCCCGTAGATAAAAAAAAATAGCACAAAAACAACTTATTTATGAGAGATATTATTAGTTGCTTTAATTAGCAATATTCAATTCTATTATATTTTTATGAAAAAAGTTTTATTAGTTACTGATGACTTCGTTAATATTCGTTTGGATAAATGGTTTAAAAAAAATGTATGTGAGATTCCTCAGTCTTTGATCGAAAAAAATATAAGAAAAGGAAAAATTAGAGTAAATAATAAGAAGAAGAACAGTTCCTATAGACTTCAAAAAAGAGATGAGATTTTTATTAACAATATTAACTTTTCAGCGAACAAGAATATAAAAAATAAAAAAAAATATATAGCTACAGCTAAAGATATCTCCGGATCATCTAGTATTTTTGTTGAGAATAATGAAAATTTTGCTGTGATAAATAAACCAGCTAGCATCGCAGTTCAATCTGGCACACGCTCGAAAAGAAATATTCTAGATATTTTACGTATGACGAAAGAATTTGTAAATTTTACACCATACACTGTTCATAGAATTGATAAAGAGACGAGCGGTTTACTGATTGTTGCAAAAAACAGAAAGTATGCTCAATTATTCACCTCACTTTTTCGTTTAAGAAAAATTCATAAAACTTATTTAGGTATAGCAGTAGGAGAATTTTCAAACAGCAGCGGAATCCTTTCTGACTATTTATTTCATTACGAAGGTGATAAAAAAATTAAAACCAAAGCTATAACTCACTTTAGAGTGATAGATTCTAATAACAACTATTCTTTTTTAAAATTAGAACCTAAAACTGGCAGAAAGCACCAGTTAAGAAAACAACTTTTAATGCATGGACATCCTATTTATGGAGATTCAAAATACAGGCTATCAGAAACTTGCAAAAATAAAAAGAATAATCTTATGTTACATGCTTATAAAATTAATTTTTTGATTAATGAGAAAAAATATAACTTTTCAACAGAACCACCTAACTATTTTAAGAATACTCTTAAAAAAAAATATTTAAAAAGTTTCTTATAATGACCTTTTCAATATCCCTATAATTATTTATTCCCATCTCTTTTAGGCTTGTGATTCCTTTGTCCTTGATTCCACAAGGAACGATACCTTTATATTTTGATAAATCGTTACATACATTTAATGAAAATCCATGATACGCAATCCATTTTTTTACTTTTATTCCAATAGCTGCAATTTTTTTACTCTTTTTTTTCTTGTTTACCCAAATTCCAATATTTTTTGAATCATTATATGATTCTATGTTGTACTCTTTAAGAATTTGAATGATGCAGGTTTCAATTTTGTTAATTAGACTTCTAATATCTTTTTTTCTATTATTTAAATTTAGCACAAAATAGATGATTTTTTGACCAGGTGAATGATGTGTATATTTTCCACCTCTATTTGCTTTAATTACATGGAGATTCTTATCTATTAGATCTTTTTTATTAGCGCTTGTTCCAGACGTATATACAGAATTATGTTCCAGTATCCATAACAGTTCCTTCTCTTTTCCTAATGAGACGTCTTTAACCCTTTGTTCCAGTATTTTCATCGATTCCATATAATCAACTGGCTTTATGCTGTTTTTTACTTCTATATTCATTTTAAGTTTGTGGTTTTAAAAAAAATCAACTAAACAATTCAAAATTAATAAATATATAATTATGAGTTTAACAAAAGAAATAACCGATAAAAAAGTTAATTTTGAGTTCAACAAGGAATTCATCAGTGTTTTTAACAAGAAAATTAAAGATAATGATACAGAATTTTTAAATAAGACGCTAAGAGAATTGCACCCTGCTGATTCTGCTGACATTATTGAGAATTTAGTTTATGAGAATAGATCAAAGCTGATTGAACTAGAGGGATTTAATCTTGATCCCGAAATTTTTATAGAACTAAACGAATCTATTCAAACTGAAGTTTTTATTCTTTTATCAACAGAATCAATAGCAAATATTTTAAAACGTTTAGAATCTGATAATGCATTGAAAATTATTGAAAACTTGGATGAAAAAAAGAAAATGAAAGTTCTAGACAAACTTCCTCCAAAAGATAGATTTTTATTGCAAGAGGGTCTTAGTTTTCCAGAAGATTCAGCCGCTCGTATAATGCAAAGAGAATTCACGGCTATACCTAGTAATTGGTCCGTCGGTCAAACCATTGATTATCTTAGAGAAAACAAAGATTTGCCCGAAGAATTTTTGGAAATTTTCATTGTAGATAGTAATTTTAAACCAATTGGTACCGTTCCTTCCTCTAAAGTTTTGCGTACACCTAGAGAATCTAAAATGAATTCAATAATGAATGAAACACAAGTTTTAATACCAGTAAACATAGACAAAGAAGAAGTCGGTCATATATTTGAAAATTATAATTTGGTTTCTGCTGGAGTAGTAGATAAAAATAATAAACTGGTTGGTATGATCACTGGTGATGACGTTTTTACAGTTCTTAAAGAAGAAGCAGAAGAGGATGTCTTAAGATTAGCAGGAGTTGGAGATGAAGAAATTACTGATAGTGTTTTTCAAAAAACCAAAAGAAGATTTAATTGGTTATTGCTTAATTTATTCACAGCTCTACTTGCAACTTGGGTGATTAGTAGATTTGGTGCTACGATTGAACAAATGGTAGCCCTAGCTTTCTTGATGCCTATTGTGGCTTCGATGGGAGGAAATGCCGGTATGCAAACTTTAGCAGTTACCATTAGAGCTCTAGCTACAAAAGAACTTTCTTCTGGTAATTTTGGTAAAATTGTAACAAAAGAATTTATTATAGGAATTTTAAATGGTGTAATTTTTGCGATTATAACTGGTATAATAGTTCAATTATGGTTCAAAGAAATAAATTTATCAATTTTAATTGCAGTAGCAATGATATTAAATATGATAGTTGCTGGACTATTTGGTATATTAGTACCCATAACACTTAAGAAGTTCAATATTGATCCAGCTATAGCATCAAGTGTATTTGTTACGACGATTACAGATGTGGTAGGTTTTCTTTCATTTTTGGGGATTGGAGCATATTTTTTCTACGGTTAAATATTGTCGATCAACCTAGTTTTTTTAAGATAATAAGCAATAAATATTCTGAATTTTTTAATTTTTTTAAATGGTTTTGTAAGTTTATTTATATTATGAATCTTTATGTAATCGATTTTACTTGTACCAAAATTTAATATTTCATTCTTAATTTCTTTCAAAGATATTTTTTTTATTAATAAATTTTTTTTATTTTTTTTCAATAATTTATATATATTAGAAGCAATTCTTTTTTCTTCTGATGTAAGTAAAAAATTTCTTGAAGAATATGCAACACCATTCCTTTCTCTTATAGTTTTACATGCAATTAACTTAGTCTTAAGTTTTTTTTTTCTTATATAACTTTCAATTATTTTCAATTGTTGCATATCTTTTTCTCCTAAAAAAATTTTATTAGGTTTTATTATTTTTATAAATCTATCAATTACATCAACAACGGATTCAAAATGACCCGGTCTAAATTTTCCACACAATTTTTTTTTTAGGGAATCTATTTTGATTTTTGTATTCGGTCCATCAGGATAAATTTGTTTCGATGATGGTATGAAAAGATAATTTACTTTATATTTTTTCAACAAATAAATATCTTTTTTTAAAGTTCTTGGATACTTATTATAGTCTGTTTTTCTGTTAAATTGAGGTTTATTGACAAATATTGATACAATAGATTTATTACATAATTTATTACATTTTTTGATTATATTTAAGTGAGCTTTATGAATCGCGCCCATTGTTGGAACAAAACCTAAATTTTTTTGTCCATACAAAGTTTTTGTAAGTTTTTTTTTATCTAAAATTATTTTCATTTGTAAATTTTAAATATTATATGTAAAAGATACCAATGGTTAAACAGGCTATTATTCCTTTAGCAGGTATGGGAACAAGACTATTACCTCTTACAAGTGTTATACCTAAGGAACTATTGCCAATTAATGGAAAACCTGGTTTTGAATACATATTAGATGAATGTATTGATGCCGGAATTAAGGAAATTATATTTATTATTTCAAATAAGAAAAAGATAATTAAGAGATATTTTTATAATGATAATTTTTTCAAAAAGATAATTAATAAAAAGAGCAAAGATAAAAGAATCAAATTGGAATATTCAAAAATTAAAAAATATAAAAAAATGATCAAGTTCGTCTATCAAAATACACCACGTGGAACCGGCGACGCAGTTTTAAAATGTAAAAAATTAATTAGATCAAATTTTTTTTTAATGTTATTACCAGATGATTTGATAATAAAAAAAAATTGTTCACGTACCATGATAAAACTTCATAAACGATACAAATCAGCAATTATAGCCTCAAAAAAAGTTAAAAAGAATAATGTTTCGAGATGGGGTATTTTTGATTTAAAAAAAATTAACAAAAATAATTTTCATATTAAAGATGTTATAGAAAAACCTAGTGCAAAATTAGCTCCTTCCACCTATGCATTAATAGGCCGTTATATCTTACCATCAAAAATATTTAAAGTTCTTAAAGATCAAAAGCCTGGTCGCAATGGTGAAATTCATATAACAGATGCTATTAGATCATTGATACATAAAAGACATAAATTCATCGGTCATATTTTTGCCGGAAAATATTTAGATTGTGGTTCCATGAAGGGGTATATCAATTCATCTTCAGAAATCTCTAGATTGTAATTTATGAAAATATGCGTGATAGGAACTGGTTACGTTGGTCTTGTCAGTGGAGCGTGTTTTGCTGACCTAGGTAATGATGTGTGGTGTGTCGATAAGGATAGTCAAAAAATTGAAATGCTAAACAATAATCAAATACCAATTTTCGAACCAGGTTTGGAAGAAATCGTTACCAGTAATCACGATTCTGGTAGATTAATGTTTACCACGAATCTTGGATTAGCAATAAAAAGTTCTGATATTATATTTATTTGCGTTGGTACACCTACCTCCAAAAAAAAAGATTCAGCTGATCTTCATCAAGTTTTTAGTGTTGCGACCACAATCAGAAAAAATATTAACAAATATAAAATAATAGTAACCAAATCGACCGTTCCTGTTTCAACAGGGGATAAAATTGAAAAAATCATTTCCAAAAAAATAAAAAAAAAATTATTTAATGTAGTTTCTAATCCTGAATTCTTACGAGAGGGTGAAGCATTAAGGGATTTCAGATTTCCTGATAGAATAGTTGTGGGCTCAAATGATGAAAAAGCTTCAAAAAAATTGAAAAATTTATATGAACCACTAATTAAAAAAGGAGCTAATTTTTTTATAACAAGCAGAAGAGGAGCTGAATTAATAAAATATGCCTCAAACGCTTTTTTAGCGACAAAAATATCTTACATGAATGAAATAGCTAATTTATGTGAAAAGACTGGAGTAAGTGTTGAAGATGTGTCAATTGGCATAGGTCTTGATAAAAGAATTGGCAGTCGTTTTTTAAGAAGTGGTCCTGCTTATGGTGGATCATGCTTTCCAAAGGACACTAAGGCTATAACTGTTATTGGAGATAAATATAAGGTCAATCTTTCAATAATTAAAACAGTAATTAAATCTAATGAAAAACGTAAAATGTTATTAACGAATAGAATTAAAAAAATTTTATCTAATAAAATTAAAAATAAAAAAATCGCTTTCCTAGGTGTTACTTTTAAACCAAATACAGATGATATGAGACAATCTTCGAGTCTTAAAATGATACCTTTTTTGCAGAAAAAAGGAGCATTAATTTATTATTATGACCCCACCGGTGAAAAAAAAGAATTTACGAAACTGAAAAATGTACTATTTTGCCACAACATATCTTCGGTATGTAAGGGAGTTGATTTGGTTATAATTCATACAGAGTGGGAAGAGTTTAAGGCTTTAGATTTTGCAAAGTTGTCAAAAAGAAAAAAATTTAAAATTTACGATATGAGAAATCTCTATTCGCCTAAACTGATGAAGCAAAAAGGTTTTAATTATTATTCAATTGGTAGATAAAGCCATTATCTTATATTTCAAATATTGCATCAATCTCAACAGCGGCATTAAGAGGTAAAGAATTAGTACCGATGGCTGCTCTTGCATGTTTACCACAAGAACCAAACACAGCAGATAAAACTTCTGACGCGGGATTAATTACTTTTGGCTGGTCTATAAAACCACTTGTTGAATTTACATAACCAGTAATTTTGACGCAATTTTTTACTTTTTCTAAGTCGCCATTGAGAGCTTTTTTAACTTGAGCTAAAATATTAATTACACACAGTTTGGATGCCTTCTGGCCATCTTCGAGCGTTAAATCTTTACCAATTGTCCCTTTAATCATTTTTCCATCGTTGGAGATTGGAAGTTGTCCCGAAACAAAAAGAAGATTGTTAATTTTCTTAAAAGCAACATAGGCACCTACAGGTTCTGGTGCATCAGAAATAGATAAATTTAATTTGGATAAATTATTCGTAACCGACATTTATTACATTAGTCGGATTTTTTAAGACCATCTTCTATTTTTTCCATATCCTCAGATTTAACACCAAGTTCGGATAAACTTTTGAAGATACCAGCAACTGGATTGTTCTTTTTCATTGACTTTAATTTTTTCTTAGCTGCTTTTCTGGCAGCCTTTGCTTTTTTTTTTGCTAATTTTTTAGCTTCCTTAGTTTTACATTTGTAATATGCCGTAGACGTTTTTTTGTTAACATCGCACTTAGGTTTAGCTTTTACTTCCGATAAAGGAATAAATGAAGTGAAAATTAAGACAGACAAAAAAATGGCAACAAATCTCATAAAATTATTTTTTTTTTCTCCTATTCTTATCATATTCTTTTCTTTTCTCAATCAAAATTAAAGCGTCTTCCATAGTGATATCGGTAGGATCTTTTTCTTCTGGAATCGTTGCGTTTAACGACTTATATTTTATGTAAGGACCAAATTTACCTTTCATAACTCTAACTGGCTTTTTGTCTTCAGGGTGTTCACCCAAATGCTTTATTTCAGAAGATGAAATTCTTCCTGGTTTAGCTTCAGCGATCATAGTTACTGCTCTATTTAATCCAATTGTAAAAATATCTTCTGCAGATTCTATTCTTGCTGATTTATTTTCGCATTTTAAATAAGGACCAAATCTTCCTGAGTTCAAAGTGATGTCTTTTCCAGAATCTGGATGCTGACCAAGAACTTTAGGTAGAGAGCAGAGAAATTTGGCTCTTTCTGTATCTATCGATTCTAGTGAAATTCCTTTTGGTACTGATACGTTTCTGACATTTTTTCCTTTTGTTTCTTTTTTTGATTTCTTTTTTTTAATTCTTTCATCTGTTTTTTCTGGAAGTTCATATTGTAAGTAGGGGCCAAATCTTCCATTTTTTAATAATAGTTCCTTGCCATCATCATTAAATCCTAAAGTTTTAGGTTCAGGTAAAGCGTTTTGTTCGGCAGTTTTTGATTTAGATAAAGGTCTGGTAAAATTACATTTCGGATAGTTAGAGCACCCAATAAAAGCTCCTCCTCTAAAACTATTTTTTAAGCTTAGTTCTCCTGCATTACATGAATGGCATTTTCTGTCAATTTTTCCATCTTGATTTGTATCAAAAATCAATTCACCTAAGCTTTCATTTAAAAGATCGAGAACTTCTCTTGTTCTTTTTTCTTTCACCGATTGAACATTTTCATTAAAATCTCTCCAGAAGTTTTCTAAAACGCCTATCCATTTGACTTTGCCAGAAGTAATTTCATCCAACTGATTTTCAAGATTTGCTGTAAAATTGTAATCAACATATTTTGCAAACAGTTTCTCCAAGAATGCTGCTAGTAACTTGCCTCTATCGGTGGGGTAAAATTTTCTATTGATTAAATCAACATAATTTCTGTTTGAAAGAACCGAAATAATACTTGCGTATGTTGAGGGTCTACCAATACCTAATTCTTCAAGTTTTTTGACTAAACTAGCCTCAGAATATCTTGGTGAAGGCTCTGTAAAATGCTGTTCATCTATTATTTTATCAATATTTACCGTTTCTTCATCTTTCACTTCAGGTAATATTTTGTCTGCTTCATTGTTATTATCTATCTTTCCATATAGTTTCAAAAAACCATCAAATTTTAAAACTGATCCTGAAGCTCTAAATTTAATTGTTTTATCTTTTGATGATAAAATAATGGTATTTCTATCAAATTCAGCACTTTGCATTTGAGAAGATAACGCTCTTTTCCATATTAAATCGTATAATTTAAATTGATCAGAATTCAAATATTTCTTAATTTCAGATGGGGATCTTTCTATATCCGTAGGTCTTATTGCTTCGTGAGCCTCCTGTGCATTTTTAGCTTTTTTACCACTATAATTATTTTGTGTTGCGGGCAAATATTGTTTTCCATAGTTAGTAGATATGTAATCTCTAAAAGTTAATATAGCTTCATTTGAAATTTGCGTTCCATCCGTTCTCATATAAGTAATTAGTCCAACGGATTCGCCATCTATATCTATGCCTTGGTATAATCTTTGTGCGATCTGCATGGTTCTGGACGCTCCAAATCCACATTTTCCTGAAGCCATTTGTTGCATTGTAGAAGTTGTAAGGGGCGGAGCAGGATTTCTTTTAAAAACTTGTGACGTAATTTCAGAAACGAAATATTCTTTAGAATTAATTTTTGTCGTTGCTTCACTAACAGCGTCTTTGTTAAGAAAAGTAAATTTTTCAACCTTATTACCATTGTAGAAAATCAATTTAGAAGGAATTTCATTACCCTCATTATTTTTAAAATTTAAACCTATAGTCCAATATTCTTTGGGGATAAATTGTTCAATCTCATGTTCTCTTTCTGAGATTAGTTTTAGTGCTACTGATTGAACTCTGCCAGCTGATTTTGATCCTGGTAATTTAGTCCACAATATAGGAGAAATATTAAAACCCACAAGATAATCCAAAGCTCTTCTGGCCATGTATGCGTCTACTAATTGAGGTTCAATATCTCTTGGATTTTCCATACCTTTTGTGACAGCTTTTTTGGTAATCTCATTAAACACAACTCTTTCAATTTTCTTGTCTTTTAGAAGTTTTTTTTGATTTAGCACTTCTTTTACATGCCAAGCAATAGCTTCGCCTTCACGGTCGGGATCTGTAGCTAAAATAATTTTTTTCGAATCAATAGCATTATCTGTTATTTCTTTTAAATATTTTTTTGAAAATACGTCTATTTCCCACAACATTTTAAAATTATTATTTGGATCAACAGAACCATTTTTAGAAGGCAAATCTCTAATGTGTCCATAACTTGCTAAAACTTTATAATCTTTTCCAAGATATTTGTTTATTGTTTTAGCTTTTGCAGGACTTTCTACGATTACTAAGTTCATTAAATTATCCTCAGGATGGTTACTGTCAAATATATTTCCTTTTGTCAAACTGAAGATTTATTTTGTTAAAAAAAGTGGCTTTTTATCTAAAGTTTTATTTTGTGTTCAGTTTTATTTATGAGGTTCAAGATATTTTTTTTGTGAGTAAATATTATTAAAATAAAGAAAATAAATAGAATTAATTTTATATCAGCGTCAATATTAAAATTTTGATCTAACGATTTTAAGGCTGTATCTTTAATTAAAGTTACTACCAACACTGTCATTGAGGAAAATATGGAAGATACTGAAGAGTACTTAAATATTAATAACACAACAACCCAAGTAAAGATAAACAAAAAACTCAATTGATAAGATAAAGCAAATAGAATACCCAAATATGTTGCAACACCTTTTCCACCTTTAAATTTTATCCATATTGGAAAAATGTGACCTAAAAAAGCAATTAAGCATGATAATTGAATTAATTCAGGGAAGTATTGTTTAGTGATAATTACAGGTGCGTAACCTTTTAAAGCATCTAGCAATAGAGTTGAGACAGCTAAAAATTTACTACCAGTCCTAAAAACATTTGTGGCACCAATATTTCCAGAGCCAATTTTTCTGATGTCTTGACCGCCAGCAAATTTAGTTAAGATTAGTCCGAAAGGTATTGATCCACTTAAATAGGAAAAAAAAATAACTAGTATAATATCCATTAATAATTAAATTCTTCCAAAAGCAATTTCACCTTTTACGAAAGTTATTAATACTTGACTATGCAATTTTCTATTTTCAATTGGAGTATTTTTAGATTTTGATTTTAATTTATCTTTGTCAACAATCCAGGGTTTATTGATGTCAAATATACATAAATCTGCGTCATTTCCTTTTTTGAGACTTCCTTTGTCGATGCTAAGGATTTTTGCTGGATTTGACGTCATTGCAGCAATTAATTTATCAAGTTTTATTGATTTATTGTGAAAAAGTTCCAGGGCTAAGGGTAACAAAGTTTCTATGCCGGTTGCTCCTGTAGTTGCTTGAGAAAATGTTAATCTTTTTGACTCTTCATCTTCAGGCTTATGATCTGAAACTATAACATCTATAATATCTTCGTTAATTCCTTGAACTAGCGATTTTCTATCTTTTTCAGTTCTAAGAGGAGGGGATAGTTTTAAAAATGTTCTAAAATCACCAATATCATTTTCATTTAATGATAAATTGTTAATTGAAACACCTGTGGAAAAAATTTTACCATCATTTTTAGCTTTTTTGACAACTGAGACAGTTTTTTCAGAAGATATTTGTGAAACATGATATCTACAAAAAAATTCCTCAAGGAAGGACAAATCCCTCTCAACAATGATTTTTTCTGCCAAAAAGGGAACTCCTTTTAAACCAAGTCTAGTAGATATTTCGCCTTCATTAATTAAACCGCCGGCTGATAATATATTGTCTTCCGCATGTTGCATTATCAATGATTCTGATTGACTAGCAAAGTTCATTATTCTTGCCATTACCTGAGGATTTTGAATGGTCTTAATTCCGTCCGTAAAAGCCACTATACCTTTCCTCTTAAGAAGGCCAAATTCAGTCATTTGTTTTCCTTCTGTATTTTTGGTTAAGCTAGCAGATGGAAATATATTAATTCTTGATTTATCTCTTCCTCTTCTTTTCAAAAAATCTACCATTGAAACATTATCAATAACTGGTGATGTATTTGGCATTGAGACAACCGATGTGACGCCGCCTGATAAAGCAGCATTGCTTAAAGTTCTGAAATTTTCTTTGTATTCATATCCCGGCTCACCTACAAAAACTCTCATATCAACTATGCCGGGTATCAGAATTTGTTTTTTTAAGTCTATTTTATCAACCGAACTAGGTAAATTTCCGTTAGCTACTTTTTTTCCTACAGCTTTGATTAAACCTTTTGAATCAATAATTAATCCACCAACTTCATTCATTTGATTTTTGGGGTCAATTATTCTTGCATTTATTAAGTATTTTTCTTTCATTATGTTTTCTTACAAAATATTTTTAGGCAAGCCATTCTTACCGCAACACCCAATTCAACCTGTTCTCTTATAACACTTCTATTAATGTCATCTGCTAAGTTAGTATCTATTTCGACCCCTCTATTCATCGGACCAGGATGCATTATTAGAGCATTTTTTTTTGCCATTTTTAATTTATCGGGAGTTAAACCGAAATATTCATAGTATTCTCTAGGTGATGGCAAAAAAGATCCATGCATTCTTTCGTTTTGCAATCTTAACATCATTACTATATCACAATTGTCTAGACCTTTTTTCATATCCGTGAAAGCTTTAACATCCAGACGTTCGATAGAATGAGGTAGTAATGTTTTTGGCCCCACTACGTTAATTTTAGCTCCAAGCATATTCATCAAATAAATATTTGATCTGGCAACTCTTGAATGCAAAATATCTCCGCAGATAGCAATTTTTAATCCCTCTACCTTACCTTTTCTATTAATTATAGTTAATGCATCCAACAAGGCTTGCGTGGGATGCTCGCGACTACCATCACCAGCATTGATTACAGAGCAATTTACTTTTTGTGATAACAAATTTGGAGCACCTGAATCTTGATGTCTTATTACGATAATATCTGGATGCATAGCGTTTAGTGTCATCGCAGTATCGATTAGAGTTTCACCTTTTTTTATTGCAGAATTAACAATATTCATTGACATTACATCTGCACCAAGTCTTTTTCCCGCAAGTTCAAAAGAGCTTTGAGTTCTTGTTGAAGGTTCAAAAAATAGATTGATTTGGGTTTTTCCCCTCAGTATATCCGTTTTTTTTGAAGCGCTTTTGTTTAAGGTAATAAATGTTTTAGCTTGATCTAATATGCTAGTAACTTTTGAAAAAGATAGATCCTGAATACCTAATAAGTGGTCTTGTTCTGTTTTAACAGCTTGAAGCTTCCTGATTATAGCCATTAAAATCAACTCTATAGCCCTTTATAGATATCTATGCAAGCATTTTTGACTAGTTTGATAAATAATCTATAGCTCCTTGTAATATGAAAGCCGCTGCATTTTTATCCAATTTTTTTACTCTATTAGTAACATTTGTGTTTAAATGCTGAGTTATTTTGAAGCTTCCCTCGGTAGAAAGACGCTCATCCCACATTACGATAGGAATAGTAATATTTTTTGATAAATTTTTGGCAAAATCTAACGCTGATTGAGACGATTTTCCAAAGGAACTGTCCATATTTAAAGGATTTCCAATAACGATTCCTTTTACACTATTTTCATTAATAATCTCTTTAATTTCCTTTAATAAAATTTCGAATTTAGTTTTTCGAATAACTTTTAATGGAGTTGCAACCTTTTTGTTTTCATCACATATTGCAAGGCCAATATTTTTGCTTCCTGGATCGATTCCTAACAATCTAGAATTGTTTTCAACATTTGTTTTAAATTGCTCAATGTTGAGTATATTGTGTGTTTTCATTATAAATGCTATTTTCTCACTTATTTGCCAATAATCTCAAATGTCAATAGATAAAGATACAGTAAAACACATATCAAAATTAGCTAGAATTTCCCTAGATGAAAAAAAGATTGATAATTTATCTAAGGATTTATCATCAATAATGAAATTTATCGAAAAATTAAATAAAATAAATACTGACAAAACTAATCCACTTACATCTATAATTAACGCTTCTCTTAAATCTAGAAAAGATGAAGTAAAAGATGGAAAAATAAGGAGTCAAATATTAAAAAATTCACCTGAAAAAAACGAAGAATTTTTTGTGGTACCAAAGGTTATTGAATAATATGTCTAATATTTCGGAATTATCTCTGACAAAAATAATTAATGGTATAAAAAAAAAAGATTTTACTTCTGAAGAAGTAACAAAAGTATTTATAAATAATTCACAGAATTCTAAAAAATTAAACGCCTACATTAGTGAGTGCTTTGATGATGCTTTAAAATCTGCAAAAAGTTTCGATAAAAAAAAGGATTACAATGGTTTGTTGTCAGGAGTTCCAATTGCAGTAAAGGATTTGTTTTGTACAAAAGATGTTAAGACTACTGCTGGTAGCAAAATATTACATAACTTTATTCCTACGTACGAATCTACCGTTACTAGCAACTTATGGTCTAAAGGAGCATTTTTGTTAGGTAAATTAAATTGTGATGAGTTTGCAATGGGTTCATCAAACGAAACAAGTTTTTTTGGAAATGTAGTGAATCCTTACGGAAAACAATTAGTGCCCGGAGGTTCTTCAGGCGGCTCGGCTTCTGCGTTAGCTGCTGAACTAACACCGGCAACTATTGGAACAGATACTGGCGGATCTATTAGACAACCTGCATCTTTTACAGGAATAGTCGGGTTAAAACCTACTTACGGAAGATGTTCCAGATGGGGAATAGCAGCTTTTGCCTCATCACTGGATCAAGCAGGACCGATGACAAAAAATGTTGAAGATTGCGCTTTGCTATTACAGGCAATGTCAGGTTACGATCCAAAAGATTCTACTTCAGTAGATGCCAAAGTTGAAAATTATAGTTCTAAGTTAACAGAAAATGTAAAAGGATTAAAAATAGGAATCCCAAACGAATATAGAGTCGATAATATGCCAACAGAAATTGACAATCTTTGGAAGCAAGGAATAGATTATTTAAAAGATGCTGGAGCCATAATAAAAAATATTTCTTTGCCACATACAGTGTACGCCCTTCCAGCATATTACATAGTGGCACCAGCAGAGGCGTCATCAAACCTGGCAAGATATGATGGAGTAAAATACGGTCATAGAGCTAAAGGTAAAAATTTAATTGAGATGTATGAAAATACTAGATCTGAAGGTTTTGGCGATGAAGTCAAAAGGAGAATTTTAATTGGTACCTATGTTTTATCATCTGGTTATTATGATGCTTATTATTTAAAAGCACAAAAAGTTAGACAATTAATAAAAAATGATTTTGATAAGGTTTTTAGTGATGTAGATGCAATATTAACTCCTTCAACACCTAGCTCAGCTTTTAAAATAGGCGACAAGACAGACGATCCTGTTTCTATGTATTTAAATGATATTTTTACAGTACCGGTAAACCTATCTGGTTTACCTGCAATTTCTGTTCCAGCAGGTTATGACGAAAATAATTTACCATTAGGATTGCAAATTATTGGAAAAGCTTTTGATGAACAGACAATTTTAAATTTATCACTAGCAATAGAAAAAAGAGCTAATTTTAAGAAAAATTTTAAAGTTTGGTGGAGTTAATGGCTGAAAAAAAATTTGATTATTTTATAAATGGAGAGAAAGGAAAGTGGGAAGTTATTATTGGATTAGAAGTTCATGCTCAAGTTTTATCGAAGTCTAAACTCTTTTCTTCATCTTCTACAAAATTTGGAGCCGAACCCAATACGCAGGTAAGTCTAGTTGACTCGGCGTTTCCTGGGATGCTTCCGGTTATTAATCAATTTTGTGTAGAACAAAGCATTAAAACAGGATTAGGTCTTAAAGCTAAAATAAATTTAAATTCGGTTTTTGATAGAAAAAACTATTTTTATGCTGATTTGCCTCAAGGCTATCAAATATCACAATACAAAAAACCATTAGTCGGGGAAGGCGAAGTTATACTTGATATGCCTTATGGTACAAAAAAAGTTGGTATTGAACGACTTCATCTTGAACAAGATGCAGGAAAAAGCATTCATGATATCGATCCTGATAATTCTTTTGTTGATCTTAATAGATCTGGTGTAGCTTTGATGGAGATTGTTAGTAAACCGGATTTAAGATCTCCCGAAGAAGTAAATTTTTATGTTAAAAAATTGAGATCTATCATGAGATATCTTGGAACTTGTGATGGAAATATGCAAGAGGGTTCGTTAAGGGCTGATGTAAATGTATCAGTAAGAAAAGTTGGTGACAGTCAATTTGGAACAAGATGCGAAATAAAAAATGTTAATTCAATTAAATTTATGCAAATGGCTATTGAATATGAAGCAAAGAGACAAGTTGAAATATTGGAGTCTGGAAAAAAGATAGATCAAGAGACGAGATTATTTGATGTAAAGAAAAATACTACTAGATCTATGCGTTCAAAGGAAGAAGCTCATGATTATAGATATTTTCCAGATCCTGATTTATTACCACTTAAATTAAACAAAGATTTAATTGATAAATTAAAAAAGGAGCTCCCAGAATTACCAGATCAGAAGAAAGATAGATTTATAAAAGATCATAATTTATCTCCTTATGAAGCAAATATATTAGTTTCTGAAAAAGAAATTTCGGATTATTACGAGGAAATGATTAAGGAATGTGACAAAAAATTAGCCACTAACTGGATTACAGTAGAATTGTTTGCTGTATTAAATAAAAATAATCTTTCCATTTCACAATCGCCAATTAGTGCAAAGAATTTATCATCGTTAGTTAAAATGATTACTTTAGGGAAGATTTCAGGAAAAATAGCAAAAGATGTTTTTGAAAAAATGCAAGTTTCTGATAAAGATCCAAAACAAATTGTTGAAGAGGAAGGTTTAGTGCAACAAAGCGATCCCAAAGAGTTAGAAAAGATAGTCTTGGAAGTGTTATCGAAAAATCAAGATAAGGTAATACAATATCAATCTGGTAAAGTGAAACTCTTCGGGTATTTTGTTGGTGAAGTTATGGAAGTGTCAAAAGGCAAAGCCAATCCCAATCTTGTTAATGATATTCTAAAAATTAAACTAAAATAAAATGCTAAAAAATTTAAAACTAACACAAGAGTTGTTAGATTATATTTATAGCCACACTCATCACTTACATCCTGTTCAGAAAGATATTTTAAAACACAATGATTCTTTGGGAGATTTACAAAGAATGCAAATTTCAGAAACCCAAGCTCATTTACTTCAGTTAATTATTATGATTAGTAATGTAAAAAATTGTTTGGAAATTGGCACTTTTACTGGTTTTAGCAGTTTATCAATGGCTTTAGCATTACCTAACAATGGCCAAATTACAACATTGGATCATGATAATAAAATTGTTGAAGTCGCAAAAAAATTCTTTAAGAAAGCTGAATTAGATAAAAAAATATTAACTATTGTGGCACCAGCATTAGACAGCTTAAAAAAATTGACAAAAAATAATAAATTTTTTGATTTAATTTTCATAGATGCTGATAAAGATAATTATATAAATTATTTTAATCTTTCTTTAGATTTAATCAAAAGGGGAGGGATTATCATTATAGATAATGTTTTTTGGCATGGCGATGTTTATGACAAAACCAATAATGATAAAAAAACTAATATTATAAGAAAGTTTAATTTGTATGTTAAAAATGATAAAAGAGTTGAAAAATTTATCTTGCCATTAGGTGATGGTTTAACAATTTGCAAGAAATTATAATGTATTATATTCAAGATTTTTGTAAGATTAAAAAATTAAACAAAAATCATATTTTTCAAAAAAAATATTAAAATTATTTTACATTATCGTGAATACTGAATTAAATTTAATTAAAGATCCAATACCAGGTTTGATAAAGAAGATAGCTTTACCTGCTAGTATCGGTACTTTCTTTCAAACAATGTATAACATTGTTGACACTTTTTATGCGGGCAAAATATCACCTGAGGCTTTATCAGCTTTAGCTAAATCTTTCCCAGTATATTTTATTATTATTGCTGCATGCATTGGTGTAACTGTTGGTGGCACATCATTAATAGCAAATAGTATTGGAGAAAATAATAAACAAAAAGTTTTAAGTTATTTTTCGCATACAATTATTTACGGAATACTAGTTTCCATATTAGTCACCTATTTAGGTTTGAAATTTTCAAAAACTTTTTTTTTACTAATGGGTTCCAGTAGTGAAGTAATTTTATTAGGTCTCGAATATACCAACGTTATATTTTCAGGATCTATAATATTTATTTCAGTTGTGGCATTAAACGCATTACTACATGCCGAAGGTGACACAAAAACTTATAGAAATATATTAATTTTAAGTTTTTTTTTAAATATATTCTTAAATCCTTTATTTATTTTTGGTTATGCTTTTATTCCTGCTATGGGTGTTACGGGCATCGGAATCGCTACGATTGTTTCTCAGCTGATTGCTTTTTTAGTAATATTATTCAGAGTATTAAAAAATAAAAGAATGTTGGATTTTTCATTAGAATTTTTTTATCCCAAAACTAACATTTTAAAAAATCTTTTTCTTCAATCAGCCCCTATATCTGCAGCACTACTTTCTTTTACAATAGGCAATACAATAATACTTACATATATAGGAATTTTTGGTGAATATGCTACAGCTGGATATGGATCAGCCGCTCGTTTTGAACAAGTACTTTTATTACCCGTGTTAGGTCTTAATACAGCTATTATCTCAATTATCGCTCAGAATTACGGTGCGAAAAACTTTTTAAGAGTAAAAGAATCATACTTTAAAGCTATAAAATATGGTTTTATAATCATGATTTTTTCGGGTTTAATAATTTTTTTTTCTGCAGATAGAATAGTTAGTATTTTTTCAGACAACACAGCAGTTATTGAATTTGGAGCTAGATATTTAAGAATATCAGCTTTTATGTTTCCAGCATATCCAATATTTTTTATTAGCAATGGTTTTTTTATGTCCCTTAAAAAATCTGAAAATGCATTGATTTCAAATTTAATAAGAAATATTTTTTTACCTTTATTTGCTTTTTATTTAGCTAAATATATCAATGGAAGTTTTAATACTTTTTTTTGGTCTTATTGTTATTTCAATTGGTTCTATGTATTAATATTATTCTTTTTTGTTACTTTTTATATTAAGAGGAAGTTAAATTAGCTGAATCTTTTAACCAATCCCATAAATATCCAGCAAATGATCGTCTAACATATAAATCAATATTATTTTTATTTTTTCGATGTATTGTAACATCAACATGATTCAAAACAGTTTGTATAACTTTGTTATCAACGAAGTTATTTGATTCAAAATCAAAAGGACATCCCTTAGAGAGAACTTCAATAATATTTGATCCTGACAGTGAAAAAATTGTAAATTGATCGGTAACATTAGTGACAGCTCCTAAATTGATTTTAGAAATACCGTCAAACAATATTTGTTCAAGTTCATAAGCATTTGTTTCTTTTAGCATTTCATCGTTAGAAACAATTAGCCATTCATTAGGACCCAACCATAATGAAGTGATTTTTTCTTTCTCAGACGCATTACAAGATTCTTTAGGCAGCATCATTCCAATAATATTTCTAATTTTGTTTACAAAATCTTTGTTTTCTAGATCACCTCTTAAATTGATTTTAGCTATTGGAGCTTTTTCTTTCATAGAAAAATTGTTGTAAGAATGTTTTTCGGAGACTGGTGTAGAAAAATTAAGCATTTAATCTAGTTCCTTCTTTATCTAAGAAAACCGGGTCTGATACAGTAACTTCAATTGTTTTATTTGCCATTGGTACAAAAAGCTTTTTTCCTTTTAATTTTTTTCCATTCTTTACAACAGCTAAAGCAATAGATTTATTCAAGTTTGGACTATAATAGCTTGAAGTAATGTGTCCAATCATATCCATTGGTGGTCTATTTTTAACTTCAGCGACAATTTGGGCCCCTTCCTCAAGAATTTCGTTTGGGTCTTTGGTTAATAGACCTACATAATGTTTTCTATCTTCCCTTGCCGTGTCAGATCTGTATAAAGATCTTTTTCCAATAAAATCATATTTCTTTTTACTTACTATCCAATCCATCTGAAGATCGATTGGAGTAACCGTTCCATCAGTTTCTTGACCAGCAATTATGAAGCCTTTTTCAGCTCTTAATAAATGCATAGCTTCTGTACCATATGGAGTGATTCCATATTCTTTTCCTGCATTCATACATTTTTCCCATACTGATTGCCCATAGTTAGCTTGTATATTTATTTCGTAACTTAATTCTCCAGTAAAACTTATTCTCATTACACGACTTTTTATTTTATTTATTGAACCTTCTTTAAAACTCATATGAGGAAAATTTTGATCTGAATAATCAATATTTTCAGTTACTTTTTCTAATATTTTTTTGCTATGAGGTCCACAAACACTTACTGTTGCGAAGTGATCTGTTACAGAAGTTAAATATACTTTTAATTCTGGCCACTCAGTTTGTAAAAAATCTTCAAGTTTACTCATTACCGTTGCGGCCCCACCTGTTGTTGTTGTCATAATGTAATGATTTTCATTTAAGCGTGTAGTAACACCGTCATCGTAAACCATTCCATCATCATTAAGCATCAATCCATATCGACATTTACCAATTGCTAATTTATTCCATGCATTTGTGTAAACACGGTTAAGAAATTCGGAAGTATCACTGCCCTGAATGTCAATTTTACCCAACGTGGAAGCATCTAGTATTCCAGCTTTTGTTCTAGCAGCTTTCGATTCTCTTTGAACAGCATCAAACATACTTTCGTTATCGATAGGGTAATACCAAGCTCTTTTCCATTGACCAACATCTTCAAATTTTGCATTGTTTTTTTTATGCCATGAATGAATAGGGGTTCTTCTTATTATATCGAAAAACTGGTTAACATTTCTTCCAACAATAGCACCAAAAGTTAATGGGGTATAAGGAGGTCGAAATGTTGTTGTGCCCAAATCTCCCATTTTAGTATTGGTTGTTTCAGCCACTATTCCCAAGGCATGCATATTTGCTATTTTACCCTGATCAGTAGCCATTCCTGTTGTTGTATATCGCTTAACATGTTCTATTGATTTATATCCTTCTCTTAACGCTAACTTTATATCCTTAGCAGTAACGTCATTTTGGAAATCAATAAAAGATTTTGTTTTTCCTAAAGCTTTATTAGAAGGTAACAACCAAATATTTTCTAAATCACCTTCTTTTGGTTCAGAAATTTTATTTTTATTTTCTACGTTTTGGTTAATAAATTCACTAGTTTTTTGATTACTTTCATTAATTATATCTGCAAGTTTAAATGTGCCATTACAGGATCCAATCGAAATTTGCTTTTGTGTTGTTTTTTTGGGATAAAAGCAAAAATTTTGATTGTTAAAATCCAGCTTACCACCTGATTGAGTGAACAAATGGACAGCTGGTGTCCAACCTCCAGACATTGCCACTGAATCACATTTAATGATTATTTTTTTGCCAATTACGACACTATTGTCTTTGGATAATTTCATCACAGATACATTTTTGACTTTTGTATGGCCAGATGAAGAAACTATTGTATGTTTCCAATAAATTTTTAAACCTAGTTCGTTACATTTTTTCGGTAAATCCCCTGACGATTCCTCTCTAATATCAACGATAGCTTGCACTTTTAAATTTTTATTGTGCAACTCAATAGCTGTTTCATAGGCGCTATCGTTGTTAGTGAAAATAATAATTTTATTACCACATTTTACACCATAAAAATTAAGATATTTTTTGACTGCTGACGACAACATTATTCCAGGTCTATCATTGCCATCAAAGACCAATGGTCTTTCAATAGAACCTGTTGCTAAAATTACTTTTTTTGCTCTTACTTTCCATAATCTTTGCCTTATTTTTCCTTTTTTTTCATTCTCAGAAAGATGGTCTGTTAAACTTTGCATCATTATTAAATAATTATAATTGTGATATGCAGATACTGTTGTTCTATTTAGAGTTTTAATATTTTTAAAATTTAATAATTCTTTACGTTTAACTTTGATCCATTCAGCAGGGGAGAGATCATTTATTTTAATGTTTTCTTTGCTTGATGATAATAAATTTTTGCCAAATTCCGGTTTCTCATCAACTAGTAATATTTTATTTCCAGATTTTGCAGCCATTAAAGCTGCTGTAATACCAGCTGGACCACCACCAACAATTAAAACATCACAATGATAATATTTATGATCGTATTTATCTGGATCTTTTTCTGTTGGCGATTTACCTAAACCAGCAGATTTTCTTATAAAATATTCGTACTTTCTCCATAATTTAGAAGGCCACATGAAAGTTTTGTAATAAAAACCGGCAGGAAGAATAGAGGAGAAAATACTATTAATTTCACCAATATCAAATTTAACATTAGGCCAACAATTTTGGCTTTGAGCTTCAAGGCCTTCATAAATCTCAATTTGTGTAGCTCTTACATTTGGATCAGTTTTTGCCTTATCCTTATCTTTTATTATTTGAACTAGTGCATTTGGTTCCTCTGATCCAGAACTTAAAATTCCTCTAGGTCTATGATATTTAAAGCTTCTCCCAATCAAATGAATACCATTTGCTAGTAGGGCAGATGCTAAAGAGTCACCTTTGTAACCAAAAAGAGTTTTTCCATTGAACTTGAAAGAAATTTTTTCAGTTTGATTAATTCCTTCTCCGGATTCTAATCTAAAATTATTTGACATGATTATACTGGAGGTTTTTCTCCAATTTTATAAACAGAGTGAATTTTATCGTTTGATGTATCTCTAGCCATGTTAAACCATCTTCTACACCCATGTGAATGGTTCCATCTTTCATAATGAATACCTTTTATATTTTTTCTCATAAAAAGATATTCAGCCCATTGATCATCAGTAAGCTCTGTTGGTTTTTTAGGTCTATTAATATGCGCCTCACCTCCATAACTAAATTCGCTATGATCTCTTTCACCACAATAAGGGCATTTAATTATAAACATATCAGTGTGCTACTGCGGCGGCACCATGCTCATCAACAAGATCACCGCTTACAAATCTATTGATATTAAATGGTGCATTTAATGCATGTGGTTCATCTTTAGCTATTGTATATGCAAATAAATGTCCCGATCCAGGTGTAGCTTTAAATCCTCCAGTTCCCCAACCACAATTAAAATAAAGTCCCTTTATGGAAGTTTTGCTAATTATTGGACTTGCATCTGGGCATATATCCACGATGCCACCCCACTGTCTTAACATTTTGAGTCTGCTAAAAATAGGATAGAGTTCTAAAACAGCTTTAATTGTACCTTCAATAATTTCATGGGTGCCTTTTTGGGTATATGAGGCATATGAGTCCGTTCCGGCTCCAATAACAAGTTCCCCTTTATCAGATTGGCTAACGTACGCATGGACTGCGTTGGACATAACAACTGTATCGATAATTGGCTTGATCGGTTCTGAAACTAATGCTTGCAAAGGTTTGCTTTCAAGTGGAAGTTTTAAGCCTGCCATATTGGCAATAACACTTGAGTGTCCAGCAGCAGCAACACCAATTTTTGAAGTTTTAATAAAACCTTTCGTTGTTTCTAAACCCTCAATAGAGTCTCCTTTTCTTTTAATTCCTTTTACTTCGCAATTTTGTATAATATCAACTCCCATTGAATCGGCACTTCTAGCATAACCCCAAGCGACAGCATCATGTCTAGCTGTACCAGCTCTTCTTTGTAAAGTACTACCCATGACTGGGTAACGGATATCAGGAGAACAATTAATAATAGGACAGAATTCTTTTACTTGATCCACATTTAGCCATTCACAATCGATTCCATTTAGTCTATTAGCATGGGTTCTTCGTTTTAATTCTCTTACATCGTGCTGGTTGTGAGCTAAATTCATTACTCCTCTTTGACTAAACATTACGTTAAAATTTAATTCTTGAGATAAATTTTCCCAAATCTTTAAAGCATGATCGTAGAGTCCAGCACTAGCATCCCATAAATAGTTTGATCTTATAATTGTAGTATTTCTTCCTGTATTTCCACCACCAATCCATCCTTTTTCAACAACAGCTATATTCTTTAAATTATGTTCTTTAGCGAGATAATAAGCTGTAGCTAATCCATGACCGCCACCACCCACTATTACTATATCGTAATATGATTTAGGCTTAGGATTTCCCCAAGCTTTTTGCCAATTCTCATGGTAACTGAATGAATTTTTGATTAATGTAAATATTGAATACTTGTTCTTCATTTTTGTAAATTAAATCAATATTTAATGTAAAAAAAGAGTGAAATTATAGCAATTTTACTTCTTTTTTATCCCTGGTTATATCATGTAAATAAATTGCTACAGCTATCCAAATGATTATAAAACCGATTAACTTATTAAAATCAAAAAATTCATCAAAGTAGAAAGCTCCCAATAAAAATTGACAAGTCGGCGTAATATAAAAAATCATACTTGTAGTTCCTAAACCAGCTAATTCAACACCTTTTAAAAATAAAAATAAAGGAATTACGGTCATAGCACCCGCAAGAAACAACCAAAATGAAGTTACGGGATCAGAAAGTGAAAAAAAATTATTACCATCTAATGATATTATATAAAAGATAAAAAGTGCAACAGGAGCTACAAATGTGCTTTCTATTAGCAAACCTAGATCTGCTTGCACATTTATTTTTTTTCGTATTAAAGAATAGGTGCTCCATGCGAATGCTATTATCAAACCAGCCCAAGGAACGGATTTAAAATTAAAAAATAAATAAATAACAGAAATTATAACAAGTGAAACAGATAATATTTTTTGTCTATTACAAGGCTCTTTTAAAAACAATATTCCAAAAAAAACGCTTAAAATTGGCATCATATAATAGCCAAAGCTGGCATCGATAAGTTTATTTGTCACAACAGCGTATATCCATGTTAACCAATTAGCAAAAATCAATATTCCAGTTGATAATAAGAGTAATGTTTTTTTTAAATCTTTTAAAATTATAATTACATCGTGCCATTTTGAATATAATGTTGTGGTAACTAGAAGTAAAAAAGAAGTCCATATTGTTCTATGAACAACTAGTTCAATTGGACCTGCAAAAGAAACGAATTTAAAATAAAAAACTCCTATAACTCCCCACCACAACGAAGCACTTGTTCCAAATAAAATTCCGTATAGAATGTTTTTTTTCATGAATTAGTGCTATCAATAAATTGAAAACTAACTAAAATAAAGGTAAATAGTTCATTAGGAGAGGTGGGTGAGTGGTTTAAACCAGTCGTTTGCTAAATGACCGTACGTGGAAACATGTACCGAGAGTTCGAATCTCTCTCTCTCCGCCATATAAAAGTTTTTTTTCGTGATTTTAAAAATGCATATATTTGCCAAAATATAAAGATAAATAAATGGGTGTGATAGGGATAAGTTTCACAGTTGAGTTATATGAAGATTATAAATAGAGATTTTATTGCTAACAAAGTATTAAATGAAAAAATTATAGTATTATTTTTTTTTGTAATTTATTTTATTATTGGCAGCAGTTTAGTTACTGATTATGGAGTAGCATTTGACGAGCATTCACAAAGAGTTATTGGACAAAATAGATTAGATTATATTACAAATTTTTTTTCAAATATTTTTACACAATCAAGTAATGCGATTGATAATCAATTTGAATTTATAGAACCGGAATATGGTTCCGTTTTTGAGTTGCCAGCTATATGGTTAGAAAAAATTATTGGTTTTACGGATACTAGATCACAGTTTTTTTTTAGACATTATTTAATATTTCTTGTGTCTTTCATAGGTAGTATTTTTTTTTATTTACTTTCCCTAAAAAAATTTAATTCTTGGAAATTGGCATTGTTGGCCACAATGCTTCTTATTTCATCACCAAGAATTTTTGCTGAAAGCTTTTATAACAGCAAAGATATAATTTTTATGTATTTTTTTGTAATAAATACATTTTTTGCAATAATTTATTTAGAAAAACCCATTATTAGCAACGCCATTTTATTCTCTTTTATTTCAGCTCTTTGCATAGGAGTAAGAGTTGGTGGAATTATTTTGACTATTTTAGTTCTTTATTTTTTATGGATTAAATATTTAAGAAAGGATTATAATTACAAAATTACAAATTCACTTTTAGTATTATTATCTTCTTTAATTTTTTTTATTATATTGTTTTGGCCGACCTTATGGGAAAATCCTTTAAATAATTTTATAAATGCAATTGTGGCCTTTAAAAACTACGAACGTGAGGTTTTTAATTATTATATGGGTGATTATATTTTCTCTAAGTCTAACTATTGGTTTTATATTCCGCTTTGGATTTTTATTACAACTCCTGTATTAATTATTGTTTTATTTGCTTATGGTTTTTCTTTGAGTATCTGTAGAATATTCTGTAGATTAATTAGAATAAATGATAAAAATAAATTAAATGATTTATGGAGAGGATCTTCTGAACTTAAAGATTTAATATTTACAATATTAGTTTTACTTCCCATTCTTTTGTCAATAATTTTAAAATCAACCCTTTACACTGGGTGGAGACATTTATATTTTATATACCCATTTATTATATTAATAGGATTAAACGCTTTAAAAATTACTTATATTAAATTAGATTTAAAAAAATCACGTAATATTAAAAAAACTTTCAATATTATCATATCTATTTTTATAATTTTTAATTTTTACTGGTTATATAAAAATCATCCTTTCCAAAATAATTATTTCAACTTTTTTGCTGGTAATAAACCTCATAATAATTTTGAAGTTGATTATTGGGGATTGAGCAATAAATTTGTTTTAGAAAAGATACTTAAAGAAGATAATAGACAGCTTGTAACCGTCTCCGCTATTAGCGTTACTTCATTGGAGCCAAATTTTGATATATTAACAAAAGAGCAGAGAAATCGAATACGATATGCCAATGATTTAACAAATAGTGATTATATTATAAACAACGATATATTTATTTGGGGCGACAAGAATAAATTGGAAAAATTGTCTAATAATTTTGATGTATATTACGAATTATTTGTTGATGATATTTTGATTACAACAATTTATAAAAGAAGTGAATAACCATGAAAATTTTTTTATATAAATTGGCTATAGTCTTGTTT
>Ga0208638_1000157_pt1 | contig 56732 bp, 55 predicted proteins | sample ETNtaG_34_FD_185753 | JGI IMG/M metagenome (GOLD analysis project Ga0208638, IMG submission 185753) | Marine microbial and viral communities from oxygen minimum zone, Eastern Pacific Ocean - ETNP201306SV51 (SPAdes) (version 2) | ecosystem: Environmental > Aquatic > Marine > Oceanic ...
CTCGGTTATCTGGGAATAAAACCCTCAAAAGTGGTACCGGTTATCTGGGATTACATACCCTCAAACTGGTCTCGTTTTGATGGGAATAGGTAGGGTAAAATCGGTACCGAATTGGTGGGACGTAACATTGGGGTAGGGTCAGCTAAAAATTATTATTAAATTATTATTATTTTCCAGTTAAAATAGTACAAAACCATATAAAACCGCATAAGTCAGAATGATAGAGAAAGTTATTCTAAATAATTGCAAAATATGCTAGTTATTTGTTTTTACAGAGTTACAGAGGAATGTTACTATAGGGGGTTATATTACTTGGGAGCAGGGGGTCGGAGGTTCAAATCTTCTCTCCCCGATTCTTTTTCAATGGGTTAAATGTAGACATCTTTAAATGATTAAAGGATTTCTTTTTACAATTCTGTTATGCATTCTGACATTTTTAGGATGTTCATATTCACAGAATGATAAAAAAATTATTAAAAAACATTGGGATGAAGCCTTAGCTCAAGTTTCTGTGCGTGCCGCAGAAATGCAGTTTGATATGAGAATTAATCGAGATGTGTTTTGTATAATGGGCAAGACCTCTGATAATTCGCAAACGAAAGAAAAAAATGATGTAATCTCAGAATTCAGTAAAAGAGTAATCTCAGGATTCAGTAAAAGATGTGAGTTTTATGTTGCGGTCGAGAATGAAACAAGTGCCCTCTTTACTGAAATAAAGAAAACTGGAAAATTGCCTAAAACAGCCTATTTCTTTGAAGCCTTAGTTTTTAAAGAGATTTCTCAAAAAACAGGTTCTATTTTATCTAATATCTACGAAACGATAGAAATTGGCATTTTTGAAAACATTGATGACTGTGCTAATTTTGGAAGTATAGCAAGGGCTTCTGGTCTACCAACAAAAGCGTGCCAAGAAACCGATTTATTACTAAATTAATTAAAAATAATTGTCAAATGTTTAACTCTTTCTCAACAGCAACTCGATAAGAGCAATAATCGCAATCCTTATTTGCACTTGGAACATTGTCGCCAATTAGGCAAGCATGACTGTCATTGATAGATTGCTCAACCCATAAATCATTTCCCTCATAAGGGATTAATGTGACATCAAACTCTAGTTTTTCATTAAAAGCATCATTATTTTTTTTCCCATTGCAATAAACAAAATAACCTGTATCGGAAACTTTATAATCGTTTTTCCTGAGCAACCACTGGTATATTTCCATTTGTCTTTTGTAACCTATTTGCCAACCTTGATCCAAGTGAGTTATCTTTTCATTTTTTGAAGTCGCTTTATAATCCACTACAATATATTCCTCTTTAGAGTTTTGCCATAGATCATCTATCGCTCCATATATAAGAAGATTCGTTGGTTCATGTAAGAACTGGATGCCCGTTAAATTCTGTCTCCATTTCTCGAGGTCTTCATGAGGTACTGGACGGGCATCCACACCATATTTTTCTAAAAGAGGATGCTGTTGACCATTTTCTCTATAATGGTCAAACTCTTTTTTCAATAACGTATCGACAGCAATATTTAAGTTGAAAGGAAATCCTGGGGGGCGCTTAACTCCCAATCTGCGGTCAATGTAAAAACATCTTGAACATTCTATGAAGAGTTCAATCTTGGATCGGCTGAGCTTGAAAGGTTTGGTATCGTTAGGGCCGTAAATATTCCTACTTCTTTTTGGAGTATAGTAATTGGACATAAATACCACTTTTGTGATTAAGCAGGTTTTATTATAATGCTTATTAATATCTAAACAGTATTAATATCTATCTCTTTCCTTTATCCTATTACCTCGATTTTGCCTCTCTCGATTAAGAGATAATTCTGGGAATACGGAGTTTGCAACACCGATCAGTTGTTTTCTTCCTACTGATTAATGTTTTATCACAATACTAACTTTTATGGGTGGATCAGTTTTGCGGGGTAAGGCCACACCTGAAAAGTAGTTGAATTGTGCTTTAGCATCTCCCTGTTTTGCAAATTGCTTAGCTTTTATAAATTATCCTTCAAAAAAAACGAGACAACTCAATTTGAGCCATTCAATCTTTTAATATTTTTTCTTGCGTCAGCATTTCCCTGTTCTGCGGCGAGTTGCCACCACTTGACTGCTTCTTTAACGTCTTGTGGAACTCCTCGTCCTTTGGCATACATTACTCCCAAGTTTACTTGTGCTGTAGCATCTCCCTGTTCTGCGGCAAGACGAAACCACTTGACTGCTTCTTTATCATCTTGTGGAACTCCTTGTCCTTCGTCATACATATATCCCAAGTTTACTTGTGCTGTAGCATCTCCCTGTTCTGCTGCAAATCGATACCACTTTAATGCTTCTTTATCATCTTGTGGAACTCCTTGTCCTTTTTCATACATGACTCCCAAGTTGGATTGTGCTATAGCATTTCCCTGTTCTGCGGCAAGACGAAACCACTTTAATGCTTCTTTATAGTCTTGTGAAACTCCTCGTCCTTCGTCATACATAAATCCAAAGTTTACTTGTGCTATAGCATTTCCCTGTTCTGCTGCAAATCGATACCACTTGACTGCTTCTTTGTAGTCTTGTGGAACTCCTTGTCCGTTGGCATACATAAATCCCAAGTTGGATTGTGCGTCGGCAACTCCCTGTTCTGCTGCAAGTCGGTACCACTTTAATGCTTCTTTATAGTCTTGTTGAACTCCTCGTCCTTCGTCATACATAAATCCCAAGTTTACTTGTGCTATAGCATTTCCCTGTTCTGCTGCAAGTCGCCACCACTTTAATGCTTCTTTATCGTCTTGTGGAACTTCTTGTCCGTTGGCATGCATCCATCCCAAGTTGTATTGTGCTCTAGCATCTCCCTGTTCTGCTGCAAGTCGATACCACTTTAATGCTTCTTTGTAGTCTTGTGGAACTCCTTGTCCTTTGGCATACATTAATCCCAAGTTGACTTGTGCTTCGGCAACTTCCTGTTCTGCTGCAAGTCGGTACCACTTTAATGCTTCTTTGTAGTCTTGTGGAACTCCTCGTCCTTCGTCATACATTACTCCCAAGTTGACTTGTGCTTCGGCAACTTCCTGTTCTGCTGCAAGTCGCCACCACTTTAATGCTTCTTTATAGCCTTGTGGAACTCCTTGTCCGTTGTCGTACATTACTCCCAAGTTGGATTGTGCTGTAGCATCTCCCTGTTCTGCTGCAAGTCGATACCACTTGACTGCTTCGTTATCGTCTTGTGGAACTCCTTGTCCGTTGTCATACATTACTCCCAAGTTGACTTCTCCTCTAACATCTCCCTGTTCTGCTGCAAGTCGGTACCACTTAACTGCTTCGTTATCGTCTTGTGGAACTCCTTGTCCGTTCTCATACATTACTCCCAAGTTGACTTGTGCTGTAGCATTTCCCTGTTCTGCTGCAAGTCGGTACCACTTTAATGCTTCTTTGTAGTCTTGTGGAACCCCTTGTCCAAACTGATACATTAATCCCAAGTTGACTTGTGCTATAGCATTTCCCTGTTCTGCTGCAAATCGATACCACTTTAATGCTTCTTTGTAGTCTTGTGGAACTCCTTGTCCGTTGTCATACATTACTCCCAAGTTGACTTGTCCTCTAACATCTCCCTGTTCTGCTGCAAGTCGGTACCACTTAACTGCTTCTTTGTAGTCTTGTGGAACTCCTTGTCCGTTGTCATACATTACTCCCAAGTTGACTTGTCCTCTAACATCTCCCTGTTCTGCTGCAAGTCGGTACCACTTTAATGCTTCGTTATCGTCTTGTGGAACTCCTTGTCCGTTCTCATACATCCATCCCAAGATGTATTGTGCGTCGGCATCTCCCTGTTTTGCTAATGGGGCAATTAACTTGTATGCTGTTTTATAGTCTTCTCTATGATAAGCGTCATAACCATCTTGCAAGTCATCTCCAAACACGACAAAAGAACCACTAAACAAAAACAGAAAAGAAAAAATAAGTAAGCATACAATTCGCTTCGCTTTCATAACTTGTCCCTCAAAAAAAAACGAGACAACTCAATTTGAGCCATCCAATTTTTTAATCATTTTTCTTGCGGCAGCATTTCCCTGTTCTGCTGCAAGTCGGTACCGCTTCACTTCTTCTTTATCTGGTTTGCTCATTTCAAAAATATTTTTGATGAATTTCGTATTTTAATTAACGTATTTATTCAAACAAGTTCTACAGCGTTGCTACACAAATCATCATTTATATCAATATAACGCTGTTTTGATTTATTTATCAAGGGGACTCCTCATATCCTGGGTGAGGAATAATTCCATAAGACGTAAAACGCTGATTTGCCCTTAAAAAAACAAAACTACACATACATTTTTTAAGGGTGGATCAGTTTTGTGGGGTAAGGCTACACCTATAAAATAGTTGAATGTAGAGTTCATCAGTTAGTTTTTTTAGGAAATTGCTATTCTCAAAACCCTATGGTAAGTTATTTTATTTATTTGCTAGAATTTATAATATTTCCAAGCAACTACTTTTATAATAATAATTATTGATTTAATATGTTACGGAAGAATGTCAACTCTGACTTGGGAACAGGGGGTCGGACGTTCAAATCCTCTCTCCCCGACCACTTTTTTAAAGTTATGGTTAAAAGATATAGCTGCAATTGAGGATGCAAGGGATGATGACCATATTTTGGAACATCCACCGGATTTTAATTAATAAATGAGGCACAAATGACATTCAAAATTTATAAACCAAAATCGCTCAGATACCGTGGTAAAGAAATAGTTTCAATATCACGACATGGATTCCGTTTTAGTAAGTCGGTCTCATTGAATTATCTTAAAGATAAGCCATATGTTGAGTTATATTTTGATGAAGATAATAACAAGATTGGACTAAAACCATTAGACAGAGAAACTGCTAATTCAAAAAAGTTGCGTGGTAGAGAGGGCAAATCAAAGACTGTGTCGGCTAGAGATTTTCTGGAGTCATATAACTGTACTCATCCAGATGCAAAACAATATCAAATTACTTGGAATAATGATATGGAATTATTTGAGATACAATTATAAGGAGGTAATATGCCCAGTGTAGCGAAATTAGAAAATTTAGTTGCTTTAAATAATGAAATTAAAAAAATGCGGAAACTGTATCCAGATGCTTATAATGATATATTAGAGTTTGCAACATTTTGATGATATTACTAATATAGTAATGCTTATTGATTTAATGTGTTATGGAAGAATGCCAACTCTGCCTTGGGAGCAGGTGGGTCGGAGGTTCGAATACTCTCTCCCTGACCGTTTTTTCAATTGGTTAGCATTTTTGGTTTGACCCATTTTTGCTAACTGTAGTCACCCATTTGAAGTCCGTTGTCAAAGACAAACATTGGGGGTAGGTCACTATAACGTTCCCCTATTAGAGCGTTAGAGGACAAGATTTATCGGGAATTCAGTACGAATTTTTATTCTGGATTACACGTAGTAGCACTCGGGAATGACAAAGGGGGTATATTTTTTTTTTAATAAGGGGGATAGTTGTACTAAACTATTATTCTATGAATTCAACATTAAGGCTGAGTTATGGAATGCATTGTTTGTAAAACTAATTTAAAAGAAGAGAATCCCTGTGATATCTGCGGGTTTAGTGTATGCTCCACTCATTCTGGATCATATGATGGTATGTCTCTCTGTGACTACTGTTCGGGGAAGGATGTTTCCTTTCATGATAGAGATTTGGGAGACTTTGCCGGTACAGGTGGATAAAAAGTTTTATTGCAAATTGTTTTCTATTAATTGACATTTTAAGGCTTGGCCCCGTTATTTAGAACTGATTCTTCTAACCGACACCATTAGCGGCTTCACTTTTCTCCCATGAGGATTAATACCTAATGATAGCATATTCAGGGTTAAAGATTAGATTTAATGCCTCTTTCGGTCTTCTGTAGAATACCCATTGATTAGATAATCCAGTTCTTCTTTTGATAAATTAGATGTAAAGCTGCTGTATGGATAATAAGTAGTTGCCCAAAAGTAGCGGCCAAGTTATTTAGAACACCTTAAAACCATTGGCTTATCATGGTGAAATGGTGCTGCTAATTGCAACTTCTTTTCTCTACTTTTAATAAGTTCTTTCTTATGTTTAGTTTTTTTAATCTCCTTAGATAGTTTTAGCAACAATTTCTTAATCTCTTCTTTCATTGCTTATGCTCCTGTGAGATTAATGATGGCATATTGAGGGTTAGCAGTGGATTTGTATTAATAGACACCCAAGCAGTGGAAATCTTGCAGTTTTTTAAAGTTTTTGTAAAAAAAAAATCTGAGGGTATTAAATTAGATGGATACGACTTGCAGCATTTAAGGGCTATGCTCAAGCAAAATTCGACTTTGATTAATTTATCAAGGGGACTCCTCCTATCCTGAGGGAGGAATAATTCCATAAGACGTAAAACGCTGATTTGCCCTTAAAAAAACAAAACTACACATACATCTTTTAAGGATGGATCAGTTTTGTGGGATAAGGCCACACCGATAAAGTAGTTGAATGTGGAGTTTATCAGTCAGTTTTTTTAGGAAATTGCTATTCCCAAAACCCTATGGTAAGTTATTGTATTTATTTGTTAGAATTTATAATATTTCCAAGAAACTGTTCTTATAATAATAATTATTGATTTAACATGTTACGGAAGGATGCCAACTCTGCCTTGGGAGCAGGGGATCGGAGGTTCAAATCCTCTCTCCCCGATTCTTTTTCTTCATAGAATTAATAAGTTAGTGTTTTTGAACCAGCAGGAGAAGGAGACAAAATAATGGAAAGAAAATTAGTATCTGAAGAGGAGTTATTATCTATACTTAATAAGGCAATACAAAATGACGTGGATTGCGCTGGTTATTCTTTTTTAAATCTCGTGAAGCACGGAACTGAGACGGTGGATTATAACTGGGAAGTTACACTCAATAGTAATGATACTGTAACAGCATTTGGCGAACGAAAAGCATATAAAATTATTGACGAAGCACGAACTAAATACAATATCAAATAAACTCAGTTTGGGATAGGCTGTCGACCCCGACAAAGCGGCACTCTCTACTCAAGTAGCCTCTCACAACGGAGTAATTATAAAGTCTAGAAAGGATGTAGCAAAGCTTGTTGATTAACCAGTATAATACCTATTATCTCCTGTTTGCGTATAGAGACGCACATATAGAAACTCATTTAATTTTATCATATCATGAAATCCTTAATAATTGCCGCGGGACGTGGGAACAGGTTAAATGATTTAACTTGCAAGAAACCCAAGGCATTAATTCCTGCTTTAGGGTTGGCGTTGATAAAGAGAGTAATTTTAACCACAAAACAGGCTGGCATTAACGAATTTGTAATAGTCATTGGTTATTTGGGAGAAAAGATAAAAGCAGCCTTAGGTAATGGAGAACAGTTGGGTGCAAAAATAGATTACATTGAGAATCAAGAATGGCAAAAAAGCAACGGTATTTCTGTTCTAACGGCAAAAAAGCTGATAAATGAAAATTTTATGCTGTCGATGTCCGATCATATCTTTGATCCTCGTATCCTAAAAGGACTACTTGATAATGATATAAAAAGCTCTGTCGTTCTAGCAATCGACAGAAAAGCACCATTGCCTGGAGACACAAAAGTTCTGGAAAGGGATGGAAAAATCATAGATATAGGCAAGAATATTGAAGAAGCAAATTGCATAGATACAGGTCTTTTCCTGTGTTCCCCAAAAATATTTTCCTATCTCAATGAAGCAATAAATGAAGAAAAGACCGAACTTTCAGATGGTATTGTTAAAGCTGCAAGTAACAGAGATGCGTCGATATTTGATATCACCCAAATTGACAGCTATTCATCAAAAATGAGAAAAGAGATTAAGCCATGGTGGATAGATATTGATACAAAAGAAGATTTAATAAAAGCAGAAAAAATGATTTCTAAAAATGCAAGTACTCTGAAATTACAGCAATAGTATATTCCATAAATGTTACGAACCATATGCGCAAGGCAGAAAAGGCCGGAGCATAGCTTTACAATTGTAATTATCAAATTTTAGATTCCGAGAAATTAGTTCGATTGGTCTATTATCCGTTTAATCAAATGAACAATTTAAAAAAACCTGTTGAAATAAAATCGCCCTCAGGGAAACTTGGAGTCTTGTTGCCTGGAATGGGAGCGGTCGCTACTACTTTTATCGCAGGGGTGCTGGGAATCAAAAGAGGCCTTGGCTTGCCCATAGGCTCTTTAACCCAAATGGCAACCATTAGAATAGGAAAAAGGTCTCTCAGCAATTTCCCTAAAATTTCAGATTACGTACCGTTAGTAAAATTAGATCAGTTAGAGTTTGGAGGTTGGGATATCTTTGATGATTCCTGTTACAAGGCAGCTTTAAAAGCAGGGGTATTGGAGCAAACCATACTTTCTCCATTAAAAGTGGAACTGGATCAAATAATTCCTATGAAAGCAGTATTCGACAGAAATTACGTGAAGAAGCTTGATGGAACCAATGTCAAAAAGATAAAAACAAAGATGGACGGCGCAAAGATGTTAATGGAGGATATTGAACTATTTAAAGATGAAAAAAAGGTCGACAGACTGGTAGCAGTCTAGTGCGGCTCAACAGAAATTTACATACCACTCGGAAAAGTGCATGAGAGCCTTGAAAATTTTGAAAAAGGATTGCGGAACAATGACCCGGAAATATCGCCATCAATGATCTACGCATACGCATGTATTAAAAAGGGTGTTCCTTATTGTAACGGGGCTCCAAACCTCGGAGTGGAAAGTGATGCCTTAGTTGAATTAGCCGGAGAATTAGGGGTTCCGATTTCCGGAAAAGACTTTAAAACAGGACAAACCCTGATGAAAACAATTCTCGCGCCTGGTTTAAAGGCAAGGATGCTGGGACTTGAAGGTTGGTATTCCACCAATATTTTAGGAAATAGAGACGGTGAAGTGCTGGATGATTCGGAATCCTTTAAAACAAAGGAAGTCAGTAAACTTTCGGTACTTGAAACGATTTTGCAAAAAGACCAGTATCCCGACCTCTATGAGAATATATGTCATAAGGTGTCCATTAACTATTACCCACCAAGAGGTGATAACAAGGAAGGATGGGATAATATTGATTTGTTTGGATGGATGGGGTACCCCATGCAAATTAAGGTGATTTTTTTATGCAGAGATTCAATCCTCGCCGCACCCATTGTTTTGGATTTAGCTTTATTTAGTGATTTAGCTAAAAGAGCAGGTGGAAAAGGTATCCAGGAATGGCTCTCCTTTTATTACAAATCACCCATGTGCGCGAGGGGAAACTTTCCTGAGCACGATTTATTTATTCAACAAATGAAACTAAAAAATACTCTCCGGTTTGTGATGGGTGATGAAGAAATCACACATCATGAGCACTAATTAAATAATTTTTTATAAAAATCATATAAACAAACTTCTCTTTCCTCAAAAACCATGACTATAAATTTTTCAAAATATTAAAGACATGACATGGCATATTTAAAGCATATTAATGATAATTTGTTACACTTTATAATGTATTTATTAGAAAAATAAGAGATGTCACTTTTCGCCTTCAAAGTCTCACCTTTTGCAATCAATTTATTCTTGACAGTGAACACTTAAAATGAGACACTACTTGTCCAATTCAAAATAATCATTATTCCGGTTTCAGGGTGTCTTCATTCCCTGACTGGCGGGATCAATCAGCAACACTTCTTAGTAATGCCCTTCATTCCAGCAAGTTGCATTCATTGAAGTATTTTGCTTCTTTTCTGATTCCAGCTGTCATTATGTCAAATAAAAAATACAAGGCTTACACGCTTCAAAATTTCAGAACGTTGCCTCAAATTCAAAATATCTCTGAGGAGCAAAAATTTTCCATGGAAGTGGTAGGGCATGTTTTTCCTTTAAAATCAAATAATTATGTAGTAGAAAAACTAATTGACTGGGACAAAGTCCCCCATGACCCTGTTTTTGTTTTAACTTTTCCTCAAAAAGAAATGTTAAACTTTCTTCACTTTGAAAAAATGGCAGCAGCCCTAAGAAAAGGCTCGAATAAACAGGAAATTCTGGATACATCTAACAAAATTCGCGTTGAATTAAACCCGCATCCTGCAGGACAGGTGGACCAAAATGTACCTTCTTTAAATGGACAAAAGTTAAAAGGAGTCCAGCATAAATACCCTGAAACGGTTCTCTTTTTTCCCTGCCAGGGGCAGACCTGTCATGCATACTGTTCATTCTGTTTCCGTTGGCCGCAGTTTGTTTGGTCAAATGATTTAAAATTTGCCGGAAAAGAAACCGAACAATTGATTGAGTATGTTCATAACCATCCTGAAATCACGGATATCCTTATCACCGGCGGTGACCCATTATTCATGAATACCAATAATTTGTCCACCTATCTTAAAGCATTACTAAAGACAGCTACGCCTAATCTTAGTACAATAAGAATCGGCACTAAGGTATTAGGATATTGGCCTTACAGGTTTTTAACTGATTCTGATGCGGATGAGCTGTTGGCTCTTTTTAAAGAAGTGACTCTTGCTGGAAAGCACTTGGCTATCATGGCACACTTCAACCACCCGAGAGAGCTAAAAACGAATGCCGTGAAGGAAGCTATTTCACAAATCCTTAAAACTGGAGCCCAAATTAGAACTCAGTCTCCTTTATTGGCTCACATTAATAATGATCCGAAAATATGGTCTGAGATGTGGAATGAGCAGGTAAAGCTGGGTTGTATCCCATATTATATGTTTTTGGTGAGAGACACCGGAGCCCAGCACTATTTCGGTATTTCATTAGCAGAAGCCATGGATATTTATCAAAAAGCTTACCGGAGCGTGAGTGGGTTATCTCGAACAGTCCGGGGTCCAATTATGTCGTGCACACCTGGAAAAGTACAGATCCTAGGCATAAATGAGATTTACGGTGAAAAAGTATTTGTTTTGCAATTTCTGCAGGGGCGTAATCCTGACTGGGTCAGACGTCCTTTCTTTGCAGAATATGATGAAAAAGCCATGTGGTTTGATGATTTGAAACCGGCATTTGGAGAAGATAAGTTTTTCTTTGAAAAAAATACAGATAATATAAAATTCTCCTGCGCAGATTCACAAAAAGAACTTTGGAAAAAATCATTTGCTTTTAGTTAGAATTATATAATCATAATTTTTTCACTGTAATTTTTTTTATTCATTAAACCTCATCTCGATTCATTTCATCCTCCTTACGCAAAATCCTTTTTACTCTTTATTTCAAGTTTGACCCAAAATCCTATTTAGAATTTTAGAAACCTGCCGAGTCGGCTGAGACATCAAACCACAGGCGGTTTCTAAGTTCCGACCTGATTTCTGTATAGGGATTTGGGTTTGATAATCCATCTTATATTTGTTAGTATCCCTTTTTTATGCATGAGTCAAACAAAAAAAAAAATTTAGGAATAATTTTCGGCAGCCGTTCAGTAGAGCACGAGGTATCAATTATAACAGCTTTACAGGTTATACATGCGACGGACAAAAATAAATATAATACTATCCCTATCTATATTGATAAAAAAGGAGAATGGTTTACCGGAAACAAATTAAGAGATCTGGAAAACTTTAACGATTTAAGCGCTATTACTAAAGGGATGAAGAAAGTTTCCATATCCTCCTCCCCTACCATTCAATATTCAACCGGTTACTTTTTTGGCATGAAAAAGGGTGAGCGCCTGGATGTTGTTTTTCCGCTTACCCATGGAACTTTTGGTGAAGACGGGACCCTTCAAGGCTTGCTGGAATTTGCGGGTATACCCTATACCGGCGCCGGAGTTTTGGCTTCTGCAATTGGCATGGACAAAGTGTTTACCAAAAAGGTACTGACAGCTCATCAACTGCCCGTAACAAAATATATATCTTTCTCCAGAAAAGAATATTTGGAAAAACCAGATACTATTCTCAACAAAATTAAAGAGAAGCTTCGCTTCCCTCTTTTTGTTAAACCTTCAAACCTGGGGTCCAGTGTAGGAATAAATAAAGTACAGTCCGCAGATAAATTAAAATTTGCTATTGAAGTAGCGTCTGAATTTGATTCATGCCTGCTCGTAGAAGAAGGAGTAGAACAAATAATGGAAATTAACTGTTCCGTGTTAGGTAATACTGAAAATCCAAAACCCTCAGTCTGCGAACAACCCCTTTCAGGAGACGAGCTTTTAAGTTACAAAGATAAATACTGTAGCGGTTCTAAAAACACTGGGATGAAGGGAACCAGCCGCATTCTCCCTGCTGATATCCCCGATGCTTTAACCACTAAAATTCAGGAGATGGCGGTAAAAGCGTTCAAAGCCATAAATGGTTACGGTATTGCCAGGATAGATTTTCTTATAAACAAAAAAGATGAAAGTATATTTGTTAATGAAATAAATACTATTCCTGGCTCTCTTTCCTTCTATCTCTGGGAAGCCAGCGGCATGAAATTCTCTCAATTGATCGATGAATTAGTGGGACTCGCCATAAAAAGACATCGGGATAAAACTCAAATCACATACTCTTATGACTCCAATATCCTGAATCAAAATTTTGGAATAAAAAACGGATAATCTGTCAGTAATCAGCGGTTAGAAAAATCTCTACTTTTTTGCTGAAAGCTGACTGCTAATAGCTAAAAAGCTTACAAATAGTATATGTTAATCAAAATCGATGCAATTAATATCTACTATGAAATCTCTGGTCAGGGAAATATGGTTTTACTCCTTCACGGATGGGGTGCAGAAACGTCTTCATTCAGACCCCTCATTGATCTTCTGCAAAAGAGCTATAAAGTTATTGCGCTTGATTTTCCGGGTTTTGGAAAAAGTGAGACACCCAGAACTTCATGGGACGTGGAAAACTACTCCACTTTTTTAAGTAAATTCATGGAACAAATCCATTTAACGAAAGCAGATGTCATTGCTCATTCTTTTGGCGGCAGGGTGGCTATCAAGTTGGCAGTAGAAAAACCTGAAATGATAAATAAACTTATTTTAGTAAATAGTGCAGGGATCAAACCACGAAGAAAATTTAAATATTATTTCAAAACTTTTTTAGCAAAAACAGGGAAAATGGCATCTAAATTCCTAGGAGAACCGGGAAACAAATTTAAAAAGATGATTTATGAACATATAGGTTCTAAAGATTTTCAAAACGCAGGGCCGATGAGAAATACTTTCATTAAAATTATTAACGAAGATCTCCAACCGTTACTGAAAAGTATCATAGCGCCTACGTTGTTAATCTGGGGTGAAAATGATAAGGAAACCCCTGTTTATATGGCTAAAATCATGGAAAAGGAGATTAAAGACTCCGGTTTGGTTATATTAAAAAACGCCGGTCATTATTCTTACCTTGACCAGTTCCATCAATTTTGTACCATCGTAAATAATTTTCTCCAGACAAAAATTAAATAGTTTGCAGGGGACAGGGTTCAGGGATCAGCATTTAAATAACTATTATAACAGAGTGGATTGTCAAAAAAATTGAAGTTCAGTCTACAAGATTGAACCTTCTTTTGGAATAAATGAAACACTAATTTTTGCTTCGCAGATTCGCTCACAGAAGAGTAGCTGTGAAGACTTCAATTCATAGATGCGCGGATTAATGCTGATTAAGGTGTCTTTTTGTTCTAAGGCTCAGCCTTTCAACAAAAAGAAAAAATCTGCGTAAATCTCTTTAATTAGCGTCATCTGATTTCTGTTTTTTGATCGCGGTTCCGCCACACTGTCCTCTGTGGTAAAAAATATTCCGATTACCGTTAACTAAAAACTAATAACAGTTTGCCAATGACCAACATCAATGAAATGTTTTCTTCCATAGCTCACAGGTATGATTTGCTTAACCGCTTGCTAAGCATGGGGATGGATAAATACTGGAGGCGGGTTGCCGTGGATCAAATAAAACTAATGCCCGGAGAAAAATATATTGACGTGGCCGCCGGCACAGGAGACATGGCAATAGAAATGGTACGGAAGAGGGTGGCGGGCATCCACGTCGCGGCTGTGGATTTTTCACAGAACATGATAGATTTTGGGGGTGGAAAAATTAAAAAAATGCATTTTGAAAGCATGATAAAATTCCATTTGGCGGACGGTGAAAATCTCCCTTTCGAAGATAACTCTTTTAATTCTGCAGTTTGCGCTTTTGGAGTTCGAAATTTTTCCGATCAGTCTAAAGGAATAAAGGAAATGAGGAGAGTAATTAAAGAAAACGGCCGTGTAGTTATTTTGGAATTTTCCAAACCGGAAAACCGCTTTTTCAGATTTTTATATTATCTTTACTTTAAAAAAATGTTACCCTTAATAGGAGGGCTTATATCAGGGAGATTCAGCGCCTACCGCTATTTGCCGGACTCCGTGCTGAATTTTTACAGTCAGGAAGAATTAAAGCTTGTCATGAAAAAGGCCGGCTTAAGAAAAATAAATTACTTTACCCTTACTTTCGGTATTGTGACGGTGCATACAGGTTATAAATAATATTGCCATGTTAAAATTTCTTGACGAAAAAAATATTAAGTTTGCTTTTGGGCTTTTTTTGGTTGTTTCTATCTCCTACCTGTTATTTTCCAGTCCAGAAAAAATTGATTTAAATCCCTCCGAAGCCTTAGAGGAAGTTTCACCGTCACATATTCAAACCGATGAATATCAATATATCATTTCACTCCAGGAATCATTCGTTAGTGTTGCAAAATCCATCAAACCCGCGGTTGTTAATATTAGAACCTTTAATCAAACTCAAAAAACTCATAGTGGGTTCCATTTTTTTAATAATAAGTTTTCATTTGAAAGATTAGAGAACTTTTTAGATAAAATATTTAAACCTAAAATATACAGTGTTGAAAATTTGGGATCCGGAGTAATTGTTTCTCCTAAAGGCTATATTTTAACCAATCATCATGTTATCGAAAACGCCGAGCATCTTTTAGTGCAATTATCTGATAACCGGAGCTTCGAGGGAACTTTGATTGGTACAGATAAAAAAACCGATCTGGCAGTTATAAAAATAGACAGTTTCAAATCGCTACCTCAAGCTCCTTTAGGGGACTCGGATAATATTAAGGTAGGACAATGGGTAGTAGCCATCGGAAATCCATACGGCCTGGACAGAACCGTGACTGTTGGAGTTGTCAGCGCTAAAGGCCGTTCGGATCTTGGGATTACCACCTATGAAAATTTTATTCAGACAGACGCTTCTGTCAATCCGGGAAATAGCGGCGGGCCTTTATTGGATTTAGAGGGGAACGTTGTTGGAATCAATACAGCCATTATCGGACAGGGAACGGGGATTGGGTTTGCTATCCCAATCAAAATGGCAAAATTAATAAGCGAAGATTTGATAAAAAACGGAAAAGTCGAAAGAGGCTGGCTTGGAGCCAGCATTCAGCCCCTAACACCGGAACTGGCAAAAACTTTTAAAGCAGCTTTTAAAAAAGGAGTGTTAGTTAATGAAGTTATGCCTAAAGCTCCGGCGCATAAAGGAGGGTTAAAGCAGGGAGATATTATAGTTGTGTTTGATGGCAACGATGTTACTTCCCCTAAAGTGCTTCAAAAGATGGTGGCTTTTGCTAAAATAGGCAAGACTGTTGAAGTAAAAGTACTTAGAAATGGAGAAATGAAAACTATAAAAATAATAGTGGAAAAAGTAAAATCCTAAGCATATAGTACTTTTTTATTATAATAAGAGAGATGAAGAGGGTTTAAAAGATTTTTCATTTCATTTTATCCTGATCATCATGTAAATCCGTATTGAACCTCCCCGCAGTCATCAGTACTGGGAAGCTTCAGTGTAGATGGTATATATTTTTTTCGGGAACTACCATGCACTACTCAGTCTTTAATCACATGAGATCCAGGACTTCGATTTCATGGCAGTGAACCCAAAGTGGTTTACTGGCTCCGGTGGTAGGATTCGAACCTACGACCCAACGGTTAACAGCCGTTTGCGCTGCCACTGCGCCACACCGGAATGTAGTATTGCAACATTTTTTGCTAAACTAAAATTTAAATTGTAACAAAACCTTCATTACATAAAGCTTCAGATAGTAATCCAACCTTCTAAAAAAGTCAACCTTGTTATTATACCCAAATCCCGATATAGAATTTTAAAATTCTATATCGGGATTTGGGTATATTTTGTATTAGAGAGCAAAATATCTCAGTGGTTGCAATTTTTTTTTATAATATTAGATATTTTTCTAACATTTTTACCACTCATTCCAGGATAAAGAGGCAACGTAATACATTGAGAAGCTAATTTTTCACAAACTTTTAATTGAAATCCTAAACTGGTATATTGCTTAAATGCCGGGTGCTTATAAACAGGAGGATAAAACAAATTTCTTGCCTCAATTCCATTTGCATCCAAATCCTTTAAAACCCTGTCCCTCCTACTTACGGATCGGCCGGAACAAAGATAAACCACAAAAAAATTAAAAGAAGGTTTCATATTATCTGCAAGAACAGGAAGGGTAATCCCGGAACATCCCTTTAAGTCATCATAATATTTTCTCGCAATCTCTGTACGGCTTTTAAGGATCTGCCGGATTTTTTTCAGTGTCTCCAGACCGACAATGGAATGGAATTCTGATAAACGACAACTTAATCCAGCGTATTGAAACAATTCATTATCCGCTTTCCCGTAGTTTCTTCCTTTGCGAATAAATTCCGCTATTTTTTTATTGTTAGTAGTAACGACTCCTCCTTCTGCTGATGTTATGATTTTTGAAGGAGAAAGGCTGAACACTTCTGCATTTCCAAAACCGCCACATTTCTTTCCTTTATATAAAGTTCCGAACGACTGCGCCGAATCCACAATTAAAGGAATATGATATTTTTTAGATATTTTTTCAAGCTTATCAAAATCAGCTGGAAATCCGTAATTACAAACCGGCAGAATAGCAACAGTTTTTTTTGAAACAGCCCTTTCAACCTGAAGAGGATCGATGTTTCCATAAATTGGATCAACGTCCACAAAAACAGGTTTTAATCCACTCCAAATCACAGCGTTTGCCACTGCCGGAAAAGCAAACCCGGGCACAATCACCTCACCTGCCTTATCAAGAGAAGCCAGTATTAAGGTAAGCCCTGATGTGCAGGAAGAAACCGCAATGGCATACCTGACACCAAGATATTTTGCAAATGACCTTTCAAATTCTTCCACATACTTTCCCTTTGACCACTTGGAACTTTTTAAAACTTTGACTAACTTTTTCCCAACAACAGCATAATCAAGCTGAAACGGTTTAGAAAAAGGAATTAAAATTTTGTTTTTCATATTTATAAATATATCTGAAAGGATAATTAGAATTTTTTTAGCAAAGCCCCGCTCAGCGTAGCAAAGTTAAACTTAAAACCAAGCTTAGCTTCGTAGCTATGCAACGTTTTTTAACACACCCCGTCCCGAAGAGACATGATAGAGTGGAATTCTCTCACTAAATTCCCCCATTAGCAAAGGGGGATACGGGGGTTGTAATTGCCTACGTCATCTGCGTTCCATTTTTTTCCTTCGTGCACTTCGTGTTTATTTCCTTACTTTAGCAAAATCGCTTATTTGTTTTACAACCCCCATCCATAGATCTTTTTTCGGCACACAAAGAACAAACACAGTATTCCTATCCGGAACAATAGCAATATGTTTTATTATTTCAAGAAAGCCTCCCCGGTCAAGTTCCTTAAAAAAATTCAATAAAGCGCTTCTAATTCTTTGATTCTGCGAGAGGATTAAAAACCCTCCCTGTTCTTCTTCCAAAAGCTTTTGAACATTATCCACTCTCGGACCTCGAAATTTAAAATATCTTTTATTGACAATATGTCCTTCAGATTTGATTTTCAATTTTAGAAAAAAAGTTACATAAAGTTTGTCGAACCCGGATACGAGAAAAGAAACAGGATAATAGAGAGGACTCTGCCGCGGCAAGAGAGTAAGAGTTGCTTCCACATTCTTAAAATCCTTACATTTATAGTTTGCATGGAATCCAATTGAACCTCCAAGCCAGGTATAGTCCTGGTCATTCGGCTTTAATACCTCTTCAAGAGTGTTACCCACTGATTTCACTATGGAAAGATTTTTCTTTCTCCCCAAAAAGTTACCTGCTAAAACCAGGAGGGTCAAGATTGTAATAAGGAATAAATACATAGCAATCAGCTTTTAGCGATCAGGGATCATAAAGGCTGTTGTCAGTTGCCAAGGGTCGGGGAATAGTTTACATTCCACATCCCGCCACGGAGTAGCACCCTGTTTTTTAGAGCGGAATTTTACTTTGTGTCGTGCAAAATATTGTAAAAAGAAAAAATTATTGTTAAACCAAGAAAGCAAGCCACATGTAATATTTTTCCCATAGTGAATAAAACTTTTTTCATTTTAAGTTACTTCTACCCAATCTGTTTTTTAATTTCATCCAATAATTCATCAAAATTAATCGGTTTTGCAATAAGATTATATGTTCTTTCACAAACTTTAACTGTAGGCTGATCCTCGTTGTCCTTTACTACAATGGAAGATAAAAACAACGCGGGAATGTCTTGTACTTCAAGGCTTTCTTGTAACACCTTTATTGCATCTGCGCCATCAATATCTGGCAATACGACATCCATAATAATAAGATCCGGCAATAAAGTCTTAGCTTTCTCAATAGCCTCTTCCCCAGAGACTGCTTTCAATATCTGATATTCCTCATCCGACAATTTTTTTCTAATAACTTCAAAATATCAGTATCATCAACCAATATTTTATTTTTTGACATAACCCACTCCTAAATGCCTTTATCCTGCCTCTATATATTAGAACCAGGTGGACTTAAAAAACCTGTTAGATTAAATTAAATTGCTAGTCATTATATTATAAATTTTCTCAAGAATATAATCTCCTTGTGAATTTCTTCTCTGCGTGATTGCATCGTAATAATCGCAAATAGTCAGGGGTCACGCCCACTCTTGACTGCATATGTTTTAAAGCAGCAGTGAGCTATCAATAAATCAGTTATCAAGGGTCAGGTTCAGCAACTATTTTCAATTAACTGTTAAGAACATGGGACCAGATCTCGATATTGATAAATATTGTTTCATTCCTTCCGTTTTTTATTTAATCATGGTAGATTGTTTGTTTGGTTGATTGAAACTATCATAGCACTTCATTCAACATACATATAAAAATATAGAAATTGATGAAAGGAACAAACATGATAAAGGAAGATTTTATTCTCTTTAGCGGTGGCGCTAAAGGGGCTGAAGCTGAATTTGGAGCTAACGCTGAGCAATTTGGAATTGAAGAAGTAAACTTCACGTTTGAAGGACACAGTATAGTCCGTCAACGAGGTTTGCGTGTTCTGAATCACGAAGAACTTAAAAATGGAGACGTGAGTCTGGAATACGTTTCACAATTGATGAATCGTCGCTATACCTCAACTAACACATTCCGCAAGGTTCTGCAAAGTATCTGGTACCAGATTAATAACGGGCAAGAGATTTACGTTATTGGAGAAATACTGGAGGACAAGACCATTAAAGGCGGCACGGGATGGGGCGCGGAATTTGCCAAGCTATGTAATAAACCATTGTGGGTGTTTGATCAGAAACGTGACGTTTGGTTCAATTGGAACCAGGCTGACTGGATTGAATGCAAGAGCAAGGATGAACCTATCATTAAGCATATTCATTTCGCCGGGACAGGGACGCGTTTTCTCGAAAAGAACGGTAAGAAAGCAATCAAGGAATTATTTGAACAATCGTTTTCATGATTGAGTGCTACTTTTGCCCCAAAATTTATTTAACGCTTCTTGTGAGGTCTTTAGGCCTGTTTAACCAGCCTACTCGAGGGAAGGCCAGTGCCAGCAAAGAAGACAAACCCAGATATTGAGAAGTTCATCGCCGAGACCCAACGCAACCAGAATCTCCGGGAGCAAACTTATCGGGAACGAGCACTCAAGATTTATCCCTGGATATGCGCGCATTGCGGACGGGAATTTTCCGGAAAAAAACTTCGTGAACTTACGGTACACCACAAGGACCACAACCACGATAACAATCCACCCGACGGCAGCAACTGGGAACTGTTGTGTCTCTATTGTCACGACAATGAGCACACGCGGTATCTTGAAGAGGCCGCGTATGATTGCAGGACACCGCCAAGCGCTGAGCGAGACCCCTCTTCCACATACAAACCATTTCCTGATCTTAAGAGTTTGTTAAAAATCAAAAAATAGTCTACAAATATCATTATTTTTATTAAATATAGGAATTCTGATGAGATTTATATACGCAGATGAACTAAAAAAAGAATTTGACGTATTAGGACATTTTTATGATTTACATATTAACAGCCAAAAATTTAAATGCAGGAGCGTGCTGGAGATTGTTAGAAAAGGATTCAAGGAATTACCCGGACAAGGCCCAAACGCAGTAGTTGTTATGATGAATCCAGGATCTTCACGAGCTAATGATAAAAATTACAAAGAAAAAGTATTTACATTAAAAGAGATAGAGTTTAAAAATTGGTCAAAAGAACTTGTTTCAACCAGACCGGATAATGCTCAATATCAAATTATGCGCGTAATGCTGGATCAAGATTGGAAGCATGTCCGGGTATTAAATTTATCTGATTTGCGAGACGGTAGCAGCGGAGGCTTTCATAAAAAGTTTTTGAGAGCATCAACTCTTTATAATTACCACCCTCACAGCATATTTAACCAAAAACGAAGAAAAGAGTTGTTAAGTTCTCTTGCCATGAAAAGCAAAAAAATCATTATAGTCGCATGGGGAAGCCTGAATATTTTAAATGGCTTAGCAAAAGAAGCGTTGGAAGCGTTAGACGGCAATAAAATTATTGGAATAAATAATAATGGTGATAAAACATCATTTAGGCACGCAAGCCCCTACAAAAAAGATTTAAAGCTCAAGTGGTTACAAGATATAAAAGAAAAAATAAACGAAATATAGGAGCCAAAACAACTGCCTTTGAAGTAGCGTTTAGCAGTCAGCACTCAGCTATCAGCTAACTAATTAGATTATGTTCATAAATTTACAATGCTATGTAGACCTAAGTCTGCCAAAAGGTCTCTGTGCAGACTCAAAATTATTCATATTATTCATTATAAAGGAAAAAAGGTGACATAAAATACATTTTAGTAATTCCTTCGTGAACTTCGCCCCGCTGAGAGTGGCTTCGTGCACTTTGTGGTTCAATCATAGTTTTAAAATGAGAAAAATTCTTTCGTAATTTTTTAAATCCGTTGAAAAAATACCACAGATTGTTCTCCAAACAAAAGCCTCAGATTATATTCTTCTGCCAGCCATTTGAAAGTCTCTTTTGAATAAAATGAAACATGAGTGGGGTCATTTTTATAATACCATTGGGAAAAATCGATCTCTCGTTCATAAAGTTGGGTCATTATTCCTATCCACCCTCCCCTTTTGACTAGCTTGAGAAAAAGTTCCCACTCCTCTTTAGGATTACTAAAGTGTTCCATGGTCTCTGAGCAGGTGAGAAAATCGTATTCTTCCTCTAATACCTTATTATAGTTAGCGTAAAATGGGTCATAATCTTTCATATGAAAACCAAATTCAGAAAACATGAGAGAGAGTGTGGGGCCCGGGCCCGATCCATAGTCGATTCCTTTTCCTCCTGTTGGGAGATAAGGAAGTAACGGGCTAACAAGCCTGTTCAAAAAATCCCGATATTCAGGATCGTCAGGATGATTGGTATGGGTATCGTACCTCTTTTTTTCTTCCACGGGGGACAAATGGTGGCAAGAAGGGACATAAAGAAGACTGCAACAAGGACATTGAAAGTAGGAGCGGTGTTGCTCTTTACAAAAGAGTGTAGAATTATTTTTTTTACATAAGGGACAGGTCGAGTGATCCCTGATAACTGATTTCTTAATGGATTCCATTATACTATTGCTCTGTAAAAACTTGTTTTTTGAAAAAGTTTTTTTGATGGTTCTCCAGGGCGGAAGCCTATGTGGTTGCGGCAACATGCCGTATTATGAGTATTTAAAATCTATCTGTTTTACTTCTTCAAATTCAAAAAAATCATTTTCGAGATATTCTGCAATTTTCTTCTGCACCATCCAAGCTACCGGTTTGCAGCCTATACAGTTCGGCATTCTCCTGTTGAAATCAAGGGTAATTATCAGTTCTTTTTCCTCTTCTTTATAATCTATATGCTTCACGATTTGAAGATCGTATAGAGACTGTTCTGATTCCGGGTCTTTGATCTTTTTAAGAATTTTGATAATGTTTTCCTTTGGAATCATAGTGGCACATTTCTGTAAACATTTTCACCAAATGTCATCATGTCTTTTCTGCTTAATGTCCCGCTGTCTTTAAACGGTAGTTCCATGGTTTTAAGGCCATTGAACTTTTTTTTCACATCTGCAAAAAAACTCTCCATAAATTGAGATAATTCATCAGAGGTATTGTCATTATAAAGTCCGCTTTTATTAATAATTACCATATTCAGAGGCAGGGAGAATTTTTCAAACGCCGCTATTATCTTTCGTCCTTCGCTAAAAGAAAGCCTGTCCGGGTTTAAGAGCAGAAACATCAAACTGTCTTCTTTAGAGCTAAAGTGATTTTTTAATGTTTTTAACCGCCCATCAAAACTCACAAGTTCCTTAAAAACCGAATCGTCCTTAACAGTAGAAGGTAATTCCTTATCATGGTATTTTTCACCAAGTATGTTTTTTAAAGAATCACGCCTGCTTAAAATCTTCTTTCTCAATGTCGACAATTTTTCAATCCACAGAACAGATATATGCGGCAGGGCAAAGAACCTCAGAGTAAGTCCTGTTGGAGGCGTATCGAATATGATAAAATCCATATTCCTGTAACTTTCAAAAATATCTTCTAATGCAAAGATGACAGCGTATTCCTCCATCCCCGGAGAAAACCGCAAGGTATCAAACATTCCTTCAAGATTAATAACATTGAGGTATGTGTATAAGTTTTTCATCATGTCGATGGTTTTTTTTAGGGACTTTTCCATTCGCTGTTCCAGGTTTATTTCCATGGCGTACAGGTTTTCTTTTATCTCTTTCGGCTTATCTTCGAGAGACGTTTCAAATATGTCGGACAAGTTATGGGCAGGGTCAAGCGAAACGATGAGGGTTTTGTTCTTTTTTTCAGCTAATGCCAGTGCGGTTGAAGCAGAGCATGTTGATTTTCCCACACCGCCTTTCCCAACAAAATATAAGTATTTTGGATGACTGGATTTATGCATCAAACCTGCAATTTAAATTATATTCTAAAAAATTTATAGCACAGATGGTATAATCCTACAAACATAACAATAACATTAAGCAATCAGCTGAAAGCTAAGAACAGAACTTAATAAAAACCATTCTTGGTGAATGCTGGTACCTGACTGCTTAAAGCTACTTAGAACATTATGAAACGTTTATTAGCTATATTCCAATTTCTTGCTCTTATATGCCTTCCTGTCTCTCTCTACGCCCAGGAAAACATACACCACAACATGAAAGTTGTGATTGACCCTGAGAAGCACTGGATAGATATTGAAGATAAAATTACCCTTCCGAATTCTTTTTTCAATGTTGGCGGTGGTGAGGTGCATTTCATTATTCATAAAGGACTTCAGCCTGTATCGAACACAGAAGGTGTAGCAATTACCCACTATGAAGATAAAGCACAATCTTCACAGTCTGAAACCAATTCTAATTCAATCTTCAAGCAAAATAATGAAATGTTGGAGCATTACATAGTTGCCCTTCCTGCCGATGTGCGCACTTTTATTGTTAAATACAATGGAGAAATACATAGTCCTTTGCAAAAACAGAAGGAAGAAAGCGACCGCAGTTTCAGCGAAACTTCTGGAATCATTTCCAGCAACGGGATATACCTTGCCTCTTCAAGTTACTGGTATCCGTGGTTCAGCGATGACCTGGTGACTTTTTCAATGAAAGTGCATTTGCCACAGGGATGGAAGGCAATCAGCCAGGGAGAACGAACAAGGGAAGAATCGATTGTTGCCGGTTGGAAATCACAGTACCCGCAGGATGAGATTTATCTTATTGCCGGAAAATTTACTGAATATAGTAAACAGGCCGGGTCTGTACAAACATTGGTTTTCCTGCGCAATCCTGATGAAAAATTAGCTAACAAATATTTAGAGACAGGATCTCAATATTTAAAAATGTACAGCAAGTTGTTAGGTCCTTATCCATACAAAAAATTTGCGTTAATAGAAAATTTTTGGCAGACCGGTTACGGGATGCCTTCCTTTACTTTACTAGGTTCTAAAATCATCCGCTTTCCATTCATTTTGCATTCTTCTTATCCGCACGAAATTTTGCATAACTGGTGGGCTAATGGAGTCTTTGTGGATTTGAGCTCTGGAAACTGGGGTGAAGGCCTTACCGCTTATCTTTCCGACCATCTTATTAAAGAACAACGGGGACAGGGAAAGGAATACCGCCGCACGACTTTGCAGAAATACACGGATTATGCGGCAGAGAGTAAGGATTTTCCATTAACAGAGTTTCGCTCACGCCACAGTTCAGCCACAGAAGCTGTAGGCTACGGCAAAACCCTGATGTTTTTTCATATGCTTCGTCTGCAGTTAGGCGACAAAGTTTTTATTAAGGGTTTGCAGAAATTTTATCAAGAGTTTAAGTTTAAACGCGCAGCATTTGAAAATTTGAGAGAAGTTTTTGAAGAAGTTTCAGGAAAAGATTTACAGATTGAATTTAACCAGTGGATAAAGCAAACAGGAGCTCCTGAAATACGTATCAACCATGCCTCAGCACAAGCTGATAAAAAGGGGTATCAGCTTACTGCTGTTTTGGAGCAGATTCAAGAAGCTCCGGCTTATACATTGCGTATACCGATAACCGTTACCCTGCAAGATTTTGAAGAGACGTACCAAACTAGAGTGTTAATGAACGACAGGCATTTGGAAGTTTCCTTTCATGTTCCTTCAAAACCTCTTCGTTTGAAAGTTGACCCTGAATTCGATCTTTTTCGGCAGTTAGACAGGTATGAGACCCCCCCTGCCCTTTCCCGAGCGTTCGGTTCGGATAAAGTCCTGATCATCCTTCCTTCATTAGCTTCCAAAGATATTCTCAATGAATACCGCAAAGTTGCCGAATCCTGGCAAAAGTCGCCGTCAAGACAAATGGAAATTAAACTGGATAATGAAATAAATGAACTTCCTGCAGACCGTACCGTATGGTTATTCGGCAAAGAAAATCTTTTTAATCCAAAAATTATTGACGCAATGAAGGGCTATGATGTTTCTATCAATAACTCTGGGGTAAGCATTGGAGAAAACGAAATAAAAAGAAAAAATCATTCCACAATATTTACAACCAGACACCCTGATGAACCTGACTTTGCATTGGCATGGGTCTCAACGGATAATGCTTCAGCCATTCCAGGGCTCGGACGCAAACTACCGCATTACGGCAAATACAGCTATCTTGCCTTCGAAGGGGATGAACCGTCTATTGTTTTAAAGGGCCGGTGGCCTACGTTGAATTCACCCATGTCCGTACCGATTGAGCTATCTGACAACAAAGAAATTCCATCTTCTCTTCCTTTACAAAGAGCGGAAACCACACCAGTGGGAGTTGTTACAAAGCTGGTACCAAGACAGGCACTTGCTTATTTGCCGGCGGTATTTTCAGCAAAAAGGATGACAAGTATCATTAGTTTTCTTGCTGATAAAAAAATGAAGGGACGCGGTTTAGGGACGGCGGAATTGGATAAAGCAGCGGATTTCATTGCCAGCAAGTTTAATGAGGCAGGCTTGGAAACAATAAGTGGTAAAAAAGGAAGCTATTTTCAGGAATGGAATGAAAAAAATGGTGAATTTAACCAAAATATAGCCTTAAAAAACGTTGTAGGTGTCATTCGTGGTAGCAATCCTGATTTGGAAGGGCAAAGCGTAGTTTTAAGCGCTCATTACGATCATCTAGGCCTTGGATGGCCGGATGTAAGACAGGGTAATAAAGGAAAAATTCATCCGGGCTCGGATGATAATGCCAGCGGTGTGGCTATACTGTTGGAACTTGCTCAAATATTGGGAAAAAGATGGAAACCAGACCGCACTGTAGTTTTTGTGGCTTTTACCGGAGAAGAAGCAGGACTACTGGGTTCAAAACACTATGTAAAGATCGAAAAAAAATTTCCAGTAGATAAAATCATAGGAGTCCTAAATCTTGATACTGTAGGCAGGCTGGGCAAAAAAAAACTCATGATTTTTGGCACAGGTTCAGCACGAGAGTGGATTCATATTTTTATGGGAGCGAGTTATGTTACCGGCGTTCCAATAGAAGCGGTCTCCAAAGATTTTGGCTCAAGCGATCAGAAGAGTTTTCTCGATGCAGGGGTTCCGGCAGTGCAGTTTTTCAGCGGGCCGCACCTCGATTATCACAGTCCTACTGATACGATTGACAAGGTGGATAAGGCAGGGCTGGTAAAAGTTGCGTCGGTACTAAAAGAAGCTGTTGAGTATTTAGCCGGCCGTGAGGAGCAGTTGACTTCATTGCTTGACACACAAAGAGGTTTCGCATCCAGGAAATCAGCAGAGCCGGATCAAGGGAGAAAAATTAGTTTGGGTACAATTCCTGATTTTGCTTTTGAAGGAAAAGGCATTAAAATTATCGGCACTTTACCGGACTCACCTGCTGAAAAAGCTGGATTACAAAAAGATGATATGCTAACTCACGTTAATGGAAATAAAATTGACAATTTACGCTCTTTTTCCGATTTCTTGAAATCAATGAAACCGGGAGATACTGTGGTTATTACTTTTCTGCGAGAAGGAAATGAAAAAATAGTGAGTGTGGAAGTAGAGGCGAGGTAATAAACTTGTAATGCAAAAACCTCAGAGAGAATTAAAATAATTATTTTTCTCAGTGCGGCAGGACCTCAACCACCATTCGGCAAGGAAAACTGATAGTCATAACTTTATCACAATGATAAAATTGAACGGTTCCCCAATGGAAAGCCGCCCGAAGGGTCGAGGGCATGGAAAGTCAAAATTAAAAAGATGATTATTTTCATAATTTGAAGTATACTTTGCTTCAAAATCGTTTAGTCCTTTAGAAAAAAAGAATCATTAATGATATTTTACCCTTGGAAGGGTAAAATATTTTAGTAACGCCATTTCATGGCTATTAATTATTATTCCAAAGTTTTTTAATTTGAATATGCAGTTATCAAAACAATCAAAAATATTAGCCTTCCTAGTTGTTATACTTTCCGTCGTCATGCCGACAGCCTTTAATTACAGTTTTTCCGAGCCTGCGCTCGACGATCCTTTTCATATAAAGGGGGAAAAGCATTTGAAAAACATAAAAATGCTTACTGATGGAGGGGAAAATGCCGAGGCTTATTTATCATTTAATGAAAAGAAACTAATCTACCAAGCGACAACAGGCGATTTAAAATGCGATCAGATATTCACAATGAACCTTAACGGTAGCGGTAAAAGAATGGTCTCTACCGGTAAAGGAAGAACAACTTGTGCTTATTTTTTGCCTGGCGATACAAAAATCCTTTACGCATCTACTCACGTTGTCGACAGCAACTGTCCACCACCACCGGATAGGTCAAAAGGCTATGTGTGGAAACTCTATAACTCTTTTGATATTTTTTTGGCTAATGTGGATGGCTCAAACTTGAAACGTTTAACCGATACACCCAGCTATGATGCGGAGGCTACCCTCTCTCCGATAGGGGACAAAATAGTCTTCACATCCATGCGAGACAATGACCCTGAAATATATACGATGAACCTCGACGGCAGTGATCAAAAGCGTTTAACTTTTTTAAAAGGCTACGACGGAGGCGCTTTTTTCTCTTTTGACGGTTCAAAAATTGTTTTCAGGGCAAGCAGGCCCAAAACAGAAAAAGAACTAAAAGATTATGATGATCTAGTTAAAAACAACCTTTTTCGGCCTACAGCTTTAGAAATTTATATAATGGACGCGGATGGAAAAAATATGAAGCAGGTCACTGATTTTGGCAAAGCAAGTTTCGCTCCGTTTTTTCATCCTGACGGCAAAAGGATTATCTTCTCTTCAAATGTGAACGATAAAAAAGGAAGAAACTTTGACCTTTATACTATTAATATTGATGGTACCGGGCTTGAGCAAATAACCTTCAATGAAACGTTCGATGGATTTCCAATGTTTACGCGCGACGGCAGGCACTTAATTTTTGGTTCAAACAGGTTCAATAAAAAAAATAGCGACACAAATATTTTTACTGCAGAATGGATAGAGTGAATAAAAAAACTAATTGACGATCTTGGATTTTAGAATTAAAATCTACTATCCAAAGCCTGCAATCTGACATCTTAAATCAAAAAGATCCACTATTCCAATTCCCCAATATTCTGTAATATTAGCATGAAGAGTAGAAAATCGGGTTTAAAAATTATAACCATCATGCTTTTTGTCTCTTTACATGCTACCTTTCTCCATGCCTCCCCAAAAAAAATCAGGCTTATCAAAAAATACCAGGGAAATTTCATAACCACTGTTAAGGGAACCAACTTAAGCCAGCCTCCATACATTAGTGTCATCCGTTCAAAAGATGGTGTTACCTATTTATTTAACAAATTCAGAAAAATTCGGAACATTACAACACATAACAAAGCACTACGTCTCGAACGACAATTACTCAGAAACGACTTCTCATCAAGAATGGTTATCGCGATTCTTTCTCATCCAACTGATAACTACAAAATAGATAAAGTAAAAATACTTGAGCATGAGAGCAAAGAAAAGATTGAAGTGAAAGCATTTTATTTTCATAGCAACAGGGAATACAGCATTCCACCTTTTAAATCAATACATTATGGATTTTATGTGGTTAAACAGAGTGATTTACCGGTAATTTTAAGTTCAGAGAGTATTAAGAAAAAAATTAAAAAATCCAGCAAAAAACCTTTCAAAACTATATATGGCACACTTCAAAATTGGGAAAACCAAGGGAAACAGCTTGCATTAATCAATAAAAGCAAAAGAAAAAAAAGAGTTTATTATATCAAAGGTTCTTTACAGGAGGATCTGAAGCAGTACGTAGGAAAATTCATGGCATTAAGGGGAGAAGTAATTAAGGATTCAGAATCTATTTACGAAGCTGATTTTATGATCAAAAAAATAATCAAGATATATTAATTAAATTAACCTTGACACTTAATTTATCGATAGATATACTTTTAGTCTTTTAAAACTATATTGCCAATTATTTTAGGGCGGGTAGCTCAGCTGGGAGAGCGTCGGCCTTACAAGCCGGATGTCACAGGTTCGAGCCCTGTTCCGCCCACCAACCCCTCTTAAAAAAAAACCATTAACATAACCAAGTTCCCCACAATACTCACCCGGCGCAAGAGTGGCTTAGGGTAAGTCTCCGGGAAATACGTTCGCAAAACACCAATCCCGCTTTTCCTGTATCCATTCCCTATCATTTAAAATATAAGATTTTAAGGTGCTTCAAAAAAACTCTATATTTTGTTATGACAATCTCCTAATCAGCCAGTCCGAAAAATGTCGTTCATGACTTGACCCGAAATCTACAAACACCGTTTTAAAAATATCACAACTTTAGGACGTCAAGGACTATTCCAATATATATTTTTGGACACTGCGATGGTTATAGGCCGTGATCAGGCAAAAACCATTCTTGGACAAAGCAGGGAGATTCCAATACATGAGATGGACAGCAAACAGATTCTGCTCGAAACAGAATCTGTTGCGTGATGAGTTCAGTTTTATATTCATAGTCTTATTATGCAACTGCCTTTTTTAAATAAAATAAAAAAAGCTTGACAAGACCATGCAGCTTGTATATACTTTTCATATTACTTGATAATGATAATACGTATCATTATATTTATTTGAAAATTTATTGCTGTGTATAAATAATATGTCTGGGCAGTACTTGTGTTTAATAAATAATTTTGCATTACCCTCCTCTCTCTCGCAAGTACTGTCCCTCCATCTCTCAATAAAGGAAGGAGGTGTCAAAAAGATCATTGAGCAAAGATTCTGAGAAGTTTTACTAATGTAGGGGTGTTGTCAAATTATTTTAGAGGGAATCTGGAAAGAACGAACTTTCAGATGTCCGACAAAACAATCTGGCATTACGAAGTTGGCGTACACATTTTTATAATTTTACATTTATTACATTTAAATAGGAGAGTAAATGAAACATTCAGGAAAAACGATTTTTTTTGGATTAGCTTTAACTATTATGTTTTCCTCTATTGCACAAGGAGAAGTTCCTTTCCGGGAGTACCCTATCGGCGATAGTATTGAAAAAAACAAGTTGGAAATTGCAGCCGTATGGCTACCACCGGTAAAAATGGAAGGCATGTCGAGTATGGGTGATTTGAAAAAGAAAAAAACGGGAGAAACCATTCATATTGAAGCAGACATTCATGCCATTCAAGGAAATGAAAATGGATTTGGCGCCGGAGAATGGATTCCAAATCTTAGGGTCGGCTACACTATTAAAGACACAAACGGGACAATGATCCAAGGGAAGGCTTTGCCCATGGTGGCAAAAGACGGCCCTCATTACGGGGCTCAAATATTCCTCCCTTATGGTAAGTATAAGCTAATCTTTCATATAGCTCCACCCGACAGTCGTGAACTTGCAAGGCATACGGACCCTGTATCAGGCGTCGCTCCATGGTGGGAGTCTTTTAATGCTACGTGGGATTTCGATTTTAAAGGAGCAAAATAAGTACAAATAAAGATAGTTTGTTTGTGGGAGTGTTTTTCTTTCCCTCATACAAATTCTGGAACGATAGTTCAAATAAAAACAGCAGGGAAAATCAGTGAACTATTGGCAATAATATTGTAAATAGCCCCGGTCAATAACAAAAAATAGCCGGGGCATTTTGCTGATTATTCTCTGTTTGTTATAAAAACTGTATTTCAACTAAAAAGGAGATTGAGAGTGAAAAAAGTTCAATTTATAGTTTTAATGATTGTTTGCTTATTAATTTTGCCGAAGCCTGTATTGGCCGAAAAGTTTGAGATCAGTGGTGTTCTTGAGGCAGAAAGTTTTTACAGCAGTACAGATTTAGCAGCAGGAGGAGACACAAATGCGAGTGATATCACCACAGCTACTGCAGAACTGGCTGTAGGGATGAACCTACACCAATATGTCCATGGTCAGATAAATTTAAAATGGGAAGAAGATGATACAGATCCGCTTCAATTCGATGTGGGTACCATGACTTTAGGCAAGCTCGATGGTCTATCCGTGACTGTAGGTAAGGCGTACCTCCCCTTTGGCGCCTTTAACAGCCACTTTGTTAGCGATCCCATCACACTTCAATTGGGTGAGACCAGGGAATCGCCATTTATCATTGCCTACAATCAGGACATCTTTACTGTTAAAGCAGGTGCATTCAATGGGGACGTGAAGAAGATAGGAGATGATACTCTTGTGGATGATTACGTAGTTGCCATTGAAGTTACACCTGTGGAAGGAATTATCCTTGGGGCCTCCTATATCTCTGATATGGCTGATACTGACGCCGATCTGTTGAGCGGCAGTAACTTTATAGACGAAGTAGGCGGTTTTAGCGCTTTCGTTTCGACTACCTTTGGACCATTAACTGTAGAAGCCGAGTATTTAGGAGCGCTCGATGACTTTGCTTCTTCAGATTTAGATGGCGATAGTGATGGAAACGGAGACCAACCCAGGGCATGGAACGTTGAGGCTGCTTATGGCGTTACAGATAAGTTAGAGGCTGCCATCAAGTATGAAGGGAATGATGAATTTTTTACTTCTCCGAAGGACCAGTATGGGGTGGCCGCTTCTTACCAGATATGGGATGGGGTCTCAGCCTCCCTGGAATACCTTCATGGAAATTATGATAATTCTAGTACTAATGATAATATAGATATAGCCACTCTCAAGTTAGCAGCAGAGTTCTAATATCAGTACAAGGGTAGTTCAGTCATATATCATAAAACATCAAATAAACGAACTATGAATGACGTTGATCTAAATTCTCGTGCACTAATTAGAATCAAGAATAGGTTTAGCGGGGATAATGCAGTTACTGTTGCATACCATACAGTTTTCGTATGGATAAGCGCTGTTACTTTATTATTTCTTTCCCCCTTTACTAATTCGGTGCTCGCCAATCCCCTTCCCTCTAATTGGAAAGGGGTAAATCAGGAAGTGCTTGCAGGGATTAATTTAGCGCAACAGACTTTTCTCACAGGAGATATCGGTTATGCAAAAGAACTTCTTTCAGATGCTTATTTTGAGAAGTTCGAGTCCATGGGAATGGAGATGGTTGTTAAAAAGTATATCTCTTCAGCCAGAGCTTATGAACTGGAGCGCCTGTTCGGAACAATCCGAAAAGGAATGACTGCCAATGATTCACTAAAGGTGGATCAAGAGATAATCAAGCTCACAGAAGCTCTAAACCATGATGCTGCGATACTCGACCAAAAAAATATCGCTGTAGAAGGAGCGGGATATATTATACAACCTGCCATCGCTTCCGTGGATACCGAAACAACTAATGGCGCCCCTACCCAAGCTAAATCCTCTCCCGGTGACTTATCCCCGCAAGATATTGCAAAAGAAATTGAACAACTTTTTCAGAAAGCATTAGCCCTTTACAAACAGGGCAATTCCAGAGAATCTAAAGGCGTGGTTTCCGATGCCTATTTTGATATCTTTGAAGGCCTTGGTATGGAAGGTATGGTGGCTGCAAAGTCGAGCAGTCTCAAATCAGAATTTGAATCAAAATTTGCCAACATTCGCGGATTGATCGAAAAAGGCTCGTCTACTGACCAATTAGAAGCTGCCGTATTGGATTTAACCAAACAACTTCACAAGGTGGCGGGTAGCTTAGATTCATCCACTAGTTGGTTTGGACTGTTTGTCAGCTCTTTTTTTATTATAGTGCGAGAAGGATTTGAAGCAATCCTTATCATTAGCGCCTTAATCGCCTATCTTCGCAGAACCGACAACCATGATAAAGTAAAAATTGTCGGCCTGGGGGCTCTCGCTGCTATTGTGCTCAGTGTAGTAACGGCTCTTCTTTTCTTAAAAATATATACTCAAAGCGGAGAGAGCCAGGAAAATCTTGAGGGAATCACGATGTTGATTGCCGCTGCAGTACTGTTCTACGTCAGCTATTGGCTTACCAGTAAGGCGGAGGCAGCTAGATGGATGGATTATATACAAAACCAGGTGATGCAATCGATTGGAAAGGGAAGCATCTTTACACTTGGATTAGCCTCGTTTTTTGTTGTTTATCGCGAGGGTGCAGAGACGATTCTCTTTTATTCCGCTCTTTTTTCAAATGCGGAAGCCGGCGGTAGTGTTTCGATCTGGGGAGGATTTGCAGTGGGATGCCTGGTTCTTACTGTTATTTATTATATCTTTAAATACGGCACGGCTAAAATTCCGATTCGTCCTTTTTTTACTGTAACAAGCGTGATTCTTTATTACATGGCTTTTGTATTTGTCGGTAAAGGAATTTTGGAGTTGCAGGTAGGCGGCCTGATTCGCACCACACCAATAGATTGGTTACCCAGAATCGGGTTTTTAGGAGTATTTCCAACTTTGGAATCAATGATTTTGCAAGGGGCTTTTTTACTGGCCGCTATTATAGCGCTAGGTTATCTATTTATTTTGCAGCCATTCAGGGCGCAGGGCCATGTTTTGAAAGATATTGTCCATACATTAGGAGATTTACATACACTTCATGACAGGGTGGAACATATTAGGACCCATACTGCCGGAGCAGAGAAGCTAACAGCATCTAATAATGGCAAGGAGATCAAAAAGATTTCAGGACATTTGACCGAGATCGATAGATATTCTCATGAACTATTGGGGCATTTGGAAAGTCTGGAAAGTGAACTGGCAACTATTTGGGGAAATGTTAAAAAGTGAAGCTTCCCAACCAAATGTCGGGGTTCTGAGTATTTAATTTTATTTTTGTTGGTTCTCCAGGGCGGCAGTCTTATTTGATTTCGGCAAAACCTAGCTCTGCCATCCATAGCCTCAACCCTTCGGGCGAACCGCAAGTATGTCGGTCCAATTTGGTTCTCCATGCCAAGTTGTGATTGCGGCAACTTATCGCTTTATTTATGAAGCAACATATAAGTCGAATATTACTAATCATTTTTACTGTTATTATGCCAGGGCTGGGAGCTGTTCCCGAGTGCCTGTCGGCTACTGTTGAAGGTAGAATTGTTTCAAATCGTATAGATCAATTCGAGAACTTTGTCGTATACATTAAATATGTTGATAATAAACTCTTTAGCTTACCCAAAGAAACAGTATTGAATGTTCAAAAGAATAATCAGGTTATTCCTCAGGTGCTTCCCATCGCAAGAGAGAGAGAGGTAATTTTTTCCAATGAAGATCCACACTTTCATAACCTGCATACAGCAACAGGTGGTCCAATTTCATTCAACTTTGGAATTCCGGCAAACACCAAATATGGTCCTATTAAGTTCTCCGAGGGGGGGGAAGTTATGCTTTTGTGTGATATTCATCAGGAATTAAGGGGCTTTATTTTAGTTCTTCAGAATCCCTTTTTTTCAAGTGTTGATAAAAAAGGAAACTTTACCATTAAAAAAGTGCCTAAAGGAGAATTTGAAATAGAAACGTGGCACAACGAGTTTATATCTAAAAAACAGCGATTAATAATTAAAGATAATGAAAAACGCAAGTTGGTTCAATTTACATATTAAAATGCTTCTAATTTCTACCGGGCACTTCCAAAAACTCACATTTACATTTTGATTCAAGGTGAATCCATATCCCCTACAAAGAAAAACCATTTTCTTTAGAAATCCTCAATAACGGTTTTTTTAAGGTACCTTTCAATAAACATTAGTATATTGAAGCTCACTGCAGCAAGCTACGTGGGAATACGCTCACTTAACACTTTCACCCCTATCAAAATAAAATCATATGTATTTCCCGATATGGATTAATATACTAACCTTTTAATTGTAAATTAACCTAAATAGGAATACGGCTTTCATGGTGGCCATTTGCCCTGTTTTGTTTTCTTAAAGGTATTCATGCCGGAAAAGACTATGCATTTCAGGATGTTCACTGCTTAGCATCTTATTCTGGCTTCTTCCGCAAGTCGTTGTAGTTGGTCCCGAAGAACTCTTTTTTACTGGAATATCCTTCACCTATGGGCACATTGATAAATGGAGTGGATCAATGGCCAGTGAGTTGAAAGCAGACAACCGGTTTTTGTTATTTGCAATCCGCACGGGAGAAGCTTTTGGTTGGGTTGACTCCGGAATACTTTTGACCCGTTTACCATGGATAGTCTTTACACTTTCCGGAATGTTTATGTTCCTGCAAAACAGGAATTACATTGATGCGCGAATAAAGACATTTATTGCGGCTGTTTTATTTTATATGGTTTGTCAGGTATCCTTCAAAACTACGGATAATAAATGTAACCAGTAGAAACCATCTTCAGTGTGTGATAAAATCTTCATGGCCAAAACCCACTTAAAGGTATGTTTGTAACGATATTCCAGGTTTTAAGTCTACTGAAATACCCATCGAATTTTTCCCTGCAAGAGAAAGAGACCCGGTAGGTCTAACTCTAAACTTGTATAAAATGATAGAATTTTGAATTATAAAATTGTATATTAGGGTTTAAAATGGTTTTTTTTTAGGTTTAGTTGCTAAAAACTTTCAAGAAAATGTATAAAGAAAAGCAGCTTTTAACAAATTTTTTATCGGAAAAGAACCTTCGTCATTCATCCAAGCGAAACACCATACTTAAAGCATTTCTAAAAGAAGAAGGACATATCACAGCGGAGGAACTTCATAAAAAGGTTAACGAAGAAGACCCCTCAATCGGAATTGCGACCATATATAGAAACCTGAAGCTTTTCCATGATGCCGGTCTCGCAAGGATGAGCCGCTTTGAAAAAGGCGAGGCCCATTACGAACACAACTACCTGCATACCCATCATGACCATCTCATTTGCCTGAAATGCGGAAAGATTATTGAGTTTAAAAACCCTGAAATAGAAGAGACTCAGGAGAAGATAGCTGGGAAGCATAAGTTTAAAATAACATCTCATCGGCTCGAACTATACGGCACTTGTTCTAAATGCTCTTCCAAATAAATCCCTCAACTCAGCTTCAACAATATCGCCTATCGGAGACTGAAAAAAAGGCCTCCCAAGAAGGTGGATGATTTTTCTGCAAATAATCATATTATTGATTGTCGTTTTCTTCGCTGCTGTATTATTCCGGGAAAGAAAACAGGCTAAACACTCTGTACATCAAGCCGCTTTATACAGGAATAGAACAAATGATAATGCATAATTCTACTTGCGGCACATTACTTTTGTGGTATACTACCTTTCATTTGAAGCTTCCTGCAGCAACAAGCAACCGGAAATCTTCTGGGTAATTCGTGGTTTCATAACTATTGGTTTATATTGAATAAAAATTGGGGGGGGTCGTAGTTCAACTGGTTAGAGCACCGGCCTGTCACGCCGGAAGTTGCGGGTTCGAGTCCCGTCGGCCCCGCCATAAATTGGCAAATCTTTCTCAGGGATCTCAGTAAATTTTTGAAACTTGCTGTCTTTTCCAGAGAGAATCGGTGTTTTAACAGGCCAGTTAATAGCAATCGTCTCATCTGACCAAAAAATTCCATACTCATCTTCAGTATCATAGAAGTCCGAGCATTTGTACATGACATCAGCGGATTCACTCAATACGCAAAAACCATGAGCAAACCCCTCCGGTACATATATCTGGCGTTTGTTTTTTGCTGAGAGATTGGCTCCAACCCATTGTCCTAACGTAGAAGAACCTCGCCGAATATCAACCGCCACATCAAATATTTCTCCTCTCAACACAAAGATCAATTTCCCCTGCGGATGAAGGAGTTGATAATGCAATCCTCTCAAGGTTCCCTGCTTTGAGTGGGAATAGTTGTCCTGCACAAAAGTTTTATCAATTCCCACATCGGTATATTTACTTTGGTGAAAAGTTTCTAAAAAAAACCCTCTGGAATCATCATACACATTCGGCTCAAGCAAAAGAACATCGGATATCGATGTGTTAATGAGTTTTAATGTCATTGTTTTTTATTTTCCTTTTTCTGCTTCCTTTAATACATCCATTAAATACTGTCCATAACCACTTTTCAGCATTTCAGCGGCGAGTTTTTTTAGCTGTTTCGCATCTATATAACCGAGATTAAACGCGATTTCCTCTAGACACGAAACCTTCAGGCCCTGCCGCACCTGAACCGCTTGCACATAATTGGCAGCTTGCTGTAAAGACTCAAAGGTACCTGTGTCAAGCCAGGCAAATCCGCGTCCTAAAAGTTCCACTTTTAGCTCTCTCCTGCGAAGGTATTCCAAGTTTACATCCGTAATTTCCAACTCTCCACGGGCAGAAGGTTTAAGATTTTCCGCTATTTTCACCACATCATTGTCATAAAAATAAAGACCGGGTACAGCATATTTTGACTTGGGATTTTCAGGCTTCTCTTCGAGACTAACAACATCGAGGTTTTTATCAAAACTGACAACACCATACCGCCAGGGGTCTCGCACTAAATAACCAAAAATAATCCCTCCTTTTTCGAGTTTTGCGCATCTACTGAAAATTTTGGGAAGACCCTGTCCATAAAATATATTGTCCCCAAGAACAAGAGCAACCTTTTTATTGCCTATAAATGATTTTCCAATAATGAAGGCCTGAGCCAATCCTTCTGGACGGGGTTGTTCGGCATAAGATAAAGAGATACCCCATTGAGAGCCATCCCCAAGAAGGTCCCGGAACTTCGGTAAATCTGCTGGAGTGGAAATTATGAGAACATCTTTGACACCTGCCAGCATTAAGACAGACAAGGGATAATAAATCATGGGTTTATCATACACAGGGAGCAGTTGTTTGCTGACAACACGGGTAATAGGATACATGCGGGTACCTGAACCACCTGCTAATATTATTCCTTTCATTGTTTCTCCCCAGAAATTTAAAGCTCCCCCTGCAGCAAGACTGCAGGGAATCTTCAGTGCAGAGTATATACACCCCCTGAGCCCCTCCTTGTTAGAGGGAATTAAGGGGGGGGGTATCGCCCGCTAAGTCCGCGACAAAGCCAAACTTAGCTTGGTAGCTCTGCAAGATCGCATGGAATGCGCTAGCTAAAAACACTTTCAAATTATAGTATGCTAATTCTCAAATTTAAACAAAACATTATTCCACTTTTTTCATCTAGACGGTAGCAACTATTTTGTTCTTCACCCTGACTTCGGTCACCAGAACAATTGTCTCTTTCTGTTTTTATTCGACCACTTTGTTTCATTACTTCCAATGCTGCACCTACTGTATTCGATGGTTCATCGTCATCAAACTGAATGAGAAAAGGGTCGTTTCCCCAATTGAGAGTTATTTGATGATATAATTTAGCATCATCGATAAAGGCATATATGGTGGCCTTTTCCTAGCGCAACCATGCCGCGTAACGCGCTGTATTGCCTGACCGGGTAAATATCACCAGGGCTTTGGCCCCAAGTTGATCCGTCATAACACAGGCCGCTTTCATTTGCGTGCAACATATTGATGCGGACTATATTGATTCCTGCCTTTATCAATTTTTCCAGCATCTCCGGTGATTCTGTTACGGTTCCGATCATCGCGATAATCCTTGTCCTTCTCGGTAAATTCATCATGATAATACCCCGGGAAGTTGTCCAACAAAAGTTTTAATTTCATCACGTACTTTTCGGTAATGGTTAAGCGCTTCTTCTTCGGTTTTAGCGTTTGCCGCCAGTTTCGGCGGATCATCAAACCCAACGTGGATTGTTTTTGTTTTTCCGGGGAATAGCGGGCAATGTTCCTGCGCGTGACCACAAAGTGTAACAACGAAGTCAAATTGAGCGTCTTTTAATTCATCCACATGTGTAGATTTGTGTCGAGAAATATCAACACCCGCTTCAGCCATAACCTTGACCGCAAGAGGGTTTAAGCTGTTAATTTCAATACCTGCCGAATAGGATTCGATTTCACTACTCTTCAGAAGCCGCGTCCATCCCTCTGCCATCTGGCTTCTGCAGGAGTTCCCTGTACACAAAAATAATAATTTTATTTTTTCTGATTCCTTAATGCTCCCCCTCCATTTTTCCGTCATCACTGATCTGATCCAAATTGTCTCCTTCAGACAATTTTTTTAATTCCAAACTTTTATTTGAGGTAAAGAGGCGCCGATGATTCCTTCCATATCTCCATACATCCCGCTAATGTTATGAACGATCCTTTTAATTTATTTTGCATCTTTTTCTATTTTTTTAGCCTGACCCTAAAATTCCTTTTGCAGTTTTTCCAGCATTTTATGGGAAATTGCTTCAGTGAGAGGAATTTCTTTATTACAGTACGAACAGGTTATGACTGGTTCAGATATATTATACTCATAACACATATTCATGGTTAAGGACAATGAGTTAATACCTCAATCTTGCATGATAAATTTTTAAAAGGAGTTTTTTCTTAGAAGTTATATGTGTTTCCGAGAATATTATCCCTAAAAAAACTTAATCTATTGGGTTATGAATATTATGATTAACAATTTTTAAAAAATTTATCATGCAAGATTAAGTTAATATCATAGTTTTGACTTATAAAAATCTGTGCTTTATATTGTATATTCTCAATCCCTTCACTTTTTTAATAGAGATTGACACCAAACACAAAATCCTAAAGACTTGTCTACAGACCAGTCTTTAGAGGAAGTTCTTTTATGAAAAAAGTTGGTTTTTATGAAGCAAAAACACATTTCGAAAGGATTTTGGATAAAGTATCTCGTGGTGAACGAATCTCTATAACCAGAAAAGGTACTCCTGTTGCCATACTTGTTCCAATAGCACCCGGAGGAAAGGCTGATCCAAAGTTAGTAATTGAAAAGATTCGATCTTTTAGAAAAGGCAAAAAGTTGGGCGGACTATCAATACAAAAAATAATTAATGAAGGAAGAAGATATTTAAAGATTTTGTTTTAGGTTGTTCTGTAGCAATGAGTTGGTGTTTCGAAGATGAAGCCAATAAGTTTACAAATGTAGTTTTGGACTGGTTTTCAAATGGGCATGCTTTAGTACCTTCCATTTGAACGCTGGAACTAGCAAATGTAATCCTTACGAGCGAATGTAATAAGCGTATTACAAAAACCCAGTCTCTGCAATTTGTCGAATTATTGCACACACTTCCGGTTGTTATCGGCGAAAGTGCTCCTAATAGAGCTATGGAGGATATACTTTCACTTGCTCGTCAGCACAATTTGTCATCTTACGATGCCTCCTATCTGAAATTGCAATGCTTAAAGGAGTTTCGTTAGCAACACAGGATAATATATTATAGAAGGCGGCTCAGAAATGTGGTGTAAATCTCAAACCTTTCTAACCCAATGAATAAAATTATTACTGCTTTTCAGTTTCTTACCATACTACCTTTAAAAGTAAAAAGCTTTCGACAGGAATTATTGGCTGAATCTACTATCTACTTCCCTTTAGTCGGTCTTACTCTCGGGGCGGGGTTGGCAGGGTTGGAATACTGCCTTTCTCCATTTCTACCGATTGATATTACCGCTATTATTCAGGTTGCTTTCTTAACCCTAATTACCAGGGGTCTGCATATCGATGGTTTTGCCGATACATTTGATGGACTGGGATGTGTAAAATCCCCGAAAGAAAAACTGAAGGTCATGAAAGACAGCCATATAGGAACCATGGGTGCCATATCTGTAATCTTTCTTGTATTATTAAAATATAATTCAATCGCCTTTATCGAACAAAGTACAAAGATATACGCCCTCCTGGTGTTTCCTATGGCAAGCCGTTGGACAATGGTGCTGACTATTCTTTATAGCATCCAGATGAAACATATCGGCCTGGGGAGTAAATTTCAGAAACAGATAAAAGAAAAACATTTCATCCTGTCATCTATCCTACCTTGCTTAATCGTAATCTATCTTTTTGATATTATAGGCTTAACTGCTTTAATTGGAATTGCTATTTTTACAACCATGATTTATCAATTTTTATTAAATTCATTTGGAAAGATTACCGGCGACCATTTTGGATTTATCAATGAGATAATAGAAGCATTAACTTTGATGATATTTTTAATGTTATGATTTTCTAATATTGCGGCTAAAATTTCTCAATTCGATTGCAACTAATCGACGATTTATACTATCACTATATAAAAGCTTGTTTTTTGAACAAGTTTTTTTTGCTCACCGGAGCAGAAGCTCCATTTGATTTCGGCCTTCCATGGCCTCAACCCTTCGGGCGGATTGCAAAAACATCCGTCCAGTTCGGCTCTCCATGCCGAATTGTGGTTGAGGAGCCTCTCCGCTTTATGATTTTAGGTTTTAGATTTGAGATTAAAAATGTGCAGTTTGTAAATTATTTTTTTTATTCGTCAATCGGCATTAGTAAATCGTATATTTTTATTGTTAAATTTTTTGGGTCTTACAAGGATTGAGTCGTTTTTATCATAGTTTTTAAGATGTTTTAACGCGGATTCTCTGCTGCGCGTGGCATAGCAGTAACAACAACCGAAAGTGCAGGTTTCATAAGTCCCTATATCAACCGATTCGAAACAGGCGCACCCCTTTCTTGTTGGTCTTTTTTCCCAGTTACCATAGGAGTCAGTTTTTATAATATTACACTGTAAAAGCTTCTTTTTTTTAGGCACTGTTAGTTCTTGTTTTTTACAGTGCCTTATGCAAAGCTTAAAAGAATTTTCTGTTTGCTTGTTGGTGCGGTAGCTCCATTTAATTATCGGCAAAGCTGAGCTTAGCTCTGCCTTCCATGGCCTCAACCCTTCGGGCGGCTTTCCTCTAGAAGCCGTCCAATTCGGCTTTCCATACCTAATGGTGGATGCGGCAACTTGCCGCTTTATGAGTGAAAGATATTCAGGGCCAACGCAGCTTCCTTTCAGAATGCCCGCGGACAGCAAGGAATTGTCACAACAACTCCTGAGATTTATTCCGTTTTTTGCCGCTATTCCCTTCAAAGTTTTTGCCAATTTTATCTTTCTTTCCATAGAAGGATTGTCAAACCGAATTCCGTGCTGTTCAGTGATTTTTTTAAAATTACCACGGGATTTTTCATAAAATTGGATAAAAGAAATAGTGCATATCCCTGTACTTTTTTTGAGTTTATTTGCTATAAAAGAAAAATTCTCTATGTGAAAGGCTTCCGAAGTCAGGCTGCTCAAGATAACAGGATCATATCTCCAGTGAACAGCTTCCGACCCTATTTTTTCCGACAGGTTTATAAATCGTTCGATTGACTTTAAGAGAGGAGGCGTGTGTGATTCTAAAGGATTTGGATAACCGGTAATTGTAAAATGGAAATAAAAACAATACCCACGATCTTTCAGTTCATTAATGTACTTAAACAGAGGAAAAGGATTTCGAGTCCAGAATACCAGGCCGTCGCAATCTTCAGGTTTTAAGGAAACCTCTCGAATTTTCCCTCCGTAAGGGGTCTGAAAATGACAATATCCTTCCCCCAGTCTGTTTATCAACCATGGGGTATGAAATGCGGGGATATCTCCGCGTCTGCTGATACTGATTATCCTTAGTACAGCCATTGGCATATCCTAACGAGATTTTTAAATTCATTAATCATTAACCTCATAATCAATTTTACAAACATCCTCACAAATCTGTTTGATAAACACTACAACAGTAACATGATCAGGGTGAATGCTGTATTTTTCTACGTCTTCCCGTGTATTAAAATCTGTATTCAGCGCCATATCATATGAATTTGGTTTCTTGCCAATATCAAATCCCACCTCCAGCCGCTGTATTAAAGGTATTTTTTTCTTTAATGTTTTAAGATCTTCCACGAGTTTATTTTTTTGCTCCTCTGCGATCTCTGGCTTGAATTTAAAAAACACAATATGCCTAATCATTTATAAAAATCCTCCGTCTTTTAATAAAACATAATTGTAACATTTTAAATTTTGTTATACATATCTATTAACGAAAACAGGGATTATAATTATTAATAAGGCTTAATTTTTCAGGATGGAAGACATGAGAGAAGTAAAAAACAGATCTTTTTTTGAACCTTCAATAATAAATAAAATGCCAGAACACGAGCATGAGCAGGTTGTTTTTTGCGAGGACAATAAAACAGGCTTAAAGGCAATTATCGCCATCCACGATACCGCCCTTGGCCCGAGCCTTGGTGGCGTCAGGATGTGGCATTATAAAAATGGGCTGGAAGCAATCCGGGACGCATTAAGATTATCCAAATCTATGACTTACAAAGCTTCTGTCGCGGGATTAAACCTTGGCGGTGGAAAGGCTGTGATTATTGATAATTCAATAAAAAATAAGTCTCCGGAATTGTTCCGCAGGTTTGGGCAGTTTATTGAAAGTCTCAATGGAAAATATATAACAGCTCAAGATATAGGCACTTCATCAAATGACATGAAGTATATAAAAATTGAAACGAACCATGTGACCTGTTTACCGGAATCCACTGGGGGTGCCGGAGACCCTTCTCCAAAAACCGCTCATGGTATTTACATGGGAATGAAGGCATGCGCGAAACTATGTTACGGAAACAGCGGCCTTGAAAACAAAATAATTATTGTCCAGGGAGCGGGACATGTTGGCATGCACCTCGTTGAATGGCTTGCTAAAGAAAACGCGAAGGTTTATATAAGCGATATTAATGAAGAAAAAGTAAAGGAATTGTCTAAAAAATATAATGTGGAGCCTGTAGGTGTAGATAAAGTTTATGATATGGAAATGGATATATATTCACCATGCGCGCTTGGCGCAACCCTGAACGACGACACATTACGCAGATTAAAATGTTCAATCATAGCAGGAGGAGCCAATAATCAGCTGACTGACGAAAACGTCCACGGAAAAATGATAATGGAAAAAGGGATTATTTACGCGCCGGATTTTGTGATAAACGCGGGCGGATTGATCAACTGCTACTCAGAAGTTATTGGTTACAACTGGAAGTATGTTTTTGATAAAGTGGAAGATATTTATTCCACAGTGCTGGACATATTAAAAATATCAAAAGAAGAAAATGCGCCCGCTAATTTGGTTGCGAAAAGAATCGCAGAACAAAGAATTAATGAGGCAAAAAAGTAAAAAACATTCTTTATTGAAACTCCCAGCAGCAATCTACGGGGAATGCGCTCGCTAAACACTTTCAAATATTTACCGCGGAAAACGCAAAGGGCGCGTGCATATTTTTTTACTTATCAAGCTCAAAAGGCCATTGGGGGAGTGTGCAGCGAAGGTCTTTATCTTTACGGTATCCCAAAGCGTATTCCGCCTGGATGACACCGACGGAGCCGGACGCTACAGTAAACCTTCCGTTATCCAGAGCAGACATGGCAATTTTAAACCCCTCCCCTTCTTTTCCTAATAGATTTTCTTCAGGAACTTTTACGTCATTCAACGCAATACTGCCTGTATTGCCAGCCCTTACTTCTAATTTTCCGTGTAAAGTTGAGGTTTTTACTCCTTCAAAATTTTTTTCAACTATAAACGCGCTGATTCCGTTGTGTTTTTTTGATTTATCCGTATAGGCAAAGATTAAATGATTATCCGCAATATCCGCAAGGGATATCCATGTCTTTTCACCGTTCAGGATATAATGTTTGCCTCTTTCTTTGCTGTTGTTTGTATTCCAATAACATCAGATCCTGCCCCCGGTTCTATTAATCCGAACGCGGCAAACTGTTTTCCTTCTGTCTGCCGCGCTAAATATTTTTCTTTCTGTTCTTCAGTGCCCCATTGCAGCAAGGCAAGACTGTTCAAACCCACATGAACTGACATGATAACCCGAACCGCCGTGTCTACTCTTTCCAGTTCCTCGCATGCAATGCCCAGGGAGATATAGTCCATGCCCGCGCCACCATATTTTTGCGGCAGGCATATTCCCAATAATTCGGTCTCAGCCTTTTTTTGAAGCAGGGATGTATCGAATTCTTCTTTTGCGTCCCGCTCACGTATACCGGGCGCCATCTCCCGTTCGGCAAACTTTCGAACCGTTTCTCGGATTATCTTATGATCTTCTGTAGGTTCAAACGACAGCATATAGTTATTTAGATTTTAACGGAAAGTGCCTAACTTTAACAACAGCAAAAACAGCAACACCTTCACACTAATTAGCAATGTCAACACAAATAACTAAATCAAGTATATCGTAAAACCAGCATAAAAGGCCATCCATAAGGTTTTTGCTAAAAATCATGGATTCTTAAACAATCTGTGAATTGATTCTAATAAAAAAAACATCAAGCTTTTAATCGAAAGTTTTATGTGCTATGTTATTTTTAAATCTAGGGAAGAATCTATTGTGCTTTTTCGCAGTTTGTTTAAAAGTTTGACAGCTTGTTGTCGCGTTATCGGGAAGGAGGAACACATTATAGGCATATTGAAAAAGAATGGATTCCTATTTTGAGGATTTTAATCAGATAACATTTCTCTAACATATTAAAAAAAACAAAGGAGGATACACATGAAGCTTAGCGAAACAGAGTCCTATGATATTCCACAAGGACACGACAACTTAACGATCACAAACTTGGATCCGGAAGCAGAAGGATTGTATTCCGTCAAAGGAGATAGAACACAAGGTAGCAGAAAAATCCAGCCGGGTGAAACCCAACGTGTCCATACCCATCATGGTTCTCTGAAAGTTATTAACCTGGGGGCTCCAATCTTAGACGTGGTAATAAGGGTGAGAAAAATGAGGCTTGGTGAAGAGTCGACCTTTGATATCCCGGAAGGACTCGACGACTTAACGATCACAAACCTGGATCCGAATTTAGCCGGAGCTTATATCGTCAAGGGAGATACAATAGACATTGATTCAGAAATCCCATCGGGCGAAACTCATACTATCCAAACGCAGAAAAATGCTGCAATAATTACTAATACTGGTTATCCAATGTTAGAAGTAATTTTACCACTTGATTCTAAAGAAAGTTAGTTAAACATTATTAAGCGGCGAGTACTTAGCGCGGCCTTTGGCCGCAATCAAAGAAATAGAACGCAGAGAAAAACCTTTTTTAGGCAGGATATACTGGATGGACTGGATTTCTTTTTTTCCACATTGTTGGAAAAAATAAAAAAATCAGGTAAATCTTGTTAATCCTGTCAAAGAATTTAAATCTTTTCTCTCCTTTATCAGTAGACTCCGCAGTAAATTATTTCTTAATAGTTTTTAACGACCCTTCAAATGTTTCCAGCGCTTTATCTGCTGCCTGTTTGGCAACGATCAATAATAGGCTGAATCGAAGGCTGTATCACCGCATCCTAAAAGGAGCAGTCCTTTTTTAAAGCATTTCTGTATTATGGTTTCCCTGATCTCCGGCACTTTTGTTTTCGTTTTTTTATTTTTGACAATTTCAGCAGCTATCATAAGTCCTTTGCCGCGCACATCACCGATAACCTGTGATTTTTCTTGCATAGCTTTCAGCCTGTTAATCATGTACGCTCCTACTTTTGCGGCGTTATTTATGTATTTTTTCTGGAGTAACTCAATCGTTTTCAGGGAAGCCCTGCAAGATAACGGGTTTCCACCTAATGTGCTGGCATGTGCTCCTTTTCCCCAAACCATCAGTTTTGATCTGGCAATCATAGCTCCAAGTGGTAGGCCGGAGGCTATTCCTTTTGCAAGGCATATTATGTCCGGTTCCACACTCCAGTGTTCAATGGCGAACATTTTTCCTGTTCTACCCATACCGGCCTGCACTTCATCAGCGATATAAAGAATGCCGTTTTTTTTCGCCAATTTTTTCAGCATGGGATGATATTCCGGCGGGGGCACGATATATCCCCCTTCCCCCTGAATCGGCTCCACAATAAAAGCACAGACTTCATCCGGCGGGATATCTTTCTTAAAAAGTTCCTCTTCAATATAGGTAATACAGTAAATTTTGCATTTTGGATAAGTCAGATTGTATGGGCAACGATAACAGTATCCGTAAGGGATATGATGCACTTCCGGGACAAGCGGCGCAAAATGCTTTATCTGCCTGATCTTGCTGTCTGTAAGAGACAGCGCCCCAAACGTCCTGCCATGGAAGGCTCCTAAAAAAGATATAATGCGTTGCCGCGCTGTGCCTTTCGTGATCTTCGTAGTTAAGATTATTTACTGACTGTGGCAAAGCCACACTGAAAAATTTGTGGTTTTTCTTCTCTAAGGTGCTTGACAAAATATATCCATTCAAATGATAATGAAAAATCTGTCGTTTAATTAAAAAAAATACCATGTTATTCAACTGATTTGGAAAAACTACCAAAACACTTTATATCTATAAATTATATTAATCATCTACTATTTATAAGGAGGATAAAAAAAAGAAATGAACTTAAATCTTACTCAGAAAATCATCAAAAAGCATGTAGTCTCCGGAGAAATGAAAGCGGGTGAGAAAGTTTCAATCAAGATAGATCAAACCCTCACCCAAGACGCCACTGGTACGATGGCTTATCTTCAGTTTGAGGCCCTCGGTATTCCGCGCGTAAAAACTAAATTATCTGTAAGCTATATAGATCACAATACCCTTCAAACCGGATTTGAAAACGCCGACGATCATCTGTTTTTACAAACTATCGCTGCAAAACATGGGATTTATTTTTCCCGTCCGGGAAACGGAATATGCCATCAAGTTCATCTCGAGAGATTCGGTGTGCCAGGACAGACACTGCTTGGTTCAGACAGTCACACTCCTACACAGGGAGGTCTTGGCATGCTTGCAATGGGCGCAGGCGGTCTTGATGTAGCTCTTGCCATGGGAGGCCAGCCTTTCTTTTTAAACATGCCGAAAGTTGTCCTTGTCAAGTTAAATGGAAAACTTAGACCCTGGGTTTCAGCAAAAGATATTATTCTTGAGTTGTTAAGACGGCTGACAGTAAAAGGCGGAGTTGGGAAAGTGTTCGAATATGGAGGAGATGGTGTAAAACATCTATCTGTACCGGAAAGAGCCACAATAACAAACATGGGTGCTGAGTTGGGAGCCACTACTTCTGTATTTCCCAGCGATAAAATCACCAAGCAGTTTTTAGCATCGGAAAAACGAGTAAAACATTGGGCAGCTATCGAAGCGGACACAAGCGCGGAATACGATGAAGTTGTGGAAATAGACCTTCGCAAATTAGAACCCCTTATCGCTAAACCTCACTTACCGGATAACGTCTGTAAAGTAAAGGAATTAAAAAATATAAAAGTAAATCAGGTTGCTATTGGAAGCTGTACCAACTCGTCTTATAAAGACCTAATGACCGTGGCTAAAATCCTGAAAGGTAAAACCGTTCATCCAGAAGTCAGCCTTGTTATTTCACCCGGTTCCAAGCAGGTTTTCAACATGATTTCTAAAAACGGCGCTATATCGGACATCATAGAAGCAGGAGGTAGAATAATGGAATCCACATGCGGCCCCTGCATAGGCATGGGACAGGCGCCATCCACAAACGCGGTTTCAATCAGGACATTCAATAGAAATTTTCTCGGACGAAGCGGCACAAAGAGCGCCCAGTCCTATTTATCAAGCCCGGAAGTTGCAGCAGCCTGCGCGCTCAAAGGAAAAATCACCGACCCGAGAACCCTGGGTAATAGACCTCCAAACATTAAAATGCCTAAAACATTCGACATTAACGATAATATGATAATACCGCCAACCCGCAAGAAAGTGGAAGTTGTTCGCGGACCTAATATAAAGCCTCTACCAATTAAAGATAAACTGTCGGATAAAATATCCGGGAAAGTCCTGCTAAAGGTAGAAGACAATATTACTACAGACCATATTATGCCTGCCGGAGCAAAAATTTTGCCTCTAAGGTCGAATGTGCCTGCTATTTCCGAGTACGTGTTTTCCGTTGTTGACGCTGATTTTGCTATGCGCGCAAAAGAATCAGGCGGCGGTTTTGTTGTGGGAGGTGCAAATTACGGACAGGGATCAAGCAGAGAACACGCTGCCCTGGCGCCCATGTATCTAGGGGTAAGAGCGGTATTAACAAAATCTTTTGCGAGAATTCATCTGGCAAACCTGATTAATTTCGGAATTCTCCCGGTTAACTTTGCGAATGAAAACGATTACAGTGGGATAGACCAAAATGACGAATTGGAACTGGATGTTTCCAATTTGAGTGGAAACTTAATACTTAAAAATATCACAAAAGGGACTGACATTCCAATAGTACATTCGTTAAGTTCAAGAGATATTGCTATTCTAAAAGCAGGCGGCTCTCTGGGATACGCAAAGTCAAATGCCTAAATCACATGAAATGAATTTACTGATGCGATCATAAAAAGCATGAAGTAAAACCTTAATATTTAATTGGACGCAGATAAGCGCAGATTAGTTATGATTATTCGTCATAGGATATCAACGCTAAGCGGTGTCTAACATGAAAAAGATACTATATGAAAAACAAGATAACAGTTGTGGGAGCAGGGAATGTTGGCGCTACTGCAGCTCAATTGATTGCGTATAAAGAACTGGGGAATGTGGTCCTTGTGGATATCATTGAAGGAGTTCCACAGGGAAAGGGACTCGATCTTTTAGAATCTGGACCTGTAGAACAATTCAGTGGAAAAATTCTAGGAACAAATGATTATAAAGACACTGCTAACTCTGATGTCGTAGTTATTACTGCCGGCGTTCCCAGAAAACCGGGCATGAGCCGCGATGATCTGATCGGTACAAATGCAAAAATTGTAAAATCGGTAGTCGAACAAATAACGAAACATTCCCCTGATACCATATTAATCGTTGTTAGCAATCCTCTTGATATCATGGCCTGTCTGGCAAAACAGGTCAGCGGCTTTCCAAAAAACCGGGTCATAGGTATGGCTGGAGTTCTTGATTCCACCAGGTTTAGGGCTTTTATTGCTGAAGAACTCAATGTGTCGATGGAAGATACACAGGCTATGGTTTTAGGGGGTCATGGGGATTCCATGGTGCCGCTGCCGCGTTACTCCACAGTTTCAGGAATATGCATTGAAGAATTGATACCAAAGACCCGGCTCGACAAGCTTATTGAGCGTACAAGAAAAGGCGGAGGAGAGATTGTCGCGTTATTAAAAACAGGCAGCGCTTTTTACGCTCCCGGCGCTTCTGCTGTTCAAATGGTCGAATCGATTATAAAAGACAAAAAAAGAATCCTTCCCTGCGCTGCTTACCTTGAAGGAGAATATGGCATTGAGGGACTTTTTGTCGGTGTCCCCGTAAAACTTGGCTCCAACGGAATAGAAGAGATTATTGAAATAAAACTTGCTGATGAAGAAAGTAACTCATTAAAGGCCTCAGCCGACGCCGTGAAAAAGACTCTCTCTGAATTAAAAATATAAACTTCAGCTTAGCCTTAATTCATCTCTTTTACTCTTTGTTAAAATAACACACCCCTAAATTCCCTTTCAAGAGGGGACTTTATTGTTAATTCTTAATTGATCATTATTAACTGAACTCCTATCGTTTAACCAAATACAATTGACAATCACACATGAGTGCGATACATATAATTTATTTCAAAAATGCATATTTCTGATGAAACAATAAAAGCCATTCAAAATTCTGAAAAGGTTGTATTTCTGACAGGAGCTGGTATATCAGCGGAAAGCGGTGTTCCTACATTTCGCGGAGAAGAAGGGTTGTGGCGGAATTTCAGGGCCGAGGAACTGGCTACTCCTATTGCTTTTCAACGCAATCCAAAACTTGTATGGGAATGGTATGACTGGAGAAGAAATTTAATTAAACCCCTTTATCCGAACGCTGGTCACAAAGTAATAGCCTCGGTTGAGCAAAAAAAGTCGTCCTTTAAATTAATAACCCAAAATGTTGATGGACTGCATCAGAAAGCAGGAAGTGTAAAATGTGTAGAACTTCATGGAAATATCTGGAAAACACGGTGTACTGAAGAAGGGAACGTAGCGGACAACCTGGGAAGCCCTTTAAAAAATATTCCGCCGATGTGTGAATGCGGGGCAATCCTCAGGCCAAATATAGTCTGGTTTGGCGAGTCACTGCCTGTTGAAGCCATTCAATCGTCATATGAAACGGTAGAAATCTGTGACTTGATGATTGTGGTAGGAACATCAGCAGTAGTACAACCTGCGGCATCCCTTCCGAGAATAGCTAAGAATGCCGGAGCATTTGTGATTGAAGTAAACGCGGAAGAAACTCCTATTTCCGATATGGTAGATGATTCTTATCTTGGGAAAGCTGGCGAGATTCTGCCGCTATTGGAAAAATATTTTTAATAATTTAATTAAGAAACTTTTAGACAAGGTGGAGAGGATCGACTGGATTTATTTTTTAAAATCATCTTGTTTATCCTGTTATCCCATCTAAAATCCTTTTAATATGAAATATCAGGCAATTAAAGGCGTAAAAGATATCCTCCCTAAAGATATAGGAAAATGGCATTTTCTTGAAAAAACTGCGAAAGAGCTTTTTGAAACATTTTGCTATTATGAAATCAGGGTTCCTGTTTTTGAAAAAACCACGGTCTTTTCCCGCAGCATTGGAGAGGATACTGATATTGTAGAAAAGGAAATGTACACTTTTAAAGATAAAGGTGATGAAAGTATAACTCTCCGCCCTGAAGGGACTGCTTCTATTGCAAGAGCCTTTGTGGAACATCAGATGTATAATCCTGCTTCTGTGGTTAAATTATATTATTCAGGACCCATGTTTCGTTATGAACGCCCTCAGTCAGGCAGGTTTCGCCAGTTTTATCAAATAGGTGTTGAAGCATTCGGATCGGAAGACCCTTCTATTGACGCAGAGGTAATTTTTATTTTGATGGAGCTTTTGAGACGGGTAGGAATTCCCAGCCTGGAATTAAATTTGAACAATATCGGATGTACTGCTTGCCGCCCCATTTATAGAGATAAACTGCAAAAATATTTCAACTCGAGGCTTAATGCTTTGTGCAAAAACTGTAATCAACGTAATGTTAAGAATCCTTTAAGAATTTTAGATTGTAAAAACAAAGGATGCATTGAAATTGTTAACAATGCCCCGACGATAGATCAGTTCCGTTGTGAAAAATGCAAAGTAAACTTTGATCAGGTACAAAACCTTCTCAATAAACTTGATACCCCTTTCAAAATAAATCTCAGACTTGTGAGAGGGCTTGATTATTATTCCCGAACAGCTTTTGAAGTTTTGGCTTCCGGTCTTGGAGCACAAAACGCGGTCGCGGGCGGTGGACGCTATGACGGGCTTGTAAAAGAATTTGGAGGGCCTCAAACCCCTGCTGTTGGGTTTGCCATGGGAGTTGAAAGAATTATTTCTTTGGTGGAGCATCAAGGAAAATTTACTTTCAAACCAAATGTTTTCATTGTGTCTCTGGGAGACATAGCTAAGGAGGCGGCATTTCAATTATTAAATAAGTTAAGAATGGATGCTATTCCATCGGATTGGAGCAGTAATCAAGGTAGCTTGAAAAGTCAAATGAGAAAAGCTGATCGGTCGGGTGCAGATTTCACATTAATTATCGGCGAAAATGAATTAAAAAATGAAAAATTGATTTTGAGAAATATGCAAACGTCTCAACAGGAAGAAATCCCTTTAAAAAATATTGTGGAAAGCGTTAAATCCAGGATTAAGTCCTAATGTTCAGGAGGGAACCAATATTTCTCGACAAAAATTGGGACTGTTCTAATGCCCGCAAAGAGGTATTTAATTGAATTTCGCTTTCACGAAAGCATGAGATTTCTTTTGCAAAACGCGAATGTCCGAATTTAAACGTGCTAATATAGATAAACCGGCAGCGTCATCGGATGCTTTTAAGATACGTTTTCCCGAAGCAAGCCTGCCGACAGAACTTGCCAACCTTGATTTGACATTGCCGGTATTTCTTAAAACGTTTTGTGTTAAAGTTTTATTTGAAATAAGAGTAAGCATTTTTTCAAACCACCCTTTTTATTATAATGTAATTCCAGATAAAAAATATGTTAAAACCCTCAGTCTGTAATTGCTTCAAACTCGGGAAGAAGTTTGTCGTATGTGGCCTTGAGATATTCAGGAAAGACTTTGGTGTCGCCTATTACAGGCATAAAATTGGTATCCCCATTCCAGCGCGGGACTATGTGCGTGTGTACATGGTCTTCCACGCCGGCTCCCGCCACTTTACCCAAATTCATACCTATGTTAAACCCTTCCGCGTTTAAGACAGATCGCAAAATACGGATGCTTTCCTGCGTCATGCGGTGGATTTCTAACGCAATTTCTTGATCTAACTTTGTCGGGCATGACTGGTGTTGGTAAGGTGCAATCATAAGATGTCCATTGTTATATGGAAAGGTATTCATGATAACAAACGAATGTTTTCCGTGGTACAGAGTAAATGTTTTTGCATCATTTTTTTGTTCAAGGGCATTGCAAAAGATACAATAATCCGGCTTTTCACTGAGGATATATTCTATTCTCCATGGAGCCCATATAGTTTTCATATATTCGTCAATGATTATTGGTCATTGGTGATGGGTGTACATCCTATGTTATCTAATCCCTGACACCTGAAACCTAGCAGCTGATAAGAGCTAAAAGTTCTTTTTCTTTGAATTGCATTTTCAAGAGATCTTGTTTTGATTTTGCATGGTCGAAACCTAAAAGATGCAATATCCCATGAATTAAGAGTATATATATTTCTTTTTCTACAGAGTGTCTAAGTTCATCCGCCTGTCTCTTTGCTGTATCTATAGAGATGACAACGTCTCCTAAAATTCTTGTATTAATCTCTATCGAGTTTCCCTCTTTTTGAGAGAAAGCCAAAACATCGGTTGGTCTGTTTTTTTTTCGATATGTTTTATTCAGTTCTTTGATATGGTCATCAGAAGTAAAGAGAATACTGAGTTCAGAGTTATGGCAATTCAAGTTTTCTAATGTTCTGTATATTTCTTTTTTTATTTTCGAAAAGTTTAACTTCACTTTCTTCTGCTGATTGGATATTAGTATTTTCAATAATGACACCCCTTTTATCTTTAAGATCAATAGAAGGAATTTTATCTGGATACTCAATTCTCGAATGAAACATTCCATTTAAGATTCGGACAAAACATTCTTCTATTTTATGAAGGTCTTTAAAAGTCAAGTTGCACTCGTCCAATTGTCTGTCAATAGATTTCTCATCAATAATTTTTTTCACCAGTCTCTTTATACGCGATGGAGTAGGATCACTTAACGCCCTTGAGGCGGCTTCTACAGAATCGGCTAACATAACTATAGCCGTCTCCTTGGATTGGGGTTTGGGGCCTGGATACCTGAAATGGTCTTCTTTGACTGAGTGGAGTTCCTGGGCTTCATTTCCTTTTGCCTTGGTATAAAAATATCGAATAAGTTCTGTTCCGTGATGTTCTAAAATAAAATCCGCCAATCCGGGCTGCAGCTTATATTTTTTTGCCAAATCAATGCCATCCTTAACATGGGATATGATAATTAAACTACTCATGTTCGGGTTTAAGTTATCATGTTTATTAACACCTCCCATAAGGTTTTCGATAAAATATTCTGATTTTATGGTTTTACCTATATCATGGTAATAAGAACCAACGCGGGCCAGGAGATAGTTGGCATTCACGGATTTTGCGGCTTCTTCCGCCAGACTGCCTACAACCATACTGTGCTGGTAAGTCCCGGGGGCGCGGATAAGCATTTCTCGAAGCAGGTTGTTGTTGAGGTTGGAGAGTTCCAATAATTTTATGTCTGAAGTAACACCAAAAAAATACTCCAGTAGTGGCAATAAAGAAGATACAACTGTAGCTGCGATAATTCCACCAATAAATCCCATGCTAACATCTGAGACAAATTGAATAGAAAAAGAAGACGCGCTAATTAAGTGTATTGTTATTATTGTAATCACATTAACCAGGCTTATAAGAAATCCAGCTCCCAAAATAGATAAACGTCCTACATACTGGCTCTCCCTGAAAACAACGAATAAGCTTCCTGTCAGTGCAAACAGTGCATAATATGTTTGCCCTCCCAGCATTAACCCGGTAAAAATAAAAGTTATTATAGAAAAAATGATACCAATATCTACTCCAAATAATATGGCAACCAACATTGGCCCTGCCGCATAGGGTACGGCATAATAATAGGATTGCGTTTCGATTAAACCAGTATAATCTGATAATGCAGGAGAAATACTGATAAATAATTTACAGATAATCATGTTGCACAAAAGAATTACGGACATAAGTACAATATTGCTTTTTTTATCAGCGATAATTGATTTAAATCTTTTCAGGTAAGACCAAAACAAAAAACCTGCTAATGATACAAAAACAAAAAGACCCACGGTAGATATCGCGGCGCTGTGTAAATTCCTTTTTATTGAAAGGCCGCCTAACTTGATTAAATGCTCCTGTGAAATCTTTTCTCCTTCTCGGACAATCATTTCCCCTTTTTTTATTTGAAAAAATACAGGTTTAACTTTTTCAGCCGCAATTTTCTTCCTAAGTTCTGTTTCACTGCTGTTAAAAGTTAGGTTAGGTTGGATAAAAACTTTACAAATTTGAAGGATCACCCGCTGAAGCGCTTTATGATCTTTATTGACTGTCTGGTTAATCTCCTGAACTAGGGAAGCCTCCGCTTCCCTAGTATCTTTAATTTTAAATATATTTTTTTCTATATTTTCTTTACCAGAGTTTATATCCCTGATTAAAATGCCCTTTTTGTTTTTAAGACTTAGAGTCTTCTTGCTGCTCACCACTCTTCTATCCATAACAGAATTCAATAAATATTGAATTTGTTTAACGATTTCAGGGTTGTAGTGATGCCATTTTAGTGTTTTTAACGATTTTTTTGATAGATCAACTTCAAGAGCGGTTTTAAACGCGGCTACTTTGTCCGTAAAAAAACTATTGTTTTCAATCGAAAAAAACTGTTTATCAACTTCACCTTTAAGCTTTCGAAAAAACTCTCTTTCCTCTATTGAGAGTACTTCCTCTGAAACAGATAAAAATTTATTAACTTCGTTAAATTTCTCATAAATATCTGGATGTGATTCCTTATAAAGCTTCTGTATAATAGAAAACGCAAAGGATATTTTTTTGTTGATTTTAGCAATTATATTTGGATTGTAATCATAAACGCGTAAAGAGTTCTGGATGGCCTCTCTTCTGTTTTTTTCTGTTGAAATTTTATCTTCAACCAGATAGTTTTCACTCGCTTTGATGTCTTTAGACGCAATATCGCCAATCACCACGTTGCGTACTTGTGCTGGAAACGAAGGAGCCAAAATATAAGTGACAATTACCAGAAATATGAGAGTGGAAAGTCCCTGAAATAAAATAGCAAGGATATTTTTTTTGAAGAGCACCGCCTCTTTCAGAGGAGATTGTGAGATGTTTTTTTTTGTAAAATGAACTTTAGCAATATTTTTTTTCTTCATATTTTTCATAAGCTTTGATTACCTTTTTTACAACATCATTTCTTACAACATCCCGTTCGCTGAAATGAATAAACTCAATATCTTTGACTCCCTTAAGAATATGTTGAGTTTCGACCAAACCTGATTTCTGATGACCGGGCAAATCGATTTGAGTAATATCTCCTGTAATAACTACTTTAGAGTTAAACCCCAATCTGGTTAAAAACATTTTCATTTGTTCCGGAGTGGAGTTCTGTGCCTCGTCCAGAATAATAAAGGAATCATTCAACGTTCTACCTCTCATAAAGGCTAATGGAGCAATTTCTACTATACCGTTTTCAACCATCTGC
>Ga0208638_1000162_pt1 | contig 55842 bp, 47 predicted proteins | sample ETNtaG_34_FD_185753 | JGI IMG/M metagenome (GOLD analysis project Ga0208638, IMG submission 185753) | Marine microbial and viral communities from oxygen minimum zone, Eastern Pacific Ocean - ETNP201306SV51 (SPAdes) (version 2) | ecosystem: Environmental > Aquatic > Marine > Oceanic ...
TAAAACCCGTTATTGATTGTGAGATTCCTCTTTCTGATGGTGCAAAAGGTCACCAAATCTTAGAAGAAGGAACTATGTTTGGTAAAGTTGTTATTGTTCCAGACTAGGAGAATTGTTCAATTTTTTCTCAATGTAGCAATGATATGGCTTGTACTGGGACCATAAAATTTTACTCTTTCAAATTTTTCTACAACAAAACCCTTTATTTTCATCAAATCGGAAAATTTGGTTGGAATACTTCCCCAGTCACTCCTACTTTTGAATCCCAGCCAATTATTCCGGTATGCTTCATGGAATACAGCTATTCCGTTTTCATTCAGACAACTGTGGGTGTGCTCTAGAAAATCAATAGTATTCCCGATATATCCTAAGTGAATAACGTCAGCTTTCAATTTCACATTTCTGCAATCATCATTTATAATCTCTACATTTTCAATATTATTCTCTTTGACATTTGTGGTAAGATATTCTATGGCTTTTGGGTTTTTATCAATAGCTATAATCTTTGCTTTGGGATATCCTCTAGCCATTTGTAAAGCAAAATAGCCTATTCCTGCAAAATAATCGATGATTGTTCTCGGTTTATCAAATGAATAAAAGTCAATGACTTTTTCAGGTCCGGCTAGGGCAGATCTCCATCCTGTATTTCCTGGCGACCACATAATCTCACTGAGATCCAATCTATATTTTATTCCATATTCGGAAATCTCTGTAATGGTCTTAGTTCCGTACAACAGGTCGACTTTTTCTGGCTTTCTTAACTCACCACTAACTTTTCTTTTTTGAATTACAGTCTTGACATTTAATTCATCAGCATAAATTTCTGCGATTCCCCTTTTTTTATCATCAGCTAGGTTTTCAAGATCAATTATCAATACATTCCCAATCCTTTTCCATTTCGTGGGTAATTTGTCGTGTAAGTCAGAATTCACTCTTAGCTTGATATTTTCAAGAGGTTTCATTTTTCAGCTAGTTTTCTGAGAACTGCTATTTCAGGTTTCCACATTTCTGGACCTCCTGGTGTTTCAAGATAGCCAGCTAGATGTTCCAGTCTTTTTTCCTGCATGAAATTTTTGAAAGTCTCTTTTCCTAATTTTCCCATTCCAATATTGTCATGTCGGTCGACTCTTGATCCCAGATCACTTTTGGAGTCATTGAGATGAAGTGCTACCAGATATTCCATACCTACGATACTCTCAAAGTCATCCCATATCTGATTAAAGTCATTTCTCCAATCATACCCTGAAGCCCATGCGTGCTGTGTATCAATACAAACTCCAACTCTTTTCTTGTCATCAATATAGTCTATAATATGTTTAATCTCCTCGAATCTTATCCCTACATTTGTACCTTGTCCTGCAGCATTCTCAATCACCAATTTTGATTCATAGCCTTTTGTTTCTTTAAGAGTTCGATTCATATGGTGTGCAATTCGTTCCAATGCATTATATCTCGTTGGTTTATCGTCCCTCATATCTTTCTTTGGATGGGTATGAGACCCAGGGTGGAAATTGAGATAGGCAACACCGAGCGCTTCGCAGCGGTGATATTCTTCTAAGAATGCAACTTGAGCTCTTTTGCCTTTGGTTTCATCTGGACTTCCCATGTTTATCAAATATGAATCGTGTATCATAAGAGGGCCAAGATCGGTTTGAGATAATGGTTTTTTGAATCCTTCTATTTGTTCTTCAGTTAGTGGTTTTGCTATCCATTGTCTTTGATTTTTGCTGAACATCTGAAATGTATCAGCTTCTATTTCCAAGGCCCAGGGAATTGCGTTCTGAAGTCCCCCTGCAACACTTACGTGAGCTCCTAGTCTCATTGTTTTACTGATTCAAGGCTACCTTAATAATAACTATTCGATAAGAGCCTGTGAAATTTTCCGTAGTAGCTAATACTGGCCATTCAGGAATCAAGAAAATACTGACCAAGGTAATTGGTTTTCTGGATGATTTTGAACTTGAGGAGGAGACTGCTAAAGTCGTAAATCTGAAGGGGGCGCCTCTTAGTGAATTACAGGGAGACATGGTGATTTCTCTGGGAGGCGATGGAACTTTATTGTACATTTTATCAAAAGTAAACAAGCCTATCTTTGGAATTAACTGTGGAGGTGTTGGGTTTCTGACTGAAATGGAGCATAGCGAAGATATTTTCACGGCAATTAAAAATTTGGAAAAAGGCGAGTTTCTAAATCAGAAATTACAGCGAATTGATACCTACATCAATGAACATCTTGTTGGCTCAGCCCTTAATGAAGTCGTGTTGCATACATCCCGTGTAGCTAAAATACAAGGATTCGAGATCCATATTGATGGCGTTCTGGCTGACAGTTTCAGAGGCGATGGCTTGATAATTTCAACGCCTACAGGGTCTACGAGCTACGCAATGTCCTTGGGTGCTCCGATATTGTACCCAACTATGGAAGCTCATATTATTGTCCCCATTGCCGCTTATAGAATCGGTGCCCGGCCTTTGGTTATTCCATCCAATTACGAGATAACAGCAAAATTGGCTGGCAATCCTGAGGCAGTTATGGTCTTGGATGGTCAAGAGGAGATATTGATTACAATCGATGACATTATAAAGTTCAAAAAGGCATCTAAACCTGTTGAACTAATAAGATTTAAGGATAATTTCTTTGAAAAAGTAAGGAACAAATTAAGGTTGTAGAAAACGTGAAAAAACGAAAAACTCGATTGAGAGGTACCAAGACAGCTGCCAAGTCCGAGCAGAAGAAATTAAGGAATCGACTTGACAAAATCAAGGAGCGCCCGGAGTTATTGCTGCCCCGGACCAAAGAAGGCACAACCGCCCATACCATCTATGCGAAAGTGCTGAAGGATTTGGAATTGGCCAAGGATCAATATCTGAATCCACCCAGTTTCTTTTCAGGTATTCTTGGTCCTAAACCAAGGGATACCATGGCCAAGGCTTACGCTGCTTCTCTTACGATCCTGGATTCTGGGGCTCCAGTCATGGCCATTGCCCGGTTTCCCCATGGAGAGGTAAATTATGTGATGCGTGGGTCTGGTATTTCCAAAGAAAAATTGATTGGAATCCAGAATTATCATAATAGATTATGGTCTCGTTTCGCACATCTAGACTATGTTAAAAAATACAAACTGTATATTTATGCTCTCGAGAAAGGTCTGATCTGTAGCGGTACTGATCCGCAATATCCTCCACAGTTATGGAATGAGGCATGTTCTTCTTTAAATTTGAAGGAATCAAAGGAGACACAGTTTGGAGTGAATGTATTTTGTGGTTCTATTCAGAAATCTGTTACGATTCCCTACAAGAGACTCTTGAAATCAAAGGGGAACAGTTATAGTCATTTCCTGAAACACCAGATAGCCTTTGACCAAGACGCTGATTTTATTCTTTCAGTCAAGACTCCCTTATCTGACTTGATCTCCGATATTCCTATGAATATCTTTGATGATTATATGAAGGGAATACAGGGAGATTCCGATTTATGGGAATCAGTCATGAACTTTCAGAAAAAGAAGATAATGGATTTAGATGAGCAAGTTTTTATCATTTCCAATAATCCAATTTCCAGAGAGAAATTAATCAAGAAAATAGGCCACAATAAGATTGATGAAGCCATTATAGCCGATATCTTGGTTGATTATACAGAATCAATAATATTGGATAATATCACCTTATCCAGTTTCACTGAATACACTTGGGAAGCTGTAGGGCAGGATATTGCAGAAAAATTCAAACCCAATTCCTCTAGACATTACAATGGTGAAAATTCGCTTGAAATCTTGAGGAATTTATACAATCGTATTGTTAAAGACAGCCTGACAAGTGAATATCCCAAATTCAGATCCTTGGCTGAACCCTTGCAGTTATTGGATAAAGTAGTCAGATTACTTAAATCTGGAGACAAAAATAGAGCTGTTAAGGAAATGGAAAGTTCATCATCTAATAATAATATGACTAAATCATTGTCATGGTCAGTTTTGATGTGTCTTAATGCTACTTCAAGCAGGGCCTGGAAATACAGTAAAGAAGAGCAAGCCCTTGGTGAAACCTTGAAATCTTTTGTTCAAAGTCTAATTGATAGTAAACCATCTGAATATTTGGGAACATTAGAGGATATTTCAACCAGAATAGGGCTTGGAAATAAATTGGAAGTTATTTAAAACAGTCCTAGATGGAGAAAATCCGGGTCCGTGGTCTAGTTGGTTATGACGTCGCCTTGACATGGCGGAGATCCCCGGTTCGAATCCGGGCGGACCCACCAATTCACAGCTCTAGGGATACTTGAATTTAAGGTGTCATCCTAGTTCTGTCTCTTGGGAACAAAACACATTCTCTAACATTCTTTGCTCCAGTAAAAATCATAGCTAATCTATCTAATCCTAAACCCCAACCAGCATGAGGTGGCATTCCATATCTAAATGGATCCAAATAATGGTTAAACCCTTCAGGGTCTAATTCTTGTTCCTTCAATCTTTCTCTAAGCAAATTAACATCATGTACTCTTTGACCACCAGAAGTCATTTCAATCTCATTATACATAAAATCAAAGCCTTTACTGTATTTTGGATCATCATCGGGTTGAATGTAGAACGGTTTCAATGATAATGGCCATTTTGTAATGAAATAAAAGCCATTCATTTGTTCTGCTATAGCTCTTGTAGCTTCCATTGACAAATCTTCACCCCATTTTGCTTTTCCTTTGGCCATTTCTACAGCATCGTCATAAGTTATCCGGGGCAATGGTAATTCAAGTTCTATGGGTTTGATATCAAGAATCTCAAGGGCTTCTGCTTCCTTTGCGACTGCCCTTGATGCTGAATCCACAAGCCTTTCCATAACTCCCATTACAACGTCATCATCAGCAAAAGACATCTCAATATCAATTGAGATAAATTCATTTAGATGTCGAGGCGTGTTATGTTCTTCAGCTCGAAAAGCAGGACCTACCTCATAGACTCTTTCCAGTCCACCCCCCATCAATATCTGCTTGTACAGTTGTGGCGACTGAGCCAAGTAGGCAGTTCGATCAAAATATTTCATTTCAAATAACGAGGTTCCTCCCTCAGTTGCCGATGCAATAATCTTGGGAGTTTGAACTTCAAGGAACTTTTCTCTTCTAAGATGTTTGTGTACAGATCCGGATACGGCTGCTCTAATCTGGAAGTGGGCTGCGATGTCTTTCTTCCTGAGATCCATATATCTGGCGTTTAGTCTAGTTTCGATTTCGCTATCAATCTTGTCAATTACACCTAGTGGTAAGGGTGTCTCGGCCTCATTTAATAATTCTATATTATCTGGGAGCATTTCCACACCTCCAGGTGCTTCTTTATTCTCCTTGACTATTCCCCTTACCAAGACTACTGATTCCCTGTTGATATTTGTCCAGTTTTTAAATTGCTTTTCATCTAATTTCTTCTTTAGTAGGGTCAGTTGGATTACTCCAGATATATCTCTCAACTGAATAAATGCAATCCCACCTAGATTACGTGTATCCTGTAACCAACCACAAAGCGTTTGCTCAGACCCGAAGTCCGAGGGTTCTATTTCTCCGCATTTTCGAGTGTAAAACATATTTCTAGTTTATCGGATACCTCAGCATTGCCGCTAGCCCTCCAAAAGCCTTCTGTAATGATTTTCCCTCTTCACTATCGGTTGAGATAATAGAGACCTCAGCCTTACTATTCTCTGCTAGTTCTCCCAATCTTTTTACAGTACCTTCTTCTATATTGGGCATTTTTTCCAAACCTTCGGAAATTAATAATAGATCAACTGCTCCCATTTCCAAGGCGGTATCAACCTGCTTGATTCCATATGTCGCCAAAGTTCCTTTTGGAGACAATACTTCCTTCATGAATCGTTCCATGATGATTTTTTCTTTAATTAACTGAATTTCAGATAATCGGTTCGCCCCTCTGGTTACTAATTCTCTAAGTCCGGTTTCATCAGTATATCCTGTATCAAAAGTATCGATTACAATCTTATTTAATTCATGGTTAAGATAATCTTTACTTAGAAAATAATCTTTTGTTGCCCCAGGTCCTCCTATTAAGATACCTTCTAGATCACTTCCAAGAAAACATTCTGTTGCCGATCTTCCAATCTTTTTGTACCATTCATGGGCTGCTTCCTCAATTAAACGCTCAAATCTTCTTTTGGATTGCCCTCCCTTTCCATGTTTGGATGGGACTTGTGAGAACATGTGTTTTAGTGTAGTGATGGTTGCCCCTTTCAGCATTCCCAATGTAGATTCAGATCTATCTATAACAATCAGGCCGAATTGGGTTTTTGTTTCACCCAGAGCATCTAGAGGTTCGAGGAAAAAACCGGAATCACATCTATAGAGGAAAGCTGGCACAGGTTCTGGAGGGACCACTACTTCTTGAATCATCGTTGTCTGGTTTCCTCCTTTTGCTACATGACCTACAAAGAAAACAAATCCATTTTCAGGAGGATTCTTGTACATTTTAAGACGTGACATTATAGATTCTATTGCTGCACTTACATTCTTCCTAGTTGATTTTGATTTAATATTTGCAGACTGTGAGGCTTCATTACGAAGGTATGACTGAACCTCATGAATTTTACGATCTGGTGGGATGTAAAGGCTGACAAGTTCTGTAGCATGTCCTCTATGATTCTTGATTCGTTCAAGGGATTGCTTGAATTCATATTTCTGTAAGGATTCAGAACTCATTATTTTTGGTAACAGGGGACCTTTTTATGATATTACTTGCACTTTATGCAGATTAATTCGTGGTTACGACTCCACTTGTATCATAGTCTAAATCTACCACATAATAGAAATATATGGGATCAGCAGTTGAGCCTGTTGGTGAATTAGGTCCGAATAGGTCTCTTCCCGTTTCTTCTCCACCTATATTTGTCCCATAACCTCTATCAACTACAAAAAAATAGGTATCCGAGTGGAGTGTAATCCCCACTTTATATTTGGACGTTTCTCCTGAACCTAATGGAGATTCTAAATCAGATAAGTAAAAATTGCTAAATCCATAGGTTTCCCCATTTACAAAGTTTTTGTAATTTTCATGGTTTAGTATCATGGCTCTGCCCGATCCTACTGTTTGGCCATTCGTAAAGGATGAAACCCACCACCCTAAATCTACAACGCCATTAATATATCCTAATTCACAAGCAAAAAATGAGTTGGAATGTACTACGGCACGTTCCGTTTCATCATAGCTCACTTGTTCCCTAATATTTTCTACAATTGAGTTTGTTATACTATCCTTATCATTACAATAGTCCAATCCAAAATCTCCAGTGAAGCCATTATTTCCTGCAAATCCACCGGTCGTAATCAGCAAGAAGAGAATAGCAACAGGTATTACATAATCGTCATTTATGGTACCCATATCTACACCCAATAGCCCGTAATAGAGTGCTATGGATAGTATCAATACTAAAAATATTACAAGTAATACAGACATCTCCATTTATTCCACGTCCTCTTCATTTGTATCTCTTTTTTGTAAGTTTCCGTCATCTCTCTCCTCCCGCATCTCATCCATTTCTTCCTCGAAACGTTCCTCTTCAAGGTCATCCTTTTCATCAGCCTCTTTGGGTTCACCTACCCTATATTCCAGAAAAGTAATAATGATTCTGATAATCAGACTTATTGCTACAAAGTATATTCCTATATCAAAACCAACTTTAGCATATTGTCTTAGACTGGGGATGAAAATATAGTTGCTTGTAATATTGAATATCAAATATATGAAAATCACAAATTTCATGCTTTGAGGTAGAAAATTTCTAAGACGGCTATATCCTGAGGAATATTCATCATCTTCTTCTGAGGGTTCACTTTTCTTTTTACTAAAGGAAGGTACGATTCGCCACATGAGATAAGGTAAAATATAAATTAAGAACAAATCGCCGGCTTTTCTTTCATCTGTTTGTACCATCCAGGCACTTTGTCCGATGACACCTAGTAGAACACCTAAGAGGAAAAAATTAATTCCAAATATCAATACTGGCATAAATCCAGTAATTATCACCCTTTCTTCTGGTATCTGGAAACTGATTCCCTTTATCAAGGACATCATCCCAACATAGATCATACAGGAGCCAAGAAAGGTGGTGAATTCCAAGTCAAAGATCCATAATACAATTCCCCCAAACATAATGAAAATCAGGCCAAAAACCGCAAAACTAATAGCCCATTGTTTTTTTATCACTTCAGGTGGTATTTCAATTTCTTCATCAGGCTCTGGTTCCTCTTTATGATCATCCATTTCATCAGGATTGTCTATACCTTCAGATATTTCTTCTGTACCTGAAGCCTCCTCTAAATCATATGATTGCGTCTCCAAATATTTTGAATGCGAAGGCCGAGCTAGTAGAATAGTCATTGATACTAGAAGTATGGCAGCTAGAATAACCCAAAAATATAGTTCCATCACGTAATTCCAGCCTTCTAGAAGTACTAGCATCAGGTATGTATTCGCCACCAGAATAAATCAACTTGTTGGAGTGTGACATTCGAAATTCAATTTAGCGCTAGGCAGCCAACCCTCAATCTTAGGAGGTGATCCATCCGCAGGTTCCCCTACGGATACCTTGTTACGACTTAACCCTCCTCGCTGAACCCAGATTCGAGCGTGTCAGAAGACAAACCCTCGTCCAGACCCAACTAAGGTGGTTTGACGGGCGGTGTGTGCAAGGAGCAGGGGCATATTCACCGCGGGATGTTGACCCGCGATTACTACGTATTCCAGCTTCATGAGGGCGAATTGCAGCCCTCAATCCGAATTACGAGCAGGTTTCGGGATTGCCTCCACCTTTCGGTGTCGAAGCCCATTGTCCTGCCCTTTGTAGCGCGCGTGTAGCCCGGGAGATTCGGGGCATACTGACCTACCGTTGCCCCCTCCTTCCTCCACTTTAACAGTGGCGGTACCACCATAGTGCTCCCTCTCCGGAGAGAAGAATAGCAAATGGTGACGGAGGTCTCGTTCGTTATCTGACTTAACAGAACGCCTTACGGTACGAACTGACGGCGGCCATGCACCACCTCTCGGAAAATCAGGCAAAGTCATCAGCTTGGCCTTCATGTAACCGTCGCCCCCGGTGAGTTTTCCGGCGTTGAATCCAATTAAACCGCACGCTCCACACGTTGCAGTGCTCCCCCGCCAATTCCTTTAAGTTTCAGTCTTGCGACCGTACTCCCCAGGCGGCTGACTTAATACCTTCGCGCCAGCACTGGACATCCTCGTAGGATCCCCAACACCAAGTCAGCAGCGTTTACGCCCTGGACTACCGGGGTATCTAATCCCGTTTGCGCCCCAGGGTTTCGTTCCTCACCGTCAGAGCCGTTCTGATCAGACGCCTTCGCCACTGGTGGTCCCTGCGGGATTACAACATTTCACCGCTCCCCCGCAAGTACCTCTGATCTCCCCCGGTCTCAAGTCTGGTAGTGTCCCCGGAATCCGCACCGTTGAGCGGTACGATTTACCCAAGAATTTACCAAACCGGCTACGAACGCTTTAGGCCCAATAATAGTGGCTACCACTCGGGGTGCCGGTGTTACCGCGGCGGCTGGCACCGGTCTTGCCCACCCCTTACTCTAATAGCTATTTAGGCTAAAAAACAGTCTATGCAATGCATAGACACTCGGAGTTCCCTCGTCACGGTTTCCCGCATTGCGAAGTTTTCGCGCCTGCTGCGCCCCGTAGGGCCTGGTTTCGTGTCTCAGAAACCATCTCTGGGCAAGTGCTCTCACACCCCATACCCGTCGCTGGCTAGTCAGGTCTTGACCCTGACTACAACCTGATAGGCCGCAGACTCATCCTCAGGCGCCGGAGCTTTGAATACAGAAGCATTCCAGCCATCTGTATTTATGGGGAATTGGCCCCAGTTTCCCGGGTTTATGCCCCACCTGAGGGTAGATTATCCACGTGTTACTGAGCATTACGCCAGGGATCCGAAGATCCCTTAGACTCGCATGGCTTAATCGAACTCCAATAGCAGTAGCCTTCGGCAGGATCAACCGAAGTTTTTCCTTTCGAATGCACACTTTGAGTATATAAATTTACTAGAATTGTCGGATTGACTGCACTAGTTTCGCTTTTGATTTCGAATGTCAGATGATAGCCCAAACTGGGTTTGTTATCATCTCCATAACATATCTGCAACAACGGAATGGTTCCATCACACAACATCAGGAGCTCGCCGAAGTTATTGCAGCCGTAAAATACGGTCACCTGGTTACAGCGTTTGCTGGTCAGGCTCGTCATCACTTAAAATGGGCTATTTAAGAAAAACGGCATTTACCGTCAATAATCCTAGATTTTGACCTGAAATTGGGTTCCCGGTTGCATTCCAGCGGGAATAGTTACTGCTACAACCCTTCCATCCGGTGCTTTAATCTGTATTTGCTGACCTGGTTGAGCGCCTTCTGGAACAGTTATGCTTAGTAAGGTTCCCTGAGGCGGTGCTGCAGCCGGAGGTTGTTCAGGTTGTGGTGGCGGTGGTGCTGCAGCCGGAGGTTGTTCAGGTTGTGGAGCTGCTATAGGTGGTTGCTCAGGTAAACCACCCATGTCTCCAAAAGAATCAGTTTCCTCAGCACTTGGTTGCGAACGCCTATACATGACATAGACCCCACCAAACCCAGCAATCAGTACAACAAATACGATGAGAGGAACTATCCATGCGCCAGTCCCCGTTCCGGATTCAGATGCTGGTTTGACGTTCACGGTACCTTCTACATTCAGCGTCAATATCTGGAAATCATCAGTTACGCGATCTTCAGGTCCTCCCGGGGGATTTACTGAGTTAGGATCTATCTGGGCCTTGAGATTTACTTCGCCATCATAATTACCTGGAACTGACCAATCATATGTGACTGCTATTGAATCATATCCTGGAGCTGTGAAAGAGGTTGTCCCTACAACAGAACTGCTTTGCAGAATCTGTACGTTTCCTGTTGCCTCGGCTTCACCATCATTACTGATCACTATTGTAAATGTAACGGCCTCTCCTTCTCCTATATCTACACGGTTGGCAGTAAATTGCGTCAATGATAGATTCGGAGGTTCAAAGACTTCAACCCTGTAATTTTTGTTCGTGAAAACAAGTTCCTCAGAGTCCCAGATTTGTTCTTCACTATTCTTAGCGATGATATTTGACAGCTTGATATCTACAATCCAACTTCCTGTAAATCCTAACTGACCTTCAGAATTAAACACAGCTTTTGGATATTCATCATTAATCATCAGAATTGTTTCTGTATCTCCATTAAAGTTGATATTTGCACCATAGGCAGGTGTTGGCACAATTTTCTTATCAGATTTTGTTAGTTTCAATTCTACTGATGCGGTAACATCAAATGATCCTTCATTAAGAATATAGATCTTTGCATAAGCTACCGTGCCTTCACTGAAGGAAATGATTGGATTATCATCTTCATTGACCCATTCAATATTGCTTACTGTTAATTTAGGCATTTTCTGAACGCTTACGTCCAGGTATTCACCATCACCTTCTCCATTAAGAACCTCATCGTCATCTGTGTCTACTATTTTCAGATAGAATTCGTCGACACCAGACTTAGCTAACCATGAACCGCTAAAACCTTTGGTCACATCCACATCTATTTTAGTAATGGGCGATTCGTACACCAAGTTATCTTCGTCCTCCTCATTTTCATAAATATAAGCCTTGATATTACCGTATTTATCACCCTCATTTTCTATTGAGAGACTCCATCCTATTTCACTACCCTCAACAGCAATTCCATCAAAGCTAAATTCAGTAGTTATCTCAGGATCAGCAGATGCGATATTAATTGACTGGCTTATCGTATCCTCATCACCCTGTGATGTATCCTTGGGTACCGAATCCACTATCGATGCTGTAACCTCGTAATTGCCTGCAGGAATATCTTCCCAAGTTATACTGATTGTTTCCGTGTTCCCACTCTCTATTCCTGTCAAAGTTCGAGATCCAATCTCATTATCGCCATCATACCAGTATGTAATATCCGCAGAAGCGTCACCTTCACCAGTATTCCTGACATGCACTGTGATCACAAGATCATTCCCTTCCTTGGGACTGGAATTACTGAAATCCATCTGTGTTATTTCCAGGTCAGCTTCAGCAGTTACTATCTTGAGATCCTTGAGAATCACTTTGCCATTAGTGCTACTTGATACTGAGAATTTGGTTTCAGCGGTTGTTTCTGAATCATCAGTCCCATCTACCAGATTGTTCAGCCTGGTGACAAGCAAATCTTGGTCAACAATGAAATCGACAGTGTATTCAATCTTTAATTCTGAAAAACCTACTCTTCCATCGGTATCACTAGTTATAGTTAGTGTGATATTTGCCATTTCCACCCCATATTCATCAACAAAAGTATCTTCATTGTCAATGGCTTCTTGCAATCCATCTTCAATAGCTTCTGCAAATGATTTTGATGCCCCGTTTTCACCACTATCTTCCCAAGTTACCGGAGAGTTGTCTGGATTAAATTCCCCAGGCCAATCCCAATCATCACTGCCTCCATCAAGATTTATTGTTGGATTGGTTGGATAACCATCAATGGTAGCCCGTATGAAAACATCATTATCCTCAGCTTCTTCTTCTGCAATATTTGTATCATCAGAATATCCAAAGTACGTTTTTCCATCTTCATCAATAGTCAAATCCATTTTAGCATAGTTTAGGAGGTGATCCTCAGTTACGGTATATTCATCAGACCATCCATTTCCAGAATCCTGACTAAACTTGAAATAATGATCATATGTTGCACCATTATAGTCTTGATAAGAGACGTACACATACCCACCAGCGCTCGTTACTGCAGGTAGCATATATGTAAAACTGGTTGAGGTGTCTCTACTCGGCACAAGTAAAGTACCCTCATCCCACGTTTCCCCATTGTCATCAGATTTTTTTAGTACGACCTCCATATCATAAATAGCATTCTCATCCCAATCATCGTCTTGCCAAACAACATACACATTATCATCCTCTGTTGCTATATTTGGGAACCAACACCAGCCAGTTGATGATGAAGGATTACGCAGAACCTGTCTTTCCCATGTTGCTCCATCATCATCACTAGATGCATATTCTATAGTATATTGGGCGTTCCCGTCTGTGTTATAAGCATGCCAAGTCAAATGAACTATATCATTGCCGTATGCTATTTCAGGAATATAATGTGTCCCATCAGAATCCGTTACGGTTGTAGCTGAATTCCAGGAATCTCCCCTGTCACTAGAGTATCTGGATATTATATTATAAGCTGTAGTTGTACCATCATAAGAGTATTGCTGCCAAGCAACATATACCTCATTTCCATTTGTAGTTATAGTGGGGGCATATGAATTGATAGTATCAGCACTTGATGCTGATGAGCTTATAACGGAAACATCAGACCAAGTATTCCCCGAGTTAGTAGATTTTGAAAACCTGATTTCGTACTGTGCATTATCGTAATCATAATTTGACCATACAACATATACGTTGGAACCGCTGGCGGCTATATCAGATCGATAATATGCGTAGTAATAACTTGCATATGATGGAGGATCATAGGTCATACCATCTGTATCACTATTCGAAATAACAACCACGTCATCCCAATTTTCCCCATCGTCTGCTGATCTTCTAAAGAATATATCACCATCATCATTCATTACATCGTTGCCATTGGTATCTCCTTCAGGATCGTTATCACCTCCATCCCAATATACAGCATAAACATAATCATTAGAATAGGCTAGAGCTGGTGCAAAGGAATCCGCCTCATAATACTGATCAGATCCTATTTCTTCCAGATCAGACCATGAACTACCATCATTTGAGCTATATGAACAGTAGATATCAGGATCACTTGAAGCTCCATCGCCATCGTATACATCGACCCAGAGGGCAACAATTTTCGAGGAATCTGCATCGATAAAGCCTAGTCCCCTTTGCTCAGCGTCACCAACGCCATCAATTTCAACGGCCGAATTCCAGCTGGTTCCTGAATTAGCCGATCTTGAAACCACGATGTTCAGATTATCATTGTTATCGGTACGGGTCCACGATATGTAGAAATTGTTACCTCCATCATTAGTACTCCTTACTGCATTAACATCAGCATCATCTGTAGAGGAGACCGTAATTTCTGAGTTAAAAGATGAACCCCCATTGGAGGAAGATCTTGCTTTGACCACATATGTTTCGCCAGTAGATGTTCCTGATTCTATCCAGGAAACGACAATACTATCTCCATCAGCAGTAACATCAACATCTATAGTATTTGCAGTTCCGCTCAACTGACTTCCGGTACTGAAAGAACTGCCCCCGTTACTCGATGTGGAATAATAAATCGAAAGGCCAGTTCCTGAGGGCGAACCCAACCATGAAATGTGCACATCACTTCCATCAACATCCATCTTGGGATACATATTTCTAGAAGCCGTATTGGAATCGGAAACTTCTAGGGGCGTAGTCCAAGTTGCACCATTATCATCTGACTTGGAGAAGTATATTTTGTAATCATATTCACCATCATCATTTGGAGCATAGATGGACAAAGTCAGGTACAATTCTTCATCCTCTACTTCCAGATCATGATAATAGAGGTAATACTCTGAATCATAAGTAATAACGTCACTCCAGGAATTTCCTTCATTGGTTGAATACATCCCCTGTAAGTTTCCACTAGAAAGCCACGAAACTGCTAGATAATCACTGTCTCCTGCAATCGTTGGCTCACTCAGTACATAATTATTATCATTATTGTACAAAACCGTAGGGTCATCCCAACTTGAACCTCTGGAATTAAAAAGAATTTTGTATAGGTTGGATATGTCCTTATTCTCCAGGTTTCCGTCATCCTGCCATACTGCAAAAGTATCAGAACCATCGATTACTACACTGGGATAGGTGCTATAAGATCCTCCGTTTGTGTTCTCGGAAGTTAATTGGTAATCTCCCAATTCACCGGCTGGGGGGAGTCCGGCCAAAGTAACTTCCGCGTCAGTAATTGTTGCATTGACGGGTAATAATAATTTAAGTGAAGTCTCGCCTCCATCACCATTGCTAAAACTAGCGCTCCTTTTAGAGGCCCCATCACTGAATTCATCTTGTTGACCTAAAGGCCCATATCCTTCCCCACTATACTCCCAAGTTGTACCACTGATGGTTACCGATACGTCCTCAGCATAGTTTCCATCTTGATCAGCTCCACCAGAGACTACATAGGATGCATCTAGAACCTCGGCATTCGGAAATTCAACTTTAGTCCCATCGTCTGTGACATCTTCCTCCAGGTACAATGTGACTTCAGATATCTCCTCACCATCACGAATAAATTGTGTTGTAGTTTCTGCCAAGACTACACTATTTAGTATTAACAACAATGCCAATGTTATTGACGTTACACGGATATTCATGTCTTACCTCTATGATACCGATTGAATAAACCATTTAATAGTTTCACTGTCAATAAATAGCCACTTTTTCTAGTAATATTATGACTCTACAGTACCACATGGATTCACATGATGGGACTTATAAAAAGGAATTTCAAAGCAAAGTTACTGCAGTTTATCCAGGTATTGTAGAACTTGAAGAGACTGCGTTCTACCACTTAGGCGGCGGTCAGCCACCCGATAAGGGAACATTGAATTGGAAGGATGGGGAGAGTGTTGTTTATGATGTTCGTAAGAAGAATAGGATAAGGCATATGGTCGAAGGTGATTTACCGGAAGTAGGTGATTCTGTGGAGGGGAAATTGAATTGGAATCGGAGATACACACACATGCGAATGCATACCTCGCAACACCTTGTTTCAGCTATTGTGAGTGATTTGTATGGTGCTGATACCGTAGGAAATCAGATAGGATCAGACAAATCGCGGATAGACTTTAAACCATTGAAATTGAACATGAATGAGATAGATGATCTGATAGATTTAACCAATGAATACATTGATAAGGATATCTGCGTCAATATCTCAGAGGCAGATCGATCAGACCTAGAAGGAAATCCTGAGATCCGTTCCAGTATGTCCAGCGGTTTGTGGAAATTATTACCAAAGAGCGTAACCCGGTTGCGAGTAATCAGTATTGGAGAGATTGATGTCTGCCCTTGTGCCGGTACCCACGTTCGTTCATTAAAAGAAATAGGTAAAGTAGAGTTTGTAAAACGTGATAATAAGGGCGCTGGTAAGCAAAGATTGACTTATACCTTGAACAACTAATCACAAGATTCGTTATTTATTCCAGCAAAATCATTAATGCAATAGTTTAAAAACCGACTACTCAGGCTCAAATTAATGGTCCTTGATGCATTGGGTGATGCTTTACGCAATACTCTGAGAAAAATTGCAGGCGCTAGTCATATTTCTCCCGAGTTAATCAAAGAACTAGTAAAGGATATTCAAAGAGCCTTAATTCAATCTGATGTTAATGTTAGATTGGCATTGGAACTTAGCAAAACAATAGAGAATCGGGCACTTGAGGAAAAAGCGCCTGCAGGTATGACTGGAAGGGAACATGTTGTACGGATTGTTCATCAGGAATTAGTAAAAGCTATAGGTGAATCACGTAGTCTAAAATTAGGGTCTCAAAAGATAATGTTGGTTGGACTTTATGGGCAAGGGAAAACTACGACAACGGGAAAATTGGGCAAACATTTCAAGAAGAAAGGGTTGAATCTGGGTTTAATTGCTGCAGATGTTCACAGACCGGCAGCTTTTGATCAATTATCACAGATTGGTGAGCAGATTCAAGTTCCCGTATTCGGTTCTTCAGACAATAAGGATGCTGGGAAAGTTGTTAAAGAGGGATTGGAAGAATTCAAGGAACTGGACGTAGTTATAGTGGATACGGCCGGCCGACATGCTCTTGACGAGGAATTAATCTCGGAAATGAAATCCATATCAAAAATTGTAAAACCAGATGAGATACTATTGGTGATGGATGCCACTGTAGGTCAGCAGGCTGGACCTCAGGCACAGGCATTTCACGATGCTGTAGGGGTGTCTGGTGTCATATTGACTAAACTGGATGGTTCTGCAAAAGGTGGTGGAGCTTTATCTGCTGTTGCAGTTACCAAGGCTCCAATCGTATTTGTAGGAACTGGTGAGAGTTTAGATAGTCTAGAGACCTTGGACCCAGATCGCTTCATATCCCGTCTGCTGGGAATGGGCGACCTTCAAACACTGCTTGAAAGAGCAGAAGAAGTACTTGATGCCGAAAGTGCAGAAGATACGGCCCGGAAAATGTTGTCGGGAAAGTTCACTTTGATTGATATGCGGGAACAGATGGAAGCTCTGACTAAAATGGGACCACTGAGCAAGGTGATGGAGATGGTTCCCGGCATGTCAGGAATGATGAAGAAAGGTCAAATGGATGAGACTCAGGATAGATTGGAAAAATTCAAAGTATTGATGAGCTCAATGACCAAAGAGGAATTGGAGAATCCAAAAATTATTAAACGTTCGAGGATTAACAGGATTGCAAAGGGTTCAGGTTCTGACCCACAGGAAATTAGGGAATTATTGAAGCAGTATAATCAGAGTCGTAAAATGATGTCAAATCTAGGTGGCAATAGACGAATGCAACAGCGTATGATGAAACAATTTGGGAAAGGGGATCTGAAATTATAACCCCAAAATACAAATACAGAGTTTTAGAATGATTATACATGAATAGCTTCGAAATAAAACGAGGACATGGTAAGTCACTAGAAAATGGTGGTTTGAAATCTTTAATGGAAAATGAATTTGGGGAAATTAAGGAAGATGGAAACTTATTCTCAGGATCATTCAAAGACATCACAACAATAAAAGTTGAATTTATGTCTATAACTGAAATCCAAGTGGAGACCGAGACAGAACAGGGGGCAAGTCCAGAAGATACACTTGCAGCTCACCAAGCATATAACCGATTCATGGAAAATGCCACTTCATTCACTTCTAAAGAAAGAACAAAAAGAGCTAAAGCAAAGGCAAAGAGAGAAGCTAAAGCAGCTGCTGAAAAGGAATTGCAATCTTAATGGTAAGGTATGCCCTTACCGGTACGCCGGGAACGGGTAAAACCACCATATCTAATGCATTGAACAAAAAAACGTTGCATTTATCGGAGTTATATTCAAAAGCATCGGAAGAAAAAACAACATCAGATGAATGGTTAATCGATGTTGAAAAATTAAATCGGGCATTTCACAAGAAAAAAGGTGACAGTTTTATTGTGGAAGGACATCTTTCCCATACCTTGAAAGACGTTGAAAAAGTAATTGTATTGAGATGTGATCCCAATATTCTGGAATCCCGTATGGAAAAAAGAAATTATTCGGAATCAAAAATCAGAGAAAATCTTGAGGCTGAAGCAATGGGCATTATTTATTCAGAGGCAATCGAAATATTTGATAGAACCAAAGTAGCTCAATTGGATACAACTAATAGCACAAGTGAACAAGCAGCTGAGATTCTTGAACAATTCTTCGAAGGAAAAGTTAAATTAGATGAAACTATTGATTATTCAGAAAGAATAATGGGATGGTACTAGTGGTTGCCGACGATTATAGAGATTTTGGAACGAAAATACTCAATCCTTTGGCAAAGAGAATGCCTATCGGACCGATGGGAATTAGCTTTCTTTCTCTTCTTACAGCAATTGGCGCTGGATATTCATTTTATATGGCCGACCTGGAAAACACTAATTGGTTATTAATTGGAGCATTGATGGTCTTTCTGACAGCCGTTCTTGATGCACTGGATGGAATGGTGGCCAGGATAAGAGCAATATCAAGTCGTAGAGGTGATTTGTTAGATCATACTCTCGATCGGGTTGCAGATATAATAATCGTGGGAGGTATTGCACTAGGTCCTTTGGTTGAGATTACAGTGGGTTTTGCGGCAATTATCGGGATCTTGATGCTCTCATATATGGGGACACAAGCCCAAGCCGTTGGTGCCGGAAGAGAATATGCCGGACTGCTTGGTAGAGCAGATAGATTAGTGGTACTTGTGATGGTACCAATAATTCAATATTTTTCGGAGGGTTATCTAGACTGGAACTATATGACCTTGATGTGTTATACATTTGCCATAGTTTGTACATTATCTGCGTTTTATAGATTTAATAAGATATGGACTGAATTAGGATGAATTCCTTATATTTCCATACATAATCTTTGGATAAGTGGTGGGAGCACTGGGATTTGAACCCAGATCGGCGGGTCTCACCTATTGAGCCGGAGCTCAACGTTGCACAGGTCATAGCTCCAATCATTCATCACGATATCAGCAGACCCTGTAGCAATCATTCCTGTATAATTGGAGCCCGCAATGCTGCCAGGTTACACCATGCTCCCCCAGATATGGACAATAGCACTCTAATAAAAAGTCTGTGATGATAAAGTTAATAACGTATACTTTATCAACAAAATATTAGATGAGCTCCGAGGAAGAGGCTGAGACTGAAGATTTAAACCCCCATAATCCAGCACCTCCCTCTGAAAAAGTTTGGTTGCCTGTTTATTTGGACGAGGAAGGAAAACTAGCTAAACATGACTGGTGTTTAGATACAGGAATAATAAAGAATCAAGGCGGAGAGGAAGCGAAACCGAAAGGATTCTACATATTAGTATTGAATAAAATGAAATATATTCTAAAGAGCGATCTAGGGCATGCAAAGAATGCTCCCAAACTCCCCGAATCACAGATTAAATTGATTTTATGGGACCTAGATCAAATAGATGGGTTTTACGATAAATGGTGGCGTACTGAATCATCTCAAGTAGAAACCTTTATTAAAATAGTACAAAATCGAAGAGCTGATTTATCTCGGAAATTTATAATAGATACCGTTGTGAGGACTTTACGTGGTTGATATTGCTCCCTCCATGCTCGGTGCAGATTTTGGCAGAATGAGGGAAGCTGCTGAAATGGTAGGTCCACACTCGGCTTACCTGCACATGGATGTCATGGATGGTCATTTTGTACCAAATCTTACAATGGGGCCTGACTTAGTCAAATCACTTGAGGGGATAGCCCCTTTAGATGTTCATTTAATGGTTACAAATCCTATTGATTTCATTAAAGATTTCAGGGATGCCGGAGCAGAAATTATTTCCGTCCATGTTGAAGCAAATAATCCTCTAAAAGCGCTTGAATCCATTAAAAAAAACAATATGAAAGCAGGGATTGCTCTTAATCCATCAACTCCAGAGAATTCCATAGAACCTTTCATTGATTTAGCAGATCTAATTTTGGTTATGTCTGTAGAGCCAGGATATGGTGGTCAGGATTTTCATGAAGATGCAGTAGAAAGAGTGAGGCATTATAAGGAGGCTTATCCAAACAAGATTATTGAAGTGGATGGAGGTGTTGCCCCCTCAAATTCAGAGAGACTGGCAGATGCTGGAGCAGACATTTTAGTTGCTGGCAGTGCAATATTCAAAGCAGATGATCCTATTGAAATTATAAAAATAATGAAGGGGAGTTAAACTTATTAATTAGAAAGATTAACTATATTTTGTGAAAAGAGTTCAATACATAGCAATTGCCTTGATTCTGTGCTTGACTGTAGTCAATCCAAATCCAACAGCTGAATTGCCAGTTGAAGATTTTACACATGCAGTCTTTGGTGAAGAATTTACCGCTACGTGGTGTGTTTACTGTCCCAGTGCAGCCGAGAATCTCATGAAAATCTATGAAGATATACCGGATGAGCCCTATTATCACGACAAATTCTTTTTCGTTGCCTTAATTACAGATGTAAATGATAAGGCAGAGGAGCGAATGGATGATTACCCTGATGTTACGGGGTACCCTACGGTTATTTTTGATGGAAATGATGAAAAAGTATCAGGCGGGCAATCTGACACTTCAAATTATGAACAAGCCATAGACAACTGTGGACAGCGTGATGATACTGATATATCATTGGATATTCAAATGGAACATTTAGGAGCTGATCAGCTCGGTGTTAGTATAACTATGACTTGGAATGAGGATGCAACTCTGGGAGATCCAACTTTTAATGGATATGTACGGGCCTATATTGTCGAGAAAGTATCAAGATACAATAATTATGATGGAGACCCCTATCACTTCGGTTTCTTGGATTATGCTTTCGAAGAAAGTGTCGAACTCGAATCACATGAAGTTAAAGAGCTGACTACCGTATGGACTGGTGGAGACCATGAAGATAAAAACGGTGATGACTTCTCAGACATAGATTATGAAAACATCAATATTTTTGTGGCATTCTTCAATGATGAATCTGCTTCAGCGGATAAATATGTTCTGGAAACGGCATTTGCCATTCCACCTGAACTTGAATTAGAGAATTTTGAAGAGATTGTAAGTGGTGAAATAGAGGTCCATGCTTCTGCTATAAGCGAGAAATCTGAAATTAAAAACGTCTTCTACCGTTGGGATCAAGAAGATTGGAAAAATTCAGGATTAGGTGAATTTAACGGGGAATTTAGTCTTTCAATAGACACTGAAGCTGTTGATAATGGTGAACATGAATTAGCAATAATGGTGGTTGATAGGGGGGCCAGTGTGGTAAAAATAATTGATCTGGAGATATTGAATGATGATAATCCTCCTGTCTTGGAGATTATTTCACCTAGTGAAGGTGAAACTGTAGAGGATATTATAGTTCTGGAGGTAGAAGCTACTGATGATAATCGGGTTTCGGACGTAGAATATAGAGTGAACCAGGAGAATTGGAGAAAGATGTACTATAATGAGGAGGATTCCTACATTACCAGCTGGAATACACAGGGTGCAAATGCAGGAAATGGAGATCACCAAATTGCTTTCCGGGCCTCTGATTCAACTCCTAATTGGGCTCAAAAATCAGTTAATATTACTGTGTTTAATGAAGAAGATATCACTTATCCTTATCTAGAAATAATAATGCCTAAAGAAGAATTCTACAATTCCAGAATTAATATTGAAGTAGAAGCCACAGATCCCGATGGGATGTCTACTGTCCAATACAGAATTGACAATGGGTCGTGGAGGACACTGGATACTCATGACTCCGATATTTTCACCAGTGCATGGACTCCTTTTGGGGATGGATGGCATTGGCTGGATGTCAAAGCAGAGGATAGTCAAGGATATATAACTGAACGGGCAATTAGATTTGAAACAGACAGTACTCCCCCCTTCATTGTACTAGCCTCAATTACAGATGATATTTCAGCCATAGCTCAATTTAATTTAAATGTTCAGGATTATAGTAGTATATTTTCCCTCAAATACAGAATAAATGGAGAAGATTGGATTAATCTGGATAATGCTGTCGAAAGTGTAGATTTCACATGGGATTCAACTAAGTATGATGATGGTGAATGTCTTATGGAAATCGAATGTATTGACAGATGGGGGGGCGTTAGTACACTTTATCGGAATCTGGATGTTAAAAATAAGGGATTGATCTATTCAGTAGCACCCTCTAATGTGGATACGGGAGTTGTAACTAAAGTTAGTGCCATCATAGACTACGAGAATCCGGAGTCAGTTTCAATGATTATAGCCAAAACTGCTGAAGGGGTTCTAGCAGATGGCCAGAAAATTCCTATGTATAAAGAAGGCAATTACTATTACGGTGATTTATTCTTTGAACATGAGGGATTCTATATCTACAGTATTGAAGTTGACACGGGACATGGAAAATTGTCCTCGTATGAACAGACAATAATGGTCTCTGCCCAACAGGAGATTGTGGAAAGTAGTGAGGAAAATATGTTGAGTGGACCGGGGGTGCTGCCTATCATGTTCTTGATTTGTTTTATAGCACTGAGAAGAAGAGTTTAGTTTTTTCGAAGAACCTTAGATAAGAACAAAGCTAAGTCTGTAGGAAGAAAACCTGATCCTATCTCTTCATAACAAATTTCACCTGCTTTTCCAAGGCTATAGGCTGCTAAACGTGCTGATTCGAAAGCAGTCAGACCTTTAGCCATTAACGCCCCGCAAACACCAGCTAGAACGTCTCCGGTGCCGCCTACGGCCATCCTTGGATGTCCTGAACTATTCTCCTTCATGAGGTTGCCATCGGTAATTATGTCAACTTCTCCTTTTATTAACATAGTTGCTCCTTTTCTTGATGCGTATTTTACCAAGTCCTCGGGCCTTGAACTGGGTGTCAAACGTTTCAGTTCACCCCTGTGTGGCGTCAGCAGAATATTTGGATGTTTGAAATTAAAATCGAAAATAGCGTCTGCATCCAATACAATATTATTGCAATTTTTAACAAGTTCAATAATAGCATTCTGAGTCTGTTCCTGTTTTCCGATACCTGGCCCAACGACAATTGCATCAAATTCCGAGGTTTTCCCTAATATAAATTCCAAATGTTCTTCAGTAATTATCTCCCCAGGGAGTTTGTGTACAATAAGTTCAGGAATAAAGCCGGAAACATGATCATATGAGCTAGCTGGAACAAAAACATGAACTAGATCAATGCCGGCCCTATAAGCTCCCAATGCCGCTAGAGCAGGTGCCCCTGAATATGGCCCACCACCTATTATTCCAACTTTTCCATTCTGTCCTTTATGCTTCTTGCTATCGAATTCAGGATATAGCAGCAATTCACCAGGTCCCGTTCTCTGGTCTATATAATCAGGGAAACCCACGTCATGCAAAATTATAGTTCCGCTATTTTCTTCATTCATTTCTACTTTGTAATCATGAAAAGTAATAGTAACATTAGGAGTAATTGCACACCTGCTTCCAATACCTGAAGGCACATCTGCTGAGATAATGTTCTCAAAAGAATTCATAACCTCAATATATTTGTCAAAAGGTGGACGTGGTTCTCCTTTGATGCCTGAACCTAGTAAACAATCGACCAGAAGATCTGCTTTACCTTTGTATTCTTCCAATTCCGAGATGTTTTTTATCATTAATCCTAATTCAAGAAATTTTTTCTTTGCAATAAGTGATGTAGGAGTAGATGACTGAAAAATAGTTACATTAAATCCTTTTCCAAGTAAAATGGATGAAGCCACATACCCATCACCACCATTATTCCCATTACCACATACAAAAACTATCTTTGCATTCTTCTTGTAATTCTTATAGATATAATCTGCAATCCCAACTCCAGCATTATCCATCAATTTGGATAAATCGACGTCATAATACAAAGCGTTCCGATCTAATATCTGAAATTCAACTAATTTTCTCATAATATTGTGAGTTCATAGATAAATAGGATGAAGAATCCAAATAGAATGCTCCCACTGAGCCTACCAAAAGGTACACGGATTAATCCTAAGGTTGCTACAGTAATAAGTATCAATAAAGGTAGAGTAACATCTAAGACCCACTGTTCAACTTTAATCGCATTAATCATCGCTAAAACTCCCATCACCAGGAAGATATTTGCAATATTAGATCCAATAACATTACCTATAGCAATTTCCTTATGGCCCATGCGAGCCGCAGATACCGTTCCAGCAAGTTCTGGAAGGCTAGTTCCTATGGCCACAACACTCAAGCCTATTACAATTTCTGAGACCCCTAACTGTGAGGCTATCTCTACAGCTGAATTGATAGTAATCTGAGCTCCAATGAGCATGCTGGTTAACCCTCCAACAAGAAAAGAATAGGATGTCTTTGTTTCAGATTCACTCCATTCTGGTTTCTTACTAGAGCGGAAATATAGGGAAACTAAATACAGCAAATACAAAATAAAGAAAAGAAATCCCTCCGAGAAAGATATTAAATTATCCTGAGCAAAAAAGACAAGAAGCAAAGCTGCAATCAGCATGACGTAACTATCCTTATTTGCATTATCCTCGGGTTCTATACTGCTACACAAAGTGTAATGAAATATGAAACTGGCACTTGCTAAAACAAGTCCAAGGTTGGAAATATTAGATCCTACTATATTTCCAAGAGCTAAATCATTATGATTTTGAAATGAGGATATTACAGATACCAGTAACTCAGGGAGGCTGGTACCGAAGGCTACAACTGTGACTCCGACAATATGAGGTGAGATTCCTTTATCTTCTGCAAAAGCTGCAGAATTTTCTATGAAATAATCAGCTCCCTTAGTTAAAAGAACAAAACCTATTATTAGAATTATAGAAGCGATTATCAGGCTCACCGTATTTTCTCCATATTTTCGATTCTCTTCTTAATCAATCCTTCTTTTGCAATATCGTGTCTCACATATAGATTATCTCCAGAAATAAAGTTCAAACCAGATTCACATTTTTCCTCGGCTTTTGTAATGGTAGATGAACTAGAGACTAAAGCTGCTGCTCTGGAACTAGTTGTAGTTATCTGCCCATCAATCTGGTTTACGGCTGCATAATACAAACTAGCTGTTTGAGCATAACCAGGATTTACAATCAGAGTGGCATCTCCTCTAGGATTGCTACCATATCCTTCAGGAACAATATACTTACAAACTGAGGATTCATTCCTAAATGTCACATTACCTAAATTACCTTGGGTAATATTATAACAAATTTCAGAAAAATCACTATCCAGTAGCGTAAGTAAATTCATGGCCTCAGGATCTCCGAATCTAGCATTATATTCTATCAATTTGATACCATGGCCCGTTATCATAAAACCACCATATAATATTCCCTTGTAACCTTGCCCGGTTTCATCAATTAACGCATGAAACACTCTTTCATTAACTTCCCGAGCATCGGATATATCTTGTTCTGTAAGAAATGGAAGTGAGTGATTGCTATCGGAATAACTCCCCATCCCTCCAGTGTTAGGACCAATATCACCTTCGTATGCTCTTTTATGATCCTGAACTGCCGGCATATGGGCCAATTTCCGGCCGTCACAAAAACTCATCAAGGAGAATTCTTCACCAAATATTTTTTCTTCAATTATATAGGTCCCAGAGCCATCAACTAGTTGCTTGCAATAAATCAGTGCTTCCTCTTTTGAATGCAGATGTTCCCCCGCCACTTTGACTCCCTTACCACCCATTAGACCGTCAAATTTCACGACGTAATTATCCCCCAAATCATCAATAAATTCACTAGCCCCATGCATGGTCTTGAAACGTCGATACCGAGGAGAAGCACCGATATTATATTTTTCCAATAGTTCTCTAGTAAATCCCTTACTTGTCTCAATCTGAGCAAGCTGTCTGGTTGGCCCTACTACTGGAATATCATGTTTCCAGAACATATCTGCCATTCCATTTGCCAAAGGATCTTCAGGACCTATTACTACACAATGAACCGAGCTTGCTTTTGCAAAATCCAGAATAGAAGTCTGTGAATTCCGTGAATTATAATTAGTGACACTATGACAGCCTGTTGATAACTTTAATAATCCTGGATTAAGGTTAGTCAACACACTATATACCGTAGAACCGGATTCTGCTAATTTTTCGGCTATTATATGCTCTCTAGCTCCACTCCCAACAACCAAGAAATTCATTAATTCACCAGATCAGATATTAGAAATAGGGATTTGTACTCCAAATTGAGGGGAGCCATGCATTCAGCAGCACCTTCCTCTCGATCTACTACTACCAGTACCATCAAAACTTCAACATCTTCATCGGTCAGTATCTTTATAGATTCTATATTAGAACCTCCAGTAGTGGCCACATCATCTACCAGAACTGCTCGACCTTTACTTAGTCCCTCAATCCTTGTACCAGTGCCATGTTCTCGGGTTGATTTTCTAATCATGGAATATGGAATCCCAGTTTCCAATGAAAGTGCAGCTGCCAAGGGCACGGCACCCAACTCCATCCCTGCAATGAAATCAACGTTTTCTGGCAATAATTTAGCGAACTCTACGGCTATTTCCTTTAGGATGGAGGGCTCAGTAGATGCTAATTTCAGATCAACATAATAGTTGGATTTCTTCCCAGATGTAAGTGTGAAATCCCCAAACTTAACAGCTCCACAGTCAATAAGTTTTTGCTTCAAACCCTCCAAGGTACTAGACCCCTGCATAATCTGTCAGAGACTGCCTTAAAAATTAGTATGGCCTATTTAATGAAATATAGTTATAGCAGCAGGCAACACTTCTATATCAATAGGAGTAAATCCTATATTTTCCCCATCGATGTTGATAGGTGTGGGTTCATCAGTTTCTATTCTAAGAGTGGAAAAACGATAAAATTCAACATTAGGATTCCAAACATGAGAACCCTCTGATTTCAATTGATTGAACATTTTCAAGACTTTCAAACGCCCGATATGATAAATCACACCTAAATCCATTTTTCCATCGTCGACCTGGGCCATTGGTGCCAGAGTTAACCTATCTCCACCAGTCTTTGTATTCTGAATAAGAAGTAAAACAAATGCTGAATCTATCAGATGCCCATCAATATAGCACCGTGCCTTACGAACCCTGCCCCGGATTATGCTCATAAGTGCACCAATATCATATCTTAAAGGACCGAGAAAACGCATCTTCTCAGCTAGTAGATTTGAATCAACCCCTAGACCCCAGCCAACTAAATTATGTGAATATCGAGTCTCCAGTTTATTATCTATTGTAAAAGAGACTTTCCCGATATCCATTTTCCTTAATCGACCAGCGAATATTCGTTCGATGGCATTCATATAGTCCATAATCTCCATATCATTTGCTTGACTATTGCCTGAACCTGCTGGAACCAATGCTACTGGGATCTCCTTGTACGCCGAATCCGAACGAAGCATCAAACCAGTAATCACCTCGCAAAAAGTTCCATCCCCCCCAACTGATATAATTATATCATTAGGATCCAAGGTTAAATCTTTAATGATTGATATTGCATGTTCAGGTTCATCTGTTTTATACGACTCGACCTTGATCTTTGTATCAGAAAGTTCTTTTGCCACGAAATCTCCAACTTCAATACCTTTCTTGTGTCCAGAGAACGGATTGACAATAACATGTGCTCTTTTAGTTTTATACAATTTGTCAATACGTCTGTTTTTAAAATGGGAAACTTTTTCAGGTGGCGGTAAGTACTTACGACCCAGAAATCCCTTAAGCATTTCAGGTTCATCCAGAATCACCTGCTCAGGACCTTGAGACATTGCAAAAGTATTGTATCAAGCTTTATAAGCTAGCTTCTGTCGACAGAGATACGGGAATGTGGCGAGAGCTGAACCCGGAAGTGAGGAATCGCGATGAGTAAATCAATTTACAGTTATATTGGTGACCAATGGAAGTCGCCATCGAAAGAACATAAGGCCCTTCAAAAGGATAGATTATTTCATTATCGTAGAGAAGATGCTACAGTCAAAGTAGAAAAACCTACAAGGATTGATCGAGCCAGAGCTTTAGGTTACAAGGCCAAACAGGGTTATATCATGGCTAGAACCAGAATTCGAAGAGGAGGTATGCACAAACATGCAATCACCTCAGGTAGAAGAGCCAAAAGAACAGGTATAGCTAAGATTACTATGCGTAAAAGTCTACAGATGATTGCAGAAGAACGAACGGCCAAGAAATATCCAAATCTAGAAATTCTAAATTCTTATTGGGTTGCCGAGGACGGCAGACATAAGTGGTACGAAATGATAATGGTAGATCCCCATCATCCTGTAATTATGGCAGATCCTAAAATAAACTGGATCTGTAGTAGAGCCCAAAAAGGAAGGGTGCACCGAGGTTTGACTTCGGCAGGTAAGAAATCAAGAGGTTTGATGAACAAGGGCAAGGGTGCTGAGAAAGTAAGACCCAGTAGACAAAAACATCTTTCCCGAAATAAGCAGAGTCGAACACCTCACCCTCCAAGAAAGTCATAGGCAATGAGCGGCATAATATATGACAGAAAGAACCCATTCATGGCTACTGTGACGGAGGCTTACTGCATTTCTGAAGGTTCAGGGAAGGAGACTAATCATTATGTTGTCTCATTGAAGGAAAGTGGAATTCGTTACAAACCAGGGGATTCTCTGGGTTTTTATCCTTCAAATAATTATGAGCTGGTCAAGGAAACTATTCGCAAAATCGGGGCTAAGAAGAAGGATACAATTAAAGGCAAAGACGGGGAAGAAACAACATTAGCAGATGCCCTTCATTATAAATTTACAATCCATAGAGCTGGAAAGAAGTTCCTCAGCGCTGTAGCCAAGAAAATGAGGAGAGGGAAAGATAAAGAAGATTTGGAGGTGATTCTAGATGATCGTGATGAAGTAGATAAATACCTATTCACCAGAGATTGTATAGATATCCTCAATGAACACCCCGTTCAATTCACACCTCAAGAATTTATAGATACTCTGTCACCTATTACACCTAGACTTTATTCTATAAGTTCTTCGCCAAAATCACATCCAAGAGAAGTCCACATAACTGTAGCTGTAGTAAAATATAATAATTTTGAGAGAGATAGATTTGGATTAGCAACGGGTGATCTTTCTAACCGTATTGAGGTCAATAAGACCAGAATCCCAGTTTACATCCAACCAACAAAAGAGTTTGTAATTCCAGATGACAGTTCTAAAGATATTATCATGATTGGTCCAGGTACGGGGATTGCTCCTTTTAGAGCATTCTTAGAACAGCGTATTGAGGAAAAGGGGACAGGAAAGAATTGGTTGTTCTTTGGAGAGATACATGAAAAATCAACCTTCTTTTACAAGGATGAGTGGTTTGAAGCTATGAAAAATGGTCACCTTCAAAAATTGACAACCGCGTTTTCAAGGGATCAGGAACACAAGATATATGTTCAACATCGTTTGCTGGGGAATTCGGAAGAAATCTGGGAATGGTTGCAATCTGGATCGTATTTCTATGTCTGTGGAGATAAACAATACATGGCTAAGGATGTACATTCAGCCTTGATAGAAATTGCTCGAACAGAAGGTAAATTAAAAAAGGAAGATGCTGAGAACTATATTAATCAGACATTAATGAAGGATGAGCGCCGTTACCTACGTGATGTGTACTAATCTTTTTCCTCGTCAACACCTAACTTGCTCTCTATAACCTCACCTGTTTCAGTATTGATAGTTTGTCCTGTCGCAGGATCATACCTGAATCCAGATTGCTGACTCACACCACCTATTTTCTGGGCATTATCACTTTCTTCATAATACTCCAGGTAATCATCCCCCTCTCCAAGTCTACTATAGACAAACATACCTAGACCTGCTATGCCCAAAACGATTAGAGGCGCCCAAATCAAAGGCTCATCGAAAAATGATTCCTCATCTGCAACTTCTTCTGGTTCAACAACCACAAATTCTTCAACTGTAACATTTACTTCTGCATATGCCCGATTGTCTAACTCATTATATTCGTCAATAATATTGTCTGGATCAATGACTGCTTCCAAATAATATGTTCCCGGGGCTGTAGGTTGCCAATAGAATACACGAATTTCCTCACCATTTACCCTTCCTAATGGCTTGGTCTGGTAAATCTCAAGCAAGGCACCGTCAATGAAAAGGGATATTTCAGCACCTATACAATCTATAGATGCATTCTCCATATTTGTAACGCTCTCTGGACATTCGCAACATATCTCTGGTCCGAAATTCAAAGCACCCACTGTGATTTTCAATGTTTCATTCAGATAAATCTGACTTGGCAACTGTGTCATTTCAATGGATAATTGATAATTTTTTGGTTTTATGAGAACTGTAGTATTAATTGAATTATCAGCTAGGTTCTGATCCTCAAAATCACTATTGGTTATCTGCGCTACTACTGTGAGATTATGGAAACCAGGTACAGATGTTGTCTTCCAGAAAACTGTAACAAACCTGACTTCATTATACAATAAATCCTCCTGAGGTACATAATACACAGGATTTCCCTCAAAATCATAACTCTGGACCTCTGGTGAAGAAGAATTGTCTAGGTAAACTACTAATTCAAAGGAAGGGATACCCGCCATATTATTACGTATCTGGACTATCATTTCCACATAAACTCCTTTGAATACAGGGTCTCCGGAATCCACAGAAACCAAAGTTAAATCATAATCGGGAGTGGCGACATTAATTAGCAGGGATTTGACATTGTTGCTTTCATCAAGCTCATCAATGACTTTACCTGCATCCATGTGTCCTGAAACACTAGGCTGTTGCTCATCCCAAGTATATTCTCCCGTGATGTTGTAAAATTCACCTTCATCCAAGGAAAGTTGCCATGAATCTATTATTTCACCATCCACTCTCAATTCAACTATACAATTAGAGACAGCCATGGCCCCTGCGTTAAAGGCTGTAATTATTATATTCGATGGAATTCCACGTACAGGTTGTCCCTCAATCGTAATTTCGTAAACGGTCATATCTGGTTTTGCTTCAAGTATTTCAACTTCAAAAGTGAAATTATTATCGTCTTCTTCCCATTCTTCTATTTCATCTAATGGATCTATCCTAACAACCAGCGTATGATTTCCTATAATATCAGTACCACTAGTTTTATCCCAAGTAATAGAGGATTGAGCCGCTCCGGGGATTATGGCCTGACCCCTTCGGGTAGCATTTGCTATATTATCTATAAAACTGTAACCAATCAATGATTCACTCCCTCCCTCTGAAATATCATAGAAACCAATTCTAACATTGTTAGCTTCAACCACATAATCCTCATTCAGAACCTGGATAACCAAACTAACTGCATGATCCTGATAAGGTAAATCAAGCCAAGAATCATTAGGGTTAACTGTAAGATTCCAGGACTCATCCAATGTTAATTCAGGCGTATGTGCACGGATAGTCACTTGAGTGTCAAGAATATTGTCGTCTTCACTAAGCTCTTCAACCTGACCATCTGAATCCAAAAAGACCTCGATAGTATAATCACCAATATCATCTGGAAACCAAGTAATATTGAACTGAGCGGTCTCACCCTGACCAACAATAACTCTCATCTGAACTGTCTCAATGATAGAGGTCGTGCCGTTTAGAATCTGTCTGAATTCAATATAGAAATCGCTACAATCAGCCCTTCCCGCATTTTCAAACAGTGCCACAATATCAACATTATCTCCTTCGGCAGGATTCTCTGGAGTTATAATTAAAGTAAAATCTCCTTCAAGACCCTTGAGATTAGCTAAGGCCTCTGAATAAATAGTAAATTCATACACTATTCTATTATTATCCTCATTCGTTTCATTAATATCATCTTCATAATCAACAGCTATAGTCAATACACGGTCGCCAACACCACCACAACCATCTAGGCCCTCTGGATTACATGTAAATTCAACTATGGCCTTCCTACTTTGATCTATAACTGCTTCAGTAGATTCATAGATAGGCATACACTGGTCATCAACGTCACATTCCGAAGTACTATTCCAAACAACAATTTTTACATTATTTGCAGGCTCAGCTCCATTATTGACCACTTCAAAACTAATTTCCAGACCCTCGCCCTGAATAGGAAATTCAGGTGAAAAAGTAAAATTAATTGGTTCTAAATCACAATTACCGAACTCACAAGCCTGTGCTTCATCAGATGTTAGCAAAACAATTGCCAGAAAGGTCAAAATTATGGCGATGGGCCCTGCATATGTTCGGAACATAATGATATGGTAACAAATTACTACATAAAAGTACTCCCCAAGGCAAGAAAATGGAAACAGAGAGTTTATAATGGGCACTTTTTGCGAATACATGAACCCCGTTAGCGTGCTGGACTACAGATACGGTACCGAAGAAATGCGAAACATTTTCAGGGCTGATTCATATTTGGGATTCTTATTGGATGTTGAAGCCACACTAGCTGAAGTTCAGGAAACAAAGAAGATTATCCCTAAAAATACGTCGAAAAATATACGAAATGCAACATCTTTAGTTAAACGTGAAAGAGTAGAAGAAATAGAATCCGAGATTAATCATGATATAATGGCAGTTGTAAAAGCACTTGAAGAAAAATCAGGGGATGCTGGAAAATGGATACACTTTGGAGCTACGAGCTATGATATTGTAGATACTGCTAGATCCATACAACATAAAAATGCCCTGGCCCTAATCGAAAAAGCAATTGATGATTTAATAATTTCATTGAGTAAACTATCTAAAAAACACAAGAAAACAGTAATGCTAGGTAGAACCCATGGTCAATGGGCAACACCAATTACATTTGGCCTCAAAATAGCTGTTTTTCTTTCTGAACTGAATCGGCATAAAGATCGTCTAAACGAGATTAAGCCTAGAATTGTAACTGGGAAATTTTTAGGAGCTGTGGGTTCTGGAGCTGCCATGGCTCCACATACCCTGGAAGTACAAACCGAAGTCTGTAATAGATTGGGCCTAAACGAACCCTTAGCTACCACTCAAATACTTGGTAGAGACCGAATAGCTGAGCTTGTTGCTTGGGGATCCAATCTGGCCACAAGCCTAGAAAAATTTACCTTAGAAGTAAGAAATCTTCAAAGAAGTGACATCGGAGAGGTCGCTGAGGCCTTTAACAAGAAAAAACAAGTTGGATCTTCTACTATGGCTCAAAAAAAGAATCCGATCGCCTCTGAAAATATTGGAGGTCTAGCCAGAGTTGTGCGATCAATGATCTACACCACTTATGAGAATAATTTACAATGGCATGAAAGAGACCTAGCTAATTCAAGTAGTGAAAGAATAATACTGCCACAGTTTTACATCCTGCTTGAATATATACTGATTAAGACAGAAAATGTCTTTTCAAATCTATTTGTAAATGTAGAACGTATGAAAGAAAACCTTGATGCGGCAGGAGGGTTACCTATGGCTGAGGCATTTGTTATCTCACTCAGCAAGACGGATTTGGGAAGACAGGCCGCACACGAATTAATAAGACAAATTACAATGGATGCCGAAGAAGCAGGTGAAAAATTCTCGGATGCTGTGAGCGAAAATGAGCTTGTAAGGGAGAAAATCGGGGAAAAGATAATCGCTAAGTGTCTAGAACCTAAAAATTACGTTGGACATTCATCCGAGATCGTGGACCGGGTCTTGAACTCAGTAAAATGAATTGTTATGCAATAGTAAATAATGGAAACCAAAGCCTGAAGAGACTTGGAGACAAGATTATAATTTCCTTGTCAAAGCAGAAAATATTTGCAAAATATAGAGTCTTTGGAAGGATTATAGTCCTGGAAAGTAAGCAGGAGTTAAGTGAGGTTATTCTAAATAGCAAACATTTGTATCCTTGCATATTTACCGGCTCCAAGGAGCATGAGATCTATGAAAGTATCAAGATGTTGGTCGAGAATGCTATTCCCACAAAGAATTTTGCAATAAGGGTTGACCGAAAAGGAAATCATGATTATGATTCTACAGAACTGGCGCGCAATGTGGCAGGGGCCGTTTTCGACAAATGGCCCGATGTCAGTGTCGACCTTGATTCACCTGAATTGAAGATATGTGTTCAAATTATTAATAATAAGTGCATAATATATCTAAAGTATTCATGAAAATAACTGTAATCGGACCTGGGGCAATTGGTACTTTGTTAGCGGCATTGCTCTCAAATGCGAATGTTGGAATATCATTACTTGTTAAACCTAAGCACAAAGAACTACTCAGTGATGGAATGATAGTACTTGATAATTTCAAGGGAAGACGACTTGAGAAGAAAATCAAGATAGTCACGAAATTAGATGATCCAGACTGGATCATTCTAGCTGTCAAAAGCTATGATGTAGATAATCTGATTGAACTTCTGAGAAACAGTAGTGCCCCTATACTTTGCTGTCAGAATGGAATCAAGACCTACCTGCAATTAACTGAAAAAATTGGAAAAGATAGAATTGCTTACATGGTAACTGGAATTGGAAGTTCGAAGATTGAAACCGGAGAAGCGGAATTCAGAGGTTCGGGCTTCACATTTATTGGTGAAGCATCAGGCGTAGCTAGTCCTAGACTCATAAATCTTTCAGAAGTAATAAAAAAGTCAGGAATTACATGTGAAATTGTCGATGATGTCCTTAGTTACGTCTGGCTCAAGACAATTATTAACAGTTCAATAAATCCTGTTGCGGCCCACGCTAAAGTAAGTAATGGAGAGCTCAAAAAACCAGAACTAAATAAGATAGTACACAAGATATGTATGGAATCAACAATGATCTCAACAGAAATAGGAATCGATTTACCTCTTGAACCATGGTCAGAAATTGAGAAAATAATTAGAAACACAGCAGAAAACAAATGCAGCATGTTACAAGACTTAGAAAATGGAAGACAAACCGAAATTGATGCGATTAACGGTGAAATAGTTCGAATTGCAGACTGTAACGGATTGGATGCAATTTACAATAAAGAATTCATAGAAAAAATCAAATCTGTATCTAATTGATTCCAAGAGCTTTATTTGTTTTATGAATTGATTTCATATTGTCTGATTCAAGATTAAACATTGCTCGGATGGCATCAATATTCTCAGGTACCACGTCTGACTCTTGGTGAATTGCCTGGTAATAGTACAACTTATCATCCAAAGCATGGACTCCATCACGCCAAACTGCTATTTGATTCATATCTCCTCTTCGATACGATAAATCTCTTGCTAATTCCATTATTTCAGCAGTTCCTGGAAGATTCCGAATCTTGGTTTCACCATTCTTCAGAAAACCATCCAACAAATTAACCCTGGGTGTCGCCTCCCAGATTGATAAAACGTCTTTGACGTTCGGCTTCTTGTTAAGTTTAGCAATTATACAATGAACGTGCATAATAGTAGTAGGAACCTTGACTGCCATGGTTTGAATATTCAAATCTGATATCACCGTCTGGACATCGGGTCCATGATGACTAGGAACATTCAGTACCGGTTCAATAGAATTAAGTGGTCCCCGATCACTGTCTTTAGGATCTCCACTACGTCTTACCATCACTGCCTGAACATTATCAATCCCATAATTCTGAGATATGGGATAAAGGGTCCGTGCTAAGCCGGTAGTGTTGCAAGAAACAACTCTGACAAAATCTTTCCCAATTGACTCATTATAATTTGTTAAAGCGTTAAAACTGACACCTATCGGAGTATGCTTCTCGCCACCCTGCCAAATAGCCTTAGTATTACCATTCTTGTACATTTCCATATTATTTACACCCAATTTGCCAGGAGTACAGTCTATTATGACATCAGACATTGAAACTAGATCCTCAGTAACTCCAGAGATATCTATACCCTGTTTTTTGAAGAATGGTATCTTTTCAGAAGTAGAAGCAAATACAGCATAATCAGAAGATAATGCACCCTGGACTTCATATGTCGGTTTTGTCTTTACAACTCCCACTACCGTCATATCATCCTGTAGAGTAACGGCTTCCGCAACGCGCTTACCAATGGTCCCAAATCCATTGATACCTACCTTTATCATATTTGTTGATTCAAGGGCACTCTATAACTAATTTTCTTTCTCATCCACCATTTTTCTAAGACGCTCAATAGATACCGATATTTTCTTTTCCTCGGAAAGGGCATCAGATGAAGTTTCTTGACTATCAGGTTCGTTTTCGTCTAGATCCTCTACGTCTGGTGAGAACTCCTCAATCGATTCAACATCTGAAGAAACCTCATCGATATCAATAGAATCGTCAGTCTCATCAGTAATATTCTTGGAAATCGCATAGTCTCCCTCGCCCCCTTCCCCCGAGGTGATACTCCCACTCTCAATATCAGAGGCTAGCTGTTTTCGTTTTTCATCCGATCCTTCCTCTGCCACTGATTCTAGTAATTCTTCGGGAAGTAATTCCTCCTCTGCTTCTTCCTCCATATCTATAATCTCATCCAGATCTAATTCAACTTCTTCATTGTACAAAAATTCTGGCATTTCTGGAGCAACGGCACCGGGTGTGGCAATAGCCTCATAGAATTCGAAAGCGTTTCTTTCAACCTCAGAAACAAAGGTTTCCAAATTATCTTCTTCAATTCTTGAATAGATTGTTGCCATGCGATCTGCTATAAATGCAAAATAGTTTGGTGAAACTTCGAACGCCTTTTCTGTCCAGGTAAATGGAATCCAGGCCATTACTTGTCCATTTTTGCGATCAACTGTAATTTTCAGTTGGGGGCCGGGATAAATAATGCCTCCACATGGTACATCATAATTATTCATATACGCTAAGACTTTGTAAACATCTTCTTGTCGAGGAGTTTGCTGTAATTCGTATTTTGCCTCGAAATAAAAATTAACTCCCCTATAATTCATAAATATCTCGGGTCTTCCTGAGCCTTGGATTGGGTTTGCTGAAGCCTCAGCATCTCCAAACAAGGAACCCATTATTGAATCGCTCCATCCTTGCCTTACTTGTTCAGGAGCATCATATTTCAAGACTATATCTTTGTTCTTTGAACGGAATTCTCTCAATGATTTAGCATGAGATCGCAATTTCAATCCGGAGGCCATTTCACACAGGATCCAAAGAGCGTAGATATCTGTCATTTTCTGAGTCTGCACGAGGACTGTTTCTTCATAGTAAGATTGATATTCATCCAAGAATTCACGCCATAATGGAGGAAGATCGCGGTAGGCCCTATTTTTACTCCAAGTCTTAGCATTGATTATAGCTTCACGATTTATCAGACGAGCTTCCTTGCGTGTTTCTTTGGCTACTGGTATTATCTCCGCCAGTTTTCCATCACCTAATACCTGTTTATGGAGTCTACAAGCTAAATCGAGTTTGTCCATCATCTTCTTGGCCTCATCATCCATTGGTTGGTATTCTTTACCATAAATCGCGGACCATGCCTTTTTCTCACGTTCTCTACGGTCCATTTCATCTCTAAAGAATATTGCTTCAATGAAAACTTCCATATGGAATTTTACCAGTAAAATATTAGTAGGAGTGCTCCATTTCCTCTTACGTATGTCAGTAACGTGTGCAGTGGCATACTCTGTACCTTTCTGTGCACGAGCCAAAGCTGTCTTTTGCCATCTTACAGCCCCTCTAATCTGGGCCTTCATGGTCTTGCGTTCTACTTCAACCTTGTAAGTATAGGCACCTTTACGAATATCTGTAGTTGTTTTTAATAATCTTCCTGAAAAATCCAATAATTGCTCGATGTTCAGCATTATCTTTTCTTCCTCAATAGAAGATGTGGCACCAGGATACATCTCAGCAGGTTCTTCGGCACCCGAACCCTTCACAAGATCAGGGATGTGTTCATCCCGAAGAAACTGAAATTGTTCATAATCCAGCATTTTAGGAGCAATTACTACTTCCAATTTGTTTGATATTGAATTACCATCCTTATTATGTAGGCAAATCGTATTCGTACCTATGTAATCTGGGACTGTGAATTGTAGTGAATGTGTAGTATTAGACTTAACAAGAGGTAATTCATCAACTTTGGCTGCACCTAATCTTACATGAACGCCATCGAGTTGCTTGAATGCATTAACATTGATCATGACGCTCTCACCCTCAACAAGATTCTCAGCGTGCTCCTCGGGTAAATTGAGCTCTATTGTTGCATCTGGTAAACTCATATCAACCGAATACGCTTAAACCAGGTGATTCAACCATTTTCTCTAGGGTTGTAGTAATACCATGATTAGCGCCAAATACTTCCTGTGATTTAAGCATCAGGCATTTCAGTTCATTTCTCTCGAGGCCCTCAAGAACTGGCATGACATTGGATTTGATTACGTCATGTAAAGCCCTGTCCATCTCATATTGACCCCTGGAATTAAAAACCGTGAGCATGGAATCGATAATGACGGCAGGTCCAATCTTTCTATAGGTACGAACTCCACGTGCAATTTCATCATCCCGGGAGGTCGGTAATTCCTCTTCCTCCAGGAAATTCATGAGCTTATTGAAGACCTCGAACATGGAGCCATCTTCATCGTAAAAGTCAAACTTGTTCTGAGCATACCATTCTTCATCAGTCTCAGGTCTTTCCGGAGCTATGCCTAGCTTGGTCAATTTACTATATACGAAAATAGGCATACGTTTGTATTCATCATCCTTCTGAGGAAGGCCAATTTCAACAAATGCAAACCTTCTCATCAATGCATGACCTACATTAAACAGGGTATTCTTATCTTGTGTATTCATAGTCCCAATTATTCTAAACTCAGGCGGCATCATGAAAGGGGCACCAGCCGTTTCCTTAGCCGTCAGCAAGGCTTGCTTATCCCGATATTCAAATACCGTGAATAATTTACCAAACGCCTCATCAATATTAGCTCGGTTGAACTCATCAATAACCAAATAGTGTGGTTTACCATCTTCCTGCATAGATTTTTCACACTGTTTTGCTGCATCGGACACATAACCATCCTTGAAGTAATACCCACCCGAATCATCAGGAGAGATACCCCCAATAACTTCAAAGTTAGACCATTCAGCATTAGCAGTTACAATTGTATAATTAGGAAGGGGGCTCCCATCTTTACCTTCATTGACTCCGCAGATTTGAGTTAAAAGAAGATTGGCAAGGGCTGTCTTACCTGTACCTGGATCGCCGTACAACATTATGTTCCGACCTGACTTTAGATGTGTGACTGTTTGATTAATAGTGTCTTTAGTGGTCGAATAATACTTGGATAACTCCTCGTAATCCACATCATATTTGACTTTCATCGCTTTACGTACTACTGCTGTTTCAGCTAAATCCTCTTTGAGTTCTTTCTCAATCTCACTAAAATCTACACCATAATTTTCATCCTCAGTGGGTTTGATATCAATTGTAGCCTCGGGAAATTCAGATAGTAGGCGATCCATTGCATCCTCAAGAGTAATTTCTCCAGAAGACATCGTTTCTGGTTCTTCTTCGCTATCCTCCTCTTCTTCTGACTGGAATGAAGAATCAAAGGGATCTGTAGGTGGACTAGATAATTGCATCTCCATCATCTTATCCCTGAATTTCTCAGTACCATATTTCATTCCATACCAAACTGCACTAGCAGCTACGGCCAGAGGAAGGGCAAACATAACCCATTCAACAGTGCTGTCTGGTGATGAAATTGATTTACCAGATAACAAAGCGGGCGCAATCATTGTAGCAAAAAGAGTGCCGATACCTGCTACAAATAAACCAAAGTAGGCCAATCCCTCCACACTCTGTTCAGACTTCCTTTTACGATAAAACAAGAAAACTCCAATGAAGGCGATAGATACAGAAAGAACAGTAAGTACAATATCTCCTTGCTCAAAATATAAATTACCGAAATTTCGAACCAAGTTCCAGACCAGAACTACAAACTGTAAGGAAAGACCCATAACAATCATGAAGAAGTATTTTGCTTCTTCCATGTCCTTGAGCCTTATAGTCTGTAGAAGATACCCTGCTATTCCTAACAATAAAAAGAATAAACCAGCCAGCAAAATCAGCATCTCAATAGCTTGTAAATCAACATAAACTATTGTTACATCACCACCAACCTCCAGACAAGCCTGTTCCACATCGGCATCAAAGTCACTTACCAGATCACTACAAGACTCCCAAGGACCTCGAACCCAATTATGATGCAAAGCGGCGAAAACAAGTGAACCGGCACCTATAAACGAATATATTGTACTAAGAGGAGCATCACTGATCTCTTTTCCAGTAACTGAATATAGAAATACTATGTATGAGACAACAATTATTGCCAGACCAGACGTAGCTCCCAAAGTGGTTTCAATCGGGTTCAAAGGATTTTCATTCTGACCCATGTAGAGATAAATTATAGCCATAACTATAATCGGGAAGAGCATCGGTGCCATGATATTGCTGTCACTGATTCTCCGACCTTGTACCAAAATACAGAGACCTAGCAGTACGGTCAGACCTAATATTGTCTGGTACTTATGAGACTCTATACTAAATCCCGCAGTGTCCCAATTCGATTCCAGGATAAGAGGACAACCATTTGCATTTCCTTCAACAGACCCCCAAGAAGGACACTGGAATGGTTCATTATAACCAATATAGGCATTAAGATTCTCTTCTGTGGGCTTGCCATCATCAAAAACGTAGTCTGGCCTCGGAACTTCTCCGGTAGTATAATACAAAACAAGACCTAGTAATGCAACTGCCAAAAGAAACTGAAGAGCTGGCAAGTAAAAACTTGGTCGAGATGAGGTCAATGATGGTGGTGACGAGGTACTGGTTACCTTTCCCGAATCCTCAGCTACTGGTGTTTCAACCTTAGAAGGCCCTACATCTTTAGCTCCTGATAGGTTGACTCCACAAATATTACAGAATGGTGCATTATTTTCAACCTCAACTGCACAGACCGGGCACTTTTTCATTACTTGTCATCTGAGAGTAGTTGTTAAAAGCTTTGGACTGTGGCAAAGATTCTTAACAACCTTTTCACTACCAAAATAATGAATACTGAACCTATGACTCTAAGGGATTTAAGAGTACAGACTTTCAAAGAAAGAAAAGAGGGAAGATTGACAAAATTACCAGCCACTTTCTATAGAAGACTAAGAATTCTGGAAATACAAATACGAAAGATTATAGAGGAATCAAAGGACAATGCTCAAAGGTTAGAAAAGGCTAACGCAGATGTTCGCAAATTTTCCGATATGAAACTTGAATTGCACAAAAACCGGGAACGGAAATTGACTGATTTAGCACGTGAAAAGGTAAATGGACAGAATCCTGATATGGAAAATGTACATCAGAATGAAAATGAATATCTAATTTCTTTATGTAGCGTTATAGAAAAACATCGTGCAAATACTCTACTGAATGAGATTTCGATTGACACTGATACCCCAGTACTCGAAGAAAAGAGAATTGAACCTGAAGAAAAGGCTACCACAAAGATTGAACCTCAGAATAAGGAATATATAGAAATAAAAGTACTCGAGGATCTCCCAACTTTTACTGGACTGGATGCAAAGAATTACAGCCTTAAAAGCAATGACATTGTAAGTATCCCAATATACAATGCCAGAATACTTAGTGATGCTGGAAAGGTCCGATTAGTTAAAGAGGTGGAGGCCTGAACTACAAGACTCACAGTAATGGAATACTGATAATTGAAGAAAAAGTAGCTGCAAAGATTCACAACAAAGGCCACACTGGAATACCTCAGGAAAAAGGGCACTTATTTCTTGCACCTGAAGAGGCATTGTACTGCAATGAAAGGGGAGATATTCAATTAGAATCTAAAGAGATTGAAAAATTCTCGGAAAAAAACCTGAGCTATGCAGTCTACAAAGATTTGAAAGAAAGGGGTCTCGTAGTCAAGATTGAGAATTATGGACTGCGGCTTTATGATCGACAAATCCCAGTTAAAGGACCTGCTTCAGCCATAATTCTGATTAAGAAATTTGAGAATATAATAGATTTCTCAGACATCATTGAGGAACTTGGAAAAAATCTTGAAAGAAGGGTTCAGATATCCATTGTAGACTCTGAGAATAGTGTAGTTTACTACGTTGCCAAATTCGTTTCTTGGCCTAAAACAAAATTAAAGGATGATGCAAAACCAAGCGTGGATGATGTCAGTATGAAGGAATTGATTGAAAAGGGATATCAAATTAATTCAGGATTCAAATTTGGAACACATTATAGAGTCTACAACTATGAATCCAAACATGCGCCTTGGTTAATACAGAAAATTGATGATAGTATGTCTTGGCTGGATGTGACCAGAATGGTCAGGGTAGGGCATGGTGTGAATAAAACGATTGTACTAGCTTACAAAGAATACTGGATAAGTTTTGATTGGATAAAACCGTGATAATAGGTCTCTACTTAGATGATTTTTCACTATTAAACAGGATAACCAGTAAAATCAGAAGCAAGGAATTCATATTAAGGCATATCAAAGAAATACCTCCAAATGACAAAAATATCTCGGTAATTATTTCCAAGGATAGGATCCATGACTGTAATTTGCCACAAGTACAGCCTAAAAATCTAGAAATATTGGAACTAAGAATAAGGTGTGCGTTCTATGATTGCCACGAATTGATAGCAGGTATAGATCCAGGAGGGACAAATGGACTGGCAGTTGTAGGGAGCAACAGAATACTATACCAAAATGAATTTGAAAATATTGATAATTTAGTCCGAATCATTAAGACAATAAACGAAGAGCTAGGATTGAATTTAATAAAAATAGGAACGGGATCACCACCAGAAAGAAATCAAATAATAAATTCTCTTCAGAGATTCTCAAACTTAATAAAACTGGTAAGTGAAAACCATAGTGGTAGTGGAAGTCATGCCGCTGCGGCTACTAGGATTGCCCTTAGAAAAGAAGTCTTGGAAAAGCCGAAAGATTATGAACCCCGAGGTGGAGAAATTGCATGGGTTCAACAAGAATCACGAAGATTGTCAAAGGGCCTTGTCACCATTGATAAGAAATTAGCACACCAAATACTGGTTGGTAAAATCAACATGTCTGATGCAATCAAAAAGTATACCAACAAAATTAAGATGTAAAATTGAAATACCCGTATTTTATGTTTCTAGACTGTCTTCGGCTTTACTATCAGCCTCACGGTCGGGTCGTTCATCATTTCCCTTTCCAAGATTGGTGTATCTGGCCCAAAGAACCAAGATACTTGGCAAGACCCATACGGAGGAGAGGAAGGAATAGAAGATCGTCAGGGCGGTCATTGTCCCAAATTGTTTCATTGGGGGCAGTATCGCAAAAAACAGGACCCCGAATCCCAGAACAGTTGTCATGGCCGCCCCGAATAGCGCCGACCCCGTATTCTTGACGGTATTGTTCACCGCCTTCTCCAAGGAATGATGGTGTTCCATCTCCTCTATGAATCTATGTGAGATATGAATCGCATAGGTGACTCCCAGTCCCACGGTCAAGGCCCCAATCAGGATTGTGAATACGTTCAGTGCATATCCAATGGCCACCATTGTCCCCAGGATCCAAACCAGAACCAGCAGGACCGGTATCATCGTGAGTGGGCCCAGCCAGGGTTGTTTGTCCGTATACCAAAAGATAGCTGTAAGAAGAATAAAAGAGAGGATTATGGTATAGATAATGGACCCCATCATGGTCTCGTTGATGGTGTTGACCACCACATCGATTATTGCTGGAGCGCCAGTGACCACCACCGAATTGACCTTGCCATCCGTCTCCAGGGTTTCCAGACCTTCTGAATCTTTTTCTAGTTCCTCTATGACCTCTGAGAAATAGGCATTCTTCGATTTGGTATTCACCAGAATGTAGGCGACCGTGTAGTCATCCAGTTCTTCATCATAATAGATGAAATTCGAGACCATATTAGGAACCTGAGTTCCATCGCCTATCATTATCCAGTCCAGGAGCTCGCGGACCCCCTCGTCGGAATCCGGTACCAGGTCGTCATTGGCATCGTGGGAGTTGAACAGTTCCTCAAAAGTCTCGTTGTAGAAATCAAAGGGATTCAGGGCCGAATTGTTCGAGGCCAGGTCCCTCATCCCGTTCAAAGGAGAGAACATCATTGACTGGTCGGGATTTACCCATTTGTCACCATCCGACAGTTCGGTCTGAGTACTGTCGATCTGGTTGAAAACATCGAAGGTGGCTACACTGCCGTTTATGTAGATGAACGAGAATTCGTTCGAGGTGCTGAATTCATCTTGCAAATAGTGAAAATGTTCCGTGATCTCTACTTCTTCAGGAAGAAAATCATTGAAATTGAACTCCGTAGAGATTCCCATGGCCGCATATCCGGTAATCAAAGTGATAACAGCTACAACTGCCAGAACGCGTTGCGGATTCTCTAACGCAACGGTTGCTCCCATGGTCATAAAAGGATCCAGAAGGCCGGTCTGTTCGCCTTCTTCTTTGCGTCCCCTGGTTATCTTTTCATTGGTATCTGATAGAAGTTTCTGCCCTTTGGATTCGTAATGCCTGTCGATCAGTATCCGGCAGGCTGGAATGAATGTGACGAATATCAGGAATGCGGAGAGCACGCCGAGCGCAACCTGGATTCCGAATTCCTTTATGGGGGTGATATCCGAAGCTACGTTGGACAGGAAACCGACCATGGTGGTGGTGGTCGCCAGTAGCAGCGCAGAGCCTACGAACACGACTGATGAGGAACTGGCCTTGTCTATGTCCCAGTCCTCGGCCAGTTCTTCCCTGTATCTCATTACCAGATGGATTCCATAATCCACACCCAATCCAACTAACAGAATCGGTACTATCACTGCAAAGAAACTGGGTTCGAATTGAAGCAAGCTTGCGAATCCGTTAGACCATATGATCGCCATCATCAAGGCAAACATTGTGAGTCCTACATCTACAAAAGAGCGGAATGTGGCCAACAATACGCCAATCACTAGTATGATTACCAGCATGAAAAGCTGGTCAGTATTCTCATTGGATGCCTCATCGATCGCATCATCCAGAACGGCCTGGCCCAGAGCGTGGGCCTCGACACTTTCAAGTTCCATTCCCTTGACAACGTCGTCCATCTCGAGTTCGACGCTGACCATCCGGTCGAATGCTTCGGCCGTATCCTCTCCCTCTCTCTGGCTGTTATCGAACTTGATGGTTATTTTGGTCGCCTTGGCGGAACTGTCCCCGTCATATTCTCCAAGGATGTTTATCACGGCTCCAGCCAGCATGGGATTCTGGCTGGCGGCATTGAATGCGTCCTTTATCTCCTGGTCCGTCTTATCGGCATAGATGCCTTTCAACTGCTGCAGATCCGAAGCGTCTCCCCCGACAAAAGGTGCCAGATAGTTGGGAAGGGCAACAATATCCGTACTCGGATTCGAGGGTGTCAGGGAATTGTTGGCAACCAGTTCATTCCCAATCAGTCCAATTTCAATTTCCAGAATCTCCACGAATGCGTCCGAGGTGAGGATATCATCGTTTTTACTATAGACCAGAATGTCGACCGGATATTCCGTAGAGAATTTGTCTCCTATATCCTCGAGGGCGCTTATGGCCTCATTGTCTGGAAAAAAACTGGACTGACTTACAGTTCCATCCTGTGGATTAAGAGCTATTTGAGCAACCATAAGGATGGTGATTACGATTACACCAACCACTATTGCCAAAGGCTTCTTGGTGACAGTCTCACCAATTTTCTGTAAAAACATACATTCCGCTCAAAAAAGGGCTCTAAAAAAAGCTGTGTTCGAGTTCTAGTCCAAAATTGCCAATAATCAAATCATAAGATCAATGCGAGGGGTTTTTCGGTTAATAACTGGGATTTTGTTATCATAAATAGGATTTACAAAATCCTGGTAAGCTTTTAGGAACTTAGGAATATCCAATCCCATAAATTGGTCAATTCCCACTTTAGATAGCAAATCGATGCCAGAACGGGCCAGATTACGAGCACCTATCAAATCCTGAATCTCATACTCAGCCATCCTTATCTTTAACAGAGCTGCTCCAAGCTTGATCAAACCCTGAAGAAATCTATGTTCACTACTGTTCCTTACAGATGCAATCCACAATCCTTCCCACGCTTCATGGGCCTCCCAATAGTAATGATAATTGTATAGGTCTATTCCAAACAGATATCCATGATTGCCCTTCCATAATTCAGAGTCCCATTTTCCAGATTCTTCATCTTCTTCACCGTAACTATGGCCATCCGGACTGTTGGTGGGGTGGGGGTGCAAACCTGGAACATATCGATAAGGTGGGAAATCCTAGGATGAGTACCTCGTTGCTCCAAAATTCAATTCAGTTTCAGAAGACGCTAGTGGATAATCTGGCATCAACCACTCAGCGTATCTTTTATCGCATCTGTAAAGGCGGTCACGTCCTGTTCATTATTGTAAAAGTAAATGCTCGCACGGGCAGTACCATCAATGCCTCGTGAATTGAACCATGAATGAACACAATGCATTCCACTTCGGATTGCAACATTGTATTTTTCATCCAAGTGCATAGCAACACCAGTTGGATCCCACCCTTCTAAATTGAAAGAACATATGCCTCCTCTCTGGGAAACATCCGGGCCGACGATTGATAAGCCATCTAGGCCTTCCAGTTCTTTGGTCAACTGAACATTGAGTTTATTCTCATGTTTACTAATATTATCCCGACCAACGCCCATTACATATTCTGCTGCAGCTCCAGCCCCAATTGCTCCAGCATAATCCTGTAGACCTGCTTCAAAACAAGAGGGTGGTGGCAACAACTCATAACCCTCATACGAAGAACTAACGACCGTAGAACCTCCAACATATGTTGGAATTAATTCCTTTAGTTCATCGTACTTCCCATAAAGCAATCCCATGCCACTGGGTCCACAGAATTTGTGAGCACTAGCTGCAGCAAAATCAACATCCAGATCCACGACATTCAACTCCTTATGAGGTGCTGACTGGGCTGTATCCATCATCACTTTGACACCTTTGTCGTGACAAATCTCAATAATATCTTTGGCCGGATTGGTGTTGCCATCTAAATTTGAGGTATGAACAAAACTCACCAGCTTGGTATTGCTATCAATCATTTCCTTCAATGCCTCCAGATCAAAAAAGTAATTGTCTTTGGCAGGCACTACCTGATAGTTGATTCCCTTGTATTTTGCCAAATGATGCCACGGTACCACATTAGAATTATGTTCCTTATCAGAGGTCAGAACTTTATCACCTTTACCAAGGCCAAGACCATTGGCGACCATATTCATTCCTTCTGTAGCATTTTTAGTAAATACTATTTCCGATGTTTTCTCGGCCCCCATCAGTCTGCGAAGACTGTCCCGAGCCATCTCAAACCCCTCTGTAACCTGCCAACTCAATTTATGGACTGAACGGCCTCCACAAGCTGGATATTTCGTATAATATTCATTGATTGCATCAATCACTACTTGAGGTCGCAAAGTCATGCAAGCACTATCGAGATAGGTAGGTCCATCTTCCACATTCAGAATTGGAAAATCCTTACGATATTTTGAGATATCCATTGTTATCTGATGAGGACATAATAATGCTGATTTAAAGACTTATGACTAAAAAGAAAATTTCTTAAAGGGGTCGCAATGAAATGTAGTATGAGTTGTATAGATAACTTCCCGAATGAATTGGCACCGAATTATGAGTGTGCATCAGAATTAGTTGCCTTGGGACCCGTAGCCGCACTTCTTACACTGGTTATTGGAATTCCCGTAATAAAACTCATATTAAGATACTTGAAACGCGTCTTCGATAAATATGATTATCTTGACCAGGGAATTGAAAATTTTCTCTTTAGAGTTGCAAGCGTAACGCTATGGGCCGTGGTTATACTGACTGCTGCAAACGAATTAGGAGTTAATGTCACGGGAATTGTTGCAGCACTTGGTATTGTCGGTTTAGCAATGGCATTTGCCGCTCAGGATACTATAGAGAATATAATCGCAGGTATCTTTCTCATGATAGACAGACCACTCAGAGAGGGTGATCGAATATTACTCCCAAAGAGGATTGGAAGTCTGTATTCAAGCTGGGGAGATGTAACTGAAATAGGTCTCAGGACTACAAGAGTACGTTCAACAGATGGTGTCCTTCTAACTATACCAAACAAACTATTAACGAAAGATACTATCGCTAATTTTAACCATAAAGATGACAGAATGCTTCGAGTGAGAATTAGATTAGGATTAGTACCAACTTGGGACAATGTATCAAGGGGAGAAAAAATTGTAGAAGCTATTGCTAAAAGTCACGAAGATATTTGTCAAGAAAAGCCAAAACCACCTCAGATCGTTTTGAGGGACTTTGGTGACCAAGAAGTTATAATGGAAATAAGATATTATGTTCCTAATGCTCCACTAATGCGATCAACCAAATCTTACTATGTTAAAGAAATTCTAAGACAGTTCGAAGAACAAGATGTCAAGTTAGCCTATCCAACCCGGCTGATAATGAAAGAAGATATTGAATAGTCAAACATAATAAAGACCGCTATTCTGCCTTATTGAGGAGAAATTATGCCATTTAAAGTACCAGATTTACCGTATGGATATAGCGCACTTGAACCATATATTGATGAAGAGACCATGCATTTTCATCATGACAAACATCATGCAGCCTATGTGAATATGCTAAACGGAGCTGTAGAAGCTGCAAAGAACTTAAAAGGAAAATCAGTAGAGGATCTCATTACAGACCTTGATTCTGTACCTGAAGCCCAAAGAGGAGCTGTAAGAAACCATGGTGGTGGACATTACAACCATTCCATGTTCTGGGAGATTATGGGGCCTGCAAGTGGTAAGATGAGTTCTGAACTGAATAGTGCTCTCCTAGATGCATTTGGAAATCTGGATGATTTCAAGGCTGAATTCCACAAGGCAGGAATGACAAGGTTTGGTTCTGGATGGGCATGGGTATGCTCCTCCAAAGGCAAATTATCTGTATGTTCCACTGCAAATCAGGATAACCCACTCATGGAAAAGAAGTATGGCGGATGTGATGGTAAAACCCCAATTCTGGGTTGTGATGTCTGGGAGCATGCATATTACCTGAATTACCAGAACCTGAGAGGGGATTACATCAACGCCTTCTTCAATGTCGTAAATTGGGCTGAAGTCTCAAGACGTTATTCTGAGACACTTTGATTACCTAACTCAGCAACCAGATTTCCAATCAAGAGAGAACTGCCACCCAGTATCAACCAGAATGAGAATTCAGTCATATCAAAAGTTATGGCCAATAGAGTAGCCCACACAGGTTCCAGGGCGTAAAGAATCGCAGCCCGGACAGGATCAAGATATTTCTGGAAATAATTGACCAGACACAATGCTCCAAAGGTTCCAAAGACGGAAGATAGTAGTAGTGGATAAAGAAAATCTTTTTCGGCCACTAGACCAACAATATCGACTTGCCCTACATCCCGGAAAAGAAAAACGTCGAAGAGTAGAATACACATTAAAGTTGAAAGAGTAATCGAAGTGAAAGTAACACCAATTGGAGATACACGTTTAGTAACAATATCAGTAGCTATGATATGACCTGCGAACATCAATGCACATAGAATGGTCAACCATTCTGCGATATCATAATGAAGTTCGGGTGGACCTTGGATATATCCGGCCCCGAAGGTGGCAAGTACCACTCCGACAAGCAAGACCCGACTTTGCAATTTTCCAGCATGCCACGCCAGGATAAGGGCCGTGAAAAGTACATACAAACTTGTCAAGAAGGCGGAAACAGCAGGTGATATGCCTTCTAGACCAATCATTTGGAAAACAAATCCTCCAGTCATCAGAAGGGCCAAGATCATACCATCATGCCAAACCTGGAATCCCCTAATCTCTTTCCGGATAGATGGAAAAATCAGGAAAAACAGAAGAACGGCTATACTAAATCTCAAAGTAACGAACAACGTAGCTACAATGTTCGTCTGATTGCCAGTGGTATATGGAGCCGAGGCATCAAGCGCATTCTTGAGCCAGACAAAGGTCCAGCCCCAGACAATTGTAACCAGAAAGAGAGCGATTGTGGCTTTTTGTTTCACACTACGCCCTGATCAATCATGGCGTTAGCAACTTTCAGGAAACCCGCAATATTAGCACCCATTACCAGATTACCTTTGTCCCCATACTTGGCTGCCGCATCAGAACACTGTTTGTGAATTCCAGTCATAATCTGATCCAGTTTATCATCAACCTGCTCACGGGTCCATTCCTCAAAGGCTGCATTCTGAGACATTTCCAATGCAGATACAGCAACTCCTCCAGCGTTGGCCGCCTTCGCTGGTCCAAACATAATTCCTGCCTCAAGGAGAATCTCCAGTGCCTCAGGTGAAGTAGGCATATTAGCCCCCTCACAAACTGCCTTGCAACCATTCTTGACCAAGTTCTTTGCACCTTCTGCCTCAAGCTCATTCTGAGTGGCACAAGGCAAAGCTACATCACATTTCTCACCCCAAGGTCTCTTGCCCTCATGATATTTGGAACCTGAGAACTGGGATGCATATTCCTTGATACGACCCCTTCGATTATTCTTAAGGTCCTTAACCCAAGCCAATTTCTCCTCATCAATTCCATCTTTATCAAAAATGTACCCGCTCGAATCTGACATGGTAACGACCTTGCCACCATAACTGATGGCTTTTTCCACACAAAACTGAGCAACGTTACCGCTACCTGAGACCGTGCAAACCTTACCCTTAATCTTCTGTTTCTTGGAAGCAAGCATCTCTCTCAGGAAATAAACCTGGCCGTAACCTGTCGCCTCGGGCCTGATCAGAGAACCTCCCCATCCATATCCCTTACCAGTCAAGACACCTTCCCACTTCCGGGTCAATCGCTTGTACTGACCAAAAAGGAACCCAATTTCCCTGCCACCGACACCTATGTCGCCGGCTGGAACGTCAACATTAGCACCTATGTGACGGAATAATTCAGTCATAAAGGATTGGCAAAAGCGCATGACCTCCATATCTGATTTTCCTTTAGGATTGAAGTCGCTACCACCTTTCCCACCACCGATAGGGCGAGTGGTCAAAGCATTCTTGAATATCTGTTCAAATCCCAGAAATTTGATTATTCCCAGATTTACACTAGGGTGAAAACGCAGACCTCCCTTGTAAGGTCCTATAGCACTGTTGAACTCAACCCGCATACCTCTATTGACCTGAACACGACCCTTGTCATCCACCCATGGTACCCGGAAAGTGATTATCCTTTCTGGTTCAGTCAAACGCTCTAGAATACGAGCATCCCTGTACTCCTGATGTAATTCAAAAACCGGCTCAAGAGTTTCCAAAACCTCCCATACTGCCTGATGGAATTCTGGTTGATCGGGGTCCCTCTGCTTTACCAAATTGAATGCATCCTTGACGTAGCTCATAACTAATTCAAGTCGATATGGAATAGGCTATAAAAATAACCTTTATGGATTAATGGGCCAGCGAACCCATGGGGTCCCAAGGTGGGAGTTTAATTGGTTCCATATCATATAATTCTGCCAATTTCTTAGTAATATGTTTCTTGTGTATAACAACCTCGTACATGAACTCACCAAACCATGAGTCAGACATAATGTCGAATCCTTTCTCTCCGTGGTCAGCTCCCCAGCTGTTCTCCACTCTCCACTTTACTGGCTTGTTATTCTTTAGATCCACGCCTGTGAACAGCATAGCATGAGTCATAACGCTATCACCATACTCCAGGCGCTCAGCCTTGTTCATATTGAATTCAGTACCATAAAACCTATCAAATTCAAACAGGTCCATGTCCATTACTCCGAATTCACGTGTAAAGAATTTACCGACGTCACAACCAAACCATACGGGATCATTAGCTTTGATTGATTTGATAGTGTACTTTCTTAAATCATCATTTTCTAAATTTAGATAACGAATAATGTTACCTCCATGTACATTGCCCAGATACTCGACTGTGTAAGTTTTGTTATAATCTGTGAACCTGCGAGGGTCGTTTATCAGACAAACGAAATCATCCAGTTCTATACCAACATGATCCTCATAGAACTTTTTGGGTGTAAGATCCGTAAATCTTTGGAATTTATCCTTCTTATTCCGTATAGACCAATCAAACTTCTGGGGGGGCGTCCCAAGACTAATACATAACATCTGATAAACTGTAGATAGCATGTCATCCTTCATATTCCTTAATTCAGAAGATGATTTTCCCTTTGTATGGGCTGTTCTCAGATCTCTGGCAAACCCTCTAAGTTTTCGAGTAACCAACTTATTCATCTGAGATGAGTTGCTGCTCTGATGACTCTCGGCCATGACCTTCTTGGGAACTGTGCCATATTTCTTCAACAGATTGACGAACATATCCCACTGACCACCATCCTGAACCGGGGAGGAAAGCAAATGCATAATCAATCGACTGTCGCCTGCTTCATCTACAGTCTCAATGATATTCTCAAGAAAATAATTAGCCTTCTCCAGTTTATCATAGAACATAAAATAATTCTGAGAGAATTCAAAATTCTTGAGCTTGTACTTTCGACCTAGATAGACTCTCAATAGATTAAGGCCAGCAAAACCCCAGCATCTTCCACTCCTCATCTGGCTAGTAGCTTTCAGCTCTCCAGATACCTTGTTTGAGAAGGTATGATCGATCTGTCTAAAAGTATCCCAGTTCATTGCAAGTTTTCTAACATCGGTCCTAGTAGCTGCATTCATAGATAATTTAGCGGTTGAACTAGAATTGAAATCCTTCCGATATTTCTTGATATTTGTTAGTGTTACTGCCTTGCCCATAATTGATATTAGTGACCGATATAAATTAACTATTAATTTAGGCTGGTAAGTGTTTGGACATCACTCTTTTCCAGATGGGAGGTATCTGGGCTAGGTAAAAACAAGCAAAATACCCACCGGGCAAAGTTGGTGCATCATCATGTGAACGAAGCGACTGATAAGGTCTATTTGCAAAAAGATGGTGATCTGAATGTCTAGTTAATTCAACTAACACGTAACGACTCAGTCGAGCATTTGATTGCCAACTAATTTGGGCCGTGACCCTGTCCTTGACACCGCGTCTCAGACCCCAGTGACGAATGTAATTAACATACTCCAGAAGATAAACTGCTGCAGCCGATTGACCGATAAAGGCGAACGTAATTGTTGACCCCATGAAATAGTACAACACGGCCAAAGTAGAAATCTCTATCAGTAAATACAATGATGCCCGATGAAACCAGAACGAATTACTCCGTTCAGACTCAATCTTCCACGATGAAATGAATTGAAGAGGGACTGTAGTCAATACGAAATATTGAAGGCCGTGTTCTGCACGGGCAGAGGCAGGATCAAGTTCCGTTCCCACATATCGGTGATGACTACGTACATGTTCACTCTCAAAATGCAGATAAGTCGTCGTCCAAAGAAGCAGATGACCAAGGAATCTTGGCAGTCCCTTGCGATGAATCAACTCATGGGCAACTACAATTCCTGAGATTCCAGTACCGAAACCTGTGGAAAGGATGGCAAGAATCAGCAGATTCATCTCAGGGTTGGACTGGATGAAATAAAAGAAACTAGCAATTGCAATAAATTGAAAGAACACATGTCCGTAAAGGATAAAATCGAAAAAATGAGGGCTAGTAGATTCAGGAGTTCTATCCTTACCGTCTCCTAAAATCAGATCAAGGACGGGGAAGACAACTAGGCCAATAAAGGTCGCCGTGCCAACATAGATATCGCCTACATAATTCCCAATAATAACAGAGATGGGAATAATCCAACTCAAAAAATAAAATGCTCTAGGTGTGATACTGGACATCTATCTTATTCTCAGTTTGTGAAGCTCTTGATAAAGTTTATAGGATTCCTCATAAAGAGCTAGATATTTCTCAGGTACCTCTTCCGTCTTGGGTACATATTTATTGAAACCCGTGGAAGTCATTACATTCTTGTACCAATATTTCCCCCAATTACCATCTGTATCTCTGGCTCCTCTGGACCAGCTCAGCATTTCTCCAGAAAAGACGACACCAATCCTGTCACAGAATTTACCTAGTATCTCTTCGGGGTTCATCAGAACATCCTTGGAATCTATAATAGGCGGTATCTCCCCAGTCATCTTCTTGACATGTTCGAATATTTCCTTTTGCTGATATAAACCCAGGAGATTACTGGTAATATCCGAATAGACCTTGTGATAGGATATGATCATATCCTTGGGATCCCTAATCAAGAAACAATTCGTAACGGATTCCATCCAATCCCGATTGATTGATTCCAGAAGATGGTGAGTCATGTGCTTCTGGTAATAGATTGAACAGGAACCACTAGTATCATGGGCCAAACCACGAGATACTTTTCCTGAATCCAATTCCCCAGCCTGCAGAACCTCATCACGGCCTGGATGCTGCAAGTCATTCTGGCTCAAATAGTAGGCATAGTAAGGTTCGTCTATCACAAAAGTATCTGCCCGATTCCCCCAGGAACGCATCATAGCTGTAGAAATATTACGAGGACCAGACCACATTGCGATTCTGATCAAGACAAACTCACCAGTTCAACCAAATCATTGTAATGTGATTGCAAGATCTTGACCACAGAACCATTCTGAAGTACCGACAGTTCATGATCATCGACTTCATAAACTGGGACAACACCCCCAAAGGTCCCAGTAACAAAGGCCTCATCAGCATCATAAACATCAGCCAATGTGAAATTTCTCTCGTAGAGAGGTATGGAATGGGCCTTACAGATATCAATGATATTCTGTCTTGTCACGCCCTTCAGGCAGTATTCACCAGTTGAGGTCCAGACCGCGTTATCGGTTACCATAAAAAAATGTGTGGAATTGCATGTTGAGACGTAGCCATGAGGGTCCAGCATCAGTCCCTCATCACCACCCTTTCTCTTGGCATCTATGCATGCCTGGATACAATTGAACTTACTCAGACTATTGATTCGATGATCCTGAATATTGGTCGAACCCCGGATAATATCCACTGACACCAATTTTATTCCATTCAACTGTGTTTCTAGAGATGGGACCTTGTACTCAGGGATTACAACAATAGTGGGTTCAGAAATTGTGAAACTTGGATCCTGATAAGGAGTTGATTTCACGCCTCTCGAGACTATCAGACGGACGTGGACACCACTCTCCATCTTATTGAATTTTGCAGTCTCATACAGGATAGAGATGATCTCCTCCATTGTCTTCCCAATATCCATATCAATCTGGGATGCGCCCCAGAACAGCCTTTCCAGATGCTGTTCTAGAAAAAGGAATTTGCCATTATGCATACGAATCCCTTCCCATACACCATCACCGAGAAGAAAACCGCTATCAAAGACCGAAATCGAGGCATCCTGCCTAGGATAAAATTTGCCATTGATATAGACCAGAACCTCTGCATTCCGAAGATCCTCAACATAATCGTGGGTTCCACGTTTATCCGCCATTGACCAACTCCACAACCTCATCTGCACAACCCCAAGAAAGGGTTACCCCTGAACCCCCGTGGCCATAATTATGAACTAAAGGACGGTCCTGGATATGTTCCTTCTCCACCCCTATGACCAAGCAATGTCCTTTGCCCACTTATCGTCACTAGGCTCTTGTATATTATGGATATGTCAATGCAAAATTCCGGAAGATTTTGTGTCCCACCTTTTGATTGAT
>Ga0208638_1000165_pt1 | contig 55515 bp, 38 predicted proteins | sample ETNtaG_34_FD_185753 | JGI IMG/M metagenome (GOLD analysis project Ga0208638, IMG submission 185753) | Marine microbial and viral communities from oxygen minimum zone, Eastern Pacific Ocean - ETNP201306SV51 (SPAdes) (version 2) | ecosystem: Environmental > Aquatic > Marine > Oceanic ...
GCCATCCGGCGGATTGAAGATGGGTCGGCCGGGCTGATGGTAAGCGTGGACCGTTAGGGTAGTCTGGATATCCTTCCGGCCTTCGGAGCCGGAGACGTGGGTTCGAATCCTGCACGGTCCGCCACCTCCACGCTAATCTGCCTGAGCCTGCCGCCCGCAATAATCCACAAAACCCCTCCTTTGTCTAGAATGTGACGTTGAAGGAATTGGAGCAGGAGGGGCATCTCAGTTCGCGCTTGCCCGGGCGGGGGCGGATTCTGAGCCGGCTCTGGCAGCCCGGGCACCCTATCTCGACTTTGACGGTCTTCTTCGTAATGACGAAGATACCCGAGCACAAGGAGCAGGTGAGCTCCACCGGCCTCTTCTCAGTACCCGCTATGACCACGGTGGAGCAGTGTGGGCACTGCACCGACTCGCCCTTGAGCGCCTCCATCGTCGGCTCGTGAGTCACCCGGCAGACGGCACCGCAGATCTCGCATTCCACCTCTCCCATTCCTTGGGGCAGCATGTGGTCACAGTTGGGGCATTCCACTAATGGGGGGGCGTGCTTGGACTCGACTTCGGGCGGTGGTGCCACATCGGGTCCAACTGCATCCACTTAATCAAGCGGTCGCCGATTTGTCGCCCGGCCCCTTGCCCACTAGAAGGGCCACAATCTCGGCGAGGTCGGCCACTAGATCACGACCTAGTTCGGTGAGTGAGGACAGCCTCTGCACACCCGAGCCGGAGACCCACATCCCATTGAGGATAATCAGGATGGCGCTAGCCTCGTGAAGTGCGATGCCTGCAGCAAGATTCATCTCGAAGCCCAGCAGGACAGCGGAAACCAGCGCGGTGGTGACGAGGACCGAGATAGCGATGTTGGCATAGACGACGCGACGAGTCCTCTTGGCCAGTTCGACCAAGCGAGGCAGGGTTCGCGGGTCTTGTCCGGGAATCAGCACGTCGGCTGCGTCGAGGTTGACCTGCTCCCCGCTGCCGACCGCAACACCGATGTCCGCTGCGGCTAGGGCACCCGCGTCATTGAAGCCATCGCCGGCCATCAGAGTACGATCGCGCAGGGACCTCTCGGAGACGTACTCGGCCTTGCCCTCGGGGTCGACTCCACCCCTGCAAATAGAGGGATCTATTCCTATGAGTTTCGCGAAGGCCTCGACGCTGGCCTGCTCGTCGCCACTGAGGATCTCGACCTTCACGCCCTGTGACTTGAGTGCCTCCACGGCCTCCAGAACACCCTCCCTGGCATCATCGTGAGAGAAGCCGAAGGCCGCGATGGCGGTTCCATCGACTGCTAGGACGCTCGCACCGCTCCCGGCCTCGCGAGACGAGACGAGGGCGGCTTCGATATCGGTTGGCATATCGATGCCCTCGGACTGCAGCCAGTCAGCGCGCCCCAGCATCACCGGCTTGCCCCTCAGCAGGCCAGATACCCCAGCATCGCCGTCGGTGATGCCGGACATGCTCATCGGCTTCAGCGTGCGCTGGTCGGTGGCTTGGAGGATCGTATTGGCGTAGGGGTGGTTCGAGCGGATTTCCAGCCCTGCGGCTATTCGCAGGGCGCGGTCCTCACACTCCCCGCTGGTCGGTGTGATCGCCGAGAGGCGGGGCTTTCCGCTGGTCAGAGTGCCTGTCTTGTCCAGCATTGCCAACTCGACCTCCGCGGCCGCCTCCAATATGCCCCCTCCTCTGGCGATGAGCCCGAAGGACGATGCTGAGGTGAGGGCGGCTGCGTGGGGGACCGGTGAGGCGAGAAGCAGGGAGCAGGGGCAGGAGACGACCCATAGCAGCAGGGTCGTCAGAATCGCCTGCTCGGTCGAGCCAGTGAACAAGAAGGCTATGATTGGGGCGGCGAAGACCACGAGAGGGGTCCAGAACATGGTGAACCTCTCGATGACGCTCTGGGTCCTGGTTGGCTGGTCCTTGTACAGCCTGACTAGGTCGATCAGGCTAGACAGCCGGGTGTCTTCCCCGCTCGCTTCCGACTTGATTACCAACGGACCTCGCACCAACACCAGACCCGCCTCCACCGAGTCACCCTCCTTCACAGGAATGGGGATGGGCTCCCCAGTGAGCGGAGCGCGGTCTATTGCGCCAATGCCCTCGACGATGGTTCCATCGACGGGGATCGTCTCCCCCGAGCGGACCTCGACGAGCTCACCGACCTCCAGTGCCTCGATGGGAACGAGGTCGTTGCCTTGGCAATGCGCTGGCATCAGGGGGGTATCCGGCTGAATCACCTTCAGGACGCGTCCGCCTTCTTCTGCGGGTGGCCCCGGGGTGTGGATGCGGGCGGTTCGCGGAAGTCGGTCCAAGCCCCCCTGCATGGACTCCCTGGCCCGGACAAGCGCCCTGTTCTCCAAGTGGGAGGCGAATGCGACGAGGGTGACCACCATCAGGGCCTCGACCCATTCGCCCAATGCCACGGCTCCTATCACAGCCAGCGTGGTCAGGACCTGGAAGCCGACGATACGATTCTTCAGGCTGGCTAGGGCCTCTTTGTACATCGACAGCCCGGTGAAGGATATTCCGACCAGTGCCACTAGCGCTGCGACTGCGGCAGGGATGCTGTCGACCGCCTCTATTGCTGCAACGATGATGATGAGCGGGATCGTCAGCGCAGCCGAGAGGAGCTGGATCTGGTCTTGGCGGAACCTAGCTCTGCGAGATGGCGCCATCCTGAACCCGGGACCGAGGATCTCTGCGAGCTTCTGCTCGGAAGACTTCCTGAGATCAGCGTCTCGTAGCCACAGGCTCTGGAGCTCCAGAACCCCTCGATTGAATCTCGTGTTCAGGACGCTAGGGACGTCCAATATCTGCTCCTTGAGGAGCTTCTTGCTGATTCCCTGCTCGGCGGCCAGTTGGTCAGGGTCGGTGCCGACGACGTGGAGCCAGTCAACACTGGGAGTGTGCCCTAGGCTCCCCAAGACCGTCGAGGCCCTAGACACCCTCCCTCTGGCGATATCCTGGGAGATTTCCACGGTGCCATCTGCGACTGAGATCCTGCACGACTCGACCCCCGGAAGCCGGTTCACAGCCCGGGTAGCCTTCATCGCACAGTCCGGGCAGTCCATCCCCTGAATCGCCCAGCCGAACTGGTGGACGCCGTCCAGCGACAGTCCGATATCCGATTTCTCTGGGATTGCCTCTGGCAACGGGTCGTCTGCGGATTGTTCACTCGTGATCCCTGATGTCGAGCGCGCCCTCCGAGGTAGCCCGAGGGAGCCAAGCTTCGGCAAGGAGGGAAGCTTGGGGGACTGCTTCTTCGCATCTGTGGGGGATTCTGGCTCATCGTCGCCAACGATGAGATACTCCTCAGAATCCTCCGACATCAAGCCCCCATCGTCAGGTCCCGCTTGAACATGATGATAGTAGAGGCCGGTGGAATCATCAGCCCAAGACCCTCCCTTCGCCCATGGTCGAGTTGCCTGAGGGGGTCGATTGGGACATGATAGTATTCGACGTCGATGGCACGCTGCTCGACGTCGAGGGCTACCACCCCGAATTGGTTGCGCTCATCCGGAAGGTCGACTCCGAAGTGATGCCTGTCTCCCTCGCATCGGGACGAACTCTCCCCAACGTCACTCCCATCAAGCAATCCTTGGGCATCTCCGGCTTCATCGTGGCTGAGAACGGGGGGATGGTCTGGGATGGTGACGAGGGTCATGAGATAGTGGCACTGGCAGACGGCTCTCGCGCTAGGGAAGCAGCGCAGTGGCTTGCAACGCAGATTGAGGGGCTGGATTCGCGAGGCATCGAGTCAAACCGCTGGCGCGAGACAGAGTGGTGCCTGAAGGAGACCCATTCCCACGAGCAGATTCGGGATCTCCTAGCCGACAGCGAGTGGGGTGACCTAGAGGTGATTACCACGGGATTCGCCGTCCACATCGCAAAGTTCGGCTTGGACAAGGCTAGCGGACTACGGCTGGCGTTGGAGCAACGTGGGATCGACCCGGAACGCGTCATAGCCTGCGGTGATGCTCCCAACGATATTGCGATGTTCAATCTGGTCGGGTTTTCCGTCGCTGTCAATGACGGTTACCCGAATGTCGTCGAGGCAGCGAATCGGGTTTCCGACTCCAGTGGCAAGCAAGGCGCCATAGAGTTACTGAAGGCACTGATCGAGCGAGCCTGAGCCTCAATGTTGGTGCAGGTGGCAGGATTCGAACCTGCGAAGCACTATGCATCGGATCTTGAGCCCGACCCCTTTGACCACTCGGGTACACCTGCAGCACAGCGGAGAGGAGCCGCGCTATTCATATTCGCGCACGCCCATTCCAAACATAATCGATGAGGAATTGTTGATGTATCGCCTGTGTGGTATGCGCGGCAGGTCGCTTCCATGGACGGTGCTTCGAACACGCCCAGACTCTCCAAGAGCCAGTTGCTCACAGTCGAGAAATCTCTGTTCGAGCTGACTAGGAAGCAGAAGGGCCAGACGATTCCAATCGAACTTTCGTTACCCAACTTCTGGACCTGCGTCGGGCAGCTCCTCCAGAACCTAGAGGTTGAATTGGCGGAGACCGTTCGAGAGGAGGGGATGACTGCCAAGGCGCAACTGCAGTCACGCAGGCTGGGGGTCGTCAGAACCTGCGTGACCGACCTGACTAGGCTGCGCCTGAACGCTTTCACCCAGCATGCCATCCTCTCCAATCTAATGAGGTCCCCCGAAGGTGATGCTATGCCTTCTCTGGCTACCGCTAGGCTGGAGTGGGACAGGCACGATCCTTCCGAGCGAGCCTTTCACGCCGGTATCGGCCACTTGGTCGAGAAGTACAAGCACGAGGTTTCGTGGGGGGCGCTCCTCGGTGCTACGGAGCAGATCCGTCTAGACCACCCCCCGTCAGTAGGGCACAAGCCGCTCTCCGAGTTCTCCGAGGAAGCACCGGCAGAAGATTCCGGACTGCCGAGTCGAGAACCGTCTCGAAAGGACGGGTCTTGGGACGAGCCAGAGTATGACGAGGAGGACCGAATCAGAGAGTTGGATGCCTTTCCTGAGCATGCGTCCTCCCAGGCCGAGTCGAAGAGTGTCGCAGATATCCTGGAGGCAACCGGCGATAGCCTCCTGAGAATCAGGATTCTGAAGAATGTCTCAGACCCCATCGTCACTGCCGATGGTACTGAGATGAACCTGACTGAGGGGGACATCGAATCGTGCCCCTCGCTCATCGCAGAGACCCTCATTGCAGCGGGCCTCGCTGAGCCGGCACCTATCTGAGAGGACAAGTTCTAACGCGTGCCTCCTTCCACAATGGTCAACGAGGTGATTGATTGGGCAAGGTAGTAACCAAGACGCAAATAGCACGATATAGGAAGGAGTTCAACGCCGATCCTGCAGCTAGGGTCGCTCAGAACGCGGTCAGCAATACCGAGTTGCCCAGTCTCGCACTCAGTCGCGATCTGGTCCAGAACATGGACTTCTCCTTCAGCACGAAGCTGGACGACTGGAAGGTTACCGCCCAGATGAGGAGCGGGCGGTGCTGGCTCTTCGCGACACTGAACCTATTCAGGGTGGGTGCCATGAGGAAGATGAACCTCAAGAACTTCGAGTTCAGCCAGGCCCACATCCATTTCTGGGACAAGTTCGAGCGTGCCAATCACTTTCTAGAGGCGATTATCGAGACCTCAGACCGCCCGGTGGACGACCGTACCATTCACTTCCTGCTCAGCGACCCGATTGGGGACGGCGGGCAGTGGAACATGGCGATGAACCTCATCAGGAAGCACGGCCTAGTACCCAAATCGGCCTATCCGGAATCAAACAGCAGCAGTAACACGCGTTGGATGAACACGGTACTGAAGGACATTCTGAGATCCTCGGCCAGTGAGCTGAGATCGATTCTCGATGGTGGTGGCTCGAGCAAGGATGCACGAGCGCACAAGGAGATTCGCATGGCCGACATATGGAGAATACTGTGCATCCACTTGGGCACGCCACCCAGCACTTTCGACTGGCAGTGGCGTGACAAGGACGACAAGTTCCACCGCAAGGGTACAATGACTCCACAGGAGTTCGCCACCGAGTTTGTCGAAATCGACTGGGAGGACTACGTATGCATAGTCAACGACCCCCGAAACGAGTACTATTGCACCTATACCGTCGACTACCTGCAGAATGTCGCAGGCGGACCACCGGTCGTCTACCTGAACGTGCCTTCGGGGGAAATGAAGTCAATCACCCAGAAACTGCTGGAGGGTGGCACCCCGGTGTGGATGGGGTGCGATGTTGGTAAACAGATGGAGCGGAGGCGCGGTCTCTGGGATGCCGAGCTCTACGAGCTCGAGGATCTGTATGGGGTCGGCTTCGGCATGGACAAGGCCGACCGGCTCCGCTTCGGGCAGACCATGATGACCCACGCGATGCTGTTCACAGGAGTGGATGTGGTCGATGGCGAGCCCCGTCGATGGCGAGTCGAGAACTCGTGGGGTGCCGAAGGGAGCGGGATCAAGGGCTACTTCACGATGAACGACAGCTGGTACGACGAGTACATGTTCGAGATCGCCGCCCCCCGTGACTGCCTCACAAAGGAGATGCTAGCGGGATTAGAAGTAGACCCCATCGTCCTCCCAGCGTGGGACCCGATGGGCTCGCTTGCACGAGACGAAGCGGCGGGCGAGTAATGGGGCTCAGCCGAGATTGCGGAGAGACAACTCGATAGTCACCGAATCGGGAATGGGTATCCTCAGGACTTTCCTGAGAGATTTTTCATCCTTCGCTGTGTTCGTGACTAGTTCGAGCAGTCGCTTGTGCACGCGCATCTCCCAGTGATCCCAGGTCTCGGAGCCTTCTCCATCGGGACTCTTTCTGCACGGCACGACGATTCTGCGGGTCGGAAGGGGTATCGGGCCCCTGAGTTTCACACCGGTCTCATCCGAGATTTGCTGAATCTGCTCGCAGACGAGATTCACTTCCTGATGATTGTCGCCGGTCAGTTTGATCGTTGTGACAACCGGCATTGATGTCACCGGCGTCGATTCAAGCCTTCTTCTCGATCTTCATGCAGACGCCTGCGGCCACGGTCTTGCCCATGTCGCGAACCGCGAAACGGGAAAGCTCCGGGAAGAGATCCATCTGCTCGATAGCCATGGGCTTGGTCGGAGCAAAGCGGACCAAGGCTGCATCGCCGGTCTTGAGGAACGGTGGGTTGGCCTCCTTGGTCTTGGAGTTCTCTAGGAGTTCAACGAACCGGACAGCGACCTGTGATGTATGAGCGTGGAAGACCGGCGTGTATCCAGTGCCGATCGCCTTCGGGATGTCCATGAGCTGAATCTGCCCGACGAAGGTCTCGTCGTGGCGAACGAACGCGGGCTCGTTGTCCGTGTACCCGGCGACGTCTCCTCGGCGGATGTCGTGCGCGGCTAGGCCACGTACGTTGAAGCCGACGTTGTCACCAGGCTCGGCCTTGTCCACATTGGTGTGATGCATCTCGATGCTCTTGACCTCGGCCGACTGCTGGCTCGGGTTGAACACGACTGTCTTGCCGGCGTGCAGTACCCCAGTCTCAATCTTGCCGACGGGGACGGTTCCGATGCCGCTAATCTTGTAGACGTCTTGAATCGGCAGGCGCAGGGGCCTGTCGGTGGGCTTGGGCGGCATCTGTATTGCGTCAATGGCCTCGAACAGAGTAGGGCCGCTGTACCACGGGGTGTTGTCACTCTTGTTGTAGACGTTGTCGCCGTCAAAGGCGCTGCAGGGGATGAAGGGTGCATCTGCCGGGTTGAAGCCGGCCATCTTGAGTAGGTCTGAGACCTCGCCAACAACGCTGTTGTACTTGTCCTGTGACCAGTCCACCCCACTGATGTCCATCTTGTTGACGTTGACGATCAGTTGCTTGACGCCGAGCACTCGGGCTAGGAAGGCGTGCTCCTTGGTCTGGGCGTTGACGCCGTCGTTGGCGGCCACGCACAGGACCGCGGCATCGGCCTGGCTGGTACCGGTGATCATGTTCTTGACGAAGTCACGGTGTCCCGGCGCGTCGATGACGGTGTAGTAGTAGTTGGGTGTGAAGAACTCCTTGTGGGCGACATCGATGGTGATGCCGCGCTCGCGTTCTTCCTTCAAGCCGTCCATGACGTATGCAAAGCCGAAGCCGGCCTTACCACGCTCGGATGCTTCCTTCTCGAACTTCTCGATGACGTGCGCTTCGATGTGGCCGCTATCGAGGAGTAGTCTCCCGACTGTGGTTGACTTGCCGTGATCGACGTGACCGACGAACACGATGTTCAGATGCGGCTTGCTCTTGTCTTCCCATTGTGAACCCATGATGTACACCTTCTAAGGTGGCCCGCCGACCGAAGAGCCGTATATGAACCGTTCCCCACCGTTTCCGAAGGTCCGCACAAGCGAGCAGCGCATCGAAGAGGCCGCGCTGTTCGGCCGGCTGAAATCCCTACCTGTACTGCAACTCTATGATGAATTCGTTGACTTCGGTATTGTGCGACTCTGCATTCTCCAAGTCGACTGTCCATTGGCCAGGTAGGAAACCCCTGACGGTGGAGCCTCCAATGACCATCCAGAGACAGTAGTCGTCGTCGTCGCAGTCGCCCGCATCCCTGTTGTCGTTCTCGATGCCAGTGGTGTTGGCAACCTCCTCCTCGGTGCTGTTGTACATGTACAAGTTCAGCTTGTTGTTGGTCGTCGTCCCCGGCACCCCCCCGCCGTACTGGTCGTCGTCTTCCTGGGGGTAGCTCAACTTTGCTCGCATGTAGCGAATCCTGTCCTTGCTGTCCTCGTCGTAGCTCAGCGGGTACTCCCAGGTCATGATGATGGGGTTCGGTGTGGCCCTATCGATGACGAAGTCCTTCCATACTCCTCGGTAGTTCACGTAGACCATCGAGACGGCCTGATCCTCGAAGCCGTTGTTGTCCACCACCGTCAGTTTGACCTCCCAAGCGCCTGCGCGCCTTTCATCCCAGGCGTAGGTCTCGCCAGTGGCATCGACGTCGTTGTCGGTGACTCCGTCGCCGTCCGAGTCGATGTAGGTGTCGAGGTCCCACCTCCACTCGACGAGATACTCCTCGGAGTAGCAGTCGGAGTTTTCGGGATTGCAGCCCGCCCAAGAGTTCGAGGCATCGAGGGTCACGGTCGTTGACACGCTGACTTCACGGTCATCGGTTTCCTTGTCATCCTCGCATACCCAGACGATCACGAAATCGCCATTGGGAGGATCCTCGTCCTCGCAGTCGTCGTCCTTGTCGGATGAGATTTCCGCGTGAGGCTCCCTTGCCGAGGCATCGACCACACTGATTGTGGTGCTGGTCGTCGCCTCGTGGGTGCCGTCCCCCACCGCCAGTTTGACTGCGTAATCGCCGGGCTGGGCGTAGGTGTGGCTGGTAGTCAGCCCGGTCCCGGTATTTCCATCACCGAAGGTCCACTCGAAGGTCATGGGATCGCCATCCGGGTCAGATGAGCCGGCGGCACTGAAGGTCACGGGATCCCCTGCCTTTACCGTCCCGCTGGGATTCACAGACATCGTCGCCGTCGGGGGGTTGTTGGAATTTAGGAGGTCCATGCAGCCCGCTAGCATCGGGGCTAGGAACATCACGGCAATCATGCAGGCGAGCCCGCGCGACCTCGTCATCGGTTTGTGGCAAAGGAAGGAGAAAATCAAGTCTGCGTCTCTGAGATTAGCATTTATCGTCCGATCAGTGTTTTTTGTCAGAAGTCGAAAATGGAACTCTGCCTGGTTCCCCTGAGGAGTTCCTGCTCCGTCCAACCGAATGCCTCCGTGATCCGTCCGAGGGACTTGGCCAGCCTGCCTGCATAGTACTCGCGGTCGTAGTCGGGCGGCTCGTCGCCAATTTCGTCGACCAGCCATGCGCTCACCCCCAGCTTCTTCTCACCCTCCTCAGGCTCGGTGACGACGTACCCGACCTTCATGCCAGGGGTGAACTGCAGCCCTGCAGCGATCCTCTGTTTCGCTGCCCTGACGTAGGGCAGCCCGTCCGGGTTGGCGTACACGCTGAAGTCCCACTCGTTCTTCTTCGAGTCCCACTTGCCTTTGCAGGACCTGCTAATGACGAGTTGTACGGGGGCCACATCACCCTCGCGGACCCTGTCTATCACCGACTTGGTCATGTCCACGGCACCTAGGGTGTCCCCGTCGAGAATCATCTCGAACATCTGCGTCATGGTGTCTGATAGGAGTTGGAAGGAGTCGGTCCGCCTGACTTCGTAGCCTCTGATCAGCATCTCCTCCCTAGGCCATATCACGCGACCGACGTAGCGCTTCTTGGCCCCGTGGCTGAAGAAGGAGGAGAGGGCGGTTTCGAACTCCAGCTCCGCACCCTCCTTGGTGAACCTCTCGGCTAGGGACTCGCCGAAGTCCAGCGTCGTCTTCCTGGCCTGCTCCCAGTTGCCCATCTCCTCACCTCCCTCAGGCCTGTTCATGGGGGGCTCGCCTTCGACGGGCGCACGCACGAAAATCGAGTCGGTGTCGGAGTACACCACGTCGTACCCGTCCACCTCCAGCCTGGAGATTATCCCCCGGATGTTGTGACGGGCCCACTCGGTGATGCTAGCTCCTAGGCTGGGGTGCGTGAACCGGTAGAAGTTCGATGCGAAGACCCCGTAGAACGAGTTCATGAGTATCTTCACGGCGTACTGCAACTGGTCTTGGAGGAAGGCCTCAGCCTCGTCGCCCTCCTCATTAGCCTTCGCGAGCGCTGCCTTGTGACGGTCGCGGCTATCCATCAGGCCCTCTAGGAGCTGGGGTACTAGGCCGAAGCGCTCCTCCTTGGAGATGTACCTCGTATTGGTGGTGGGAGAGACGCTGTGGGAACCGTCCTCGCTGCCGTCCCTGACGAGGGTGGTGGAGCAGATGTTGTTGGAGATCATTATCGAGGGGTACATCGACTTGAAGTCCAGCACTACCACCCACGGCGCTACCCCGGGCTCTACCTCGTGCACGTAGCCTCCGGCAATCTTGTCCCGCTTCCTGGGGCCTTGGTTAGTGTTGGGCACCGCAACCCCCCTCCTGTCGGCCAGACGTATCACGAGCGAGTCGATCCAGCGACTCGTCGTACTGGTCGCGGCTATGTCGACTGTGGTCAGCGAAACGGAGGCCAGGGCCTCCTTCCTCGCAGTCGACTTCAGCTTGTCCAGTATGTTCAGGGGGAGGACGGTGTCACGGACGCAGTAGTCCAGTACCTCGTCGGGCCTCTCTGCCCACTCCTCATCCATCTTGCTCGCGTCGATGTCCATCTTCTGCATCTCCTCGTCGTCCGGCCACAGCAGTCGAGAGACGTAGCGCAACGACTCCCTTTGGGGCCTGAGGGTCTGCCTCGCCTGCCACCAAGCATCGAGAGGTATCCTTCCCTTGATTGTCCAGACCCTGTTCTGCTCCCTGTTGGGGAATATCCGCCCGGGTCTCCTCCACCCGCGCTTGGTCTCGACGTCGTTCATCGGAACCCTGGCCCACCCTAGGAGCGAGGCCCTGGCCATCTCCGACTCCGTGTCGATGTACTCCGACCTCTCCTCCATACGAGGCAGGTCAAAGTTGTCTATGTTGTAGCCGGTGATGAAGTCGGGGTCCTCGGAGCGGACTATCTCGGTTAGCCGTTCGAGGATCTCGGTCTCCGCACCTGTTATCGGATACTCGACCCTCTCTCCAGCCCTGTCAACTACGGCTGCGGCACACAGGATTGTGTTGTCTGCGATACTGGTCTCGAGGTCGAAGGACATGGTGACGAAGGGGGCTGGGAAGGGGTCCGCCCTCTCCAGTCCGCTCAGGTCGCACGAGAGTATCATGTCTACTGGGTAAACGCCTGACCCGCCCACTTCCTTGATTCGGGCCTCTGCAACCCCGGGGTCGGTCGACTCCGGAGTCTTCGCCCCCTCAGGGGCACGGCCTCCGGTCCACAGTACCTCCCCATCGGCCCTGATATGGGGACCGAGGTCGAGGTCGAGCAGCAGCCTCTGCACGAACAGTATGTCCGCGCTGGTCACCCTCCAGCCGGAGTCCGAGAGCGCCTTCCTGACGCTCCTGACCTTCGTTGTGTCCTTGACGAAGACCCGGTAGTGGGGCCTGACCACGCCGTCCTGCGAGACCTTCATCCCACTGGGCGCTGGCCCCCCTTGCACATCCCTTACGGCGGCCACGTTACCTAGGAACTCGGGGTCCTCGGGGCCACCGTCAGACTTGGGGTCGGATATCTCCACGTATGGCCTCAGGCCGTTGACTAGGAGGAGTGTCGAGTGGCCGGCCCTAGAGCGGCACCACAGTTCGATAACGGTCCCCGACTCGTCGCCCTGCTGCCATGCTCGATTGTCACCCGCGACGATGCACGTGTCTTCCTCCCACCGCACGATGACGCCTCACTGGCAGACTGTAGCCGATTGCCTTCAACGTATGTCATCGTGAGGGGCCATAACAATGCCGGGAAGGGGGGTGGGGCAACCGTTGAAAGCCGAGGCCCATCCCTGCAATGCAACTGGGGTGCATGGGTTGCTTGAGGACGCCGAGCCATCGATTGACTGGGACGCTCTGACCTTCAGTTTCAAGAAGACCGATCGGATGTACTTAGCCACCTGTGGCCAGGATGATGAGTGGCAGTCAGGTCAGATGCAGGACTTCACCGACCTCAGCATGTCACCGGCGGCTGGCGTCCTGAACTACGGCCAGGGTCTGTTCGAGGGCATGAAGGCCCAGCACGCCGCCGACGGCTGCATAGTGCTGTTTCGACCAGAGATGAATGCGACTAGGATGCAGGAGGGGGCGCGCAGGCTCGGGATGCCGCCCGTGCCCGAGAGGTTATTCCTCGATGCTGTGCACACGACTGTGCGCGAGAACGCTCGATGGGTGCCCCCAATAGGCAAAGGCGCTCTCTACGTCCGCCCCCTGCTGATGGGCAGCGGACCCATCCTCGGCGTTGCACCCGCCCCCGAGTACACCTTCCTTGTCTACGTCTCGCCGGTCGGACCGTATTTCAAGGGCGGGATCAGGCCAATCTCACTCAAGATCTCCGACGAGTTCCACAGGGCCGCTCCGGGGGGCTCTGGGGGGGTCAAGGCAATTGGCAACTACGCGCCCGGGATGATTCCATCCAAGATGGCCAAGGGCGAGGGGTACGCCGAGGTCATCTATCTGGACGCAGTGCACCACAGGTACGTCGAGGAGGTCGGCGCTGCCAACTTCTTCTGTGTCAAGGACGGCGTAATCTCCACCCCGGAACTCACTGGTACCATCCTGCCTGGCGTCACGCGCGCTTCCGTCATCGAGATTGCAGGCTCACGCGGATTCGAGGTCCGTGAGGAGAGCATCGATGTCGAATACGCGCTCGATGCCGATGAGTGCTTCTGCGCAGGCACAGCCGCTGTGGTCGCATCGATAGGCTCGATCGAGCACGACGGTCGAGTCGCCGAGTATAGTGGAGGCGAGGTCGGGCCAATCACCATGGAGTTGTACAAGGCACTGACTGCCATACAACAGCGTCGCGCTCCAGACGACTTCGGATGGACGGTCGTGGTCGAGTAGGTTTGAAACCCTTCTAGCCTACAGGTGGGTGATGGTCGAGGGAGTCATCGAGGAGGCTCGGTTCGATTCCCGAAGGAGATCAGGGATATGCTGCTACGAATGGAGCACGCCCTGTAGAATTGAACATCCAAAAGCAGCTCATTTGGGTTAAGTCGGTTATTACCGGATACTACCTAATATTTTTTACTACTATCATAACAATACATGTTCGGGACAAAGGGGATGGCTTCAGTACTTTTCACCAAGTTGATGGACATCAGGAAAGTGCATCGAGTAGGTCGTAGCAGCCTATCGGTGACTCTGCCGTACAAATGGGCCCGGCGAAACGCCCTCCAGGCCGGTGATGAGATCCATGTGCAAGAGATCGATGACAACACCCTTGTCATTTCCAGCAACGACGTTGGTAGCGGCTCTGGTGACCTCCGCACCTTCGAGGTTGGGTCGGACACCTCTCCTGACCATCTTCGGCGACTGCTCATCGGAACTTATGTGACCGGTGCCAACCACGTTAGGATTTCCGCCAAGAAAGGTGAGTTGCGACCAGCTCAGCTGGAGGCGTTGAATGGCTGCGTCAGCCGCCTCACAGGTTTCCTCGTCATCGAGCAGACCGATGATTTGTTCGTCATACAGAACTTCATGGACCCATCCGCATCGCTATTCAGCGATCATCTCAACCAACTCCTCTCAATCACCCAACGGATGATTCGATTGAGTCCGCAGATACTGAGTGATGAGGGAGGGCAGTTCTCTCAGAAGATGATCACACTCGGTGACCAATCCGACCGGCTATACTATCTGACGGTCCGATTCCTTCTGCTCTCGCTCTCCGATCGGGCACTTCTCCTCGATATGGGCTTCGATTCAACCCAGGAAGTTGTGGGTGGCCGGCTGATTGCGAAGGGGCTAGAAGAGATATGCGACAGGATGGAGTACCTAGCAGATCTGGCCATCCAGAACGACGATACTGACTGGTCATTCAAAAAGAAGCAACTCAAGCGGGCAGAATCGCAGATCGAACGAATCTGCGAACTGCTGGGAGCCTCTGTCGAAGGCTATTTCTCGGGCGCCGTGGATTTACCCGAGGCCGCTCTCGATGAGCTGTACTCCGTACAGAGGGAGTCGGACGTCATGATTCCGAAGACTGGCGATACGCCTGGTAATATCACAGCGATTCAGGCGGTGGCATTTTCCTCGATATCGGAAGCGGGCCGTCTGACTCGGATGATTAGCGAAGTCGCCATGAACAACTCGTTGCGGCGAATGAGATCCAACGGTGAGAATGGCAAATAATGGCCTCTGCGGAGCACCTTGGTGAAAGGGAACCCCATGGGTGGGGTCATACCTCCAGCTCAGAGCCCGGCTCACAGGGACTGAACCGCCCTGCTGATTGTCTGTTTGATAGCACTCCTCTCGACGGAGAAAAGATGGGACTGACAGGACCTGCAGTCCGAGCTACCGAACCCGGGAACCGGGGGGAACCCGAGTCCCTGGTTGCCGAGCATGGTGATGAGGGCGCACTCGCTGCCTCCGACGACCGGCAGAACGCAGACATCCCCTGCTACTGTGGTCAACCAGTCTACGTGCCACTTCTTTCTCTTCTGGCGGCTGATGTGCCTATGGCAACGAGAGCGAATCCCACCCGGGCCGTAGGCACTGCCCGCATAGAGGTAAGTACCCGGTGCAAGATGCCCGCCAAAGCTGGGGGGAAGATCGGTGGGCTCATTCAACTCGATCCATAGCAGATAGGCACCTGCCTGCTTGGGGATTGAAGCAGAGTCACCCGACCAGTCCACACCCCCGCATGGATTGCTCTTTGTAAAACAGCGCAGCGGCACGCTCTCGTGATTTGCACGCTCAACCGTCCGCTGTGGGCCAGCTCTCGCTCCAGCCCATCGAGCGCCCGAGCAGATCTTCTAGTCGAGCCACCTTCGGCGCGAAGTGCGCTGCAAGCCGCTCGCGCACTGCCCGCTCCGCCGAGTCGACGGCCTGAGCCGCCGTCGCGTTGAGGACGGGGAAGCGCCCTAGATCCACGTGGGGCAGCTCGAGGAAGTCGAACAGCCCGGTCACCACCTCGCCGGGTCGCTCGAACAGATCCTCGCTGCGAATCACGTGCAGTTGCGAGTGGTCGAACAGGGCGAGCCAGCGCTCCAGCTGCGGTGCGTAGTCGCCCCGTGAAGTGTACGAGAAGCGGTTGTGGGCCTCGTCGAAGGCAGTGTTGCCGGCGGAGAGGCGCGCCTCTGCCCCGGCCAAGCGCTCGGCCTCCGACTCCCAGGCACGCTCGAAGTCCGCAATCGGCTCGAAGCCTCTCCTGCGCTCGAGGCGGAAGTGGGAGAGAGCCCGTTCGACGGGGTCGCGCAGGACGACCACGAGGCGCGTCGCGGGCAGGACCGCCTGTACGCGTGCGGGGACCGCGGGGTGGAAGAGGTAGTAGGGGCTTCCCTCTCCCACGGCGATCTCGTACCCGAGGTCACGCGAGCGTGCCTCGACCCACCGCCGGGTGGGGAAGTGAGAGCGATACCAGTCCAACCCCTGGTCCTGGTAGTTGTCGAAGTAGTGCACCTCCTTCGTGCGCGACAGGCATACCCCGGGGTGCAGACCGATGTGCGCGTGCAGGCTCGTCGTCCCCGCGCGCTGGGCACCCAACAAAATCAGGTTGGGAAGTGCGCGCTGGCGCGCAGTAACACGTCGCGGCCAGCTGGTGATGTCGCGGCGGAGGCGCTTCCAAGGCGTCAGCGGCGGCATCTCGCGGGCGTCGGGAGGGGGGTTCTTCATGCGGCTGCCAACTCCTCGTACAGACAAGGTGATTGCGGTCAGCGACCAAACTTCTTGCGACGCTGCCCACTCCTCTGCTTGAACGACTTGCGCTGGGCGCGTCGACGACGATCGCCCTTAGCAGGTGCCCTGCTCGGATCTTTGCCCTGCTCCCTGGCTTGCTCGGAGCGGTTGCGCAGGACCTTGCCGATTGCCTGCATCACGCCCTCCTTGCTCTTCGCGCCTGTCACCTCGAGCGCGTGGCTGGGCGGCATGACCAGCCTTCCCTCCTTGGCGTGGGGCCTCGAGGGGTGGCTGGCCTCCGGCTCCTGCCTCATCTTGCGGATCCCCGCACTTCGGGCAGCCCACACGACCGCCTCCAAGGAGGGTTTGGATATGCTCGCGCTCTTGGGCACCCTACGCCCGTCTGAGCGACTGATTCTGGAGTCGAAGTAACCCGTCCACAGGGTCATCTCATCGCGCTTCGCTGCCATGCTATCGCTGCAGTCTCAAGAGCAGGGTGACTTGAGGGCTTCGCGCCGCTCACTCTTCCATCAGCACGCCGCAGACTACCCCGTGCATGCCCGGGCGGCTGGTCACGCGGACGCGGCCGAGGTCGGTGTCGACTATCGCGCCCTTGGTGACGATGTTACGCCTGACGTAGTTCGGGTCAGCGTCATTGCCAACCACGTTGGTCACCGTGGCCCTTACCGTCCTGCCCTCCTTAGGGATGCTGACGTTGGCCTGGTTGACGCTGAGGAGGCGGACGGTCTGGGAGCCGGCCCTCTTTCGGTAGTTCTTCCGGGCGTCTTCTTCGCCCACGTAGGCGAACTGGTTCTCGCTGGCCACTTCGGTCCTGCGCTTGCCCCTGTACCGATTGGGACGCTTCAAGCGTCCGCCAGAAGGTTTGCGACGCGAGATGCCGTGCCACTTCGCCATGCGTCCCGCCCACCGACCTCCCTTATTTCAACCGATTGGAGATGGGGCGGGCCATCACTCGCCCAAGGCGGACGCAGCCTCGTCTATGGCCGCCGCGAGCCCGTGGTAGTCTTGGGTGACCGGGTACTGGGGAAACTCCTCGACCACATTATCAGGCGGCCTGAACAGGATCCCCGCGCTGGCTGCGGCCAGCATCGAGGTGTCGTTGTAGGAGTCACCGACGGCGATGACCTCGAGGTTCATCGCGCGCAGGGCCTCCACAGTCCTTCGCTTCTGGTCCTGCAGCCTGATGGTCCAGTCAGAGATGCGCCCCGAGTCCTCGATGACCAGAGTGTGGCACAGCAGGGTGGGGTTGCCCAGCTTGTCCATAATCGGTCGGGCGAACTGAGAGAACGTGTCGGAGAGCACGAGTGTGGGCCACCTGCGTTCGAGGGAGTCCAGGAACCCGACTGATTCCTCGAGTGGCTCCATCGCCTCGATGACCGCGGTGATGTCATCGATGGTGATGCCATTCTCGTCCAGTATGTCTAACCTGTAGCGCATCAGCCTGTCGTAGTCCGGCTCGTCCCGAGTTGTGCGACGCAGTGCCTCGATGCCGGTCTGCTTTGCTACATTGACCCATACCTCAGGCACTAGGATGCCCTCGAGATCGAGACAGACGGCTAGCATGGTCGCGCGCTGGGAGCCTGCGACTTCAACTTGTTCGGCGAACGGATGCGGCATCATGTTCATGCGAGAGCCTGTCTGCCGGACGGTATGACGGACAAGCGTCTGCGTCGAAGGACCCCTGTGAGGCTCAAGCAGATTCGTGACGTTGCCGGGGACCTAGGCTCCTGGATAGGGCGCGATATCGATCTTTCCGGCTTCCTAGAGCAAGCCCACTACCAAGGCACCGATCTGATTCTGGTCGAGCGCGTGGCTCTGGCGATGAGGATCGAGGTGGGGGGAGAGCGGTCGTGGTTCCCGACCCTCCGGGGAATCGAGGCATGGCAGGTCGAGCGCTCTTGGGTTACTGTGGACGACGGAGCCATCCCTTTCCTTGAGAACGGAGCCGACTGCATGGGGGCCGGGATCCACATAGCGGACCCTTCGCTGGCAGAGGGCGACTTCGTGTGGATCCGCAATCAGGAAACGGGTGGGCCGATAGCTACTGGGATAGCGCTGGTGGATGGCGATGAGATGATGAGCATGACCAATGGCAAGGCCATCAGCACCATTCACTGGGTTGGCGATGACCTGTGGGAGCTGGAGGTCTAGGCCTCCGCAGCACTCCCTAGAGTTGATGAGGGTCGCCATTGAGGGTCGAGCATGCGGGCTCTAGTGGTGCTCTCGGTCCTCGTTCTCTCTATGGCCTTGGTCTGGGCGGAGGGTGGCGCCAATGAGTCGACCGCCCTAGATGGCACTTCGCTAATCTCGGTGGTGACCGCCGATGCTGCTGCTGCCAACGAGGACTTCGATATCATCGTCGAACTCGACGCCGATGCCGCCTCCAATGGCACCGATGTGGGTTGGACCACCCAAGTCTGCATCAACTCGGGCGTCTGCTACCCTCCAGAGACAGTCGCGCTCTCTCCGGACTCTGACGGTAGGCTCTGGACCGGTTCCATCACCGTAGACGATGAGGCCAGCTACGTCAATTGGCGCATCGAGCTCTACTGGCCGGAGGGAAACAACTCATCCGTGCCGGATACCGGCTTCGGCTGGAAGGTCTGGTCTACTTGCTGGTACGATGTGGGCAGTGAGCAGTGGGGTGGTTCCGATGCCCCGTGCCAAGGGGAGGAAGGGGTGCTGCCGGGATTCGGTGCCACCCTCGGTGCTGCATCGCTGGCGATGGCAGCGTTCATGGCTCGACGTGACTGAGCCGACCCATGGGCGAAGGCGATGACGAGCCCCGATTCGCCCCCCTTGTCTTCCATGAACTGCCTGAGGACGAGATGCGGGAGCGAGCGACTGCTTTCCTTGATCTAATGGATGCACGTCGCACCACCCGCCACTTCTCAGCCCGCGAGGTGCCGCGCGAGCTGATCGAGTTGGCCATCCAGACGGCTAGCACCGCGCCCTCGGGGGCGCATCTGCAGCCGTGGACCTTCGTGGCCATATCCGACCCAGTGCTCAAGGCGAGCATCAGGGGGGCGGCAGAGGCCGAGGAGATGAGATTCTACGAGGGGAGGGTCCCGGAGGCATGGGCAGAGGTCCTCGAGCCACTTGGAACCGACCACGTCAAGGAGCACATCACCGATGCGCCTTGGATAGTCGTCCTGTTCAGGCACTCACAGCGCGAGAGGCCCAACGGCGAGATGGCACCTACCTACTACGCTCAAGAGTCGTGCGGCATCGCTGCGGGTCTGTTCGTCGCCTCCGTCCACAACATGGGCCTAGTCACGCTCACTCACACTCCCTCTCCCATGAGCTTCCTACGCAATATCCTAGGTCGTCCCGACCATGAGCATGCCATGCTGCTGATGCCCGTGGGCTATCCCGCGGATGATGCGAAGGTGCCCGACCTTCAACGCAAGGGCCTAGAGGATGTATCCGAGTTCCACGAGTGATTAAGTAGTGGATTGAGCATTGAAAGACATGAAGAAATCTAGTCAGATGCCCCTAGCTTTCCTACTTGCAACGCTGATGACCGCCTGCGCCCTATCCGGGTGCCTCGGATCCGACGACGTTTCGGATTCCCCCGACGAGCTCGAGGACTGGAACGTGTTCCTAGTCCAAAGCGCATCGGACCTGCCGGACTGCGACTCGACGACCGATGGCCGTCTGTACTATGTCGCATCCCAATCGGGCTTTCAGGCCTGCTCGGGAATGATGTGGACGACGATTGACCTGACCGGTCCGGCAGGCCCCCCCGGTGCCGACGGTGCCGACGGCACTCAGGGACCGGCAGGCGCCGATGGGACAGCGGGTCCCGAGGGGGCGCAGGGACCCCCAGGGCCGGCCGGGGCCAATGGCACCTCGTTCACCATCGTCGGATCCGTCGAGGACAAGTCGGAACTAGGCGAGATCTACGTCGGGGACGAGGGGGATGGCTTCCTCGTCCAATCCACCAGCCACATCCACGTGTGGAGCGGGTCCGAGTGGATCGACCTCGGAAACATCTCGGGGCCAGCGGGAGTCGATGGGGTGACTGGTCCCCAAGGGCCCGAGGGGGCAGCCGGGGCCGACGGGGCAGATGGTGCCGACGGGGCGGATGGTGCCGACGGGGCCGAGGGCCCACAGGGCTCCATGCCCACTGTCATGGAAATGACGATCACAGTCTCGAGCATGAAGTTCCTAGTCGACGGGATTCAGCAGGGGGACATCATCCTCTACCGAGGTTTCACCTACACCTTCGACCAGTCGGACTCCAGCAACTCGCCACACCCGTTCCGCCTCTCCACAACGAGCGACGGCACACACGGCGGCGGGACCCAGTTCACGAGTGGCATCACCACCACGGGCACCCAAGGCTCGAACGGTCTACTGACGTTCACGGTCCCGCTAGATGCACCCGACACGCTGTACTACTACTGCCAGAACCACGGCAGCATGGGCGGCTCTATCACCATCCAATCTCTTGGTAGCGTGTCCTGAGGGACATGGCATGCGACGAAGCCGAATGATGGCTAGGACTCGGTACTGGTGTCCTGCGGAGTCATCAGAATCAGGGCGACCCCGGTCCCGATGATGAGCAGTGCCCCGATGTAATCATCGATCAGCAGTATCTCGTCGAAGAATAGCCAGCCAAAGAAGGAGGCCACCAGTACGGTCGTGTAGGAGAACGCCGCGATCCAGGCTGCCTTCGCCTGCTGGTAGGCCATTGTGATGCCAACCTGCCCCAGCCCCGCACCCAATCCCACGCCAATCAGGATTACCATCTCCTCCACGCCTAAGGTCACGGTCTCCCGTATCGCGAGTGGCAGGCTGATCACTGCGGAGAAGGCGGCGAACCAGAACACGACCCCGGTGGGTGAGTCGGTCGACCTGAGGTCCCTGACGAACATGTAGGCCATAGCGGCGAGGAATCCCGATGCCAGAGCGAATAGCGCGTCAGGCTCAATCTCACCGAACCTGGGGGAGATGATTAGGGCGACGCCGACGAAGGAGATTGCCACACAGGCGACTACCCATGGAGAGACCCTCTCCTTGAGCACCCTGCCCGAGAGCAGAGCGACAAATAGGGGAGCAGTGTACTGCAGGGATACTGCCTGTGTTATCGGGATGCTCTGCAAGGCGTAGAAGTAGCAGAACATGGCGATAAGCCCGGTAGTACAGCGCAGCAGCATCTTCCTTTGGTCCACTATCCTCAGCGAGCGTGAGTTCGCGGTGGCCCACGCGAAGGCCAGACCGGCAATCACCGCACTGCGAACCATGATGACGGTGGGGACCCCGATATCGAAGTCTCCAGTCCACTTGACCATGGCGTTCATGGTACCAAAGGCCACACTGCCGATGACCATCCACACAACGGCTGCCTTGGCTGACCCCGTGTCGCCCAGAGCGTGGGGGTCCTCGGCAGTCACGAATCCAGAGAGGTCGGGGACGGCCTCGGAGAGTTCCATCACGGAGCCCAAGCCCCTGCCGAGCCCCCGCTCCGCCATCCTAGGTAAGGCCCCATCGACGCTCTAGAACAGTTGCTATTGCTTGGTAGTCCTGACCACCTGCGCTCGACGGGTCGTGTAAGTGTATGGGAATGCCGTGACTGGGTGCCTCGGCAAGCCTGACATTCCTCCTGATGGCAGGCTTGACCACTAGGTCCGGGAAGGCCTCCAGCAACTCACCTGCGACCTGCTGGTTCAGCAAGGTCTGAGCATGCATCGTCAGCATTACGCCGTCCACCCCCAGGTTCTGGTTCAGCAGGCTCCTGACCTCCCTGATGGTTCCGGCAAGCAGGGCCAGCCCCTCCAGTGCGAAGTACTCAGTCTGCACCGGGATGAGGACCCCGTCCGAGGCCATGAGGGCGTTGATTGTCACGAGGCCGAGGGAGGGGGGCGTATCGATCAGAACGATGTCATAGTGAGGCAGGAGGGGTTCGAGCGCCTCCTTCATGCGCCTCTCGCGGCCGAGCTGCCTCAGCATCTCCTGCTCGAGCCCAATCAGGCTCCTGTCTCCAACGATTATGTGCAAATTGTCCACTGCGGTGGCATGTCGCGAGCCGACAGCCGTCTCGGGGTTCAGAATGAGATCTCTGGTGGTGGTCCTGACCCTGCTCTTGTCCACGCCCAGACCGGTTGCACAGTTGCCCTGCGAATCCGAATCGACTACGAGGACTCTATGGTCCCTCAAAGCAAGCTGGGCTGCGATGTTGATTACGGTGGTGGTCTTGCCGACGCCGCCCTTCTGGTTGGTCACCGTGACCACGCGGGCCCTACCGGGTGGCGTGGGCAGCGAGGCTGGCAGATCCATCGGGCGGCGCGCTCTGGCTGTGCTGATCTCATCGACGGCATTCAAAGGAGGCGCGAGGCCCTCTTCCTCGACTTCTGTGAACTCGACGTCCAGAACTAGAGGCGCGACCCTCACCTCGGGCAGTTCCTCGCCGTCCTCGGACGATGTCATCGGGTTGCACGGCACTCGGAGCAGTGTTGAACATGACGCTCAGCCTGAATGAGCCAGACAGGTTTTCGCCTCACTCGGCAGGGCGGTCGATGCGGTACCAAGTCACCATCTCCCCAGTTTCCGAGTCCATGGCGAGGTCGATCGAGTGGGCCCTCCCCCCTTCGTCCCATTCCCTGCCGGCGGTCATGGTTACCTTCCCATCACCGAGGTCACCGGGAAGGAAACTGAACAACTGGTTGTCCTCTGATACCGAGAGTCGGTATCCGACCACTGCGTCAGAGTGCCATGCCCCCTCGACAGCAATCTCGGATTGCAGATCCGGGTATCGGGCCTGATCGAGGATCCTGTCTTCCAGCAGTGCCATCGTCTGAGTGCTCGGGATGGCATTCCGATTCCATATGACATCTCCATCGTCGTTCGAGCCCTGCTCAATTGCATCGCATCCGTCAGAATCCGTCGAACGCAGCACGAGCCAACCCGATCGGTCGTCTTCATCCACCCAAGACAGGTTCCACTCGAGTTCTCCGGAGGGCTGAGACCACTGGGCTTGCCAGAAGTAGCCGCCCTCGAGTATAGCCATCGCCGCATCACTAGTCGAGTGGTTGGCCTTCAGGCATGTGATGGCCTCCTCGAGGTCGAAATCCCTGATTTCCGATTCGTCCCACATCGCGTCTACCCAGTTTCGCTCTGTGGAGGAGCTCGGTTGGTCCTCGCCCGCACTCGGCTTGAGGTATTCCCGGCCCCAGTCGACCTCCGAGCTTCCCGACAAGCCAGTGTTCTTCGACATCGTCATCGAGATTGACATTCTCCCCCCGGGGAGGAGCTCCTCCGAAAGCGAACTGACGAGGAAGTTGCAGTCGTTGGTCCTCAGGTCCTTGTCAAAGACGATGTCGGCCACTTGCTCGACCGGCCACGGGCTGTCACGCTTTACTAGGATGTTGAGGTAGGCGTGACCGTAGCACTGACCTATGTCCTCTTGCTGCATCTCTATCGGGTACACCAGGCCGTGGGTCTCGTGGGAGATCTCTGGCTTGACCTCCCAAGTCCACTCAGAGTTCCAGTTGGAAATGTCCGAGGAGGAGGCGCCGGCCACCAGCACCTCGTCATCGAAGAATGCGTGCAGTTCTATTGGGGTCATAGGAAAGGCGAGGGTAGGAAGAATCGTGCCCAACCCGCCGAAGCCACCGAACCCATAGGTCACTGCTCGAAGGTTGGTGGTGCGGGAGTCAATGTCCGTGAACGATATGGTGGAGTCCGACCGCTTCGGGTCCCGGTCTTTGAGTTCGACCCAACTGGTCGAGTCCAGAGCCACCTTATTGTCGGAAAGTGACCAGCCGACGTTACCGCAATCCCCTGAGTCCCTCCAAGTCCTGCCCTCTAAGTCGATGTCCAAATCCATTGAAAGCCGTTTCTCGACTGCTAGGAAACCGCCCCTACCAAGGCTATCGGAGGTAAGAGAAGCACCGTCTTCGCTACCTTGGGAAATCGCGACTTGCCCCGTTCCAGACATCACCGCCGTCAATTGCCCGCAAGCTTCGTCGAGAATGCTGTCTGCGGAATCCCGAATCAGGCCCAGCATCTCATCACCCTGGATGGTTATGGTCGACTCGCTGACGTAGAAGTCCATCTGGTCTCCGTAGTGGAGGGACCTCGCAGTGAATCCGGAGTTGCGTTGCAGGACCTGGGTCGCCAACGCTCCGACGAGAACCACCACGATCGCAATGGCTGCGACCGTCTGCCACCGCTCGCTCAGGGAGCTGAAGGTCGGGATGGTGATGACCAAGGAGGCCTCGTCCTCCTCGGGAGCATCGCTGGGGGTTGTGATTTCAGCAGTCTTGGTTGCGACCTCTGCCTCGGGCCCGACCAACTCGGCCTCCATTACCCCGGCCTCCAATGCCTCGCGCTCATCCACGGCCTCCTCGGTTTGCCTCTCCCCGCTCAGTCTCGCAATCAGATGATCCACAGCCTCAGCGTGCTCGGTCCGCTCAGCCCCTACCACGAGAGGAATCGGTTCGCCGGCGTCATCAGGCCCCTCGTCCATAATCAGGGCGTCAGCCGCCTCGGGCGGAATGAGCTCGGGCTCGCCGTCGAGGTCCTCCAGAATCCTGTCAACCAACTGGGATTTATTGCCTGAGACAAATAGCGATCTCTCTTTGCAAATCTCCCTAAGTTCCGCCACTGTCATTGATGACAAGGTCTCGCGGTCGAGTGAATCGTCTCCGGCCATGCTAGCAGTGTGCAGTCCCAAGCCGTGGCTTTCAACCCCTTCGGCGTCACGGGCCTGCAGGCAAGCACTCGTGAGCGAGGCCCGTTTTCTCGGGCAAAGAGTTGAAGGGTGGCCCTATGGCGGCGCATTTCATGGACCCTCGACTTGTGGTGCTGTCTCGAGGGCCCGAGTTATACAGCACGAGGAGGCTTGCCACCGAGGCCGAGAAGGCTGGGTGGACTGTTCGGATCATAGACCCGCTCACTCTCTCCATCGTGGTCGACGAGAGAGGGGGGAGGATCTTTCACAAGGGTTGGCCAGTGGAGTGCGAAGCCATCCTACCGAGGATTGGCTACTCGATTACCCGCAGGGGAGTGGCGATAGTTCGCCAGTTCGAGCAGGTCGGAACCATCGTCCTCAACCCCAGCCACGGCATCATCAGGAGTCGTGACAAACTGGTGGCTTGCCAGATGATGGCCGAGAGGCGCGTGCCCGTACCCATCACGGCCCACGTTGGTGCTTGGGAGGACACTGGCCGTGCGGTGAACCGCGTCGGTGGAACCCCCTGCGTAGTCAAGTCCACCGAGGGGACGCATGGCTCGGGAGTGTACCTAGTGCGCTCCGAACAGCAAGCCAGGCAATTGGTGTACCAAATGCTGGAACGCGGGATGAGACCCCTGATCCAAGAGTACATCGAGGAGTCCCATGGCCAAGATATCCGGGCTTTCGTCGTCGGAAGCGAGGTCGTCGCCTCGATGCGCCGCAAGGCCCATGGCAACGAATTCCGCTCGAACTTCCACCTAGGTGGCTCGGTCAGCGGGATCGAGCTCACTCCAAGGCAGAAGGAGATTGCTGTCCAAGCATCTGAGACTCTGGGGCTCGACATCGCAGGTGTGGATTTGCTCGAGTCCGAGCGGGGGCCTCTGGTTCTGGAGGTCAACTCAAGCCCGGGACTGGAGGGCATCGAGGGGGCTACTCGAGTCAACGTGGCCGGTAAGGTGGCCGAGCACCTGAACGCTCGGTTGGAGATCGTTGGCGAAGAGCAGGAATCGGGTCAGTCCGAAAACCCAGGATCTGAATCAGGCGAGTTCTCCAGCGCCTACTGAGCCGCTTCGGCGTGAAACGGAACGCTTGCGAACGCCGTCTCTCTCGTTTTCCTTGGAGAAGCATTCAAGTCCCGAGGCGCCCCCTTGCCCCCGTCCATTAGGACAGGGATGCACACGCCGTTCGCGGCGGGAGGCGAGTTGCTTTGCAGCAGGATAGCGCAGACGGACCGGGGGCCGGAGCAGACGCAGGCAGGCTCGGCCGTCGGTTCGGCGCTGAAGAGATAGGGCTCCACGACTCGATGCCATCGAGGTTGCACAGGCTATCTGAGCTGCCATGGCATGACTGCTGGATGCGACAGCTCCGCTCTGAGAAGAAGAGCAGGCACACAATCAGGGCGTACGGCGTTGCTGTGCGTGACTTCTCGGCTACGCGACTGCCGAGGGAGCCGCCATTGGACTGGAATGAAGTGAGGGAGCTACCAGTCAGCTCCTTCCACATGAGAGCGGATCCGAACAACGGGAGGATGGATGCCTGGCTGAACGAGCTGGGCGAGCTGAAGCCCACCACAATCAATGCCAAGATAGCTGCCGTTTCCCATCTCCTCAAGTGGCTGGGCCACACGGTCCCAGACTGGATTCAGCGTCCGTCCAGAAGCCGCTCGCTGCCGAAGACGCTTGGCAGAAGGGAGCTGCAGCGCCTCAGGCAGGCCGCTCGCGAGTCCGAAGACCCCCTAGCCCTCCCAATCTCCACGCTTCTCTTGGACACCGGACTGAGGGTCTCCGAGCTGTGCGGTCTGGACCTCGATGACATCGACATCGAGGACCTGTCGGCCCTCGTAATCGGTGGCAAGGGGGAGAAGGACCGCACCGTGCTATTCACGGGGTCCACTGTCGGGGTGATAGAGGCCTGGGAACCCATCAGGGAGTCTAGGCTGTCGATGAGCAGTGATGAGAAGCAGAGAGCCCTGTTCCTGTCGAGCAGGGGCAGGCGCATCAATCCCCGTTCGATTCAGAAGATGATGGATCGCCTCGCTGATTCTGCTGACATCCCACGCAGTCGGCTCAGTCCGCACACCCTCAGGCACACCTTCGCAACGGGACTGCTGGAGCGCGGGGCTGATCTGGTTACCATCCAGCGCTTACTGGGCCACGCCAGCATCGCGACCACCCGCATCTATCTGGAGATAAACGACCAGACCCTGAGAGAGATCTACCACAGGGCTCAACGAAGCCCACCTCTGGCGGAATTACCCGTTGACGGTCTTCCCGGGACTCAAGTCGAGGAAGTGGAGATCGCGCCTCGTCCAACCGAGTAGTCACCTTCGAGACGGGTTCTTCTTGTTGGTCCGCTTGCCGACGTCCTTCGGGCCCTTCCAAGTCCGATTGGCACCCTCCTCGTAGCCCGGATGACCGGGGATTGGGCAGTGCTTGCCCGCCCTGCATCTACTGCAGTTGTCAGAGGGCGGCCTCTCGACGATCTTCTGGAGGCGCCCGTACTTCCTCCGAGGCATGCTCGGGTGTTGGTAAGGCGGGACTTAGGGGTTCCCACCAACGCGCAACGTTCAATCACACGAGCTAGGACAGTCGACTGTGAGTGAGTTTGAGGATGAGGTTCAATCCGGCCCAATTGGCCTCGATGCTCAGCGCTCCGTCCTCTACGCCCAGGTCATTGACGGAAGGCCCAGAATGTCGATAGATGGCGATGGCATCCTACAAGTCGATGGCTCCAAGGGGGCCGCTGGAAAGGTCTACCTTGGCGATGTCGCTCAGGCGGCTCTCAGGTCCATGGGCGCCCACGAGCCACCAAAATTCACCAAGGAGCCGGGATACGACGAACAGCGCTGGGATCTTCTCTGCCGGTCGAATGACCTAGTCATGAGGATCTCGAGCAGCCACTACTGGGGCTTTGGCCTATTGGCAAGGTGCTTCCTCAATGAGATTGCGATCGAGGGACCTCTGGCCGTGCGTGCGAGGTGCGTGCACGATATCGTGGCCATTCTGGGCAGGAACCCCTGGGAGGCGTCACGAGTAAGGGCATTCGAGAAGGCGACCTCAGGCTCCATGTCATCTCACACATCGAGCTGGGAGGGATTGGTAGCCTTGGCCAAAGAGGGAATGAGCGAGGAGATCACGCAGCTCCATGACGCCATTCGCAGTTTGAGGGGGGTGAACGAGGATACTGCAGATCTGCTAGATGCTGCCGAGCAGGCCTTGGACGAGGCTCGGTCTGCCCTATCCGACAAGAATGCACCAGCCGTCGAGAGGGCGCTGAGCAGAGCATCGAACGCAATCATTCAGGCCGACTCCAGCACCGAGGTTCGAAGTGCCAACCACGTGCTGATGGGCGACTAGAGCCCTAGCGTCTGTCGCATCCACGACCATACGCCATACTGGGCGAGGTAGACCACCACGCTGAAGGAGATGCAGGCGAAGTAGATGGCCCCTTTGGAAATCTGAATGGCGTCCTCGGACTCCTCGTCGAAGTAGCGGATCAGGCCAGCCGCCTGCTGAATGCCACTGCCCTTCTCCTTGGCCATCGGGACACCGCACCTAGAGTCCCTATTTCAACTCCACGAGACCCTCTAGAAGGCCGTTCCGTGCTATGACTCGAGGGTCTCGATCAGGACACAACCCCCGTCGAGCTCCACTATCAAAGAAGCCGCTCCCATGGCGGTCTCCAGCCCCTCTGTCATCAGAATCTCACGACGGAACCCTCGCGATGTCTGGAATACTAGTCTGTGGCTCAGGCGGTCTAGGACGTCATGATTGACGATCTGCCAAGTCCATTCGTCCTGCGATACGGTTACCAGGGCCTCGATGGGAACCAACGGTCCCTGCATAGACCCGTTCTGCTTCGCACGCATCACCAAATCGCCCAGTTTCACTTTTGCTCCTATCTCATCAGTCTTCGTTGGCTCATCCGAGCCTCTGGATATTCTTCGTCTCAAACCACTCATGCGCATCCCATCTGCGACATATGCCGCAGCGCGTCAGCGATTCCTACGAGGTTTAACCGTTGTTGGTGATGCATCGGTCCGAACGGTGAAAATCAGGGTCCTCGAGAATTGCCATCGAATCCCTGCGAGCACTTGATGGCAGAGGCAAGAACCGCTGGTGCATGGTGGATTGCGAGGTCACTTGGGAGGACTCGGCTGCCGATAGCATCCTTCTCAAGGCGGTTTCTCATTGGAGGCAGGATTCCGAGGCCTGGTTCCAAGGGGCCTACGAGAGACTGCCCGAGACCGTTCGGGTCAACCCGCTCCGCAGGGACCGGGAGTGGGTGGAATCATGGTTGAACGAGGCATTGGCGAGGGAGATACCATGGTTCAGCGGTCCCGGCAGCGCGTGGCAGCTTCCCTTTGAGAGGGGCAAGGCCGAGGGTGAGGTAGATATTCTTCTCAAGGCACTTCACGAGACTGGCAGGCTGACACGTCAGGAAGCCGTCTCCATGCTGCCTGTAATCGCCCTAGACCCGAAACCGGGAGAGATTGTCCTCGATATGTGCGCTTCTCCAGGATCTAAGACGACTCAGATTTGCGAGCACCTCGGCAATGACGGCGTTGTCATCGCCAACGAGGTCATGAGCGGGCGGGTCAACACTCTGGTCTCCAACGTCCAGCGTCATGCCTCTAGGGCCGCAGTGGTGGTCCAACATGACGGTCGTCACATGCCAAAGGTCCCAGAGGACGGCTTCGACAAGGTACTCGTCGACGTTCCATGCACAGGGTCCGGGACCACTAGGAAGAATCCTGACGTCTGGGCCAAGTGGCTGCCCTCTTCGGGACGCTCGCTACATGTTCTTCAGTCCGACCTCCTCACCAGGGCGATTCGCATGACCAAGAAGGGCGGCACAATAGTCTACGCCACGTGCTCTCTTGATCCAGTGGAGAACGAGGCGGTTGTAGCGCGGGCGATCGAAGGGGGGGAAGCGAGGATTGTTCCCGGCCACAGTTTGCTCGGGGGCGTGCCCTCAGTGCCCGGCCTGACCCAGTGGCCCGTCCTCGACGAGGAGGGAGAGGCCACTGAGGAACTAGATGTCCCCGAGACCATGATGCCGCCTCGCGATGAGATTGTCCGCGGTAAGCTGAGCCGCTGCGTGCGAATCTGGAACGACGCCATAGAGGGGGGTGGATTCTTCCTTGCAGTGCTAGAGAAAACAGGGGGCGATGACAGGCGTTACGCCCAACCGACGCGAGTTCTCGCCTCCGACGAGGTCGAACCGGACCCGGAGCAGTTCCCGCAGCCCCTCGACGAGGATTGGAAGAGGAGTCTGGAGCTCGCATGGGGGGCTGTGCCCGAGGGCTTGTGGGTTCGCGGCAAGAGCCTGCTTTGGTCTACCGAAGAGACCCTCCACGTATGGGAATCCGGGCGCAGCCGTCGGGGCGGGCGCATTAGGGCCCCGGGTCGGCGTTGGAGGCCGCTGAAGGCGATTCACCTAGGGCTGGTCACCGCTAGGATAAGGCAGGGAGAGTTGAGTCGCATAGTGTCACGCGCCGCAGCTAGCCTGCTACCCGAGATCCAGAAGGGTTTCACCGAAATCAGCGCCGAGGGGTTTGACGGCATCCTGCTTGGACAGGAGCCTGCACCAGTGGATATCGAAGAGTCTCTGGAAGGCGTGCGCGGCGGGCGCATCCTAGTTGACGAGTATGGGGCATGCATGACCGCTTGGATTGGCGCCCGGGTCACGCCCATGGTGAGCGAGGCTGAACGAAGGGTTCTGAGGGCAATGCGTGGTTTGCCAATCGTATTGGCAGAAGAAGAATAAAACGGAGAAATTGTACAATCGAAAACGAAATGCCGAATATACGTAGCATATGTTCAAGAGCCGTAGCAATTAACGACTACTCTCGGTGATTGCTTTGGATGATGTGGACCGACGTATTCTAAGGGTCCTCGAGGCGGATGCCCGAACCTCGCTGAGGAGGATTGCAGAGGAAGTGGGCGTGGCTCTCGGGACCGTTAGCAATCGAGTGAGGCGTATGGAGGGCCTAGGGATCATCCGTGGTTACACCGTCCTGCTGGACCCCGACAAGTCGGGATGGGGGCTTAGCGTGGTAATCGGGCTGAGGATCGAGAAGGGGAGGCTGATGGAGGTTCAGAAGAAGATCGCGGAAGACCATCGCGTGTACGGCGTGTACGACGTCACCGGTGACTACGACTCGATGGTCCTCGCTAGGGCCCGTGGCCGCGACGACCTAGATGACCTATCGAAGGGCGTGGTGAGCATGGGGGGAATCGAGCGCTCGGTCACCCACCTGGTTCTGAACACCGTCAAGGAGATGCCCCCCTCCCTGCCCGAGGAATGATCATCCGACTTCGTCGAGCACTCCCTGAATTATAGGCTCAAGCAACTGTGAATGGGGCAGCAGGGACTCGACGGTCCGACCCTCGGGCTTCATCGCTCTGAGAAGGATCATCCTCAGGCCCTCATCTATGGGGGCATCGAGCGCCATCAACCGGTCCCTGAGGGAGGTCTGCAGCTTCCCTCCGGTCCGGTCCCAATCCATCAGTAGAATCAGAGATGGGCCCCCATCGGGCGGGCGGGAGAAGCAGTGGGTGCTGTGCAGATAGGCAACGAGGCGTGCCCTGTCCCAGCCCCTGTTCACCTTCTCTATGGTACCCGAGAAGCCCAGTGCCCTCAGGGCTTTCTCGTCATTGATCCCCTCGACGACGACGGGGCAGCCCGAGCCTCCCTCGGCAATCGGCCTATTCCTCAGTATCGAGGCCGCGATTGCCTTGGCGGCCATCTCGAAGCGAACCTCTCGGTCAGGCGGCCCGGCGGCCCTGGATCGTTGGCCCACCCAGTCTGGCAGTCCTCCCCACTCGGACATCTCATACCCCCAATGAGACCCTCGCCTCGCTAGCTGTGACTCCCACGATCCTTACGGATTTGCGCCTGCTTGACTTCCCGCTTTGGAGGGAGGCCCTCGAGCGCTCCACACCTAGAACTTCGGCTAGGAGGGCGAGCAGTTCCGAGTTCGCCGCGCCACCCAGGGGCGGGGAGGATACGGAGATCTTGAGGCGGCCCCTCCACGGATCGATGCCAACAATGCGAGAGCGTGGTGCTGCAGGTGTGAGATAAACTAGGACAGTGATGCTCTGGCCATCCTCCATAATCCATTTCCCGAGCATCCTTGTGACGAATACCGGGGCTGTGCTTGTAGTCCTTTTTGAGTCCCAGAACGGGGCCGGTCAGAGAGTCGTCCAGTTCTCACCAAGCGTCTTTGAATTCGGATTTTATCCGTACATGTTCGGATTTTGTAGAGGGCGCTCGATGATAGCGACCATAACAACCGGCTGCGACCCTCCGAGATGCTTATGAGGGGATTTTACCTCGACGCGCCGGAGAGCGTCTTGTGAGCGTCGAATCTGTGCTCTTCGACATTCTGTGGGATGAGTTCGTCCTGTGGTCTGCCTTCGTGGCCGCCATAACCTTTGGATGGCTGTACCACCACTCCTTCTGGTACCGCTCCGACGAAGACGGGGAGCTGCCCAATAGGGATGGAATCAGGGTCGGATTTTTCCCAAAGCACAATGACGATATCAGGCTCGAGGTGACTTGGACGGTTCTGCCCTTCCTACTCATAGTGTACCTGACTTACATCTCCTGGGCCCCGCTCGACGCGACTTGGACCTCCACGGAAAATGGAAATCACAATGCCGAGTGCGACTACGACAATCCCGGATATGATGGTTCCAACAACCGGATTGCTGACATGGAAACAGGGATCATCGAATCAGACTGCTACCACATCATCGAGATTACCGGTCAGCAGTGGTCCTGGATTTTCGACTGCAGGGATTTGGGCCCCGACCTCTGCGAGACCGACTTTACGACAGCGGAGGTCTACGGCACGGTACCGAGGCTCATGCTCAAGGAGGGTGAGACGTACCTCGCTGTAATGGAGTCGAACGACGTCACGCACGCCCCCTGGTTCCTGGAGCTAGCCACGAAGGAGGACGTCCTCCCCGGACAGCAGACCGCCCTTTGGCTCCCCATCACCGAGGGGGGCGACTCCATCATTCTGTGCGCAGAGTACTGCGGTGATGCGCACTCCGTGATGGCCGGGATCCTGTCGGTGCACAAGTGAGGTGATTTGGTGAGGGGGTCAAAGATGTCACGTGCTGCACTTGCAATCCTCGTGGTCCTAGCAGCCATGCTGGCAGCCCCCTCGGCTACCTCGGTTCCCTCCGGGGTCGAGAACGTCAGCCAAAGCGGCTGCGGATGCCACTCGGGCGACAACCCAAACCCATCTGTGACGCCCTCGATAGAGGGGTTGCCCGAGACGTACAACTACTCCCAGACTTACGAGTTGACAGTCTCATTCACCGGGGGCCCGAGCGATTCTTCCAATATTAACCAAGGAGGATTCAACCTATGGGTGAGCGATGGTGAGCTAACCGTTAGTGACGGCACCGCGCAGGTGAATGCGCTCGACGGGTCAGTCACCCATACCGAGGCTGGAAACGACCAGACCTCCTGGGTGGTGATCTGGACAGCTCCGACCACTGACAGGAACGTAGAATTCATCCTCCATACCAACTCCGTCAACGGCAACGCCGGCGGCTCCGAGGGAAGCTCGGGCGACATGTGGAACCGGCTTACCGTCGAGGTCTCGGCACCCGTCGAGGTCCAAGAGCCGGTCAACCCGTTCGTCGTCCTCAGCGTGCTGATCATTGTGACAGCAGTCCTTCTTGCCATCACCCTCGCCTACGTGTTCTACAGGGTCAGCCCCGATTCCTTCGACTGGGACACCTTCGCTCCTTGGATTGCGGAGTGGTTGACCAGTACGGACCACAAGAGGGTTGGCACGCTGTACTTCGTGCAGGGTCTCTTCTTCCTCGTAGTGGGAGGAATCATGGCTCTGATGATCAGGATCCAACTATCTGTGCCGGGCAATGACTTCCTCACCCAAGAGCAGTACAACCAGTTCTTCACCCTCCATGGGACGGTGATGATATTCCTCGCTGCGATGCCACTGATCGCCGGGTTCGCTAACTGGATAGTGCCGCTGCAGATCGGTGCGCCCGACCTCGCACTCCCCCGGCTCAACGCGATGTCGTTCTGGTTGCAGCCGGTATCAGCCATCCTCATACTGACGGGAATCTTCTCAGGAGGCGGGGCGGACACGGGTTGGACTGGTTATGCCCCATACGTGGTCAGTGAGACAGCGCACGTGGGTACCACCATGTGGATAGCTGGGCAGATCATGCTCGTTGCCTCGTCGACCCTGACGGGAATCAACTTCCTCACGACCATCGCCGTCATGCGCGCACCGGGAATGGGGTGGATGCAGATGCCCCTGTTCACATGGTCGATCTTTGTGGCCAATCTCATGCTCTTCCTTTCGATTCCCGCATGGGGGGTCGGGCTGATCCAAGTCTACCTAGACAGGGTGATTGGCACGGCTTTCTACGATGTCGCCGCAGGTGGTGACCCGTTGCTCTGGAGCCACCTGTTCTGGTACTTCGGCCACCCGGAGGTGTACGTGGTCATCGTCCCGGCCTTCGGAGTCATCTCCGAGGTCATCGCCACCAGTTCGCGACGCTCGGTATTCGGCTATCGCTCAATGGTCTATGCAATGGCAGGAATCGGCCTCGTGTCCTTCATCGTGTACGGGCACCACATGTTCACAAGCGGGATGGATCCAACACTTCGCTTCATCACCATGCTGACTACCATGCTGGTCGCTGTTCCGACCGGAATCAAGATCTTCAACTGGCTGAAGACGATGCACGGTGGCACCCTCGTCTACCGAACCCACACCCTGTGGGCGCTTGGCTTCCTAGTCACGTTCACGCTGGGTGGGATTTCTGGGATGTACTTCCCATCAATCGCCATGGACGTGCACCTCCACGAGTCTTACTTCGTGATCGCTCACTTCCACTACGTGCTCGTTGGCGGCACTCTGTTCGGCTTCTTCGCTGCCATCTACTACTGGTTCCCGAAGATGAGCGGGCGCATGATGAGCGAGAAGTTGGGGACCCTCCACTTCCTTGTCGCCTTCGTCAGCTACAACGCCGCGTTCTGGCCCATGCACAGGCTCGGCGTATGGGGCATGGCGCGCCGGCATCACACCTACTTCGTCACCACGGATGAGGCGCTTGGGGCCTTGCCGATGGAAGCGGCGGGATGGAACATGTTCATCACCGTCTCTGCCTTCATATTCGCCGCCTCTACCCTGATACTGGTGGTGAATATGATCAACACCGTGATTCGGGGCGAGGATGCTCCGCCTGACCCCTGGGGGGGCTGGTCCTTCGAATGGATGGTTGCCTCCCCGCCCCCGACGCCGAGCTTCTCTGAGATTCCAACCCTGATGGATGCAAACGAGCACATCGCCAACGAGCCGGGCGCCATCGCCCGCTGGTTCAGCCGGCTGATGGTGGCCGAAGAGGATATCGAGGAGGCGATGCATTGAGCGACGAGCACCACGGCGATCACCACCCCAGCGCTTGGGGACCGCACGACTGGGAGCACAACCCAGGACCACCCCACAACTCGTGGGCACCGCTAATCCTGAGCATGGGCTTCGGCACCTTCCTGTTCTCCCTCGCGAGCATCTACAACTGGGGCGAGCTCGAGAACGCGAGCTACATCCCGTTGGCGCTGGTGGGATTGGCCGTCATCACCGCGGGACTGGTAGTCTGGTGGCGCCAAGACGCCTCCTTCGACGGCAGCTACGAGCCTAGGGCCGTGGGGGCGCCGTTCAAGAACATCCAGATTCGCAAGGTGGCGATGTGGGTCTTCCTGATGTCGGAGATGATGATCTTCTCCTCATTGTTCAGCACCTACATGCGCTACAGGCTCGGCCTCACACCCTGCCAGGAGGTGTTCGACTCCGGGAACTGGGTGGAGGGCACCTCGGTGGTCTGCTTCGAGCCCGCCAGCCACCTCATCGCCTCGAGCTGGTACCACCTCGCTCCCGGCGCCATCAACACCTTCGCGCTCATCACGTCCTCGTTCACCATCGTGATGGCACTGAAGACTGCGAAGCGCACCGACCTGATCTCGGCCGAGAGGAGCAAGTTGGTCACGCGCTACCTCGGTACCACCTGGTTGCTCGCATTGCTGTTCATCACCCTGAAGATGGTCGAGTGGTTCATCGGCTTCCCGATGCCCGGGTTCCTCAACGACGGGCACGCAATCCAGTCACTGTACGAGGAGGGCTACCTAATCAATAACGACGCCTACCAGAACCATCACTACGTCGACGCCGCGGGCGCGCACATGATGGCTGACATACAAGTCAGCGCCACGACCTTCTATGTGACCACTGGGACCCACGGAGTGCACGTTTTCGCAGGAGTGATCGGTCTGACCTACATGACCTACAAGGCCCATACCGGGGGCTACACGCCGGACAACGCGGCCTCCATCGAGTACTTCGGGCTCTATTGGCACTTCGTCGATCTGGTCTGGGTCCTAGTCTTCCCGTTCTTCTATCTGTACTGAGGTGAAATGAAATGGCGCACTACACGATTCTCGGAAAGGACCCCTACTGGATGAACTTCTACGGACTGATGGCCCTGACCGTGATAGAGGTCGCAGCGGTCGGCATCGATCTGAGCAAATCAACGACTCTGGCTATCCTGACCGTCATCGCCATCCCCAAGTTCCTCATGATCGCGGGGATCTTCATGCACCTATACGGCGACGGGGACTCCAAGGTCCTCACCCTGACCGCCCTGTTCCCGGCCTTCTTCATCATAGTCATGGTGCTCTTCATCGGGCTGACGCACCCCGAAGCCACGACGGGCCTGCCCGACTGGTGCAGGCCGGGCAACTACGGCCTGTAGGGTTCATGTGTGGTTTCGGCTCCGAAACCATGCTGCAGACGTCGCTTAGCCTGGTATAGCGCCGGATTTGAAATCCGGTGTCCTCGTGACTCGGGAGTTCAAATCTCTCCGTCTGCGCCACTACTCGTTGGGTATCGAGGTCGCGCCTCGAACGGTCAACTGGTCATTGTGGTACTGCATGGTGATGGGGGTGGTGATTACCGCCTCGCCATCGACGTTGATGAACATCGGCTCTCCCGAGGAGTGTCCGAACTCGACCCTGCTCGCATCCTGCATGGTCACGCTCCACATTCCTATGTGCCTGCCCTTCTCGAGCGGCCCCATCAGGCGCAGCATCTGGGACTTGGACAGCCCCCACGCAGTGACTAGGGACGCGTGTCCCTGAGTGGGCTTGGCCCCCGGAGCCACCCTGTAGCCGCCGCCGAAGGTCTGGCACATGCTCATGCAGAACAGCCCGGAGAGGTCGATCGACTCCCCCTTCCTCCCATCTATGGCGATCGTGCCTGACTCCTTCTTCCACTTGATGATGGCCTTGATGGCCAGAAGCGTGTACTTCATCTGACCGCGGATGCGCTTGAACTGACCCTCGTCCTTCATGCGGTTGACCACCGAGGTAACCCCTCCGTCACTCTCGAGGAAGCTCCATCGGACCAGATTGCCATCGGTCTCGGGCTCGCCGTTGCACGTTCGGGGTATGGGGGCCGCTTTCGATGGGTGGTCGGGGGCGGGCGGGCCCTCTACGCGAATCGCGCCCACCTTGCGATCAGTGCCGTTTACGAGGATGTCGACTGCCCCCTGCATGTCCTTGAACTTGTTACCCTTGGGGGTGGGGATTCCGTGGGCCCGAGCGTAGTCGTTGCCGCTGCCTATGGGCAGTATCCCCAGCACCTTGTCCGAGCCCCTCAGCCCCGATGCGACCTCGTGCACGGTGCCGTCGCCACCGATGGCCACCACCAGGTCGTGGACGCCATCGGACAGGTCCCGGGCTATGTCCATGGCATGGCCCGGCTCCTTGGTGCGGTGCAGCTCGATCTCGAACCCGGCCTCCTTGAGCGCCGGCTTGAAACTCTCCCACTGCCTGATTGATAGCCCATCACGGGCTTTGGGGTTGAGGATGCAGGCGATGCGAGGCACGTCGGAGGCGGCGCGTCTCCCGACTTGAATACTGCCGAAGCAAGCAATCATGAGGAGGGGACGGGCTCAGGAGTCCGATTAACGTGGACGATGGTGATGTGTTCATGCGTCGGGCCCTAGAGCTCGCGGAGTCGGGACGTCACCGAGTGATGCCGAACCCGATGGTCGGATGCGTCCTCGTCCGGGACGGTGAGATCGTAGCTGAGGGCTGGCACGACCACATCGGGGGGCTGCATGCCGAGCAGATGGCGATCGCAGATGCGGAGGCGCGGGGGGTTGCCACCCAGGGAACGACTGCCTACGTCACGCTGGAGCCATGCAACCACTTCGGCCGAACGCCCCCCTGCACCGAGTCGCTGCTCTGGGCGGGGGTCGGACGCGTCGTCATCGGGACGATGGACCCGAACCCCACGGTCAGAGGGGATGGGGCCGAGGCCCTGCGGCAGGAGGGGGTCGAGGTCGGGCTCGGGATGCTCGAGGCGGAGTGCGAGAGGCAGATGGGCCCCTTCATGCACTGGTGCAGGCATCGCAGGCCGCAGGTCACGCTCAAGGCGGCGACGGACTCGACGGGCAGGATCGACGGCGAGCAGTCCGCACCAGCCGAGCGCTTCAGCTCGGCTGAGTCATTGGCCCTCGTGCAAGAACTACGGGCTGATTCCATGGCGATTCTCGTCGGGGTCAACACCGTCATCCGGGACGATCCCTCGCTGACCGTCAGGGGGACGGACATCGGACCGAGGAGCCCTCCCATCAGAGTGGTGGTCGACCCCAACGACCGCACGCCTACCGGATGCAGGCTGCTGACTGACGCCGAGGCCCCGACACTGCTGATCCAGTCCTCGGACTTCGGCTCGGGCGATTCGAACCACGTCGAGCGTGTCGTGATCCCGGAGCAGGAGGTCCCGGTCGCAACGATCCTCGACATGCTCGGCGACAGGGGCATCCAGTCCCTGCTGGTCGAGGGCGGAGCGGATACCTGGGGCAGATTCCTCGATGCGGGGCTTGTGGACAGGGCCCGCCTGTGCGTATCCCCGATCGAGCTCAATGGAGCCGGGGGGCCCTTGTTTGCCAGCCATTCGCTGTACGACTCCGGGCTCGCGGTGACTTCGAGTGAGGTCGTCTCGGGGGACGAGGTGACGTGGTGGCAGAAAAAACCGACTGAACAGGTGTAAAAAGTAAACCAATATATAAAAGAAGACTAATTCCGGCCTAGTCATTATATACCGAAGTCGAGCGGACGCGAGACTACATGCACCCCAGCGTACGCAAGACACGAAGCCTGAGCATCTGCTTGATAATGGTCCTCTCGGCCTTTGGCCCGATAGCAGCCCCAGTAGCGGCAGACATGCCCCTCACCGAACCCTACTTCGACCTCCTGATGGAAGAGAATGGGACGTGGGAGGAACTTGAGCCCGGATGGATGTACGACCTCGAGGCGGGGACGTACGACATGCAGATCGACTACTACAACCTCGACGTGGGCTTGAACTACACCCTGAGGTGGATTACCTACGGCATCCACGCGGACGGTGGCGGCTTGGAGGGCAACGTGACCTCCGAGGACGTGACCGACACCTGGCAGATGGAGGTCAGCGAGTTCGACTGCTGGTATCAGGCCGTCGTCGAGATCATCAACACCACCGACGGGTCGTGGGACCACGTCTACACCCAGTGGTACGACTTCCGCGGTGAGTGCACCGAGTACGGGACCGTGACCCCGTCAGCCGAGATCAACGGCACCTGGGTCAGCGAGCCCGAGGAGCTCGAGCCCGGATCCTACAACATGAGCTGGGATGTGACCAACCTGACGGCCGGCGAGGAGTACAAGCTCGACTACTGGTACTACCTGACGAGGAACACGTGGGACATGAGCACGAGCACCAACGGGTACGCATGGAACGCCACCGGCTCCGATGAGTCGATAGGGTGGAACGTCACCGTAACGGAGTTCGACTGCACCCTGCAGCCCGAGGCGCTGCTGTGGCAGAACACCACAACCGGCTGGACCATCATCGACCAGTACTGGGTCGGCTCGTGGAGCGAGGTCATATTCCTGCCGTGCGAGAGCATGATTACCGCCTACATCTGGCTGGACGAGGAGGGCGACTGGGTCGAGCTCGCTGACCAAAATGACAACGAGTACTGGTCGCATCATTTCCCCGACGACGGCAGCTGCGATGAGTTCTGGGACAACGAAGGCCACTGGTGGGAGTGCACCGACCCCGACACCGGAGACGTCGAGGTTTTCGACGAGTGCTACGAGTTCTACGACGAGCAGACCGGCGAGGACATGTTGGAATGCTACATCAATTACGAGCCAATGTACCTAGAGGAGGGCTCGTACAACATCACGCTCGAGATAGTCGGCCTCTCCGTCGGCGAAGACTACTTCCTATACGGAGACCTCTGGGAGAGCACCTACTGGGGCTACGAGAGCAACCACTACGAGTTGAGCTTCACCGCTCCGACCGAGGAGATATCCAACACCGTCACCCTGGACATCAACGCCGAGACCTGCTCCTACGGGTACGATCTCTCGCTGGACCACAACGAGACATCCGGTCACTCGGAGCATCTCGAGAGCATGTCAGTAACCGTCAACGGGCCGTGCGAGCAGCCGCCCTCGCCCTTCACCCTGACCTACGACGACGTCTTGTGGGAGCCCGAATGGCAGTACGAGGAGTTCGACGAGTGCGAGGAGGAAGACGGAGGATACGAGTGTTGGAACAACGACTCCTGGGGCTACCAGGAGGACGTGCCCATCGCATTCCTGTACGACATGTCAGGACCGGTTTCGACCTATGCCCCTGGTTTCCTGTCCTCGGCGGAGATTGCGATCGAGCACCTGAACGATAATCAGGACGTTTACAACTTCTCCTTAGAGGAATACGACACGGCATGCGACGGTCTCGCAGCGGAGACCGCAGCCCAGGACGCTGTCGACGACGGGATTGAGCTCGTAGTCGGGGCCCTGTGCTCCGGGGCGTCGATGGGCGCCAACGCCATCCTGTCATCATATGGCATACCCCACATCTCACCGACCTCGTCGGCCCCGGGTCTCAGCGACAGCAGCGCATACCCCGGGTTCTTCCGGGTTATCGTGAGCGATGCCATGGACGGTGAAGCCTTGGCCGACCTCGTGAGGGACTCCAACTCGAGCTCCCCCGCAGTACTGTACCACAGTGATGATGCCTTCCTGGCCAATGTTGCCGAGATCCTCATCGAGGACTACGAGGCCGGAGGAGGCTCGATATGCGCTGACCTTACCGTCGCTAGTGGCGAGACTGACCTCTCTGACGAGGCTCAGACCCTTACCGACGACTCATGCGACTCGGTGGTGATGGTTACTTACCCCGAGACTGCTGGTTCGATGCTAACCGAGCTCGACGACGACGGCTGGAGTGGGGAGATGTTCACCGGAGAACAGGTGGCCTATGAACTAGAGAACTACATGAATGACCCGTCTGATGCCGATGGCTTGCAGTTCATCGAGAGGGTAGGGGGGCCTTCTGACTCCGAGAGGGCCGAGGCATTCTCCGAGGATTGCGACAACGACTCCTCCTGCTCCGCCGGTGCCATCTTCACCTACGAGACCTACGACGCCTTCTCCGTACTGGCCGAGTCTTTCTTGCTTGCTTCGGCATGGGGAATGATGCTAGAGGATGCGATACACGCCGTCGGCTACGGGTGGGACGGTGCGAGCACTGTGGTCACCTTCAACGACGACGGGGACGTGGGAGGCAACGGCTACGATCTGTGCGATCTCGAGTACGACAGCTCGAGCGGATCTCTAGTATCCGGATGCGACGGCCACTGGGACTCCCCAGACTTCTACTATAACGCCAACGAGGTCATCGACGTCTACGATGTGATCAACGGCGTCTCATGGTTCGAAGAGTGCGACGACTCCACAGGGGTGTGGATTTGCCAGGTGTGGTGGATGGCCCCGGAGATAGGGGCGGGCGACCACGATATGACGTGGAACGTCACCGACCTCGGTGCGGACACCCAGTACAAGGTGGAATGGAACGTGCAGACCCATCAAAACATGGGGACATGGGACTACGCAGACGAGGAATTCACATTCAACGCGACTGGCAACTCACAGAGCCAGGACGTGTTCGAGCTCATTGACTGGAGCCTCGAGACGGACAACTCCACCTGCGGTGTGAGCATCAACGTCTGGCTATACGAGAACGAGTCTGACGGGAGCGGCAACTGGTGGTTCAGCCAAGTCGCCGCGGACGGGTTCGACTTCAAGGGCCCGTGCGAGGAGCCGCCCTCGCCCTTCACGCTGTACTACGACGGCGTCGAGCACGAGCGGGTCGCCCACAACATGACCGGGTTCGACTGGTGCGACGAGTACTACGAGGGCGACGGCCACAGCTGGTTCGAGTGCTACATCGACTACGACGGCGACGGCAACTGGGACGATGGATGGTACTTCGAGGAGTGCTCCAACCTGAGCACCGGCTGGGAGTGCGTCGAGTGGTACGAGGACCCGTTCCTCGCCGCCGGCAACCACTCGATGACCCTCGACACCGGGGGCCTCGAGACGGGCCTGAACTACTCGGTGGCCATACATATCAGCATCAATACCCAGCAGGGCGGGGAGAACGAGGATGGCTTTGAGGACTTCACCGCCTCCTCGGACACCTACTCCACATCGGGTCACATCGAGACGGACAACTTCACCTGCAACCTGAACATCTATGTCGAGCTCTACGAGAACGAGTCTGACGGGAGCGGCGGCTGGTGGCACCACCATATCGCATGGGACCACTTCAACTTCAGGGGCCCGTGCGAGCAGCCGCCCTCGCCATTCACGCTGTACTACGACGGCATGGAGTACGAGCGGGTCGCCCACAACATGACCGGGCTCGACTGGTGCGACGAGTACGAGGAAGGCTGGTTCGAGTGCTACATCGACTACGACGGTGACGGCAACTGGGACGATGTACAGGGCTTCGACGAGTGCTCCAACCTGAGCACCGGCTGGGAGTGCGTCGGGTGGTACGAGAACCCGGACCTCGCCGCCGGCAACCACTCGATGACCCTCGACACCGGGGGCCTCGAGGCGGGCCAGAGCTACGCTGTCGAGATCCAGGCCGAGATCTGGGACGTGATGGGCAGCTGGGACGGGGACTACTCGACCGAGCTGTTCAACGCGAGCTCGGACATGGAGTCCCTCTACTTCTCCATGGAGACGGACAACTCCACCTGCGGCGCCGAAGTGTACGTGACCCTCTACGAGGTAGAGTGGGACGACTACGGCAACTGGTGGCACGACCAGCACGTGTTCGGCGATGGCTTCGGCTTCGACACCCCGTGCGAGCAGCCGCCATCGCCCATCCACCTGCTATACCCGAACGAGACCGGCGACATCGTCGAGTGGGAGCCGGTGACGCAGATCAATGAGTACGACGTGTGCTACGACTACGGCGACCACTTCGAGTGCTGGGACAACGACGACGACGACCACAGGTGGGAGAACGACTGCTACGAGGTCGCCGCTCTCGACGACTCGGACAGCATCTGGCAATGCGAGAACGCGGAGGGCAGCCCCTTCATCGACGCGGGCTATCACGGCATGACCTGGAACATCACTGACCTGGACGAGAGTGACGACTACAGACTGCAATCATACATCTGGACCATGGGCATGTTAGACTACGAAATGTATGAGGATACGCTGAACTTCACCGCATCCTCTGACTCTCACGATATCGATTGGGACCTCTATGTGGACAACTCGACCTGCGATGTGCAGATCAGCGCCCAGTTGATGAGGGCTGTGGACTATGACGATGATGGCGTGACCGACTGGTACGACTACATCGCCTCCAACTACTTCGGCTTCATGGGCCCGTGCGTGTTCGAAGGCTTCCCCGTGGACGTCGGCCTCGAGGTCGATGACGGTGGATGGCAAGGCGTAGTGGGCGTCCCCTTCGAGGTGCTGATGAACGATGACGACTCCCCTGATGTGATTATGCAGCACCTTGGTTACAGCCTGTCTGCTGGAAGCTGGGACATGAAGTGGACCTTAGATAACCTCACGGTGGGTGAAGGCTACTTCGCCTACTACGAGACCGATACTCCCAATGACGAGGGAGACGGTGGAGGAGACGTCGACTGGAACACGTACGACTACTGCGAGTGGGAAGGCACCGAGGACGACGACGATAGGTGGTGGTGCACCTACGACGGTACCGACAATGACTGGGAAGACTGGTGGTTCTACTGCGAGTACGACGAGTACGACGAGCAGTGGTGGTGCACCGACGACTTCGGGCAGAGCCCCGACTGGGAGTTCTCCGCCAACGGGACAGAGCACATGGGCGGGGTTGACAGCTCCGTGGAAGGGTTCTTCGAGTTCAACGCGACTTCCGGGTCCGAGGAGGTCATCTGGACCCTAGACATAGAAGACGAGACCTGCGTGATTGCGGTCTTCCTCGAACTGGCGTCGAACGAGTCCGACATGGAGGGCTTCTACGTAGGCATCATCGCAGGGCCGGCAGCGGCCCTCGACGACAACTCCAACGGCGTACCAGACTGCATGGAGGAGGGCGGAATCGGGCCCGATGAAGGCCCGGAGTTCGAACCGGAGGACTTCGCAGTCGGAATCGGGTACAGCGCTGCCTTCCTCGATACCGACGGCGACACCGCGACATTCTACATCGAATACTACATGGTCCTCGATGACGAGTTCCGGATGAAGGTCGATGCCGACTTCGGGGACGGGGACGGCTTCCTGAACCAATCCGAGGCCGACATGTTCGCCATGATGGCGACGGAGGGCGGCGACGGTGAGGGACCCCCCTTCTTCTGCGGCGACGGCTCTGAGATCCCGTTCGAGTGGGCCAACGACGGCATGGAGGACTGCGCCGACGGCAGCGACGAGCCGCAGGACTTCGACGGCGATGGCACTACAGACAACTGGTTCGACTGCCACGACGGGTCGACGGTCTCCATGGACAGGGTCAACGACGGAACCCAGGACTGCCCCGACGGGGAGGACGAGGGGCTCGGCGGTGGGCCTGATGGGGGCGATGACGGACCCGAGGGCATGACTCTCAACGGCGCCGACCCGATAGGGAACGCCTCGATGGGGATAATCTTCGTCAATCTAGCGAATGGCTCGGGCGGAAGCGTGGAGATCCACATGGGGTGGGAGCTCTACTACGACGTCGATGCCGATGCAGAGGGCGAATACGCGCTGTCGTACGTTGGCGATGACGAAGACAGTGACACTTTCCCGTTCAACACTACCTTCTGCGCCTACACCGAGGATTCGTCCGATGAGGGGTACACGATCGTATCGGCCGTGGTGAACGGCACCACTGTCACGGAGATCGATGGCAGCATGGTGTACGACTCCCACTGCTTGACTATGGCGCCCTACGAGATGCTCCCGCCCTTCACCGTGACTTGGGGGCTGTTGTCCTCGGATAGCGACGGTGATGGCGTGAACGATGACGATGACGCCTTCCCATGGGATCCGACCGAGACCACCGACACCGACGGGGACGGATGGGGCGACAACTCCGATGTCTTCCCCGACGACCCTGACGAGTGGGCCGACACCGATGGGGACGGCACAGGCGACAACGCCGACACCGACTTCGATGGTGACGGCATCGACGACGATGCCGAGGACAGCGACGGCGACGGCGTGTACGACGACGAGGACGCTTTCCCCGACGACGCCAACGAGACCACCGACACCGACGGTGATGGCGTGGGCGACAACGCGGACGACTTCCCCGACGACGCCAACGAGACCACTGACACCGATGGCGACGGCATAGGCGACAACTCCGACGATGACGCCGATGGCGACGGACAGCCCAACGACCTCGACGACTTCCCGCTGAACGGCCAGGAGTCCTCGGACGCCGATGGCGACGGGGTGGGCGACAACGAGGACGTCTTCCCCGACGACCCCGCTGAGTGGGCCGACTTCGATAGCGACGAAATTGGCGACAACGCCGACCTCGACGACGATAACGACGGCACCCCGGACACATCGGACGACTTCCCGCTCGATGCGAACGAGACCACCGACACCGACGACGACGGCCTCGGCGACAACGCCGATGCCTTCCCCAACGACCCGTACGAGCGCTTCGACTCGGACGGCGACGGTGTGGGCGACAATGCCGACGACTTCCCCAGCGATAGCTCGGAGTGGTCCGACTCGGACAACGATGGCACCGGTGACAACGCCGACGTCTTCCCAAACGATCCCAACGAGATCGTGGACTCCGACGGCGATGGCGTGGGCGATGGCGGCGACGCCTTCCCGTACGACAGCACCGAGACCAAGGACTCCGACGGCGATGGCGTTGGCGACAACGCCCAAGCAGCACAGGTGGAGCCGGAGCCGGAGCCCCCCGAAGAGGACGACGGCCTGTTCGGCCTACCTGGATTCTCAGCCGCCACGAGCCTGGCCTCGATGCTGGGCGCCGCGATCCTGATCGCCGGGCGACGCAAGGACTGACTTGACTCCCAAGGGAGTCTGGCAGCATCCCCATAGCGGATGCTTTGTGGTGCCGCGAGCGGGACTTGAAGCGGGGAGGGCCACAACTGGTTGTATGGGGCTATCGCACCATCATGACGAACATATTCGGGCACTTGCTCCGCATTTTCGGGCGATTAAAGCGATATGAAATGTAGGAAATATAGCAGTGGGAGTAAGTATCTCGCGCACCCTTTAACTCTGCGAAGTCGTCGTACCCTGCATGACGCGCCAGCGTACAGCGGAAACCAGCCAAGCGATATTACTAGTCTTGATTATGATTCTAACCCCAGCGTTAAGTTACCAAACGGGAATCATGAATCAGGAATTGGACCGACCCGCAGTGATGGCCACAGGATCCTCCACGCCCCTTCCCGACTGCGAGACTGGAAACATCACGATCTCCGAGATCTACCCCGATGACAATGGGTGGCTGGAACTGCACAACTCGGGCTCCGGTGACTGCGACCTGGGCGGATGGCAAGTCTTCGACGAGAACTCCCTCGGCAACCAGAACGACGGCCTCCTGCTCGACAACGGGACCAATATCAGCTCCGACGAGTACCTCCAGTTCAACTACAGCTCCGACTTCGGCTTCTACATCGGCTCGTCCTCCGATGAGATCTACCTCGCAACCAGGGGCGTTTCGATGGAGAACGCGACATTGGCAGTCGAGTGGGACTCCACCAGCAGGGACGGGCATTCCTACTCCACCAGCAGGGACGGCTCCTACGAGCTCTGCGAGGGCGAGTACGACTGGAACGAGCCCGACGAGCTGACCCCGGGCTCGCAGAACCTGTGCGAGGGCGACCCGATCGTCCTTTATGCCCAAGAGGACGACGGCTCCTGGACCGAGGATCCGGACTCCGTCTCCAACAGCAACTCCCAGATGCTGTGGGACACCAGCAACCTGGACAACGGCACGCAGTATTACTTCCACTACTCCTGGAACACCGCAATTACAAGCGGGAGCGAGTCCTTCTACTTCACTGCCGATGGCACCGACATCGCTTGGGACATCGAGAGTGAAGAAGCGTGGTCATGCTTTCTTCACGTGCACGCATCGATCAGGAACGAGAGTTCCGGGCAAACGATCGAGTACTACGACCGCGAATTGGACATCGATTGCTCGATCGACAGCGAGCTGATCCTGTACGACACCTACTTCTCCAGCAGCTCGTTTTCCTGGATGGGCATCGAAGTCGACGAGGATTACTTGTTCGACTCCGGCAGTACTAGGTTCAGATGGCGTGCGGAGAACCTGGCGGAAGGGTACGAGTACGACTTAGTGGGCATCCTGTACCAGGATGGGGAAGTCACGAATATCGTCCACACAGAATGGCATCAGGATACCGGTTCCAGTTCGTCAGCAAGCATCGACGAGACGACCGATATTGGCGAAAACGTTTGCGACCTCGCCTTCACCGGGTTTCTCCACATCCTGTCCCCTCACGGCTGGATCGAGATCACGAAGATAGACTACGACTTGGACGGGCCATGTGATGGCTCTTCGGGCTCTGTGGACCCGCTTCTGAACCTGTACGCGATCATGGACAACGAGACCAGCGGGGGACAGTCCTGGGAGATGGTGGACTCGACGAACGACGACCTGAACGTCAGCGCGGACTCCCTGCAGGAGTTCTACTGGGACTTGCCTGTGGCGCTCAACGCATCCTATCTGAGATTCTACTTCTACTTCGATGGCGACAAGGTGATGGACGAGCACTTCGTCTACGACTCCCAGCCGATATACTGGAACGCCACCATCCCCTCTACCGAGTGCAGCCCCTACATCTACGGCTACCTGTACCTCAACCTGCCCACGGATGGGGACGTCTTCATCGACAACTGGCACGAGTGGATGGATGTCGACTGTGATGATCCCGGTGACATGTCCCTCTATGTCCACAATGAGAGCAATTCGCAGTACGACCTCATCAACGGGACGAACGACATGGTCTGGAACCTCTCGGACCTGGACGCAGGCACCGAGTACGCATTCGAGTGGTACTCCCACCGTTCCAGCTCCCACACCGCGACCGAGGATGGCACCATCCACGGCGAGTACCACAACTCGACCACCTTCACTGCCACAGCGGAATACTCGGTAATCGACTGGGAGCTGGAAGCTCCCGGGGACTGGTGCGACGTCGACATCTACGGATACCTATACACCAAGACCGACTTCACGCAGGAGTGGTGGGACGATGACGACGATTACGAAGAGTGGTACCAAGTCGATACATACAGCAGGGACCTCGACCCCGTCTGCGACGGCTCCGATGTGGTCCCGTTCAACCCTGTCAGCCTGTCGCACAAGGACAACGGCAATTGGGTCGAGGTCAACGACACGACCAACCTGTCGGTCGGCACCCACCAGATGAAGTGGCAGGTCAGTGGGATTCAGGGCGACGACCTGAGCCTGAGGCTCAGCACCAGATACGAGTACAGGCTGAACAGCTCCTGGGAGCATGACAACTGGTACAGCGACGGCGACTTCGAGGTGGAGTGGGACTTGGTCATCACGGACTGGTCATGCAGCATCGACATCGAGTTCGACCTCTATTACTACAGGTCATTCAGGGAGTCTTCGACGCATCACATGGACAATGAATACGGCGACCCCAAGATCGGCGGCCCGTGCAACGACCCGATCGACATCAGCAGCGATGAGGACCTCTACCCCGAGATCTCCATGTCCGTGATGGATGGCGACTCCATGGACGACCTTGACGATGTCTACGAGATCACCGAGGGCACCACCACCTTCAGGTGGGAGGTCAGCGATGCCGTCCAGGGCTACGAGCACTCGATCAACGCCTACCTGTCCTACAACGGGAGCACCCAAGAGGTGCTCCACCACGACTGGATCGCCGATTCCGATGACGAGTGGGGCAATTGGAGCATCGACCTGCAAGGAGACGTGTGCGGCCTGAGCGTCCACGCGCAACTGTACGTCCGGGAGTCTGACGGCTGGTACCACGCCAACACCGTCAGCAGGTCGTTCTCATACACGGGATCCTCTTACTGCGACTACTCCTCCTCGGAGATCGTCATGTCCATCGCACACGAAGAGATTGTCTTTGACAATTCCTCGACTATCGCCGCGGGAGCCTACCACACGTGCGCGATCCTCGACGACGGCTCGGTGGCCTGCTGGGGCAGGAACGACCACGGCGAGCTCGGGGACGACACGACCACCGACAGGCACACGCCGACCCAGACCGCGAGCCTAGGCGTTGGTAGGACGGCGTCAGTCCTCGAGCCGGAGGTGACTTTGGTTTGGGCGGAGAGTCCTGATGAGATGCAGTCGGGGAACAACCAACTGAGGTTCGATTTCAGTTCGATCGATCTGATGGATGATACTACTTACTACTTCCACGCTCGCGTGGACGGCGACGGCTCCCAGTCCCAGTCATTCAGCACGTACTACAACGTCGGAAACCCCTCCTACTATGGCTATTCCGATTACGATTCGTACCATGGGGAGGACATATACCTCAACTTCACAGTCTATGACTGGACCTGCGCCTCCAGAGCCTACGCTAATCTGAACTACATCTCTCCCAACGGGGGACATTACACCTATGCCAGAATGCCCACCACCTACTTCGACAATGCAGACTGCGATTCAGCAGGGCATCTCGACCTCTCCAGAGCGACTGACGTTGACGATGATGGCACGATTGAGTGGGAGCATGAACTCTCTGACACCAGTTGGGAGATCTCCGCGGGAACAACGGACCTGTTCTGGAGCATGTCCGACTTGGAAATCGGGGAGAGGTACCAGTTGTACTTCTACGTCTACGTAGATGGGCAGCTGTACTACCAGAGTGCAGGGGCGAAGTGGTTTGCCGAAGCTGAAAGCGAGATGTGGCACTTCCCCCTGACCATCGATGAATACTCCTGCAACGTCTACGGATACGGCTACCTGCGCTTGGACACAGGGGGCAACTCCTTCGACGACATCGACAGCGCGAGCTTCCACCCGCAAGAGCCCTGCGTGCCCCCCTTCGATGTGAGTTACGACGACTCCGCCGGGAACTGGGCCGATGCCACTGTGGATGTGCTGCCCTCGGGAACAACCCAGATGCTCCTCGACTTCTCGAGCATGAACGAGGGAGAGTACTACCTCGGATACCACTGGAACACCGAATCGGGCTCCGAGGGCTGGAACTACGAGTACGTCACAGTCGACGGCACCTCCCCGGACGGCCTGCTGTGGAACCTCACCCTGGATAGCACTGATTGCTTCGTAGACCTCGATGTCAATCTGTACGACTACTCCCATGGGTACGAGGACCACATTGGGAACTACAACGACATCACTCTACAGGGGCCGTGCATCCTGCCATTCGCCCTCGAGACCGAGCAGGCTGACGGGACGTATGACTTTGCAGCCTCGGACTCACTGAGCATCGGGACCAACCAGATGAGGTGGGACCTCAGCAACCTGCAAGTAGGCAGCGAGTACAGGCTGGACTACTACTGGCACTCGGTCTCCCACTCCACGACTTGGTTCTACGAGGATTTCACCCACGACGGCTCGGACATATACTGGCAGATGGAACTCTCGGTCTGGGACTGCAACGCTCACGTGAGGGGGTATCTCTACAACGACAGCAACAACGGCAATCAGGAGTTCAACGATTACTACGACTTCTACCCGGATGACTGCCAGGATGGGGGCGATGTCAATCTCCAGATCAACAAGTCCTACGGATGGGCAGACGCCAACAGCAACAGCAACCCCGCCGACGGCGCCAACGAGATGAGCTGGGGACTCAGCGACCTCGAGGCTGGGTACGAATACACGCTCGAGTGGCTGATTTTCAGGAACAGCGACTATACCAGCTACGACTACGCGCAGTGGGACGCCACATCCGACGAGGACTTCGTTAACTTCACCTTGGAGGTGGAACAGCAGACGACCTGCGATATCCGGTTCGAGTCACGATTGTACGTCGACACCGGTGCTGCCGACCTGCTGCACCTAGAGAGCAGGTCGTTCTACCTGTACCCGTCTTGCAGCCAGAGCGTCGACTTCAACATCATCCCAGTCGAGGTGCTTCAGACTGACGGGACCTGGCAGGAGGACGCCTCCATGGAAAACGGGAACCAGACCATCAGGGTCAACCTCAGTGGGCTGGAAAGCGGTCTGTTGTACTACGTCAATGGCGAGGTCTGCACCGTTGACGAATGCGTGAGCTACTCCGAGTACGACTTCGACCCCGCCAACCTCAGCAGCATCGATGTCAACATCTCGGTAGACGACTGGACCTGCGAAGTCAGAGTCTATGTCCACTCGCACTTGTACGCTGTGTCGGGTGCCAACCATCACATCCTCGGCTACAACGAGTACATCCAGTCCCCGTGCACCGACCCGGGTGATGTCGACCTCGAAGTGGATGGGGATGCTACAAACTATGGCCTGGGCCTCGACAACGGCACCAACGACATGGTGTGGAACCTGACGGACCTCGCTTCCGACCTGACCTACACCTTGGATTGGTACGTCGAGTACAACAACGACATCGTCCAGTACAACACCGAGACATGGTTCACTGGGACCGATGACACCGCGCTGTTCAACTGGACCATCGACGTCGACGAGTCAGTCACCTGCAACGTCGAGGTCCATTATCGGGTCTTCATCGACAGGTCCGATGACGATAGCGGTGATTGGGTCCAGATGGATGATGACAACTACTACGACAGCCTGAGTTGCAACGAGTGGGTCTACCCCGACGACCACTATGTCAGCATTCACGCTGACATCAATGGGACCTGGGAGGAGGACCCCGACGAGCTGCCGTTCGGTGAGAACGACCTCCAGCTCCGCTTCGAGAACCTGACCATGGGGGCTGACTACAGGGTCTACTTCTACCATTCCGGGACCGGTTTCGACAGCCACTCGGAGTACACCTACTTCACCTACGACGGCACGCCGATCAACGAGACCATCGACATCGCCCCATGGGCATGCGACATATACTACGACTGGAACGTATACCTGTACGACTTCAGGTACCCCGACAGCGGGTACAACAGCTGGCACCTCGGCTCTGATAGCGGCTCGATCGACGGGCCGTGCCAGAGCATGAGTTACAACAGCACCCAGGACGAGGGCCTCAATCTCTCATACGACGAGGACACCCAGTTCAACGAGACCAACAACACCATCGTACTCGAGGCATCCAACCTCCAGGCTGACTTCCCGTACTACATGGAGTCGAGGGTGTACTTCGATGGCAACCTCAACCTCCTGGAGTGGACCTCCTGGTTCGGCGACAACCAGACCAACGAGTCCCTCTCCTTCGACTTCGACATCCCGGGGTTCGTGTGTGATGTGGACGTGTACTCGCGCATGTACGTCTGGACCACCAGCGGCAACACCCAGATTGCCAGCATCGATACTCACGACATGGACGGCCCATGCGACGACACCGACGGCGATTCCAGGCGGACCTTCCCGCTCTACGCGCAGATAGACGGATCGTGGGCCTTGGTCGACGACGACACCCCGATCCAGTCGGGAGAGACCCAGATGTACTGGGACCTTGGCTCATTGGGGGATGACGAGGAGGTATACTTCTACTTCAACGGCCACGGGGCCTCGGCCTATGGGAACCAAATCGTAACGGCGGACGACCATCCGCTCGAGTTCACATGGACCATGAGCGAGTTCAGTTGCTCCCCCGAAATGTACAGCTACCTCGACCTCAGGAGCCCGTGGACCGGGTCCTACGGCACCGGGAGCACCTACATCTACATCGAATTCGAGTGCCTAGACGGCGGCGACATAGCCCTGGACATCCAGGATGACGAGGGCAACTGGAATACGTACGAGTACCAGTCCTACGACCTGATGCCCGGCACCACGAACTTCTCGTGGGCGCTGGACGGCCTGCTGGACGGCTACGAGTACGAGTTCTACTGGTACCAAGACGGGAGCGACGGTAACCAACCCCACTACGAGTACTTCACCGCCGACTCGACGGGCACGAACTCCTTCGACTTCGACCTGACGATCGACGAGTTCGAGTGCAACGTGTACTACTACGCGTATCTCAGGCCGATGTCTCAGCACTCCGACGACGGCTACTATGATACGGACGCCTTCAGCTTCCACCCCGAGGAGCCATGCTACCCGCCGTTCGACGTGCTGGCCACAGACTCGTCGGGCAACTACACCGTCGATGCCCTACACCCCGACTTCGTCCTGTCACCCGGCCAGAACCACCTGTTCTTCGACTTCGGCGACATGGGCAACGGGTCCGAGTACAGGCTGGAGTGGTACTACGACGACAGCGAGGGGTGGTACGGCTGGTACTACGACGACATCGTCGTGGACACCTCCGACGGCATCCCCGACGGGATCCACCTCAACATGTCAATGGACTTCTGGGACTGCGATGCCTACTTCTTCACGAGGCTGTATAACACGACCGACGGCCAGTGGGATGAGATTTACGACAGGTCTAGGGACCTGCAGGGGCCATGCCTCAAGCCGTTCGTGCTGCAGCTGGACGGGGCCGACCTGGACAACGACCAGGGCGACACCAACCTGTCGCTGGGCGACAACGACATGACCTGGCACTTCGACAACCTCGAGGAGGGCGTGAACTACCGCCTTTACTGGTATACTACCAACGGCTCCTACAGCTACAGCCAGAACCACTACTTCACATACGACGCGTCCAACGGTTCCAACGGCTTCGACTGGACGCTGCACGTCAGCACGTTCGACTGCGACCCCTACACATACGGACGCCTGTACTACGAAGACAACGGGACCTCGGTCGGGGACAACGAGTACTACCACTTCGACGTCCCAGACTGCTCGGACCCGTGGATGGAGATCGTCGACTCCAACGGCGACTACGTGGACAGCGACGACATCGAGATCGATGGGGCTAACGACCTCTCGTGGTCGATCCACGACCTGCCGGCCGGCTACGAGTACGCGTTGGACCTGAGGGTATACGAGAACGGTAACATCATCGAATACCTCTTCGAGACGTTCAATGACAGCGGGAACGTATCGATCGACATCTGGGCTGGCAGCGTGGACAACGATGCCTGCGAACTCAGGCTCGAGGCGAACCTCTACTACCTCTATGACGAGTCCTCCAATGATTGGAACAGCATCGAAGGGGACACTCGATACTTCTACCCTGACTGTGAACCTCTTCCGGGAGAAGAGGATAACTTCGCCACAGGTGACGGGAACTACGTCAGCTTCTACGCAGACATGAACGGAAGCTGGGAGGAGCTGGACGACGATCCAGCGATGTCCAGCTACATCATGCCCGCAGGCGAGAACGTCATCGAGGTCCACTTCGAGAACCTCACCGTCGGAGCGAACTACAGGCTGTACCTCTACTACTCCGGCACCGGCTTCCCCGACGAGTCCAACTACCACTACTTCACGTACGACGGCACCTCGACGATGGAGTGGAACGTACCAGTCGCTCCATGGGCATGCGACGTCTACTTCAGCTGGAACATGTACCTGTACGACTTCAGGTACCCCGACGGCGGACACAACAGCTGGCATATGCGCTCCGACAGCACCAACTCGAACGGACCGTGCGAGAGCGTCAGCTACGACTGGTCGTCCGAACCCGGCTTCAACCTCTCATACGACGAGGACACGCAGTTCGACGCCGGCAACAACACGGTGACTATCGCCGCGGACAACCTGCAGGACCTGTTCCCGTACGCAGCGGAGCTCGAGGTCAGGTACGAGGGCTACCTGAACTTCTTCGAGAGCCAGATGGTCATCGTCGACAACTTCACCTCGTACGACTGGGACTTCACGTTCGACGTTCCGGGCTTCGTTTGCGAGGTCACTCTGTACGCGAGGCTGTACGTCAAGACGGACACCTACTCCAACTCCCACCTGCACTCGACCGACGTCTACGACGCCGACGGGCCGTGCGACGGCACCGACGACGACGCGAGACCGTCCACGCCGCTGTACGCGATGATCGACGGCTCGTGGGCCCTGGTCGACGACGACACGCTGATCGAGCCGGGCGAGTACGCGATGTACTGGGACATCAGCTGGATGGGCGACACGGAGTACTACTTCAGCGCCAACGCACC
>Ga0208638_1000167_pt1 | contig 55361 bp, 46 predicted proteins | sample ETNtaG_34_FD_185753 | JGI IMG/M metagenome (GOLD analysis project Ga0208638, IMG submission 185753) | Marine microbial and viral communities from oxygen minimum zone, Eastern Pacific Ocean - ETNP201306SV51 (SPAdes) (version 2) | ecosystem: Environmental > Aquatic > Marine > Oceanic ...
AATAATGGTAATCAACTTTGGCCAGATCCAAACATCTGAATACCAAAAAGGTCGAATTTTTATTTCTTTTTTCATGGTTTTAATCTCATTTTTCAAGGCTTATTTATAAAAAATCTCCAGCTTTAAGCTTACGAATATATTGTTTATATTCCCTCATAGCCTGGTGGCTAAACAACCAGATTATAGGAAGATTAGCTACAAGACATACGCCTGTACCTATTACTGAAAGACTATTGAGTTCCTCATTAGTTTTAATAAACCCAAGTGTAGCGAACACAATGATCAGGCAAAAAATAATCCTGTATGGCAGAACACTTTTTTGACCCATTAAGAACACAACACCCTTTTCTCCATAATAACTCCATGAAATCATCGTGGATATTGCAAACAACCAGGAAGCTAGAGTAACCAACCATTTTCCCAGCTCTAAATTAGGCCAGTTTCTTTCAAACGCTTTGTCAAATGCTTTAGCCGTCAGCACTGCCCCGACATAGTCTATATACAATCCCTTATCTAATAGTTGAGGTTTTTTCTCTGTTGTGAATATCTGCCATTTGATGTTGGTTACGGTCTTTTTCTCATTGTCATAAATGACTTCACCAGTTATCTTGCTTAAGGTGTTTCCAGATTGTGAATTTAGATCACCAGACACCACCACAAAAACATTTTGATCTGCAGATAATTGATTGTAAAAAGAATCATCCGTCGAGAGTTGCCATTCATTTTCAGAAACAGGGGTAAATGCTGCTTCATTGATAAAAATTGCAGCAGGGCGATTCCAGACTCCACTAATTAAAATGACCAAAGCACTCATTGTGCAAACAACGATTGTGTCAACAAAAGGTTCTAGACCTGCAACCACTCCTTCTCGGATTGGTTCATTGGTTTTGGCAGCAGAATGTGCGACTGGAGAAGATCCCTGGCCTGCTTCGTTTGAAAACAAAGCTCTTTGCATGCCAAGCATAAAAGCAGAACCAACTGCCCCTCCAATGAATGCATTGCTTGCCTCCAGTGGAGAGAATGCTGCGTTAAAAATCAAAGCAAACATGGAAGGGATTTGATTAAAATTGAACGCCAAAACCAATAAACAAGAGAGCACATAAAGAGTTAACATGAAGGGGACCAGTTTTGATGTCACTTCACCAATACGCTTGATTCCTCCAATGATAACTGCTCCTACTATAACGGCGAGTATTACACCGGTCACAATAGAAGGAATTCCAAAATATTGCTCGGTCAATTCCCCAACATTCCATGCTTGAAAATAATTACCTGCAATAAACGTATTAATAATCAAAGCGACAGAAAAAGTACCAGCAATACCCATTCCAAGAGTCCTTATTATTTTTGATCGACCGATGAGGTTGTTAGACATTACCCACATTGGGCCACCATTGGGGTTTTCAGGGTCTGAAGTGTCTCTGTGTAACATTGAAAGTGAAACCTCTGTTATCTTCACAGCCATCCCTAAGAAGCCTACAACCCACATCCAGAAAATGGCTCCAGGACCACCCAATGAAATCGCAAGGGCTACACCGCCAATATTTCCAAGGCCCACTGTAGCGGATAACGCTGTTGAAAGAGCTTGGAAGTGTGTAATAGCACCTGGGTCGTCAGGTTTGTCGTAATCGCCACGGATTACCTTAACGCCATGAGTTAAAGCACGATATTGTGAGAAACCACTCCAAACTGTCAGAATCAACCCTGTGATCAACAAAGCGTAGAGAACATTTTCATGCCATAAAATACTACCGATAGCGTTCAACCAAAAATTTAGATCGTTCATATCACCCCTTTGTTTATGATAAATGTTCTTAGGTTGAATCCAACAATAACCCAAGAGACCCAATGAGTATAAATGAAAGATCTGTATAGTAAAAACAAGAGGTAAGAAAAATTTTTCAATAATTGCTAAATGATAATTCCTCTATTAATCAAATGATAAATAAGATTTTATGATAAAATGATTTAAATGATGATTTCTGATCTCTTTCTGCGTCTAGAGTATCTATAACAAAACATCAAGATTATTTTTAGTAATCATTTATCAGCAACCTCAAAGCTGCTGAGAAAAATTATGCATTTTATACCAAAAAAACAGATTGGTTTATATGATTCTGCTTTTGAAAAAGAAAGCTGTGGAGTCGGTTTTATAGCCCATATTAAAGGCCAAGCAAGCCGCAAGATTATATCTGATGCAGCTATAATTCTTGAAAATATGGATCATCGAGGAGCAAGGGGTGCGGAACATAATACAGGGGATGGTGCTGGCATCCTAACCGGACTGCCGGATGCCTTTCTACGGAGAATTGCTCAAAAGGAGTTTAACCAGGAATTACCAGTATCTGGAAAATATGCAGTCGGCATAGTGTTTTTACCAGTAGATAATATAGCAAGGCGCCATTGTATGAATAAAGTGGAACAAATCTGTAATTCAGAGAAGCAAAAAATTATCGGCTGGAGAGACTTACCAACCCAACCCCTAGAAGCTAATCTTGGACCGACCGCAATAGAGTCAATGCCCCACATGATGCAATTATTTATTGCTTCCAAAGATGATATTGACCAAGAGGAGTTTGAGAGGCGGTTGTATCTTATTCGAAAACGATCGAGTAATAACTTACAAAATGACCCAATATTAAAACAAGCAGAGTCTTTTTATATATGCACCTTGTCTTCTAAAGTCATTGTTTATAAAGGCATGTTAACGAATGAGCAGTTGTTTAGTTTTTTTTCTGACTTAAAAGAAGAAGACTACATCTCACACATGGCGATGATCCATTCTAGATTTTCAACCAACACATTTCCTAGTTGGGACAGAGCTATGCCTAACCGATTCATGTCTCATAATGGAGAAATTAATACGATCAAGGGCAATATTAATTGGATGCACGCAAGGGAAGGCTCACTTCAATCAGATTTATTCGGGTCATCTATTTCTAAATTATTACCAGTTATTGAAACCAATTGTTCTGACTCTGGAAATTTTGATAATGTTTTAGAGTTTTTGTCTCTGACAGGCCGGCCTATACAAGAGGCAGTTTTAATGATGATTCCCGAAGCATGGCAAAAGAAAAAAACACTGTCCGAGGCCAGAAAATCTTTTTATGAATATCAATCGACCATCATGGAACCATGGGATGGGCCGGCTTCTGTTGTATTTACAAATGGTGATGCAATAGGGGCTGTTTTAGATAGAAATGGACTGAGACCAAGTCGATATTACATCACCACGGATCAACGTGTCATCATGGCAAGCGAAGTAGGGGTTTTGCCTCTGGATAATAAGCAAATTGCTAAAAAAGGAAGACTGGAACCAGGAAAAATATTCTTGATTGATTTTAAACAAGGCAAACTTCTTTCTGATAACGAAGTCAAGAAGCCTCTAATCAATGCTCATCCTTATCGCCATTGGCTCGATGAAAATAGAGTAAAACTAAAAGACATCAGCACCGACAGATCACCTAGAAGGTATTCCCAAGAGTTATTGATCTCTAAACTATGCTCTTTTGGCTATACCTCTGAAACACTAGAATTTATGTTAAAGCCAATGGTCCATGACTTGAGAGACCCCTTAGGATCGATGGGAAATGATTCGCCACTAGCCGTCCTTAGTGATAAACCTAGAATGTTGTCTGATTATTTTAAACAAATGTTTGCCCAGGTTTCAAACCCATCCATTGATTCAATTAGAGAGAAAATTATCATGTCTCTAGAGTGTTATATTGGACCGGAACAAAATTTACTATCAGTTACAGAAAAGCATGCCAAACGATTATTTATTGAGAATCCTATCATCACTTATCAAGATATTGATGCGATTAAGAATATCGACCACTATGGTTTTCAGACAGAAGTTATTGATATAACATTTGATGTTTCTTCTTCGTCAAAAGAGAACTTAGAACAGACACTCGATCGGGCTTGTCAAGAAGCAGAAAGGGCCATTGAAAATGGTTCAAGTTTTATTGTGCTTTCTGACCGAGCATCAAATCAAAACCAAGCAGCTGTGAGTAGTCTTTTGGCTTGTGGGGCTGTCCATCATCATCTGGTAAATATTGCAAAACGCACTCAAGTTGGAATCATTATTGAGACAGGCGAAGCAAGGGAAGTTCACCATCATTGCTTGTTATTAGGTTATGGAGCGGATGCAATTTATCCCTATTTAGCTTACGAAGCAATTTTGACAGCTAAAGATGAAGGACATCTTCATCATTCACATTTCCATCCAGGCCCTGAAAACAGGATACCATTAACAGATGATCATTCTGTCATTCGTGCTTACCGACAAGCATCGGTAAAAGGAATCCTTAAAGTAATGGGGAAAATGGGGATCTCCACTTTGCACTCATATAAAGGTGCACAAATTTTTGAAGCACTAGGACTGTCTAATGAGGTTGTTAACAAGTGCTTTAAAGGGACTACTAACAGAATATCTGGGGTTGGTTTTGAAACTTTACAAACAGAAATAATTAGAAGGCATCGATTGGGTTGGCCTCTTCAGACACAAGAGAAGAACAAACGCTTGCCCAATATAGGTGATTTTCATTGGAGAAGAGCTGGAGAAAAACATGTTTGGAACCCAGAAACAATCTGGTCTCTGCAAAAGGCTGCTAGAACCAATGATCTCAGTGCTTATCAACAATTTGCACAGCATGCAAATGCCCAAGCAGAAGAATCCTGTACGCTTCGAGGACTTTTAAAATTTAAACAGATCAAGGAAAAGAAACAACTTAAAATAAATGAAATTGAGTCAGCCAATGAAATAGTTAAACGATTTTCCACCGGAGCAATGAGTTTTGGATCTATCTCATCAGAAGCCCATGAAACTCTAGCTATTGCAATGAATCGTATTGGAGCTAAAAGCAACAGTGGAGAAGGAGGCGAGAGCCGTGAACGATTTCAGCCTATGCCCAACGGGGATTTAAAATCATCAGCAATTAAACAAATTGCTTCAGGTCGTTTTGGTGTCACAGCAACCTATGTTGCAAATGCAAAACAATTACAAATTAAGATAGCACAAGGGGCAAAACCAGGTGAAGGAGGGGAACTTCCTGGGAAAAAAGTTGATGCAAAAATAGCCTCAACTAGAAATTCCACTCCAGGCGTTGGCTTGATAAGCCCTCCTCCACATCATGATGTTTATTCTATTGAAGATTTATCACAGTTAATTTTTGACCTCAAAAATGCTAATCCTGATGCAGAAATTAGCGTTAAGTTGGTCTCAGAAGCAGGAGTCGGAACTATTGCAGCAGGAGTAGTCAAAGCACATGCTGATCATATCGTCATTTCTGGTGATGTTGGTGGGACTGGTGCCTCACCGCTAACAAGTATAAAGCATGCAGGGCTTCCTTGGGAATTAGGCGTCGCCGAAGTGCAACAAACTTTAATCTTAAATAATTTAAGAGATAGGGTAAAAATTCAAACAGATGGAGGAATAAAAACTGGCAGAGATGTCATTATCGCCGGTTTACTCGGAGCTGATGAAATTGCATTTTCTACAGCGCCACTCATTACCTTGGGTTGTATCATGATGCGTAAATGCCACATGAACACCTGCCCAGTTGGTATTGCCACACAAGACCCTTTGCTTAGAGAAAAATTTACCGGCCAACCAGAGCACGTGATTAATTATCTTTTTATGGTAGCTGAAGAGGCAAGATTAATCATGGCAAGGTTAGGTATCAAAACTTTTGATGAGCTTATTGGGAGAGTCGATTTTCTAGAGGAAAACAATGCTATTGACCACTGGAAAGCCAAAAAATTAGATTTAAGTTCATTACTGGTGCCCCCTCAACAATTGAGAGAAAACGTTGCCATCCGCAGCACAACACAACAACAACATGGCATCGACAAGGTTTTGGATCGAAAGCTAATTAAGTTGTTTCACAAAGCTCTCCACAACAAGGAGCAGGTATCTGTTGATTTACCCATTGTTAATACAGACAGAACTACTGGGGCAATGCTAAGCCATGAAGTTGTCAAGAAGTGGGGTGAAGATGGTTTGCCAGACAATACAATCAATATCAATTTCCAAGGATCAGCAGGACAAAGTTTTGCATCTTTTTTAGTTCCAGGTATTAACATGAAATTAATTGGAGACTGTAATGACTATATAGGCAAAGGATTATCCGGTGGACGTGTAATCGTTGTCCCTCCTGAAGATAGACTTTTTAAAGCTGAAAATAATATATTAATTGGAAACGTAGCCATGTACGGAGCCACTTCAGGCTGGGGCTTTTATAGAGGAAAAGCCGCTGAAAGATTTTGTGTTAGAAATAGTGGAGCCTATGCTGTTGTTGAAGGAGTTGGAGATCATGGCTGTGAGTATATGACAGGAGGTAGAGTTGTTGTCTTAGGTAAAACAGGCGTTAACTTTGCAGCAGGTATGTCCGGTGGGATTGCTTACGTTTTAGATCAAGAGCAGGATTTTTCACCCAACTGCAACACCGGGATGGTTGAAATAGAACCCCTAGAAGACGAAGAAAGTATAGCCGAATTATTGAGATTGCTAGAAATGCATCAGCGTTACACGAATTCAGAAGTTGCCCGAGATCTTTTAGATGGATGGCCTGAGGTTTTAACTCAGTTTGTTAAAGTGATGCCTTTGGATTACAAGCGAGTGCTCCAAGAGAGAAAAGATCACAATGAGGAAATAGAGTCAATATTCGAGACCAACGATCGAATACTGCAATAGTGTAATTAGTTATGGGAAAGCCAACTGGATTTTTAGAGTTTCCAAGACAAAGAAACCCTTTGCGTGACAAGCATGAACGTGTTTTAGATTATTATGAGATCTATACACCACCCAATAAAAAACATTTAATGCTTCAAGGCTCACGTTGTATGGATTGTGGAGTGCCTTTTTGTGGATCGGAACACGGGTGTCCAATTGGTAATTTAATACCTGAGTGGAATGATTTAATTCATGAAGGACGCTGGCAAGATGCACTGGATCTTTTAAGTGAAACTAATAATTTTCCAGAATTTACAGGAAGAGTCTGCCCAGCACCTTGTGAAGGTTCATGTGTCCTAGGCATTAATGAACCTGCTGTAACAATCAAAGATATTGAAAACTCAATCATAGATATAGGTTTTGAAAAAGGTTGGGTTCAATCAAAGCAACCATCGTTTAGAACTGGTAGATCCATTGCAATCATCGGCTCAGGTCCCGCAGGATTAACAGCCGCTGATCAACTTAATAAGACAGGACATCAAGTGACGGTTTTTGAAAGGGAGGATCGAGTTGGAGGATTGTTGATGTATGGAATACCAAATATGAAATTATCAAAAAGCCTCATCAATAGAAGAATTGAGCTTTTGGAAGATTCTGGTATTACATTTAAAACAAATACAGATGTTGGGGTTGATGTCGATTGCCAAGAAATAACCAAAAAATTTGATGCCATTCTTTTAGCAACCGGATCCACAGTTCCTCATGATTTAAGCATTCCAGGGCGAGAGTTGGATGGCATTTATTTTGCAATGGAATTTTTAACACAACACACTAAGAGTTTATTGAACAATGCTTTATCTGATAACACTTATATCAATACAAACAATAAAAATGTAATAGTGATAGGTGGAGGTGATACAGGAACAGATTGTATAGCAACAGCAATTCGACAAGGGTGCAAGAGTATTGTAAATATTGAGTTATTACCAAAACCACCCCAACAGAGGGATGAGAACAACCCATGGCCTTTATGGCCAAACATCTTGCGAACTGATTATGGGCATGAAGAAGCAATTGCTATCTTTGAAGATGATCCAAGGGTATACGAGACATCAAGTAATTATTTTATCGATAATGGTAATGGCGAAGTGTTGGGTTTAGAGAGTCAATCAGTTACATGGAATAAAAAAAATGGCCAATGGTCAATGAAACAAATAAAAGGAACTGAAACACGATGGGCAGCAGATATCGTTTTATTGGCAATGGGATTTTTAGGTCCTGAGAAAGACCTTCCAGAGAAATTCGGGGTTGATTTAAATGAACAAGCCAATATAGCAGCTTCTTATGGAACTTTTGCAACAAACAAAGCCGGTATCTTTAGTGCTGGAGACTGCAGAAGAGGCCAATCCCTTGTTGTGTGGGCGATGAACGAAGGCAGAGGTGCTGCATTGGCTGTTGATGCTTTTCTTCAAGGTAAAAAGTAAGTTATCAGAGCGATGAGGATAATCTGAATCTGATTAGGATGATTATAAAACTAACCTATATGCAGATTCATAAATAGCATGCCCTAAGGCTATAGCCTTTCTTTCGTATTTTGTTTGAGTTCTTTTCAGAATATTTTTAACCGGCTCGAAGCCTTTGATGTGTTTGAACAGCCCCAAGATCTCTTCGTTGTAATCAGGCCAATCAGTGCATATATGCACCAGACCATGGTTAGTTAATTTAGATTTTAACAACAGAACAAACGCATCAGAAATTAATCTACGCTTTCGATGTCTTTTTTTTGGCCATGGATCTGGAAAAAAAATATTGATAGCATCAACCGAATTATTTGGTACGTATTGATTTAAAACCTCAACAGCATCAAAGTAGATAATTTTTAAATTTTTTAGGTTATTTTTCTTTGCATTAATCAAACAATGACCTATTCCTGAACGATAGACTTCGATACCAATAACAGTTGAGCTAGGTTCATTTATTGCCGTTGCAATGAGATTATCACCATCGCCGAAACCAATCTCTAGGACAATTCTTTTTTTTGTATCATTAAACAACTCAATAAACTCATTTGGATCGTTTTCTATATCAATACCATAATAAGACCAATAATGGTTCCATGCTTTGCGTTGTGAGTTCGTTATTCGACCTGAGCGTCGAACAAAACTTTTAATTGTACGTAGTGAGTTAAGCTTCGACGAGGGTTTCACGAAGTGTCTTGATAGCATGTTCTTCGATTTGCCTGACTCTTTCTATTGAGATATTGTATTTTTTTGAAAGGTCTTTAAGAGTGGGTTTTTTTTCTTCAAGCCAACGTGATTTAAGAATATTTTTACTTCTTTCATCTAAGTTTTTCATTGCAAGAGTGAGAGCCTCGGTATTTTTTGTCAGCCAGTCAGATTCTTGCAAGGTTTCTGCTGGATCGGAATCTGGACTTGGTAGATAACCGGCAGGAGCCACATATTCATCTTCATTACTGCTATCTCTTAGATCAAAAGCCAAATCTTTCGATGTAAGCTTTTGTTCCATTTGTGTGACTTCTTTTGGTTTGACGCCCAAATCTTTTGCAATAGATTCTGTTTCTTGTTTGGACAACCACCCTAAATGTTTTTTGCTTTTTCTTAGGTTAAAGAAAAGTTTTCTCTGCGCCTTAGTTGTGGCGATCTTAACTAGCTTCCAATTATTGAAAACAAACTCATGAATCTCTGCCCTTATCCAGTGCACAGCATATGTAACCAATCTAAATCCACGATCTGGATCAAAACGTTTCACAGCTTTCATTAAACCTATATTGCCTTCTTGGATTAAATCAGCAAGAGAGAGACCATAGCCTGAATAACCTTTTGCAATATAAACAACAAATCTTAACTGGGACATGATTAAACGCCTCGCAGCATCGAGATCGTTTTCATTTTGATAGCGAAGCGCTAGACTCTTCTCCTCTTCTTTACTTAGAATAGGAACTTGATTGACAATATTTATATAAGCCCCAAGACTTCCCAAGGGACCCATGAATATTTCGTCTTGCTTTATCGTTAATTCTTTAGCCATGTTTTCTAATTTTTGTTCAGTTTACACACTAATTTTAGCACTCCAACAATGAGAGTGCTAAACATAATACATTCTTGGTTAAAAAATATCTATAAATCAATAAATTATAAATATAACCAAACAAAAAATTGCTCTACAATTGAGCAAGAAAGTAAATATTTGCGGTAAAGATTTATGAGCACTAAGGGAAAAATTAGAATAATAGGTGGCCAACACCGAGGCAGAAAGGTGTCAATTGTAGACAATGTTATTAAACCAACAAAAGACAGAGTGAGAGAAACATTGTTTAATTGGTTGGCATTTCAAACAGAAGGAAAAAGATGTTTGGATCTTTTTGCAGGCACTGGTATCTTGGGAATTGAAGCCTTGTCAAGAGGTGCAAGCGATATTGTCTTTGTTGATCATCGAAGAAAGATATTAAAAGAGATACAAAAACAAGCACTGTATTTGGGTCTAGAAAATTTTAGAGTGGTTCATTCTGATGCACAATTGTTTTTAAATGATCCAAATTGTTTCCAACCCTTTGATCTAATATTTTTAGACCCACCCTTTAGTGGTTATAAGATTCAAGATTTTTTAAACCATTTGGAGAGCTGCAAATGGCTGAACCCTGGAGGTTTAATTTATTATGAATCTGATCAAAAATTGGATTGCAAAGAATACTCAATGAGTTGGGAAAATTATAAAGAATCCAAGGCTGGAAATGTATATTATGGTCTTCTTAAAAGAAAACAATAAAGAGACATTTCAGTCATGATAGCTATCTATGCAGGAACCTTTGATCCTATTACCAACGGTCACTTTGAAATGGCCAGAAGGGCCTCCAATATTTTTGAAACAGTGATTGTGGGAATTTCACATGCCTCAGAGAAGAAAACAATTTTCTCACCCGAAGAAAGATTGGAAATGGCAAAAGAGGTTCTAAATACTTTTAATAATATTGAGATAAAAGAGTACTCTGGGCTAACCATTGATTTTGCTAAATCAGAGAAAGCTAATGTTTTAATTAGAGGGCTTCGCTCACCCTTTGATGCTCAGTTTGAATTTGAGTTAGCAAATATGAACAAAAGACTTGCAGAAGATATTGAAACGGTATTTTTTAGTAGCAGCGGCAGTCTGGCTTTTGTTTCCTCGTCCCTTATTAAACAAATTGCATCAGAAGGAGGGGATGTCTCAGAGTTTGTACATCCAACTGTACAAAAAGCTCTACAAGAACAATTTCAAAACTAAAAGCTGTGTCCACGATAAAGAAACATATGGTTTATATTAAATATATTTTAATTGTTGTGGTTTTTCTACATCCAGGACATATTAATGCTGAGCTTCCAAATCAAAATGCCATTGCATCAGCACATCCTTTAGCAACTCAAGCAGGTCACCTCATTTTGCAAAGGGGTGGTAATGCTTTTGATGCAGCAGTTGCAGTCAGTGCCGCATTATCTGTTGTAGAACCCTATAGCTCAGGTTTGGGAGGAGGTGGTTTTTTTCTTTTGCACAGGAATAGCGACGATTTCACTACATTTATAGATGGACGAGAAGTTGCACCTCTGATGTCAAAACCAGACATGTACCTGGACTCAGATAAGAATTTTATACCCAAGTCATCTTTAGTTGGCCCTTTAGCATCAGGAATACCTGGACTTCCAGCAGCTTTAGTCCATATTTCTAAACAATATGGAAAACTACCATTAAGTGTTTCACTCAAGCCAGCAATAAAGTTAGCAGAAGAAGGGTTTCCCGCTTATCGCAGACTCAATACAGCACTAAATGTGGCTAAAAGATCTAGCGTTCTCTCTCCTAAGTTTCAAGAGATTTTTTTACCTAATAAACAACTGCCTGAAGCAGGATATTTAATCACACAACCAGAGCTAGCTAATACACTTAGAATCATAGCTTCAGAAGGACATGATGGTTTTTATAACAGTGATTTTACCAAGACAATTGTTAATGAAACTAACAAAGACGGATCAATTTGGTCATTAGCAGATTTTAAAAAATATAAAATTGTTGAGAGACAACCTATCAAAGTATCTTTTGAAGATTTTATACTAACTCTGGCTCCGCCTCCCTCATCAGGCGGCACTACAATAGCCACTATTCTTAATATTCTAAGCCAATATGATTATAAGAGGATGGATACATCTAGATTGACACACCTTATTATTGAATCAATGAGAAGGGCTTATCAAGATAGAGCTGCTTATTTAGGCGACCCAGATTTTGTTGAGGTGCCGATCCAGATGTTGATTAGCTCAGAACATGCAATTGAACATAGTGAGAGTATCGATTTAACACAAGCAACACCGATCCATTTAGATGATGATCAGATTTTTGTTAGTAATAAAGGAACTGAGACAACACATTTTTCTATCGTCGACTTAGAGGGTAATCGGGTGGCAACAACACAAACCATAAACACGTGGTTTGGATCGGGATATATGGTTCCATCAGGTGGCTTTATATTAAACAATGAGATGGATGATTTTTCTGCTAAGCCGTTTACTCCAAATCGCTATGGCTTGGTTCATGGCGAAGCAAATTCAATTCACCCAAACAAACGAATGCTCTCCAGTATGACACCTACATTTATCGAATCTGATGCTGGAACTGCCATCTTAGGCACGCCAGGAGGCTCAAAGATTATAACCATGGTTCTTTTGTCCATTCTCAATTGGACTAATGGTGGGACAGCCAATGAAATGAACTCGATCAAACGATATCATCATCAGTATTTGCCGGACACAATTCAATATGAAAAAGGCGCTTTTTCCGAACGTGTTGTTGATGAATTGACTGATATGGGCCACAAGCTAAAAGAAATTCGTGATTATGGAAATATGCAAGTGATTACCATACAAAAAGATAATGGCAAGGTAGAAACCTCATCTGACCCGAGAGCTTTGATAGAAGATAGTGGTATTGATTACTATTAATTAATGTTGACAACCAGAACAGTAAAAAGAGCTTCTACCACTAAGTGTTATCTGCTTAATTGGCCTAGAACAATTCTTACATTGAGATCCTTCACGACCATAAGTAAATAACTCTTGTTTAAAATAACCGATCTTCTTTCCTCTATATGAATAAGAAAAATCTCTTAGTGTAGTCCCACCCATTGCTATAGCTTTTGTTAGGGTCTCTTGAATCGCAGATGCTAATTGCATATATCTTTTTTTGCTGACTCTGCTTGCTTTGCGTTTAGGATGAATACCACTAATAAATAATGCTTCATTTGCATAAATATTGCCAACACCAACAACTACTTGTGCATTCATTATGAAGGCTTTTATTGAGGTTTTTCGATTCTTGCTTAAGCTGTGCAAATAGGATCCCAAAGACTTATTTTCCAAAGGTTCAGGTCCAAGTTTACTTAATAGTTTATGTTTTTCAGGCTTCTTTCCTGCCCATATAAAACTACCAAATCTTCTTGGGTCGTTAAACCGTATAATGTGGTTGCTATCTATAATGAGATCAAAATGGTCATGTTTTTTTAAAGGCTGATCAATCTCCAGTATGCCAATACTTCCTGACATGCCTAAGTGTAGTAGTGCACTACCAGGTTCGGTATTGATTAAGATATATTTCCCTCGTCTTGTAAGAGTTTGAATTTTTTGTCCTATAAGGTTATTTAAATCAGTTTGATTTAAATTCCATCGAAGTCTTTTTTCTCTAATATCAATGGATTTTATAGATCGCCCTTTAAGGCAATCTTCTAGGGATTTTTTTGTTACTTCAACCTCAGGTAATTCAGGCATATTTTATAAATTATGCCTACATGTTTTATGGAATGAAATTATTTAATTTTTGACTCTTTGTAAAGAACGTATTTTCTAATTGTAGGGTCGAACTTCTTTGTCTCCATTTTATCTGGATGTTCTTTTTTGTTCTTTGTTGTAGTGTAGTAATGCCCAGTTTTTGCTGAGGATACTAGCTTTATTTTCTCACGCATTTATTCAGTTTCTCCATATTTATTAATGTTTTCCAAAACGTGATCTATTCCCAGTTTATCAATGGTCCTCAGACCTTTTTTCGATAGTTTTAACTTAACAAATCTGTTTTGACTCTCAACCCAGATCCGATGCATATGTAAATTGGGCAAAAATTTACGTCGATTTCTGTTATTAGCATGAGAAACATTGTTCCCACTTATCGTTTTTTTTCCAGTGACTTGACAAATTCTAGACATTTTTTGCTCTTTTTTCTTGCTAGTTATCTGATCAATTATAGCAAATTGTTTTAGTGATCGAGTTTTATACCAAGACAAATCCAACATAGCAAGCTCTGAGCATAAAAATATTCATAAGAGCCCTTATAAGATGTAGTATTTAGTTCTAACCTATTGTAGTTTCTCATTCAAATAGAGAATTAATGTATGAAAAAGAAAGTAGATATAAAGGTTCTTAATCAGAGAATTAGTAAAGATTTTGGAGTGCCTCAGTATGAGACCGAAGGATCTGCAGGCATAGATTTAAGAGCTTGTATAGACTCACCGATTAACTTAACTCCAGGGCAAACTGAATTGATACCCAGTGGTATTGCGATCCATATTAATGATCCAACTTTAGCTGCAGTAATATTGCCAAGGTCCGGGTTAGGCCATAAACAAGGCTTAGTTTTAGGTAACTTAGTCGGTCTAATTGATTCGGACTACCAAGGCCAAGTATTTATTTCATGTTGGAACAGAGGGAATCAATTGATTCTAATTGAGCCCGGCCTCAGGTTAGCTCAGATGGTATTTGTACCGATAAAACAAGTTGATTTTAGAGTGGTAGAAGAATTTGATATGACCGCTCGTGGCGAAGGAGGCTTTGGTCATACTGGCAAAGATTAATCAACACCTACACCATAGCGATCCCTGTATTTTTTTATTTTAGGAAGCCATTGTTTTATTGCAGTATTTTCCGATTCTAAAAGATCAATTAAATCATTTAAGTTCGCAATAGCAATAACAGGCACGCTTAATTTTACAGATACTTCAGCAACAGCAGAAAGGTTTTCTCTACCTCTTTCTTGTCTGTCCAATGATATTAAAATACCCGCTAATGTACCACCAAGGTCAGTAATCAATCTAGCGCATTCAGAAACCGCAGTCCCTGCGGTAATCACATCATCAACAATTAACACTCTACCTTCGATAGGAGCTCCTATTATCAAACCTTTTTCACCATGGTCTTTTGTTTCTTTTCTATTGAAGGCAAATGGGATGTCTATTTTATAATCTCTTGCTAAAGCTGAAGACAACACAGTTGTAATTGAAATTCCTTTATAAGCAGGACCAAACAGCATGTCATACTCCAGCGTACTTGCCATTAAAGCTGCAGCATAAAACCTTCCCAAACAATCTATAGATTGACCTGAATTAAACAGCCCTAAGTCAAAAAAATAAGGACTAATTCGGCCTGATTTAAGTTTAAATTCTCCAAATTTTAAAACACCTTTAGTTAAAGCAAATCGGATAAATTCTTGTTTGTTATTTTCCATGCGGTATAAAATTATCTGGTAGTTGCATAGTCTATCATCTCATTTCATTTGTGTAGCAATGAGATTTGTGAAAACTTTTTTATTAACATTTAGGCAACTGGAGGATGACATAAGAATAATTACTGTAAATGTGAATGGAATCAGAGCAGCTGCGAGAAAAGGTTTTTTTGAATGGTTGCCAAAACAAGGCGCTGATATTGTATGTCTTCAAGAAATCAGAGCTCAACTGGACGATATCCAAAGTGAAACATTCTGGCCAGAGCAGTACCATTGTTTTTATTTTCCAGCTGAGAAGAAGGGATACAGTGGGGTAGCTATTTTTTCAAAAAAGAAGCCCAGCAGTATTCTTGAAGGGTTAAGTTCACAAGAGTTTGATTCTGAAGGTCGCTATCTAGAATGTGTTTATGACGATTTTACAATAGCATCAGTTTATTTTCCTTCAGGCTCTTCTGGTGATATCAGGCAACAAATGAAGTATAGGTTTTTAGATGTTTTTGAAGACAAACTAAAAGACAAGCTTCAATCCAGAAAGCCCTATATTTTTTGTGGGGATGTGAATATCGTTCATAAAGAAATAGATATTAAAAATTGGAAGTCTAATCAGAAGAACTCAGGTTGTTTGCCAGAAGAAAGAGCATGGCTTGATAAAATATTTGATCAATTATGCTTTGTTGATTCATTCCGGGTAGTCAATCAAAATGCTGACCAATATACATGGTGGTCTAACAGAGGAAGGGCTTGGGAAAAGAATGTGGGATGGAGGATTGATTATCAAATTACAACTCAAAATTTTAAAAACTGCGTGAACAAATCCTTTATCTATAGAAAAAAACGTTTTTCAGATCATGCACCATTGGTGATTGATTATGATTACCCTTTCTAAAAATGATAAATAAACAACAACACGGTCTTGGGATTTATTTAAAACCAGAGGTTATTAGAATGGTTTTCTTAGGATTCTCTGCAGGTTTACCATACCCTTTGCTTTTTGCAACATTGACAGTCTGGTTAGCCTCGGTGGACATAGGAATTGCAGAAGTAAGCATGTTTGGATGGGTTGGTGTTATCTATGCAATGAAATTTTTATGGGCTCCAATGCTTGATAGTCTTTCCATACCTTTTTTATCGAAAACTTTAGGGCAAAGACGAGCATGGATGTTGTTGATGCAGTGTTGCATTCTAATCGGTTTGTTTTATATGTCTTTTTTTAAACCCCAAACTAACCTTAGTTGGTTGGCTTATCTTGCAATCATTATTGCTTTTGCATCAGCCACACAAGATATTGCAATAGATGCTTATCGAATTGAGATTATTAGTAACCGATTCCAAGGAGCAATGGCAGCAAGCTATCAACTGGGCTATAGAATCTCTGTATTGTTGTCAGGAGCTGGTGCATTATATATTGCTGAATTTTATTCTTGGAAACTGGCCTATCAAACTATGGCATTATTTATGTTAGTTGGCGTCGCAACTGTTTTAATCATTTCTGAGCCTAAGGAGCAAAAATCAAGTCAATACTCAATCCATTGGTTTAAGGAATCAGTCATTCATCCTTTTTCAGAATTTTTTACCAGAAATGGTTACTGGTCCATTATGCTTTTGTTGTTTATTGCCTTGTATCGTGTCAGCGATTTAATGCTCAATATAGTGGCCAACCCTTTTTATATTGATATTGGCTTTAAACTCAGTGAAATTGCGTCAATTACAAAAGTGTTTGGTTTTATTGTTACAATTATTGGTGCATTTGTTGGAGGTCTGTCCGTTGCCAAGTATGGTATCAGCAAACCATTGATAGTAAGCAGTATATTACTTGCAGGAACCAATTTATTCTTTTTATTACTAGAAAGCTTAGGAGCAGACTTAAGGATTCTAATATTAACAATCAGTGCTGATAATTTTGCATTAGGGTTTTCTGGCTCTGTTTTTATTGCCTTTCTATCCAGCTTAACCAATAGGAATTATACTGCTTCACAGTATGCGCTCTTTTCTTCACTGATGTTTTTACCTGGTATCACTTTAAGTGGCTTTTCAGGACAATTTATTGAATCTGTGGGCTGGTCAGATTTTTTCTTGTTTGCCGCTGCCATGGGCCTGCCTGCAATTGTATTTGCTGTGATAATTGTTAAGAAAGGATGGCAAGAACAGTAAAAAAATTAAGCATTAAAAACAAATGAATATTCTTGAATAAACTGTTCTAAAGAGCACGGCGATTTTCCCATTAAATCCTGAAAAGTATTAGTCTTGTCCTCGATACCACCTGCTGCGATACCTTTGAAAAGGTCAATCACAGAATCCAAATGCCACTGGTTTGTTAAGAACTGAGACAATGTCTTTTTATATTCGTCTATAGGCACGTTGATATAATCAACTTTCTTACCAAGCGTTCTGCTGAATATCTCAGCAACATCATGAAAGGATAAAATTTCTGGTCCTGTAACTTCATAATTTTGTCCTGCATGACCATCTTCCGAAAGCACTTTAGCAATCACCATTCCAATATCTCTTGTATGAATCATTCCAGTTTTTCCTTCACCCATAGGCAAGAAAAATTTATCCTGCTCAACAATTGTTTTACCGGAACCTAATAAGTTTTGCATAAAGAAATTTGGTTTAATCATTGTCCAGCTCATTCCAGAATGTTTTATGTAATTTTCTGATTGCATATGAAGTTTAGGAATTGGGCTAGTTGCCTCAGGCACAGCTTCCATGGAGGATATTTTTACAATATGTTGAACGTTGGCTGCAAGTGCAGTATCGACTATTTTCTTTTCTAGAAAGAGTTGTTGTTCGGAATTGGGTAACAATACCAAGGTTTTTTGAACTCCTTCCATTGCTTGATTTAAAGCCCCATCATCTTCTATAGCGCCAATAATAACTTCACCACCTAGGTCAGTTATTTGGCTTTGTTTATCCTTATTTCTAATTAATGCCCTAAAAGGAATATTTCGACTGGACAGTTCTTGAACAGCTGCTGAACCTGTATTGCCAGTCGCTCCAGTTATTAAGATCATACTATTCTCCTTTGGTAATTTTTTTCATCAATAATTGATGGAAATGTGCAACGCCCGATTCGTATTTAGAGCTTAAAGGACCCGATTGATATATTCCTGCCTGTAAATTTCTTTGGATTTCGGGTACAAGCTGCTGATCTTCTAAACTCACATCAAGTTGATACTTCCCCTCACTAGATTCAAAATCATCGAATGAGACACTTGATGGTCTAAATAAATTATAAACCACCCTACACCACTTTGCTTGAATGGGTTCAATTCTTTGAAACACGATTCCCCTTCCGTATACATTAAAAATAAAGTTGGGAAAGTGCCAACCAAAACTTCCAGGTTGATTGCTACCAAGTCTAGCTGGAACAGAATGAATGCTGCATAATTCTGTATTTTCTATGGTGTAATCTTCCCAAACAACATCCCTGTTTAATTGTGGGTGTACTAAAGGGATATGATAACCCTCCTGATAGTTGTCAACATAGGTTTTCCAGTTGGCATGAACATCAAATTTAAGCTCATTATGAAAAATATAATCATTGTCATAGTAGTCATTAATTACCTTGTTAAAGGGTCCTAGCCAGTCATTTAGAGATTGCGATTTTAAACTAAAATTCACAAAGATTAACCCATACTTTTCTGAGACTCTAATTGGAAAAAGTGAATGTTTTTTATAATTAAAATCTTTACCACCAAAAAAATTGGGAGGATTTTTTAAGTTGCCATCCAAGCCATAATTCCATCCATGGTAAGGACATATCATGCTTTGACAGTTACCTCTATTTTGTTGTAAAACCTTAGATGCCCGGTGTCTGCAGACATTATGAAATCCATTGATTTTATTGTTTTTGTCTTTAATTAACAGAATAGGATAATTTGCAATTTCTGTGGTAATAAAATCACCAGAAGCAACAAGTGATTGCGATCTATCAACCCATTGCCACTCAGTATAGAAGACTTTCTCTCTCTCAATCTCAAAGAATGTTTGATCATGATAGAGTTCAGCATTTAAGCTATAAGTGCTATGTGTATCGCCCATCAATTACAATATTTAATTCCTGTAGTCTAAAGGAGGAGGTCTGTTTCCTAGTAATGGTATATAGTCAAAGCCTTTACCCACTCTCTTTTCTAATTCTTCTTTTGCTTTATCTGCAACAGAAGGATCAAGAAAAATTTCTTTAGCAGTTTCTGACAAAACCTGCACAGCTAGTTTTGTGCCCTTTAGGCCTATAGTGGTTCCCCCAGAAGCAACGGCTTGCCAAGAGTGAGCAGGAGTTCCGGGAACCCAGGTTGATATTCGTGCTCCAGCTGTTGGCACTAACCAACTCACATCTCCAACATCAGTGGATCCATACCCATGAGTTGGTTTATAAGATAAAACATCTTCCTGATCACCAATCTTAGCTTTTGGATTTAACAGTGTTTGGTAGATTATGTTGGCAAATTCGTTTTCTTTAGGTGAATATCTTATGCCACCTCTAGAGGTTAATTTTTCATGCATGATTTCTTGTAGCGTATCATTTGGCATTAAAGAATAATTCCCATGCATTACTTCAAAACTCATGGTTGTTTCAGTGCCCAAAGCAGCTCCTTGAGCTGTTTTTACGACCCGTTTAAAAAGTTCTTCTACCATTTTTCTTTTGGGATGCCTTACATAGTAATAAACTTCGGCTTCATCTGGAATGACGTTAGGAGCTAATCCACCTTTGGTGATTACATAATGGATTCTAGAGTCCTGTGGAATGTGTTCTCTCATAAGATTGACCATCATATTCATGGACTCGACTCCATCTAAAGCTGATCTCCCTTTGTCTGGGGCAGCGGCTGCATGAGCAGAGATTCCTTTAAAACTAAATTTAGCTGATTTGTTAGCATTCGAGGTTCTGGGTCTTGCATGATTCTGACTTCCTGGGTGCCAATGAAGCACAATGTCAACGTCATCAAATAGCCCTTCTCTAGCCAAATAAACTTTCCCTGAGCCGCCTTCTTCAGCAGGAGTTCCATAAAATCTTACAGTTCCAGAGTTTTTATTCTTTAATAACCACTCTTTAATAGCTACAGATGCCCAAGCTGAGCCAGCACCAAAAAGATGATGACCACAGGCGTGCCCTGCAATATTATCTTTATATTTTTCTTTAAAGGGAGAAGCGCTTTGAGAAATGCCAGGTAGAGCATCAAACTCACCTAAAATTGCAATAACTGGGAATCCTGATCCATATTCAGCAATGAAAGCAGTTGGAATATTGGCAACATTATTTTGGATCCTAAATCCTTCTTCAGAGAGAGCCTCTTTAAGTAAATTGGAACTTCTATATTCTTGGTATCCCATTTCTGCAATCTCCCAAATTTGTAAAGCAATATCCTCAAATTTTTGTTGATGTTTATTAATGCTTAGATCTAGGTCAGAAGCGGCATAAGAATATTGGCAAGATAAAACAAGAACTGCCATTGCGGTTGAGTAGAAAATAGTTTTATTCATTATATCCTCGTAAAAAAATATTAAGTTATCCTACTGATTTTTTATCATATAAGAAACATTTAGAGTTTGTAGAAAAAAATGACTCAGTAAATTTTAATCACTTACCTAGTGGATTCATAGCATGAGTCACGGAAATGATTTCAATTAGTTGTTTCTGAGTTTCTGAAAAAACAACGCTCTTGTCAGGCTACACACAGACCAAAATAGCAAAAAAATATTAAATAGAACAAAAGACTATACAACTATAAATATATTTATAATATAATGATATATATGGGTATTTAAATAATAATTTGTATTTTATACGTATGCTATATAAATGTCATCACTCAAAACAAGCATAACACCAGAATTAATTGCCTCTTTAGAATATAAAGATAAACCATATTTTGTATTATCAAGCAACTACCCTGGATTTCGATTAAAAGTGAATCCCCAAGGAAGAATTTCATTTATTACCTATGGAAGAGTTCATTTTGGTGGTAACCCTAGAACTATCACCCATGGAACAACTAAAAATTTAACATTAGCTGAAGCTATTGAAAAACATTTATATGCCACTCAACTATTAGAACGAGGTCAAGATCCTAATCTCATTAAAAAGTCGAAAAATAAACAATTTGCACTTAGTCTTGATCTAGAATCCGTTGCCATTCAATTTATTTCTGATAAAGAAATGAAAAATCACTTTTCCAGTGAATATGCAAAACAATGTAGGGATTATCTATTAAGGAATAAGTTGAAACCGCTTCTTAGTTTCAATATCAATAAGATTTCGACAGAAATAATAATTGAGTGGTATAGAACATTAGAAAAAACACCGACGGCCGCTAACAACGCATTAAAACTTTTATCATCAGTTTTCTCCTATGCAGAACTACTTAATATAACAGCAAAAAACTCAAATCCTACTGCAGTAATAAAACGATTAAGTTTGGGTTATCCAAACAATAAAAGAGATAAACAAATTGATATCCAATTAGAGTTACCAAAACTAATTTATAGAATTTGGGATCCGCTGAACATAGCCAAAGTTAATAGGTCTACAAGGAACGCAATATATTTATTATTGTTATCTGGCTTGAAGAAATCAGATGTTTTAAATCTTAAGTGGAGTCAAATAAACGATAACAAATTTATTAAATTTAAAAGAAGAGGTTACATACAGTTTTATCCCATAGATTCACACATTCAAGATGTCATTGATGATATGAGGAAGATTTTAAAAGAAAATAAAAAGTTGGTGATCAACAGTCAAGCAGACTGGGTTTTTCTAAGTTCTAAGAAACAAGAGTCACAAATTACAAACATTAGAAAGTCACTAACTGTGTATTCACAAGATTTTAATTGGGTTATTTATCCAGAGTCATTAAGGAAAACATTTGCAAAATTTGCAGATCAAGCAGGAATACCAAGAAGTCATTACTATTTGTTGTTAGGAATAAAGAAACCTTACACCGTTTATGAAAGCACAGAGAATAATGTCACTGATTTAGAACTAAAAAACTCTCTAATACAAATACATAAATTATACGAAAAGATCTGTCCCATGCAGTTACCAGGCATTACTGAACCCTTAAGGCATTTCATGTTTGGAAAATAGTAATTTATGTATGCTATATATATATAATATAAATGAAAAATATAAAATCCATATAAAACAAATACATACAAAAGAACATAATAAATATATTAAATGATAATTATAAGATATATGCCTAGTATAAAACGACAGACCTAATTGATTTCCCCTCATGCATTAAAGTAAAAGCATCATTGATCTCATCTAAGTCCATGGTATGCGTGATTAAATCATCAATACTTATTTTTCCATCCATATACCAATCAACTATTATTGGCACATCAGATCTTCCTCTTGCACCGCCAAATGCGGTTCCTCTCCAGACCCTACCAGTAACAAGCTGAAAAGGCCTAGTTGATATTTCTTGACCAGCACCGGCTACACCAATAATGACAGATTCTCCCCATCCTTTGTGGCAACATTCCAATGCTTGTCTCATGGTGTCAACATTACCTATACATTCAAATGAGTAATCTGCACCGCCTTTCGTTAGATCAATAATGGCTTCGACTATATTCGGTTCAGAGATTGGATTTAAAAAGTCAGTCATCCCAAATTTCTTTGCAAGTTCAATTTTGCCCTCATTGATATCTACACCTATAATTTTGTTAGCACCTATCATTTTTGCACCTTGAATGACATTGAGACCAATACCCCCAAGACCAAAGACAACGACATTTGAACCAGCCTCAACTTTTGCGTCAAAGACGACAGCACCAATACCAGTAGTTACTCCACAGCCTATATAACAGACTTTATCGAACGGAGCATCCTCTCTAATTTTAGCTAGAGCGATTTCTGGCAATACTGTGTAATTTGAGAAAGTAGAACAACCCATATAATGATAAATTTGTTCTCCATTAAGTGAAAAACGTGATGTTCCATCGGGCATTAGTCCTTGTCCTTGTGTTTCTCGGATTGATTGACATAAGTTGGTTTTTGGGTTGAGACAAAACTCACATTCCCGACACTCAGGCGTATATAAAGGTATGACATGGTCTCCATTTGAAACACTTTTCACACCCTTGCCAATCTCGACTACGATCCCGGCACCTTCATGGCCTAAAATTGCAGGAAATATACCTTCAGGGTCATCGCCAGATAATGTAAATGCATCAGTGTGGCAGATGCCAGTAGCTTTAATTTCAACTAAGACCTCTCCCTCTCTGGGGCCATCTAAGTCTAAATTATCAATGATTAAAGGCTTACCTGCCTCCATTGCTACAGCAGCTTTAGTTTTCATTGGAAACCTCCTTTTTATATATTCTAAAATAAGATTATCAGTAGCTGAATGAATTGCAAATCAATGCAATGAGCTTCACTCTGTTGATCCTTATGCGTAAGTGATTTCACACATATTTAAGTTCTTGGTACATTAGTATCAAAAATTGAAAATTTACTTCATAATAAAAAAATACATGAGAAGAAACTTTAGACAAATTATAGACTTTCTTGAACAAGAAGGAGAGTTAGTTAGGATCAAAAAGAAAATCTCTCCAAATAAAGAGATGGCAGCTCTGATGTGGCAATTAGAGCAACAGAATAAAGCATTCATATTTGAAAATATAGAAAATTCAAATATGCCAGCTGTCGGGGGTTTATTTACATCTTACAACCGCTTACAACTAATCTTCAAAGAAAAAGCAGCAGGTGATTTTACCAAGGATGATGCTGGTAAAATGATCCAAGATGCAATCCAACAACCTATAAAAACCATAGAAATATCACATGGTCCAGTTAATGAGGTTGTTTTAAGTGAGGATGAGGTTAATCTAGAACAACTACCCATACCAACATTTTTCGAACTTGATTCTGGTGCTTTTATTACGGCTGCAGTAGGAATATTTAGAAAACCTGAAGGACACTTAAATGCTGGTTTCTACAGAGCAAATGTTCTAGATAAAAACCATGTCATAATCAATGCAAGTAGCTTAGGTGATCTGAGAAAAAGTTATAATTGGTATAGAGAAAATCATAAGAAAATGGCTGTTGCTTTGGTTCTTGGGGCACCACCATCGTTGTTGATGGCTGCAGCTGCAAAATCACCAAATGAGATTTCCGAATTAGAGGTTGCAGGAGGTATTGTAGGATCTGGTCTGAAAATGGTTCAGTGTCAGCATAGTGATTTGCTGGTCCCCGCTGAGGCAGAGATGATTATTGAAACAGAAGTTGATCTAAATAATATGCTGCCCAATACTTTGGGTGAATTTGGTGACCAATATGGGACAGAAGAAGCGCCCCTAGCAACAGTCAAGACCATTACCAAAAGAAAAGATGCAATGTTCTATACTCTTATGGCTGGGCGAGCAAAAGAACACAATACATTAGGTTATTTAGCCGTGTATGGTTTAGTTAGAGGTGTTACTCAGAAAATAAAGGCAAATAACTCAAGTATCATGGCAGTTAAGATACACAATGACACCAAGATTGGCCCTTTGATGCATGTCGTTGTTGCGATAAAAAAAGAATCCGATGAACAACCAGAGAAAATCATAGAAGAAGTATTTAATACTAATATTGGCCTACATAAGCTCTCTTGGATGGCAAAAAGAGTCATTATTGTAGATGAGGATATTGATATTACCAATATGGAGGATGTGGAATGGGCAACCTGGACAAGAGTAGCTCGTGCAGAAAAAATTCATTTATATTCTGATTTCAATACTTGGGAAATTGACCGATCCGCACTGCCTAACAATACATCCCTTCGGGTTGGTATCGATGCCACTAAGGATTTAAATCAAGTTGACAATCTTGTCAGGCCTGTTATTACAGGTATTGATGACGTTGATCTTAAAGATTATCTTGATTAAGAGATGAAGGAGAACATGACATGATTGATCCATATCTAGCGGTTGGTTTACAAACAAAAGTCAAACACGTCACGACAAGATCTGAGGTTCAAAAAAACCTCACACATATTGGGAATATGATCGATATGGTAACCCACATGTGCTCATTAGAATTACCAGTCAGGTTAATTGCATTGGGAGAGGGCGCAATCCAAGGTTTTGTTGATGAAATTTTGGATATGGAACAGACAAAATACGCTGAGACCATGGCCGCAGAAATCCCTGGTTGGGAAACTGATTTTCTAGGAGATTACGCAGAAAGAAAAAATACATATATCATCGGTCAACTGAAAGAAAAATTACCCGAATATCCTGATAGATTCTTTAATACTGTCTTTATTATTGATGACAAGGGTAAAGTCATCTATAAACACCACAAAAATATCGTTGTCTTTGTTGAGCATTCAACCACACCACATGATGTTTATGACCAATGGATAGAACAACATGGAGACACTTTAGAGGCTTTTTTCCCTGTAGCTAAAACGGAAATCGGGAATATTGCAGGAACTGTGGGCGTTGAAGGGTCATTTCCAGAGACATTTAGAGCATTTGCTATGAATGGGGCAGAAATACTATATCGAGCATCTTTACCTGAACCATGGGTTTCAAGAGAGATTTATGAAGTTCAAAACAGAGCAAGAGCTATCGACAACACATGCTATATGATTTCTCCAAATACCGGCTCCCTTATCATGCCAGGAGTAGGGGGAGAAGCGCCAACAGTAGTTGACGGTGCCTTGGGCGGCAGATCTGCAATTGTTGATTATAAGGGCACTGTTTTGGCAAAGAACAATATTGTAGGGGATACTTATGTGGCGTCAGAAATCAATATTGATGCACTTAGGCACTACAGAGAAAATGCTAGATTCCAGAATTGGATTCCTTATTTAAAAACTGAAATTTATAAAAAACTCTATGATCAAGAAATTTGGCCCAAGAACTTGCCTCCAATGGATCATGATGGAGCGGGTAAAATTTTCAAAGGAGCAGTAAAAAAACTCATTGAGTCTGGAATATATACTTCACGTAAAAAATAGCAACACTAAACAATTTATTAAGAGCATCTTATATGATCGACAATTGTAGCAAGACTGTTTTGGATGAAGCAGCAATAATATCTTCTTCAATTGGTGCCTTATCCTTGAATCTGACATTTGCAAAAGCGGCGTCAATTCTGCTATGAATACACATTGCTTTTATTTTTTCTGCAATCAAATTACTGTTCTCAGATTCAACACTAATATTAGCATTGAGTAATTTGCCCTCTAATAGAATTTGAATAGTGTTGTAGTCAATTAGATTTCTCCACCAAATGTATTCTTTTTCAGTTAAACAGAATAATTCCTTATCGGTGCTTTTAAGATAAGACACCGGTATGGAGTATGTTTTTCCTGAAATCATACCTGGAAAAATTAAAATAATGATATTTCGACTCATTATTGTATGAAGAGGAGATTTAGCTATGGCTCTGGTTAAAGGATTTAATAATCGAAAGAATATTTGAGAGCCATCCATTTAAATTACATTAATTTTCTTGTTTGTAGACTTTGCCATCCTTCATAACAAAAGCTACGTTTTTAAGTAGGGCAATATTGTCGACAGGATTGCCTTTAACTCCAATTATATCTGCAAGTTTCCCCGCTTCAATAGTTCCTAGTATTTGGTTGATTTTTAACAGTTCAGAAGCCACATGAGTTGCCGATTGTATCGCCTCCATTTCTGGCATTCCAGCTTCTACCATGTAAATAAATTCTTGTGCATTATCACCGTGTGCTGAGACCCCACTGTCCGTACCAAAAGCAATTTTTACCCCACCTTTATAAGCTTTACTAAAAGTCTTCTGAATTTGGGGGCCTATTGCAAGCGCTTTAGGCCTAACAATTTCAGGAAAAAAATCTGGATCTTCTGCTTTTTCAGCAACCCAGAAACCAGCCATAATTGTCGGTACATAATAGGTGCCATACTCTCTCATTAAATCTATGCCTTCTTGGTCCATCAGACTACCATGCTCGATTGAGTCGACTCCTGCACGAACTGCCCGTTTAATACCTTCAGCACCGTGGGCATGTGCAGCAACAGTAAAATCATAATCTTTTGCCGCCTCAACCACGGCAGCAATTTCAGCTTCAGTAAACTGTGGGTTCTGACCACTTTTTGCAACACTTAAAACACCACCTGTTGCCGTTATTTTGATCAAGTCAGCACCTGATTTATACCTTGCCCTTACAGCCTTAAAGGCACTATCTCTGCCATTAATAACTCCATCAACCGGTGTTGGATCTGGAAAGATATCATCCCTAACTCCATTGGTTGGATCAGCGTGTCCTCCCGTAGTGGCAAGTGATTTCCCAGCAGAATAAATTCTCGGCCCAGGAACCAATTCATTGTTGATCGCATTTCTGAGACTGATAGTAACGTTGTCAGTGTCACCTGGATTTCTAATAGTAGTGAAACCGGCAAGGATAGTTTTTTCAGCGTTGACAACTGCACGGATGGTCCTATCAGCTGGTGATAAAGTAAATCTTTCCAGGTATGCATTTTTTCCATATTCACTATCCAAATGAACATGCATGTCCATTAATCCTGGAAGGACGGTGTATTGTCTTAAATCTATGTAAAAATCATTAGATTCTGGTTTACGATGCCCCTTAATGACCTTTTCAATCTGATTTCCATCTATGATGATAGTCATTTTCTGAGAAGTATTGTTTGATATCCCATCAATCAATGTACCCGCGTGGATAAGAGTTTTTGCCTGGAGATAAAATGGAACACAACAAATTATCAGCAATAAACCTAGTTTCACTAAGTTTGAATATCTAGCAGTTATATTTCTCATATTATTTCTCCTAAAGGCATCAAGATTTCTTTGCTTTCTCGATACGCTCCTGAACATCTTCGCTAATTGCAAAAGGCTCCCACCCAGGTGGAGGAGTATAGATACCCAGTTTGACCATTTTATTGACCTGGTGTTTTACAAGTTCCAATTGACCCTCTTCTGTGAGAGGGGGCTCTTCCATACATAGGTTTTTAGGATAAATACCCCCTTTAGCCATCATTGCATCGTAAATTATTTTATATTCTTCTACCCTCATATCTTTGACTAAGTTCTGCCATTGACCCCTAACTCTAAAATCACGAAGCCCATCGATATTAATAATTCCACTGACTAAAGCTTCACCACCACCAAGGTATTCAGAAATAATATTGCCCCTGTAATCAATGATCTGACTTCTGCCGTTGCTCATTTTAAAATCTTCACCCCCTGGCATATAAATACCCCCTATATTAGGAGCAACGACATAGCAGGTATTAAAAATAGCATGAGCACAATTTTGTATCTCATTCATTCTATTACCCATCCAAGGTTCTGGGTATTGCGAGCGATAAATAACCTCAGCTCCATTTAAAGCGAGACCCCTTGCTGCTTCGGGGTAACTTCCTTCTGCACAAATCAGGGTTCCTATGTTCCCAATTTCTGTTTTGGCAACCGGATAAATGACATCTAATAATTTTTCAGGGTCGTCTCCATATTTTTCTAAGTAGAGATTCCATATGTCACTGGGTGCCGTATTTGTTTCCCTTTGGTAAAATGAAGTTTTGATATGCTGGTGTATTACTTCACCGTTGGGATCAGTAATAAATGCAATGTTAAAAATCCTGTCTTTCATTAAATCCGGTGCTTTTGCAACCATTTGAGCAATTAGGTAAATACCAAACTCCTTAGATATCTCACCTAAGAATTCTGTTTCCTTGCCAGGAATTTCCGGAACAACGTCACGATATATCCTTAAGTGCTCTTCACCACCACCTAAACACCATCCTCCTATACCACCTTCTGATATTGTCACTAATTTAACAGGAAGGTCTAAACTGCAATTCCACATTGCATAACCTATGCTAGTTTGCAGTCGTTCTAAATCTTTCCAGTAATCACTGATATCCGTAGCCATATGTGATTCGTTTTGAATGCCAACTGCCGAGTACTGAAGAGTCATATTGATTCCTTTTATCTCAATTACAGGTACAAAATTAACCAGTGCTGTTAATATTGTCTGTTCATTATTATTAAAAATATATCACTTAGATATAACTATTGAAATCTTATTGAGGATTTATGGATCGTTTAGATGTTAGTAAGAATCAGTCGGATGTTCCAATACAGTCACTGACTCAAATTCCGCGGTTGTCGTACAAAGTATTTTTCATTTGTTTGATTGGTGTGACTTTTGCAAACCTAGACCATTCTATTTTTATTCTTCTCACTGAAAAGTTTCGAAGTGAATTTGGCTGGACTTTGACCGATGTCGGATGGTATGTGGCTTTAACTTTTTTTATCTCAGGATTACTCTGCACCCAAGTAGGCGTTCTTACCGATCGAATTGGAAGAAAGAAATCTTTATTGCTCTCAACGTTCTTAACCCCAGTTTTTGTGGCTTATCTGGCAATTGCGCCGAATACCATAGCAGTCCTGATTGCGAGGACTTTGGGATTTACCGCTGCAGGGGCACAGTCTCCTATTACATTAACAACCGTTACCGAATCTTCGCCACCCCGATTTAGAGGTTTGTTTACCGGGATTTTACAAATTGGTTTTCCTTTAGGTTGGTTTTTTGCCTCCATTTTGGTTGCTTTCATGATTGATCAACTAGGTATTGATTGGCGCTACACTTTTCTTTTGGCACTCTTGTTTTTGCCTTATGGATGGATCATCCATAAATATCTTCCAGAATCAAAAGCATGGCTGGCAGCTCAAAAGAGAAAGACGGATGATCAACCAAATCCCAGCACCATGATTTTATTCACCAAAAAATGGAGAAGAAAATCATTGCTATTATTTACAGGCCAGTTTTTATATGCATTTGCATATGGCAGTACTTTAATCCTGGTGCTGTATTTCATCGATGACAGAGGCTGGAAAATGGTTGATGCCATCAGAATTGTTGGTTACTCCTATGGCATTGGTGCTTTTGGTTATATAGCAGCTGCAATTGTTGGTGAGTTTTTTCTGATTCGAAGAAACACAATCATTCTATGGGCACTCTTGGGCAGTATCGCTTTCATCTTTTTAATATGGTGGGCTGAAAGCTGGACTCAAGTCTTAGTGGTCTATGGGCTGATGACCTTATTTTTCTATGGCGCCTATGCAGTAATGGCAACTTTTATTGCTGAGAATTTCCCAGCAGAATTAAGAGCAACAGCAGCCAGTTTTTCAGGCACATTGGCAATTAATTTAGGCTTTGGCTTGGGACCACTAGCGATAACCTACGCGTCTACCAGCTTTGGCTGGAATATGGGGTATACCTATATAGGGATCATCCCGATCATTCTTGCGGCGTTTATTTTTTTATTGCTAAAACCAGTGCCCAGGGAAGATGTTTTTTAGCAATTAAGCTCCCAGATATTTCTCAAAGTCACAGGTGTAATCATGGAAAGTGTGATTGGGTTCATAGGCAAAGGGTTTCCAGCCTAGGTGACCATAACCTCCAGCGATTGAAGTTGGTTTGATCAAACCTCCTGTTTGCACAACAGCACTAAAATTTTGTCTGTTCTTGAACATCATAGGATCCCAACCGTGATACATATACAACATGTTTTGACCTACGCCAGAGGTTAGGTGGGCTTGGCAAATAAATGAACCTGTCTTGTTGAACACTTGAATCAAATCTCCATCATCAACCCCTTTCTTTGCAGCATCTTTAGGGTTGACGTAGATATCGGGTTCACCTCTTTGCAGACTCAGGAGAAAGCTGTCATCTCTCCACATACTATGGATTCCATGCCTTGCATGTCCCATGATCATTTTCATAGGATAGCCTTCATTCACTAATGCGTCTTTATGTTTAGGCAAGACTTCATCGAATTCAAAGAACCATTCATGATCGATATAAAACTGTTGTCTATGAGTGAGAGTTTTATAACCTCTTTTTTCGTGAACGCTTTCCCAAATATCTGAGTAATAGGGCGATTCTTTACTATGCACAGTTGTTTCTGATCCCTTGTTTCTGAGAAAACCTTTTTCTGCTAATTCATCAAAAGACACACTCTGAATGCCACTGGAATTATCCAACAAGAATTGGATCACATCCTTTACTGATTTGATTGATCCTTTGCTGGTGTAGTCGTCGAGGAAGTTCTTGTAGTCTCTTGTAATGGGTACGCCAATGACATTGTCATCAATAGGCTGAACATCACGTTCCTTTGCCCTCTGACTGATGGCTTCTGCTAATCTTTTATAAGCCGTCCAGTCGTCAACAGATTCTCCCAATGGCTCTACTGCTTTATCAATGACTTGCATATAGGGTGTTCTCGGTTCTAAGTGAAAATCATGTCGTTCATAGTGATGCGCAATTGGGAGTACATAATCAGAATACATGGCTGTTGTTCCCATATCCGTCGCAAATGTGACAATGGTTTCCAGTTTACCGAAAGCAGTTTCCCGCCAACGTTTTCCTGATGAGCGCCAGCTTGCAGCATTGGTTCCTGAGAACATGCCCATTTTCCAAGGTATTTTGGAATAATCAGGAAACCAACCACGGTCCACCGATTCTTGAAAGTATTTATCCATTTCCTCTGCCAGCTCTTCTCCAAAAGCATCTGCATTATGTTCTTTCATATTGGCATGTACGTAATCCCAGCGTGAAAGCGTTGCAACTCTGAAAAGAGCAGCTGGGTTTGACAAAGCAAATGGAAACACTGCATCATCTTTGGCAAGGTTGGTAATTGTTAGTCCACCACCTTCTTTTCCAGTGTTGCCAGTGATGCAAAGAAGTAAAAACAAGGCTCTCTGCAATAGATCACCGTGCAGATATTTTGAAGCTCGATAGCCTGCATAAATCATACTGGGTTTTGCACTTGCAAATTTTCTTGCTACTTGGCGAATGCTATCCGCATGAATACCGGTTATCTCTTGAGCCATTTCAGGGGTATGCTGCGCTGCACGTCTTTTGGTTAGTTCAAAAACTGTTGTGACCCTTATAGATCCCTCTTTTGTTTCAACAGTCCACTCTCCCTCAATTGCAGGATCAATACCAGCCAACTCAATAGACGGCAATTGGATCAGGTGTTCAGGAGTTCCGGGTGAGACTGGTGGTGTACCTGTTCCTGGAGCTTCCACAAGAGCGTTGGTGACTTCATCCCAGAGGTAAAACATATTATCCCTTGCCTCAGGAGTATCAAAATCAGTCCCCCTGAGATATTTAAGATTATCTGTCCTCACCAGAAAAGGTAAATCAGATTGTTCTTTGATGTATTCGGTATCAAAGCTCCGATCTTGCAAGATAGTCTGAACCATCGCCATTGCCAGTGCAATATCGCTGCCAGGTTTTGGGTTTAGCCATTTGCTTGCATGCATTGCGCTTGCATTAAAATCAGGGGAAACGGAAATAACTTCAGTGCCGTTATATTTTGCTTCCCAGAAAAAATGGGCATCTGGTATCCGGGTGACAGCTGGGTTGCAAAACCAAATTAAACAACACTTGGATTTATAAATTTCCGCCATTGTATTGCCTAAAGTGACATGACCAAAAGTTATATGGGCACCAGAAAAAAGATCCCCTACACCAGCAAAAGCTTCGGGCATTTGCACACCACTGATATTAGCAAATCGGAGAAGGCTGGCATAAGATGCCCGTTTCATCACCATTTGGGTACCCAATCCACAGGTGACAGATTCCGGCCCGTATTCAACGTTATAATCCAAAAATTTGTCAGCAACTTCTAACATGGCTTGATCCCAAGAAATCCTTTCCCATTTGCCTTGTCCTCTCTCGCCAACCCTTTTTAAAGGATATAAAATTCTTTGTTTGCCATACATATACTTGGAGTGACGCAATCCTTTTTGGCATCCTCTAGGACCGTAATCTGGAGCATCACTCGAAGCACCGTATTCGCCTTGCTGTTCTTCTCGCCAGACCACACCATTTTTAACATACACATTGAAGGCGCATTGGCCTGTGCAATTGGTACCATGTGTAGAATGGGTAATGCTATCCCAAGTCCATTTTTTTCTCGCCAAATCTTCCCAAGATCGATAGAGTTTGGTGTCGCTAAGGTTGGCCATAGCAGGTTTTGAGTAGTTCAGAGAGAGGCCAATTGCGGATGCACTGCCGAGTAAAAACTTTCTTCGCGTTGTTTTCGCAGATTTATACATCCCTAATAATCTATCATATTCATTCAGTTATGTATCATGCTGACCTGGCAGGACTAAAATTTTACCGCTCGCTCTGCCAATGGAAAATTCTACAAGGGGCATTCTGTCGTTGCCATAGTACATATCATTGTCAACGAACATAGTAGGCGAACCAAAGCCACCTCGTTGAATCAATTCATTTGTATTGTCCTGTAAGTGCTTTAAATTATTTTTTGAACTGATTGAGGTTTTAAAATCTGTTAAATTTAATTCAATTCTTTTGGCAATATCTAACAGCACGTCATCATCAGATATGTCTTGCTGGTTACTAAAGTGAGCCTGGAAAACCAATGAGCTGTAATCTTTGACTTTTTTATTCTTTATAGCATAAACGGCACCGCATAATGCTTTTATGGAGATATCTTCTAGCACATCGTTTCTAGGTGTTATCGATAAACCACAATATGTCGACCAATCTTGTAGATCCTTTCTGGAGTAGCTCATCTTTGATAGATTGCAAGACTGATTCTCATTGTTATCTGGATTGAGCGTCTCATTGATCATCTTTAGTGCCACCGGTTTCCAGTTGATTTTGGAAGCAGTTCTTGTGGTAGTTTGAATCAGTCTTTTAAAACTTAAATAGGTCCAAGGACAACGATAGTCAAAATAGTAATCCACCATTATTGTCTTGTTAGTCATTGATTAAGTTTTCTCAAAGATGTTTTTAGCACTTTTCCGCCCACATTCCTCGGTATTTCATCGATAATGCTTACTATTTTCGGCATTTTGATGGTTGAAATTTTATCTTCACAGAAGGCTCTAACTGCCTCTAGATTTAAATCAATATTGTTTCGGGTCACAAGAAAAGCCTTGATGGATTCACCCCATTTCTCATCAGCAACTCCCACAACCGCAGCATCGATAATATCGGGGTGGCTGAATAAAACTTCTTCTATTTCTCTAGGGTATATATTAATCCCCCCGGAAATCACCATGTCTTTTTTACGATCAACAATGTACAAGTAACCCTCGCTATCTTTCTTAGCTAAATCGCCAACAGTCAGCCAGCCATTTTGAATCGCTTCCTCAGTTTCTTCGGGTTTGTTCCAGTAGCCATTGAATAGATAAGGGCTAGTTGAGAATAATTCACCCACTTCATCTGGCGCACACTCTTCACCAGAAACATTGAGAATTTTAGTGGCCGTGCAAGGAAAAGCTTGACCAACACATTGTTCTTTTCTTAATTGATCTGGTGGTCTCAGGTTTGCAATAATGCCCCCCTCAGTAGAACCGTAAGTTTCATGTAAAATATTGTCGCCAAAAATTTCAACGATTTTTTCTTTGGTTGTTTGCGGCAGTGCGGCTGCATTGGAAATAATAGTATTAAGAGAGCTTGACTGATTCTTTGTCAATATTGATGTTTCTAATCCTGTTATCCCATGAAAGTGTGTGGGTACCCCAAAAAATCCGGTTATGTTTTCCTTCTTAAAAGTTGTGACAATTTCCTCAGGATCAAATCGATCCATAATTTCGGCATAGCCACCAAAGAAAATTGGTGCCAGTGAAAAAATCATACCCGCACCGTGACACATTGGAGCGATAGCTAGGAAGCGATCTTCTGGAGAATAACATCCGTATTCCACTGCCATGCCAAATAATGTAAGAACTCTTGAACGATGTGGAACCAATACACCTTTGGGCTTGCCAGTTGTACCAGAGGTATATGGGATGGTAAAAACATCCCACTCATTGACCACAGGATATTCCATCATTGGTTTGCATTTTTGAAGCCATTGCTCAAGATCATCAGCGATACTAATAATTTTTTTTATGGTTCTAAATTCAGCACCATGGAGGTTCTCAATCATAGTTGCATCAAGGAACAATACTTTAGCTTCCGCATCATCACAGATTGCTATAATTTCAGTCACTGAGAGTTTTGGGTTAATAGTCGCCACAGCAATATTCGCTTGTGAAGCTCCCAAAATGATTTCCATATACTCAATAGAGTTCACTGCAACTATAGCTGCATGGTCATCAGGTTGAAGTTTCAAATCATTAATTAAACCACTGCTAACCCGATCCATTCTGGAAACCAAATCTTTATAAGATCTTGTATGTTGACCATGTTTAAAACATTGCTTTTCCGGATTTCTGGACATCGCTGCCCGAATGCCACTAGCAATGGATAAGTGCTGAAACGTTGAAGGGAAAACTGTGTTGTTTGCCATTTGAAAGAATTTCTAATTTAGATCAAATACTCTTAAAGCATTGTCTCTCATAATTAATTTTTTTGATTCATCCTTGAATTTTATGTTTTCAATTTCCTCAACTGCTCTAACAGGGTCAATAACCGGCCAATCAGTGCCAAACATAACTTTTGTCTTGCCGTATGAATTTGCATAATGAATGAATGAATCAGGCCAATACTTTGGGGCGTAGGCATCACCCGCCATGTAAACATTTTCATGCTTCCAACACATAGAAATCATTTCTTCTGTCCAAGGTATACCAATATGGATACCAATGAGTCTTAATTCTGGAAAATCAATGGCAACCTGATCAAGACAAATGGGCCTGCCCACACTTGGTAATCTCCTATGTTTTGAATAAATAAGGTTGTGTCCAACCTGCATCATGATGGGAATGCTGAGTTCAGCACATTTTGCATAATAAGGGTAATATTTGGCGTGATCCGGAGGTAATTCACACCAATGAGGGTATAAATGAGCTCCTACAAACCCCATTTCCTTGACTGCATGTTCTAAGTCATTGATTCCAACCATACCCCTGAAAGGGTCAATACCAGCTAAGCCTGAGAATCGATCGGGGTGTTGTTGGCAAATCTCATGGACTCTTGAATAAGGAATTTCAAAAGATTCTGGAACTCTTATATCACCAGCTCTTACTGCGATTAGTAAAGATCTTTCAATCCCCGCATGATCCATTTTTGCTAGGTATTGATCTATGGTTACGCCGCTCCTCATTTTTTCTGGCATCCGAACTTGCTTTTTAAAGTCCTCATCTAAGCCGGTTTGGCCTAGCTCAACTTCTTGAGGTGTAAATAAATTCACGACAATATCAATAATACCGTCCATATTAATCATCCATTTCTATTGAATCTGTTTAATTTATATAGGTTTTTATCAACTATTGACCTTCAAGATCCCAAGGACCAGTGGAGCGAGATCTAACTGGAATGCCAGCCATTAATGGAGCTTGCGTTTTTGGATCATAGTTGAGTGCATCGCCTTTGACAATGACTTGTGAATTTACAGTAACCCAATTAATTAAAGAACCGTCTAGTCTAAACAACCAGCTGGCACCCATTTCTTCTCCAGCAACAAAATGACCATGTTTAACTCGTGCAGGCCTAAAAAAATATGTTCCCGGCACAAATCGACCGAAATTGTAATCCATATAGCCAGTTAATGTATAGGCTTCTTCAAAAACAGGGTGGTGTATTAACCGTGTGTCCGACCAACCTGGTGGTGCCCATCCCAATATGGTAATAAATCCTTTTTCATTCTCACCTTCTGGGGATGGATCATGATAGAGAATTTTAAGCTGCAAGAAACGCTGCGTGTCTCCTTCGTAGATATTATCCATCCATTCCATTTTTGATGAGTCGACAACAGTCAGTTGTCCCGGTTGATCCGATCCGGTATTCCCCCCTTCAGCTATAAAATCGCTTTTATCGGTTTCAGAGACGGTAAATCCCCAATCTCCATATTCTCGAAATACCAATATCTCACTGTCTTTGTCTACAGCAATTGCTGGTATTTTAAGACCGGCAGGAGCTCGCCAATACATTCCTGGACCAAAAATAGTATCTCCCATTTTAACCCGTCCTTCTAAGACGAACCATTCTATGTCTGCCTCGTGATATCCTCCGGGGCGATCCCATGCAGTTTCGAAAAAAAGCTTTGTAGAAGCAGACCCATCTTCTTCATCATAAGAAAGATTCCTTTGCATTACTCTTCCCGTTCCACCATGAAGTTCAGCTGGGTGCCAGCATAAATCACTTTGTTGTATTAGTTCGACGTGAGCTCTCATTGCCTTGATTTTTTTATTAGATTGACTTAAGAATATATGAAAGTTTTTGTTTGATAAAGAGTTGTTAAATTTTTTTTATTAAATGATAATCAGAGTGGTTATTTATTTTTATTGAGAGAGATAAATATGTCATCAACTGAAACAGATTTAAAATTATCGTGGTCTGGAATAAGCACCTCTATAACGCATGAATGGTTAGAGGAGTTTAGGGTTGCAGTTGAGATGCAAAAAAGCCAAGCATTTAGAGAGTATAGAGTGGCTAGAATCATAGAACTGTCTCAAAAACAGCTCGATGAGTTTGAAGAAAATAAAGATTCAGATGATTTTATGCAAACACTTGCATGGAATATTGGCGAGTTATATTGCTGGCAAGAAGATGGTGAAATTATTGAACCACCCGTACAAGTAAACTGAGATTAATTCTTATAATTCTATAGCATGAGGTTGTCTTATGGATTCATATGAGTTTTGGAAATTCCTGCATATATGCATGTTTGTTTTTTGGCTTGGCACGGATATGGGAGTGATGCTTTGCTCCAAGAAATCGATAGATTCTACTCTCAGCATAGAAACACGTTTTCAATTATTAGAAATGGCCTTAAAGATAGAACTGTTACCAAGGGTTATGTGGGTCATGGCGTTGCCATTGGGGGTCCATTTATCTGCATCGCTTGGGTATATTGACCCCAGTTTGATAACGCTGACTTTAATGTGGGTTTTTGCTATCGCTTGGTTAATCATTAATGTTGGTGGTGCTGCAAACTTGGATAAACCATGGGGACAACAGCTATCAAAGCTAAACCGATTTATTACCGCATCTTTGGGCGTTGGCTTAATTATTGTTGCTATATCCTCGTTTATGGGTTTTGGACCCTATGAAGCCAACTCTATTGCATTAAAAGTGGGTCTTTATGGTCTGGTTAATATTACGATTTTAGGGATCGAAATCGCATTTTTTCCTTTAGGCGCATCATTTGAAAGACTGGCTACAGAAGGCTCTAGCCCAGAGTTAGAACAATCGATAAGCTCAGGCATGGGCACTACTTTAATGTGGGTTTACATCACCTATATTATGATTTTTGTAGTGGCTTTTATTGGCGTAGCCAAAATTGCAGGTTAGTGTCAACAGCCTTTTTTGTGGCACGCAATCAATACAGTTACCTCGCTAACCAGTTAATCAATTGGTGGCAACAATCTGGAAGAAAAACTCTCCCCTGGCAAATCAATCCATCCAAATACAAAACTTGGATTTCAGAAATCATGTTACAACAAACCCAAGTAGCTACTGTTGAGCCTTATTTTGTTAGATTTATGGAACGATTTCCCACAGTAATAGAACTGGCATCATCCTCTGTAGATGAGGTCCTACAATTATGGTCAGGGCTTGGTTATTATGCCCGAGCTAGAAATATACATCGATCTGCACAGTTCATAGTTAACCAACATCAGGGTGAACTGCCTTCAGATTATGATAGTCTGTTAACTTTACCAGGCATAGGTCCATCGACAGCAGGTGCTATTTTATCCCTCAGTGGTATCGAGCCAAAACCAATACTGGATGGGAATGTAAAAAGAGTTTTAAGCCGATTCTTCGGTGTTAAAGGTTGGCCTGGTGAAGGCAAAGTCAGCAAAGAATTATGGGATTTATCTGCCAAGTCTTTACCTGCTGACAACTTTCAAATATACACACAAGGCATTATGGATTTGGGTGCCACAGTTTGTTTACCAAAGAATCCAAATTGCCACATCTGTCCAATTATAAGCCGCTGTTATGCACATCAGCATCACTTAGTTGATGAAATTCCTAAGAAGAAACCTATAACAAAGAAGAGAACAGAATCAAAGTATCTGCTTATGCTTATTTTTGATGGGAGGTCTAATACAAAGGATTTATTCCTAGAAAAGAGAATCGGACAGAGTTTGTGGGGAGGTTTATGGTCCTTGCCTGAAATAGAGCTTTCAGAAGACCCTAGATCTTGGTGTGAACGGCATTTCACCAATACCATCCTTTCAATTGACCCATGGGAACCAATTAAACAACCACTCAGCAATTACATTTTGTATATACACCCAGTTAGAATTAGGATGGATGGGAGATTGAATTACATGCATACATCATGCCATCCAAGAGCTTTTCCAAAGCCCAAACTGAACTCAGGATGTTTTGCCTTAACTAAAACCCTGGAAGCTAATTTTGGATTTCCGGGTCCAGTCAACCGGTTGGTTAATCAACTGACTAAGCAATGACCAGACTAGTATTTTGTGAATACCTTCAAAAGGAACTGGAAGGATTAGACCGGCCTCCATACCCTGGCGGGATAGGAGAAAAGATCTATCAATCTGTTTCAAAACAAGCATGGGATATTTGGGTAGAACACCAAACCATGCTCATCAATGAAAATAGACTATCAATGTTAGATCCAAAATCCAGAAAATATTTACAGGAAGAAATGGCCAAATTTTTATTTGGGAAAGGCTCTGTAAAACCAAGCGAATACATCCCTCCTGATACAAAGTGATTTTTTGTGGTTTTGTTTTAATTATTCTATAAAATGAACCGACGCAAAGACCGGGGCCAGATAGCTCAGTAGGTAGAGCAGCGGACTGAAAATCCGCGTGTCGGTGGTTCGATTCCACCTCTGGCCACCACGCCTTCTAGAAATCCAATACCAAGTGTTCAATTAGAAAGCTAAACACATATTAGAAATTAAAACGTTGTAAGATTTGATTTTAGAATGAGTCTAAAAAGCGGGATAATTATTACTTAACTCAACTTTATTCATTTTTTTTGCAAAAAAGTTTTCAATATTCCCTAATAATCTTTATATCAAGGGTATTGAACTGTGTTTTACTTTAATGTTAATTGCTTGTTGTGATTCAGTCTTTTGTGAATAACTCATTGATTACATAGAGATGCACAGTTTTTGTTATTTGTTGTTATAAAACAAATATAGTCCAGTTCTTTGACTAATGTAACTCATTTTGATCTGATTCCTGATGTTCTTTTGAGAAAGAGAACAAACTTAAACAAACCTAATTTTAGGGGAGGATTTTATCATGAATAGAATCAAAGGTTGGATTGGAGAACTGACTGATATCGCAGTTGCTCTTGTAGCACTTGGTGTTGCAGCTGGCGTAGTATTTGGTATGGATGTACCATTTGTTGGCGCTGTCCTAGGTAACTTGATCGACTTGATCAATACCCTTGGTGATAACGGTGTTGTTGGAATTATTGTTCTTGCAATTCTCTCAGGAATGTACGGCCGTAGCGGTATGTAAATGAGAACAAGCTTTTAATATAAAAGCAAAAAGGGCTCTTTTTTTAAAGAGCCCTTTTTTTATATCTTTATTTTGTAAGCGTCCTCAACTATTCTTAAGTCATGTTTAGAAGTTTCTTAACCCAGCTGACAAGAGTTACCGATACTATGATCATTATTGCATCAGCTCTGGTCGTTTTGGCTTTTCTTACTGCACCAGAGGATCTATCTTTGGAACAAAATGCAAAAACATCAGTTGCAGCTGTTACCTCTGCTAGGGCTTCTTTGGATAATGCTGAAGCAACAGTAAAAAAAGCATCTGCAGCCACAGCAGCTGCCAGAAATACCTTAGCTATAGCCTTAGAGCTGGAAACAAGCCTAGCCAGTACAGACATTGCTTCGGCTGATGAATTATCGTCAGCATCTGCAGCCACAGCAGCTGCCAGAAGTACTTTGGCGACTACAGAGCAAGCACTCAAGGATGCAATAGAGACAACTACCACAGCATCTGCAAATATAACAGCAGCTGAGTCAACAGCTGCAGCAGAGATAGCTGTAGCCGAATCTGCAGCGTTAAGATCCGTTTGGTGGCTTCAACCTATTAGGCAAAATACTATGACTCTGGTCAATGCTGCAGGTATAGATGGTTTCATTGCTGTGTTTGCTGCATTAATTTTTTGCCTTGCATACAAACGAAGAAAATCTTGGCTCCAAAAAATTTGGTTTAGAAGATAGTATTCAATTATTGTAGGCGGGCTTCGACATTGATGATGATCAATTCTTATGAAAACACAGCACTTTGGTGAAATATCAGTACAAAAAGTTCTTGATGGCATTGAAAATTTCCCGGCAACTATAGCTTTTCCAGAGATTAATCTCGATCTTTTTCATCAGCATCGAGATTGGATATCACCATTTTATGATTTTGATTCTGAAACTATTCTAATCAGTATGCATTCCTACATTATCAAAACACCAAAAATGACTGCAGTAGTTGATACCTGCATTGGCAACGATAAATACCGGATTGGTGATGGACCAATATACAAAGCTAATAAAGATGTTTTGTCTCATTGGAATTTAAGAAATAGCTCCTATCTTGATAATTTAATCAGTGCAGGAGTGCACCCTGAGGAAGTTGATTACGTCATGTGTACACATATGCACGCTGACCATGTGGGCTGGAACACAAAATTGGAAAATGGTAAATGGGTTCCTACTTTTCCAAATGCGAAATATTTATTTTCACCCATTGAGCTTGCAGCAATGCAAAAACAAACAGGCAATCCTTTTGATGAATATAAAGGTTTGGTCTTCGAGGACAGTGTTCTTCCAGTAATCGAATCAGGCCAGTCAGTGATGATGGATAATGACTTAGATCTTGGCAGAGGTATCAATATTCTACCAAGCCCTGGACATAGCCCTGGACACTATTGTATTGAGCTCCAATCAAAGAACTCACAAGGAATTATCACGGGAGACATTTTTCACAACCCAATTCAGATGAACTACCCACATTGGACCACGATGTTTTGTGACAATAAAGAACAAGCCAATGAAACCAGAATAAAGCTTGTGGATGACTTAATAGATAGTGAGACTATTGTCTTGGCAGCACATTTTGCTGGAGCTACTGCGGGTAAGATTATTTCTGATTCAAATAACAAAAAATTTATTCTTTTAGATTAATTTCTTTTATGAGCGAACCTAATTTAAATACAGATAATAACAATTGTTTCGTATGTGGACCCAATAATCCTATTGGGTTGAGAATTAATTTCTTAATAGATGAGGAGGTTTGTCGAGGAGAATTCACACCTAAAGCAGATCATGTAGGGTTTAACAATATTACCCATGGAGGAATTATATTTAGCTTGCTAGATGATGTGATGGCGAACTGGCTTTTTTTAAAAAACCAAGCTGCACACACTGCAAAATGTGAGCTTAGATATCGGAATCCATTGCCCATCGGTGAAAAAGTTCTTTTAGAAGGACGATGTATAAAAAGAAAAGGTCGTGTTGCTGTGATGAAAGGATTGGTCATTCATGAACAGACTAAAAAAATTATTGCTGAAAGTGATGCTAAGTTTTTGATCATCTGATCTTAATACTATGTAACTTTTTGTAACTCTTACAGATAATTCCAAAGCATTTCATTAGTATTCACTCTGGGTGAGTAAGTTTGAATATAGCGCTTTCATGGATTCGAATTATTAATTGATAGTGTGGATAAATAGCCAATTGAAAAACAAAATAAAACAACTCTTTCAAAAGTCAAAGCGAACATTAATGCTGATCGCTTTTACTTTTCTATTTGTTGTTTATTTAACCCTGACAAAAACAGAACCTGAACTGGTCATTATTCCTGAAAAAGTTTGGCCGGTAGCAGCGATATCAGTAGAGTACAAAGACGTCACTCCAAATTTAGAATTATTTGGGGAAATAACCTCTGCCAGAAGGAGTGAACTCCGGGTCTCTGTTGGTGGACAAGTGGTTGAAGTTGGAGAGAATTTCAAAAAAGGTGGTGTCGTTAAAAAAGGTGAGCTTCTTCTCATCATTGATGATTTTGAATATCAAAACGCAGTGATTGAAGAACAGGCCAAATACGAAATTCTTAACCGGGATTTTGAGAGAGCAGAGGAATTATATCTGAAGAATTCTATTTCAGAGCAATTCAGAGACAATGCCATGTTAGAAAAAACCCAACAAGAAATAACTCTAGCAGAAGCACAAAAAGACTTACGAGATACTAAATTATTTGCACCCTATGATGGGGTCATCAACGGTGTTGAGGCCAGTCTTGGCAAGCAAGTTAGTACATTCAATGACAAAGTCGGTGAAATTATTGATATCAAAAACCTTGAAGTTCGTTTTTCACTATCGAAAGCCCAATATGGTCGATTATTGGAAGACGACCAAGCTGTTATTGGCAGAGCTGTTGCTATCCATTGGATTGCGGGGAATCAAATCTTCGATTTTGAAGCAGAGATTTCACGAACTGGTGCTGAAATTAAATCCAATACTGGTGGTATTGATATTTTTGCTACATTATTTTTTGATGAATCAGAATTTTCTCTAATAAGACCAGGAGCCTTTGTTAGATTGTCAGTTACCGACAAGACTTACAATCAAGTTATTTCTGTTCCAAATACTGCCGTTTATGATGATGAGTATATTTTTATTATTCTCAATGATCGCTTAGTAAAACGATTGGTAGTAGTGATGGGGTATGACGGAACCAACACACTTATTAAAGCTGATTCGACCAACGAGATCAAAGTTGGTGATCTGATCATGGTTAATCAACTCAGAGAAGCAGGAGAAGGGGTTAAGGTCCAGATTTTATAATGACGGATAATAATCATAACCAGCAACGTCAATCAAAGATCAATCAGGAAGTTGTAGACTCCAACAAGGGCTTGATCAATTTTTTTGTCAGTCATAAGGTTGCTGGAAATCTATTAATGGCATTGTTAATTCTCTTTGGATTATATGGTTTAAGCCAATTAAAACGCCAGATAATGCCCGATTTTGGATTGGAAATCGTAAACATTAATATTGAATGGATTGGAGCCAGTGCAGAAGATATTGAAGCCAATATTATCGAAGCAATAGAACCGGAGATTCGATTTATTAATCAAGTCGATAAAGTAGATTCAACCGCATATGAAGGCAAAGGAATCATATCAATCCATTTTGCGGAGGATGCATCCATGTCATCAGCGTTATCCGATGTGCAATCAGCCGTTGCCAGGATCACAACATTTCCCCAGGATATGGAAAAACTGATTATTTCTGAAATCGTCCAGAAAGATGAAGTCTGTCGCATTGATATATCGGGTCCATTCTCGGAAAAAACACTGAAATATTTTGCCAGACAGATGCGAGATGATTTGGTGAATATGGGCCTTGCAAATGTAGAATTTGAAGGTGATAGGGATCCAGAAATATGGATTGAAGTCCCTGCTAATAATCTCAAAGAGTTGAAGCTATCAATAGAAGATATTTCTACCCGTGTTTCAGCATCAAGCATCGACTTGCCATCAGGAAGCACCAACTCAGGAGGAATCTCGACTCTAATCAGAAGCGAACAACTTGCCAAAACTCCACAGGAACTGAGAAAAATAGAAGTGGTGTCTATGGAGACCGGTGAAAAATTGTACCTGAAGGATATTGCCAATATATTTGAAACATACCAAGAAAACTCTGATTATCAAATCAACAGCGAAGGTCGATCCATTGGCTTGACAGTTTTTCGTACACAGGGTGCGGATTCTTTAGTGTCGCATGAAATTGTCGAAGAATACATGGATGAACTTCTTTTGCATTACCCACAAAGTCTAAAGGTCATGGTTTTCGATGTGTTTGCGGATGCTGTAAGGGAGCGCCTTTTTATGCTGCTTAAGAATGGAGCCCTAGGTTTGGCACTTGTGTTATTGGTATTATTCATTTTTCTCAGTGGTCGGGTAGCTTTTTGGGTTGCCATTGGTATGCCAGCAGCTTATCTTGCAGCACTCGGAGCCATGTCAGTACTTGGTATGTCTCTGGATATGGTCAGCATGTTCGCATTAACGATGGGTATTGGTATTGTTGTCGACGATGCCATTGTAGTGTCTGAGCATACAACCACTTTGCATCGTAGAGGTATCCCTTACTTAGATGCTGCCAGGCGAGCGGCCCAAATAATGTTTGCTCCTGTCTTAGCAGCATCTCTTACAACTATTGCTGCTTTTTTACCCGTTTTAATGCTCGGGGCCGAAGTTGGAAATATTATTGCACCCATTCCAATAGCATTGTCCTTGATTATTGTGGGAAGTCTTATTGAATGCTTTTTAATCATGCCATCACATTTAAAAACATCGTTAAAAAGAATGGAACGATTAGACAAAAAAGAACCCAGAAAGTTTGATGTTGTATTCAATCATTTTAGGGATCACTATGTCATTCCTTTGGTCAGAAGATCCTATGCAAAAAAAGGATTCACCGTCCTGGCAACACTATGTATGTTTATAATTTCAATAAACTTACTGTCTTCAGGTCGTATTCTTTTTGAGTTCTTTATGACGCCTGAAGTGGATTCGATGCATGCTAATGTCTCATTTTCGCCAGGAACAACAGACGATGTCACAGAGCAAATGGTTTATGAATTGGCTCGATCTGCTCGAGAAGCTGAAACCATTCTTACCAACGGTGAAGGCGGTCTTATTAAATTTGGTGTTGGCAGTATTGGTGAAGGCAGTTCAGGAAGAGGTCTTGCTATCAATGACACAACCGGGAGTCACATCGGTGCTTATATGATTGAGTTGGTTACTGGTGATGAGAGGGAAGTCAGAAATATGCCGTTTATGAAAACATGGAAAGAAAGCACAAGATTGATGCCAGGAATTGAGAACTTTATTATTTTTGAGAGCGCAGCTGGTGGGCCACCGGGACGGGATTTGGATATCAGGATTATTGGCGCTGATATGCAAACAACAAAATTGGCAGCCTTGGAGTTGCGAAGGAAACTCAGGAACTTGCCCGGGTTGATCGCAGTGACAGATGATTTACCATTTGGTAAACAAGAAATTCTTTTGGAATTAACACCCGAGGGAGAGGCCATGGGTTTTAGTGCACAGGAGGTGGCCCGTCAGGTGCGTAACTCATTTTCAGGAGCGGTTGCTCAAAGATTCGCACAGGATGCAGAAGAAATTTTGGTGCGAGTCAAACTGCCAGAATCCGAAACCATTAATCAAACAGTGCGTGATATTTATCTACAGACGCCTGACAAAAATGACATTTTATTATCCGAAGTGGTTACCTTTAAGAAAGGACTGGGATTTACCAAAATTAGACGTCAAGATGGGATAAGACAAGTCTCTGTGTCAGGGGATGTTGATCCGTCTGTAACTACCACTAATGTGGTTTTGCAAACAGTCAGAAAAGAAATTGCTCCAGACATTGAGAAACGTTTCAATGTACAAATCGATTACAAAGGGAAAGCTGAAGAACAAGCTGAAGCCTTTGCTGATATGAGCTTAGCTTTGATCATTACATTTGCATCGATATACATTATTCTGGCTTGGTTGTTTTCTAGTTACACAACCCCGTTCTTGGTGATGTCAGTTGTGCCTTTTGGCTTAATCGGAGCCATTATTGGGCATTATCTGATGGGGTTTAATCTGGGTATGTTTAGTTTGCTAGCACTTTTAGGTTTAACTGGTGTATTGGTAAATGATTCGATCATATTGGTGACGACCATTAAGCGGTTTATTGCCGATGGACTCGATTTAAGTGTAGCAGTGTTAGAGGGGACAAGAGAGAGACTGAGACCAGTTATTTTAACCACCTTGACAACAATTCTGGGGTTAACTCCAATACTTTTTGAGCGAAGTTTGCAAGCTCAATTGGTTCAGCCCTTGGCCATAACCTTTGTTTTTGGAATGTTATTTTCTCCTTTTTTGGTGCTATTTTATCTTCCTGCAGTGATGGGCATTGCGGAGAGTTTTAAAAATAATATCAGCTCGCTAGTACAGCAAATCAAACCTGGTAAAAGACAATATAGTTAGCCATATCTTTCTTGCATCAGTAGAATAAATGATCATTCTATGAGCTCAAAAAATACACCTGTAGTAGGCATTACAACCTGTCATCGTTTAAACGATCAACATTATTTTCATGTGGCGGGAGAAAAATACATATCAGCGGTCAATAATTTTTCTAATTGTGCAGGAATTCTGGTGCCTGCAATCTTACAAACGAGCATTAATGAGAGTATTCTAGATACATTGGATGGTTTTTTGCTTACTGGCAGTTTGTCTAATGTTCATCCAAAAAGGTATAACGAAGAGATCATTGATTCGAACCTAAGACTCGATGAAACTAGGGATGCATGTGTGTTTAGTCTCATTCATTCAATCATTGAGAGAAAAATGCCTTTATTAGCCATTTGCCGTGGTTTCCAAGAGATGAACATCGCATTTGGTGGCACACTATATCAAGATCTTGAACGCGATTCTAAATATAGAGGCCATGATTTTGATAGAGACGAACCCACGGATATCCAATATGGAATCAGTCATGATGTAGCATTCGAGCATAACGGTTTGTTGCAAAGGATAACAGGAGCTCAAACCGCCCAAGTCAATTCGCTTCATACCCAAGGTGTCAAACAATTGGGAGATGGGTTGAGTGTTGAAGCCACGAGCCAAGATGGCTTGATTGAAGCGTTCACTGTCAATGATGCTGATGGGTTTAACTTATCCGTTCAGTGGCACCCAGAATGGCAACCCAACACAAGTTCTATTTCAACTGCTTTATTTGAATATTTTGGACAAGCGTGCAAAGAATTTGCCGAGCAATCATGAAACAACAAGAAATTATTGATTGGTTTAAGCAGCATGATATTGAAGACATTGAGGTGATAGTGCCGGATATGGCAGGTGTGGCACGTGGTAAAATGCTGCCTGCTGAGAAATTTCTAGAACAACCAGCGATGCGCCTGCCTGAATCGGTCTTTGTCCAAACGGTAACAGGTGAATATCTCCATGAACCCCTTATTAACCCAGCAGACAGAGATATTCTTGTCAAACCTGACATGGATACGTTAAGAGTTTTGCCGTGGGCAAAAGATTCCACAGCAACTGTCATTAATGACTGCTATTACGAAGATGGCTCAGCTGTTGATATCTCACCAAGACAAGTTTTGAGAAATATACTAAAAGTGTATCAGGAAAAAAATATGGTGCCCATGGTGGCTCCAGAGCTGGAATTTTATTTAGTCAAACGCAACACTGATCCAACTGTTCCATTGGAGCCGCCCATCGGTCGTTCAGGAAGGCAAGAAACGGTTCGCCAACCGTTTAGTATTGATGCGCTTGATGAATTTGAACCGGTGATTGAAGACATTTATCAGTATGCAGATAGCATGGGGATTAAGATTGATACCCTGGAACATGAAATGGGAACGGCTCAGTTGGAGATCAATTTTGAACATGGTGAAGCTATGCAACTTTGTGATCATGTGATTATGTTTAAACGGATCGTGAGAGAGGCTGCAATGAGACACAATATCTATGCAACTTTTATGTCTAAGCCCATGCAGGCAGAACCTGGAAGTGCGATGCACTGGCACATTTCAATTCTAGATATCGGATCCAATAATAATATTTTCTCAAATGATGAAGACGAAGAGACGGAACTGTTTAAACACTTCATAGGTGGTTTGCAAACCTATATTCCAGAAGCAATACTGTTTAATGCACCCTATGTTAATTCTTACCGGCGTTTTACGCGTTGGCAGAATGCTCCTATTAATATCTACTGGGGCTATGATAACCGAACCACGGGACTCAGGGTTCCTTCATCTGAACCGGAGAATCGTAGAATTGAAAATAGGATTGCTGGAGCAGACGTGAACCCTTACCTATCGATTGCAGCTTCTTTGGCATGCGGGTATCTGGGAGCACAAGAGGAGATAAAACCTAGTGCGCCAGAGGGCTCTAACGCCTATAATCTACCCTTTACACTTCCAAAAAATTTGTCCAATGCTATAGAAATGCTGGAACACAGCGAAGCAATGCAAATGTTATTTGGAGAGCGTTTTTTACAGATTTATTTAGAGATCAAACAATATGAATATCAAAAATATTTTGCAAGCATTAGCCCTTGGGAACGAGAGTTTTTATTATTAAACGTGTAATCATGACTAAACCCATTGACCAATTAAAAAATCTGGATCGTAATCATTATTTGCATCCATTTACAGATCATCATCTTCTGTCCAAAAAAGGCACTAGAATCATTACCAAAGGCGAAGGGATATATATATGGGACGCAGAGGGCAACAAAATTTTGGATGCAATGTCTGGATTATGGTGTGTGAATGTCGGTTATGGCAGAACCGAACTGATTGAAGCTGCCTATGAGCAAATGCAAGAACTACCCTACTATAATAGTTTTTTCCACTGTGCTCATCCACCTGCCATTGAACTTGGAGAGCTATTGAGCCAAATTTCACCCGGTGATTTAAATCATGTTTTCTATACCGGATCAGGGTCTGAGGCCAACGATACCATCGTGAGAATGGTTCGCAGATATTGGCAACTACTGGACAAACCCGATAAACAAATTATTCTTGCCAGAAACAATGCTTATCATGGCAGTACAGTTGCTGCTGCAAGTCTTGGCGGTATGACAGGAATGCATGCACAGGGTGGGTTACCCATTCCAAATATACATCATATTGCCCAACCCTATTGGTATGGAGAAGGGGCGGATCTTGATCCAGACTCCTTTGGAATCAAGGTTGCCCAAGAGCTACAATTAGCCATCGATCAGTTTGGGATTGATAATATTGCAGCATTTATAGCTGAGCCCATCCAGGGAGCCGGTGGTGTTATTATTCCTCCAGAAACTTATTGGCCTGCAATCCAGAGTATATGCGATGATCATGAAATTTTATTGATCGCCGATGAAGTGATAACCGGCTTCGGTCGATTGGGAGAATGGTTTGGCAGCAAAGTCTACCAGATTAAGCCAGATCTCATTCCATTTGCCAAAGGAGTCACTTCGGGATATCTCCCTTTAGGGGGCGTATTAGTGAACGACAAAGTGGCTGATACCATTATCTCCAAAGGGGGTGAATTTACCCATGGGTTTACTTATTCTGGACATCCTGCCGCCTGTGCTGTAGCCATTGCAAACATAAAAGTCTTACATCAAGACAACATCATTGATCAAGTCAGACAAGAGACGGCTCCTTATTTCAATAAACTGTGGCAAACACTTGCAGACCATCCAATTGTTGGCGAAGCCAGAGCGAAAGGACTAGTTGCTGCAATTGAAATCTGCAAAGATAAATCGAAGCGAGAACGATTTGATATTGACCCAAGTGCAGGTTCGCTGTGTAGAGATTTTGCTATAAAGAATGGCATTGTTATGCGTGCTGTAGGGGACACCATGATCGTGGCTCCTCCTTTGATTATCAGCATAGAGCAGATTGATGAATTGATTAGCAAAGTGGGCGACACGCTGGATGAAACCCTGGCAGCAGTTGGAGCAATATAACTCTAATTTTTGGTCTACAATCAATGGAAAATAAGCCAGATCATCCTAATTCCTACTATGTTGCAACAGCAAAAGAATTAAGGGAATATCCTCAATTAAGCGAATCTATTGAAGCGGATGTATGCATCATTGGGGGAGGTTTTACAGGACTGCTTGCAGCCCTTAATCTAGCCGAAAAAGGTTATCAGGTGGTCTTGTTAGAGGCTTGTAGAATTGGCTGGGGAGCATCCGGTAGAAATGGTGGTCAGGTGGGTAGCGGCTATAATAAAAAAATACCCGAACTTGAGAGGCACTATGGAACATCCCTTGCTAAAGATCTCTGGAATCTTACTGAAGACGCAAAATCGATTGTCAAAGACAGAATCACACAACATGATATTGATTGCGATCTATCTTTTGGAAATGTAACCGTTTCTAACGACCAAAGAGATTCGGAATCAGACAGAGAGTATGTAGATAAATTAAATCGTGACTACAACTATAATGAAATCAGATATCTTGATGAAGCAGAAGTCCATGAGATGTTTCACAGTCCACTTTTTAAAGGAGGTGGATCGCTGGATCTGGGTGGCATGCATCTACACCCTCTGAATTTCATGCTCGGTCTAGCCAAGGCTGCGACCAAAGCGGGCGTACAGATTTTTGAACAATCTCGCGTGATCCAATACACAAAACTCAAGCCTTCGGTCATCCGAACAGAACAAGGTCAGGTTATGGCCAAGCATATTGTTCTGGCATGTAATGCTTATCTGGAAAAATTAGAAAAAAGAATTGCCGGAAAGATGATGCCAATCAATAATTTTATACTGGCCACAGAACCACTTGAAGAATCAGAGGCACGGTTTATCAATAGGGATAATGTTTGTGCTCATGATAAGAAATTTCATGTGCACTATTTTAGAATGTCCAAAGATCATCGTCTCATATTTGGTGGCGGTGAAAATTATACGACAAGGATTCCAAAGGATTTAAAAGCTTATGTACGCAAAACTATGCTCAATGTATTTCCCAGTCTAGAGAGTAAAATCATAGATTATGCCTGGAGTGGTTCTGTTGCGGTGACGGTCAACAGAATGCCTCATTTAGGTCGTTTAAAGCCCAATGTTTTTTTTGCACACGGGTTTTCAGGACATGGAATCGCCCTAGCCTCATTAGCTGGCACTTTGATTGCAGAGGCAATCGATGGAACAGTAAGTCGCTTTGATGTATTCAGTAAAATTAAAATACCAACCTTTCCTGGGGGCACTATGCTGAGGTGGCCTGGCTTCTATCTGGGTATGATATATTCTTCGATACGGGATAGATTATGATTAGATTAAAACTCTTAGCAATTAAAATTTCTTTATTTTTAATAATTTTCTCACCTTTCAGTCATGCTCAAGAAGTAAGAGTCTACAATTGGTCTGATTACATTGATGACTCCATCATTGAAAACTTTGAGAAAGAAACTGGCATTGATGTGATCTACGATGTCTTTGACAGCAATGAGGTTTTAGAAGGTAAATTACTGGCTGGAAATACAGGTTATGACATTGTAGCCCCCAGTATTGAGTATTTGGGCAGACAAATTGTTGCAGGTGTCTTTCAGAAACTAGATCGAGATCAATTGCCAAATTATCAGAATCTGGATACAGAAATGCTTGCATTACTATCTAATATGGACCCAGGAAACAAGCACGGAATTCCATATATGTGGGGCACCACAGGCATTGGTTACAACAAACAAAAAGCGATAGAAATCATGGGAGGAAATTATCCCATGAACTCATTTGATATCGTTTTTAAGCCAGAAATTATCAGTAAGTTTGAAGATTGCGGTGTTGCCTTCCTGGATGCACCAAGCGAGACATTTAAAGCAGCACTGTACTATGTTGGTCTCGATCCCAATACAAAAAATCCAGATGACTACAGAGGTGAATCATTCAAGGTGTTGAAAAGTGTCCGCCCTTATATAAAATATTTTCATTCTTCAAAATATATCAACGATCTTGCAAATGGAGATCTTTGTCTTGTGTTTGGATGGTCGGGAGATATTTTACAGGCATCAGACCGTGCGAGAGAATCTGGTAATGGCATAGAGATCGGATATATGATTCCTGTCGAGGGAGCTCAAATGTGGTTTGATATGATGGCCATTCCAAAAGATGCGCCTAATCCTGAAAATGCACATCGTTTTCTCAATTACATTCTACAACCCGAGGTCATGGCTATTATTAGCAATAAAATTAAATTCGCAAATGCAAATATTAAATCTAAGCCATTGATTAATAAAGAAATAACAAACAATCCAAGTATTTACCCACCTGATGAAATACTGAATAAATTGTTTGTCGCTGAAATTGCAACTCCCAAGGTAGATCGGACCATGACCAGACAGTGGATTAATATAAAAACAGATAGGTAAAAAAGATCCATGAATATTAAGAACATTATTATCATCGTTGCACTTTCTCAAACAATTCTTTCATCGTGTGAAAGATTTGTAGATCAGGAGCATGCTGACTCAGTTTTTTTGGATGGAGCAATCTATACATTTGACCAGAATCTTTCAACCATTGAAGCAGTTGCAGTCAGAGGCGGAATGGTTATTGCTAGAGGAACTAATGAAGAAATCAATGAATGGATTGGTGAGAACACTGAAGTTTATCCATTGGATGGAAAAATGATGATACCTGCTTTTCATGATGCTCATGCACATCCAATCTGGTCTGGTATTGATCAGCTCAAATGCCCTGTTTTTAATTTACCAAGCATCCCAGCCATTCAACAAGCAGTGAAAGAGTGTCTTAATAGTAAGATGACTAAGAGTACAGGATGGGTTGCAGGTGCTGGGTATAATCTTGGGTTATTTCCAGCGGGCAACGCAGATAAATCTCTTTTGGATGCTGTCAGTTTAGAGGTCCCCATATTCTTGGACGGTGAAGATGGTCATTCAGGTTGGGCAAATTCTAAAGCACTTGAATTGGCAGGCATTAGTGCAGACACTCCGAACCCAGAATTGGGAATTATTGAAAAAGATCCCGTTACTGGAGAGCCAACCGGAACACTCAGAGAGCCGGCAGCAATAAGCCTTATTAAGAAAATTATACCTGGAGATGATTTAGAGTTATTTGATGATGGACTTTTATTTGCTCAAGATTTAGCACACAGTTTTGGTATTACCTCAATAATAGCTGCAAGTGTGGGAGAGCAACATTTGGCTGCGTACAAGAGACTGGCAGATCAAGGGGGTCTTGATTTAAGAATGACCACGAGCATTGAATATGGGAACACTGGATTTACCCTAGGACCTGGGGGATTTGAAGAGGTATTTTCCAAGCGGCAGCAATACCAACATCCGAGAATTAATGTAGACAATATCAAAATTTTTATCGATGGGGTTCTAGAGGGTCAAACAGCGGCATTACTGTCGCCTTATTTGAACACAGGTAGCATTGGAGAGTTGAATATACAACAGGCGGAGCTGGATGAGGCAGTAACGCGATTTGACCGAGAGGGCATTCAAGTGCACATGCATGCGATTGGTGATCAGGGTGTTCGCACTGGCCTGAATGCATTTGAAGCAGCGCTTGTTGTCAACGGTCCAACTGATAATCGCCATCATATTGCACATCTGCAATTAATCAGTGAAGCAGATATTCCTAGATTTGCAGAGTTGAAGGTCATTGCAAACTTCCAACCGGTCTGGGGCTATCCTGAGTTATACATAACGGAAATTAACTTACCTGAAGTTGGACCTGAGAGAGTCAATCGGATGTACCCCATTGCTAGCGTTCATCGTGCTGGTGGCATGGTTGTGGGAGGCAGTGATTGGGCAGTTTCCACCATGAATCCTTTGGTTGCAATTGAAACAGCCATTAGAAGAGAAGATCCTGAAAATCTCATCAAGGGAGTTCTAAATGAAGATGAGAGGATGAATCTTACTGAGATGCTCAAAGCGTATACAATTAATTCTGCATATCTAATGCATCAAGAACATCTCACCGGATCCATAGAAGTGGGCAAAGCAGCAGACCTGATTATTTTAGAAAAGAATCTGTACACCATCCCGGTTGATGAAATTAGCGAAGTGAAAGTATTACAAACCATGATCGAGGGCAAAACAGTTTATACTGCCAATTAATCATGACTCATAACAATGATGGCATTACCAGAAGGGATTTTTTAAACGGGGTCAGCCTTGGGATTGCAGGTTCGCTAGCTCCGATTGATTTGCTGTACACAGCAGATACTCCATTAGTATATTATCCACCAACTCTGACTGGCATCAGAGGCAATCATCCGGGTTCTTTTGATTACGCCCACAAACTTGCTTTTGGAGGTAGTGATTTTATTAATGAGGTAGAAGATTTGGGTAAGAGCTATGATTTGATTGTGGTAGGTGGGGGTATTTCAGGACTGTCTGCTGCTCATTTTTTTAAAGAGCGTACCGAAAAAATTCCGAAAGTTCTCATACTGGATAACCATGATGATTTTGGAGGTCATGCCAAACGTAACGAATTTGTTGTGAATAACCGGATGATGCTTGCCTATGGGGGCAGTCAGTCTATAGAGTCACCGAGATATTACGAGCCAGTTTCAAAAAAATTGTTAACAGATCTTGGTATAGATTTTGAAAAATTTTATACGGCATACGATTTTGACTATTTCAAGAATAGAAAGCTTGATACAGGCTTTTATTTTAACAAAGCAACCTATGGAGAGAATCGGATCGTTAAAAATGTACCCAGTTTTAGATACGATCTTA
>Ga0208638_1000169_pt1 | contig 54862 bp, 51 predicted proteins | sample ETNtaG_34_FD_185753 | JGI IMG/M metagenome (GOLD analysis project Ga0208638, IMG submission 185753) | Marine microbial and viral communities from oxygen minimum zone, Eastern Pacific Ocean - ETNP201306SV51 (SPAdes) (version 2) | ecosystem: Environmental > Aquatic > Marine > Oceanic ...
GCGTCCCAACCGAAACTTAGCAATATGGAGCAAATTAAAAACTCCAGTTCGCACTTCAAAGATTTCTTCTTTGATTTTAAATTATCAAATATTTTAATAGTTGTATTAACTATGCCGTTCTTGTCTTTAAGGCTTCTAATTTCGTTGAGTAGTAAAGTAACAACTTCATCTTCCTTATTCTGTTTTTTTGTTCCTATAATACTAATAAGCTTTTTTGCCGCTCCATTTGCATCATAGTTTGTGGCATTAACATCGGACACTCCGTTTTCAGCAAATGATGAAATGAGTTTACTGGTTATTTCCTTAAAAGCCTTGAACTTTGTGTTATTTCCTAGAAGGGCGATCACGGAAGCAAGATAGGCATTTGGTGTGCAGTTATTTTTCTTTCCTTGAGTAACTATGGGCAGTAATAAATCTGAGTTTAAAGTTATGAAATAATTTAAAATAATATTGAGCAATTTTTGTTGATCTTTTCTTAAGGTGGTTTTTGTTAGCGCGAAAAAGATATTTGTTTCAAAAGAATACTTGGTTAAATCTAGTATGGAACGTCCATGCAGCTCAGTAATTTGAGTCTTTCTGTCCATTTTGCTGGAGCCGCTTTTGTTTCTCATTGAACCCCTGAGATAACTGGCGCCGATTTGTCTATTAACAACTTCTATTTCATCAGAATAAGGTTTTATAGCTTTTGCCACAGGAATTGAAAGCTTTTTAGGAAGTTTCAGTCCCATATCATTTGCAAACCAGGGTTTTAAAGAAAGGTCGCCAATCGGTTGGAAATCCGGCGATACCCCATGTTTCCGCATGACCAGTTTCAACGCTTCAGGAATATATTGAATGCTGGTAACCCTTATTCCCTTTTTTGAGACCTTTTTCTTATCTGGATTGTATGCCTCCATGCCAAAGTAACTATCAAACCATTCTTCTTTCGCAATGGCATCATCACCGGAGCCCCCAATTGCCCCGGCATGACCGCAGGCCCGTGTGATATTTCTCTTCCAACGGCCGGTAATGCAGGCAACAATTGGTTTTGTGAATTTGAACTTTCCTTCTCGAATCCAATCCAATGCTTGTTTTTCATAATAGCCGCCTGGCTCTATATAAAGAACAACAGCCTTGGTACGTGGATCATTCTCAGCGCAATACAAAAATTCGGGCAATGCGAAATGAACATAAATATCTTTGCCTGAGCTAACAACGGTTGTTAGACCAAATCCGGCAGTTTTTAAATATTCAGATATGGTCGTACAGAAATTTCCTGAATTACTGTGGATTGCGATAGAACCTTTTTTCAAGCTTTCAGCAGGATGACTCCCTCCCAAAGCTCCCCCAACACGCACCCTGTCCCAGGCATTAGCTATCCCGAGAGAGTTAGCTCCCACGACATCAACTTTTTCATGCTGGCAAATCGCCCTGATCATTCTAGAGTCTTTAACAGATATTTTTTCAGTAACAATTACGATAGTTTTTAAACTTTTATTATTATCCAGCAGTTCCGCCACCGCAAAATAAACTGCAGCGGGAGGCAGGTATATAACCCCGGTATCAAAATCATAGTTTTTACAAACCTCCTTGACCCCTCCGAATACAGGAATATGTCCTATTTTCGTTTCGAGTTTTCCCGGTCGACCGTATTGAACTCCGGCTACAATATTGCCATCACTATATTCGTGTGAAATAGGAGTTACTTTTGAGCTTTCCCCGCCTAAAATATTCATGACGCATACACGGGTTTTCTTGTTAACAAGCTGTTTTAAGGAATCAATGCCAACGTAATAGTCAAAAGTGTCTCTATTTTTATTTCTGTTCATAAAGTATTAATTTTCCTATCTCTTTAATTTTAAAAATTGTTTTTTTCCTTCCTTTGCCCACCACGTGTCTATTTCCAGGGCATAGTAAAGAGTTTGCATCATGCTGCTGTTGTGGGCAAAAATGTGATAGGGCAGTCCCATAGAATTTAATGTATCGCGGGCGTAAGCCATTCCTTTAATTAGATTAGGTCCCCCACGGCCAATCACAACATAACAGGGATGCAGCCCATGCTCTGCTGTGTGATCTTTCAATGCGTCAAAAATCGCCTTAAATGTTACAAAAATGTCAGTATTATTAGCTTTTCCACCTATAATCAAGAGGACATTGGTTTGTTTCAGCCAGTACTTATAAGCTATTTTTGCAATGCTATACATCTTTTCATAAGGAGGGTTACCACCGAAATCACTGGATATAATGGTTCTATCAGCAAGAATTTCAGTCGCGGCGCTGTTTGCGCCACCGCCAAACATAAACGGTGTAATGGTTCCTTTTGTGTTAATTTCTACCACATCACTTTGCCCCTGGTACGTTCTTAATGTATTAATTTCTGATTCGAAATCAGTAATCTCTGTGTCAAAAATTTCCTGAGGAAAGCCAAGTCGTCTAAAAGCGGGATTGTCTTGATCAAATGCAGCTTTAATATCACAGGCAAAAGGGACAGGTCTCTTGCCTCCCTTACTCATCCTGATAGGATTTAACTCTAAAGTTGTTAGCCCATAATTATTATAAAGTTCCCATAGTTTCGGAAGTTGCTGAACCAGGGGGCTGATGCAATTTTTTGGACATCCCAACTCAACTAAAGCGTCATTGATATGAAATGCCTTTATTCCGGTAATCGGGTCGAAATCAACCGTTTTTTTCTTATCTTCCGGTAATTCCTCAATATCCACACCACCGAATGGCGTTATCGTGAAGTTAGGCCTTCTATGGATTGTAGAAGCAGTTATGCTGAAATAAACTTCTACATCTGATGGAATAAACTCTTCAAAGGTTACACCATTCGCGTGAACAACCTGGTTGCCATTTCGATGCTTGGCAAAAAAAAGTTCTCTTTTGGCATCGAGAGCATTAGAAACATGATCTACTATCCTAACCAGGCCGGCTTTCCCTTTTTTTCCTATACCACCCATAAAACAGGGCTTTATGACAATTTTCCCTCTTTTTGCGATAAGATTCTTAATTTCTTCAACTGATGCCTCTTCATCTAATACAGTAGTCACAGGGAACTCGACCATGTCTAATAATTTTTTTCCAAATTTTAATCCTGTTAATTGCATTAATTAATCCCAATAAATAATAGTGTGCTGAAACAGAACTTGATATAATAACAAAACAAAAAAAAAAATACAAATATTTTTTGAAAAAAAATAATAAAATGAACTAATATTTAAGTTGCTTTTAAAATTTGAATATGTTATTTCTCACTATTTAGAAAGGGAGGTCCCATGACAAAGCTTGACATTATTAATGAGGTATCAGAAAAGATTGGATTGCCGAGAAATGTGTCTGAGAAATCAATTGAATCTATTATTGCTCTTATCAAAGAGACCTTGGCAAAAGGAGAACCGGTTATTTTAAGAAAGTTTGGTTCTTTCCATGTAAAAGAAAAAAGAGAAAGGGTTGGGAGAAATCCCAAAACAGGAGAAGAGGCTACTATTTCAGCCCGCCGTGTGGTGAGATTCAAGTCAGGCAAATACTTCAAACAGATTGTGGATTCCGGCGTTTCTTCCTCTTCATAGGAATACAGCTGTTAGAAAATAAGCATTGCGTCTCCATAACTGTAAAATCTGTATTTTTTTTCAATAGCTTCCTTGTATGCTTTTTTCGCTAATTTTTTGCCTGCAAAGGCATAAACTAGCATCAGTAGAGTTGATCCGGGTAAATGAAAATTAGTTAAAAGCGCGTTTACAAACCGAAAATTATAGCCGGGGTATATAAACAAATCAGTCCTGCCACTCAATGGATGTACAGCGTCTCCTTCAATATCAATACTTTCAATCGTCCTTGATGGTGTGGTTCCTGCGGTAATAATCCTCCTTTTTTCTGAGAAGGCTTTTTTTATTTTTTTTGCGGAAGAGGTATCAATCTCAAAATATTCAGGGTCCATGGTGTGTTGTTCAATGAATTCGGTTTTTACAGGTTTGAATGTTCCGGTACCTACATGAAGAGTTACTTCTGCTATTTCCACTCCCTTTTTCTTTAGCCTGTTTAGGATATCCTCAGTAAAATGAAGTCCTGCTGTAGGCGCGGCAATAGCCCCGCTTTTAGATGCGTACACGGTTTGATATCGCTCTTTATCCAGTGTGGATGAAGGCTTGTCATGATTTCGTTTGATGTAAGGGGGCAGGGGAGTTAGCCCGATCTTGTCTAAAATAGTTTTTACACTTTCTTCGCTGTCAAATTGAATGAGCCGTTCCGCTTCGTATTCTTTATCACCCATGTTGTTTTTATCTTTCCCGATAATTACAGCAGAAAAGCCATTGAGACTGAAAGTGATTTCTGTATTTTCTTTTAGCTTACCGGAACTTTTAATCATAGCTTTCCAGATTCCCGGTTCAGTCTCCAGCGTCAATAAAATCTCCACTTTCCCTCCGGTATTTTTTTTCTTACCGATCAATCTTGCTGGAAAAACCTTTGTATTATTAAGCAAAAGCAGGTCCCCTTTATAGAAATAATCCGGGAAGTTAGAAAAAGTGTTGTGGTGAATAGAACTGTTTTTTCTGTCCAATATCATCAGGCGAGAATTGTCCCGGGAGGGTAATGGATGTTGGGCAATTAAATCTTTTGGCAAATCATAATAAAACTCAGAGAGTTTCATTGCACGCCTTAATTTAAGGATTATTAATGCTAACGCCGGAACTCACAGGCGGCGGACAAAATATAAAAAAACTATTGTCATATAAAAAACATGTTAGCAGTAGGTACTTAGAATTTTAAACATGCTGTTTGCTGTTCTGTGGAGTGAATGGTTATAAGCTAATTTAAAAGATCAAATCCTGTTTTCCCATTTTTGGGGTTCTCGCTTAGCATGAAATATAGCAGAAACAATAATCAAATCGTTGCCTGTGAAGTAAAATATTCCGTATGGGAATCGGTGAATTAAGGCTCTACGAATCTTTTTGTGAATGATTGGAAAAATCTTTGGATTTTCTTTAATAATGTTAAGTGAATCATCAACTTTTTCAAGTAAATCTGCCCCTAATCCTTTCAACTGATTTTCATACCAATCGTATGCATCTTCTAAATCTAATTCAGCCTTGGGGCGTAAAATAACTTTATAGCCCATTTTTTGCCAATAGTTTAGTCTTAACTTCGTCCCACGGGGAACCGGCATCAGGATTTTTATGGTATTCTTCCAGACGTTTATCCAGCTCTTTTTTCTGTGCTTCTGTAAGCTCTACTGATTCCGGTACATTTGCGATACTGTCCCAAATATCTTCAACAAATACAATTCGGTCTTGAATGCTTAATTTTAATGCTTCCGATAATATCTCTTCTTTCATGAATACCTCCTTTAATATTTAACACTCTCATTATACCAAAAATATTTCATAATCATTAGCTTATAACGCTAATGATCACTGGCAACGAGCAAAGGCTAAATAAACTTTAAAATACAAAAACTATAGCAGCAGTGGGTCTTAAGAAATCGAGACCCGCTGCTCGATGTACGGTGGAGCGAATGGTTATGTGACCATCTCCACACTAACCCGTTTTTTCTATTTGGCACGAACGGCAGGATCGTTATCATTTCTACTAACTTCCCGCCATAAATTGGCTGGAAGAAGACGATTTACATCTCTGATTAAGCCTTCTCGGTATTCTTTGCTTGAGAAATTAAAAGTCACAGTGTGATTATTGTGCTCCCAATCCTTGTCTTTTGTACCACCCCAAGGAATATTGTTGTTTCCGGTGCGCTGACTATATTTGCTAAGAGCGCGCTAGCAATTGACTACAGCAAGATCATCCGTATGAATCGTTATACTGAATTTATGATCTTCGTGAGTGGTCATATCTTCTTCCTCATTTTGGTTACATAACGAACATAATCACTTGACCAAAACAAAAGCAAGAAAGGATAGTTAATCCATAAACTATAGATGCAATAGGACTTTAATAATTGAGACTCGCTGTGTTGGGTCAAGTGGATTTAATGGCTATGCCATTTTTGATGTTAAGATTTCATAAGTTTTGAGAAATTTTTGTTCATATCTTTTGTTGTTGATTTTCATGTATGAATTAAATTTAAACGTATTGGTACCAGTAAATTTTTTATGAAATTCGTACTTTTCTGCAATTATAACTATTTGGTCAACTTCATTAAATTGGTCTGAAGTAATATCAACTACAATCCCATCAATAATTAGCCACGCATGGGAAATTTTATTTTGGTTTTCCCCATTGGCACATAACAAGACATTTTCTTTATTTATTAAGTCACTCTCAAGCAAATATTTGGTTAAAAGCATTGAGCAAAGCTTGCAGCTGCCTCTTGGAAAATTTTTTAACACACGAAAAGGTGTCTCAGGCTTACGATCAAGAGCGGCTCTAAATCTTAAAATTTCTTGAGTTAGGGATTTATCAAGCATTTTTTATAAGCTTGAGCTGAATAAAATTATTTAAGCTTAAGGCATAACGCCGTTCTTCACCTGACGAGAGCAAACAAAAAACAATGTGAGCAGTAGCCCGTTATAAAAAAGACTCACTGCTCGTGGTCAGGTGTAAGAACATGTTATACCTGATAGACCAAATAACTTTGTTAGTAGTATTTAGCAACCCCTGCTTTTGCGTCTTTTGCAAATGCAGGGCTCAAAATAAATGGCCGAGCCACTTTTGATGTGAAGAATGAGCATAAAAAGTGGCGGTGACAAAAGAAAACTATATAATTTTTGGATGAAAGATTGGTATAGATTTAGTCGTTGTTGCGTCAGCTACTAAATGCGATAAATATACTAGTGCACTAATTTGAATTCGTTTTCTTATTTTTTCGTCCATGTTTTCAGTATGTTTTCCGTAAGCAGCATATTGTATAAGCCCTCCACAAGCTAAACTGTGAAAAAATTTTCGGTGATGTGGGTTAAATGCTGGTTCTATTATATCGGGTAGGGTAGCAAGCAAGAAACCAACTCCAGAATTAAATAACAACTCTTCCCATGGGAACTTTGTATCAGGGTACTTTTCTTTTTTTATTTTGTGGTTTATGAGAGTGACAGTAACCCCGACAGCAACTCCAATTACTCTATGTTGATTTTTATTCATTATTTCCCCTACGTAGGTCGCCGCGCTAGTTTTTGTTATAAATTTTACTTACCCTTTTTGTTTTGCGGCGGCTTTTGGCTCTTTATAATTCTGGCTTCAGATTTTAACGCTTCATCGATGCTTGATTTTTGTTGAATTTTAACCTTCGCTCCACCACGCACTGGATCTTGCCCACTAGGCAAATGCTCTTTGAGACGATCTTCGACTCTCCCTTTCTTAGCTACCCCTGTGTACAGGGTTTTGCCATTCTTATTTTCAATGTTGTATACAACAGGCTTGTCTTTGGCCAAACCGTCGATGCCTTCTTTATTGAAACTACCACTTTTCTTCCCGGCCATAGTATTTCTCCTTTCATTAATAATGAGGTATAACGTCGCCAATGAGTGGCTGGTTTTTTAGGGGCAAGCGTAGCGCAGCCACTGAAAAACCAGTCCGACTCAATTGGCCTTGTTAGGTGTTTTTAAGTACTTTGAAAGTTCTTCATTAGGCTTAAATTGACCGTGCAAAAATCGCACTTAATGTCACTTTGATATAACTGTCAAGTTTGCATCTTTAAGCATCTTGGGAGTGATTGAGTTTAAAGACATACACCATGCCCACGCTACTACAACTGCTGATGCAGCAACAAGTTTTGTAACTGGTTCTTCAGTAATAATTGCGTACAATGCTGCAGATGCGACCGTAGACGCTCCGACACAACCTAGGAAAGCCGCCCATTTTTTTACTTCACGTTCATCAACCGTTGCTTGCAAATAAACTTTTCTCCTATAAATTTTCCAGTTTTTAATTTTAACGAATCTCCCTATATATTTTTTTACCTCTTTTTTACCCCTGATTTCCTGACTATCAATTTCAATTGGACTATCATTTATAAGTTTCACTAATGACAGCTCCTCTATGAATGATGCGAGTTCTTCTAATTCTTCATATGACACATCGCCTGATTCAAGCCTATTAACAAATTCTTCTGATATCATGTTAGTCTCCTCGTTTTTCAGTTAATAACCGTTAATCAAATATTACACCAATATATAGAAAGGAATTAAATCACCTCCTCTTACTTTTTGTGTTGCGCTATATGACCATTACAGCCTTCACTCATGCACCAAACACTTAACGCCGCAAATCACCGGTTGCCAGAAGCTGCATAGCGTAGCGGCGCGGCTTTTGGCAATCCGTGTGCATTTGCATTGTTAGGCAATTTTAAATAATTATTGTAACCCACGATCATTTAATATATGAGTGAATTTTAGTGAATGCTAGGTGGTTTCCACCCAGCTGATTTATAACTGATTCAGGTATGAGGATAGCACCAAGATTTCCACTTGATGTTAAGGTAATATTATCTCCTGGACCTACCGTTACTTCATCACTCATGCGAAATATTTTAGAACCATTTTGACTACAAAGCTGATTCGGCAGCTGTGCTACCAGATTACTAAATTCCGAGTATTTATTTTTTTTCTTGATGTCTGAATAGGGGAATGAAAAAGTGTTAATTTGTACTTGGTTTTCGGTATTGCATGCTAATACAATTGGAAACATCGCAGTTGGGTCAGGTTCTCTAGTGACTTCTGAAAATAGTTCAGCGGGGTTATAAAAGTAGACAACAGCAAATACACCAAGCGCACCCCCCGCACGCAACCACCCAGAAATATTTACCTGTAGAAACCCCGGAATCATTGCTGCTACACCAGCAGCGGCTAAAGCTAAAACAACACGAAATACGGTATATTGGAATGGAGTGGGGCTCGGTATAACTACCGCTATTACTAGCAATACAATTACAAATGCCACACCAAAGCTAAATGCCAGTATTTGTTGTAATTTCTTAGTCAATATTACACCTTTTCATTTTTTTGCCTAACATTAATATTAAGTATACAGTTGTACCTAACAGACAAATGCTGCAATCGGGAATTAGCTTTGCAGATTCGCCCAAGGAGGCGTAGCTACGGAGACTTGAATTCTGTGTTAGGCTGCAAGCAACCTAATTCAAATTTACTTTATTGACATTGTCAATTAAAACAATAATATTAATAAATGCAATATATGTAAAATTATATCAAACATACAGAATTGTAACGAGTTTTGAGTGTTATTTTATTCAAAATAAATTACTTTTGCAAATAATTTTTAGTTTTAAGGCTAACCTAGCTCAAGATGTTATGCTGCATGCAGCATAATCTATTAAGCCGGAATGCAGTAAAGTACTTGGTTAGGTTGCAGTTTTTCTTTTTGTTGGGGAATTTTTGTGTAGTCCTTGCGGAGGTTTAGACGGGGATTAACAGTAAAGAAAACATCGACATGGTCGATCCGCTCCAAAGAAATCCGGTTAATCCAGTCGATCCTGTCAATAATAGTTTTTTAACACACCCCGTCCCGGCGGGACACCCCTCTTGTTAGAGGGGAATTTGGGGGTTGTAATTTTGATTATCGGCCATCCCTGGCCTCAACCCTTCGGGCGGCTTTCCTTCGGAAACCGTCCAATTCGGTTTTCCTTACCAAATGGTGGTTGCGGCAACTTGCCGTGCTCTGGTTTCTATTTTAAGGAAGCGATTTTTTGTTTGAGCAGATGATCCGCGAGGACAAGGGCAAGCATCGATTCTGCTATGGGGACAATACGGGGACAAATGCAAGGATCATGGCGGCCTTCAACCTTTATCTTTTCAGGTCTGCCTTTCCGGTTCACTGTGCGTTGCTCTTGAGCGATTGAGGCGGTTGGTTTGATGGCCAATCGCGCAATAATATCGCTCCCATTGGAAATTCCACCAACTATACCACCGGCATGATTGGTTTTTGTTGAAATTCTTTTGGATTTTATAATCAGCTCATCATTAGCTTCCGAGCCTTTCATAGAAGAAACGGAAAATCCGCTGCCGATCTCAATGCCTTTTACACTCCCCAGGCTCATCATTGCTTTTGCTATATCCGCGTCTAATTTATCAAATACCGGTTCCCCTAAACCGGGCGGTACTTTCTTCGCGATTACTTCAACAATTCCTCCTAAAGAATCGCCAGTTTTTTTAGCCTGATGAATTTCATTGACCATTTTTTGTGCTGCTTTTTTGTCGGCACACCTCACAAAATTTTTTTCAATTTCTTTTTGGGAGAATTTTTCTGCCTTAATTAAGCCTATTTGAACAGTATGGCCGATGATCGCAATTTTATTTTTTTGAAGTATTTTTTTTGCAACAGCACCGGAGGCTACTCTGGCTGTAGTTTCACGAGCGCTGGATCTCCCGCCACCGCGATAATCCCGGATGCCGTACTTGGCCAGATAGGTAAAATCCGCATGGCCGGGTCTGAAAAGATTCTTTATCTTCTCATATTTAGACGAGTCAACATCCTGATTTTTTATAAGAAGGGAAATTGGCTGGCCTGTTGTAAAACCATCAAATAAACCAGCTAAAATTTCTACTTTATCCGGTTCTTTTCTGGATGTAGTAATAGAGCTTTGCCCCGGGCTTCTCCGATTTAATTCATTTTGAATGTCCTCTTTTCTTAACGGAATGCCTGCAGGGCACCCGTCGATGACAACTCCAATCGCTGGTCCATGGGATTCTCCCCATGTGGTTATTCGAAATGCATCTCCAAAACTATTTCCAGCCATAATATGTCAAAAAAAGAAATTAGACAGGATTTACAGGATAAAAACTAATTAAAAAAAAGTCCAGTACATCCTGTTCATCTTGTCATTAAATATCTTACATCTTAAATCTAAATTGAAGGGTTTTCCATGCTGTATCTATATATTGGCACAAGTTTTTTGTAGAATCTCCCCTGGTACGGTCTTCAAAAAGTATGGGTATTTCCTTTATTCTAAATTTTTTTAGATGACAGGCATATAAAATTTCTTCAACAATAGAAGGTCCTTTGGATACCATTTTTTCAAGCCCAATGGACTCTAATACCTGTCGTCTGAAACACCTGTAACCTGAAGTGCAGTCTTTGATATTGATACCCATAATGATTCTAATATATACATTGGCAAACCATGTAATAAATTCTCTAAAAACGCTTCTTCCGGCCTCTTTCCCGCCTTCAATATTTCTTGATCCGATAACAACATCAAAATTTTGAATTTCCTTTAAAAATGTCGGTATATATTTTGGATGATGAGAATAGTCGCTATCCATCTCAACTATATAATCCGCTCCTTTTTTTAACGCGTGTTGAAAGCCGACAATACCCGCAGTACCTCTCCCTTTATCATCTTTTCGACATATGAGGTCTACCCTTGAGTTGTTGCTGAAAGAGGACTCTACCAATTGGCTTGTTCCATCCGGTGAATTATCGTCAACCACAACAACTGAAATGTCGTTATCAAGAGAAAGAATATCATTAATTAAGCTTTTTATATTCTCTCTTTCATTATAGGTTGGAATCATTACCGTTGTTTTCATTTTAAAATTTAACCACTAATTTTTTTTACTAATTTCATTGTTTTATCATACACAGTGTCTACAGATATCATTTTCATGCAATGGTTTTCAATGTCGCAGGCCCCTTTATAACATGGCGCGCATTCTATTGAAGAGAAAATCATTTCCCCTTTTCCGTAAAGATCTATTTCCTGAGGGCATGTGGATCCAAACAGGGCCAGAACATGTTTTTCATGAGCAATGGCCAAATGCATGGGGAGGGTATCACCGCAAATAACCAGATTACATTTCTTTATTAATGATGAAAATTGCTGGAGAGAGTTATGATTTCCAGCTTCATATAATACCCCACTTACCTTATTTTTAATTTCCTTGTTAATTTCGATTTCAGATTTTCCACCCATAAGCAATACTTTTAGTTTAGTTTGCTTATTCAACCGCTCAATCAACTCAACATACCCCTCAACTGTCCATGCTTTGTTGGCAAATACCGATCCTGCACCAGCATTGATTCCTATAACGAAATCTTTGGAATTAAAATTAAGTTTTTTAAAGAGCTTATTTGCAAAATCATCATTTTCCGTGGAACAGGTCAATTGGTATTTTTCTCCTTTGTAACTTAAACCGACAGCTTCAAAGATAATTTTTTGATACGTTTTTTTATTTTCAAAGAATTTAAGCTGATCGGAAACACCCAACTGAAACGCGTATTCAGCTTCTCTGCTAAAAGGACGGATATTGCCGTATTTAGTCAAACCAAAGCCTACTTTTCTTTTTGCGGTTATTTTTTCAGCTAAAGCGGCTGCTCTCACCTCTTTTTCCAGACAAATCAACAGGTTAAACTCTTGAACCATCAATGCAAGGGTAGAGTTTAATGAAAAATGCAGGATGCGGTCAATTTGCGTATTATTTTTTAATAAGTCACTTGAAGCTGGATCGACTAACCATGTAATATGGCTTTCAGGATATTTTTTTTTCAGTCCTTCAATCAGTGGTGTTGTGCGTAGAACGTCTCCCATAGCTCCAAGTTTGATAATTAAGATATTGAATCCCATGGGATTGTATTTATCGCAGCCTTCACATAGCCGTTTAAATACGCACGGTTTTTCACCGGTGAAATAGCTGCAGTCAAAATTATATTCCATAACTAGTTTTTATAACATGGAAAAGGGAAAGGGCGAAAAATTTTTTTTGAAGGAATTAGGAAAGATAGATAATGAAATGCTAACTGCTTTTTTTGTCGTCAACCATTTCTCTTAATTCTTTTCCGGCCTTAAAGAAAGGGACCTGTTTGGCTGGGACCTCGACTTTAGCTCCTGATTTAGGATTTCTTCCTAGCCTGGGATTCCTGCGTCTGACACGGAAACTGCCAAAACCTCTCAACTCGACTTTATGTCCGTTAGATAAAGCATTTGTAATACTGTCCAGGATGGTATTCACAACCAATTCGGTTTGTTTTTTTGTCAGACCTATTTTGTCAGAAATTTTTTCAACCAGATCAGCTTTTGTCATATTTCCCTGCTTTCACCTGAGGATGTCAAACTGCAGTGGGTAAAAATTATCACAACAATCCTTTCTATGTCAAGTACTTTAAAACAAAAAAATTGCGGCAGCAACAACAGTTGTATATCCCCTTTTTTTGACAACCGTAGATTGGGTGATATTGGTTGTACGAACAATTTTATCACTTATTTTGAAAACTTCTTTTTTTTGGTCCCAGTTTTTATCTTCATCGAACTCAATACCCAGAGTAGAGGCAAGCATAGCTGCCGCCAGGTCTTCGGCATAATCACCGGCTATTTTTTCCGATTCCCCGAAAGCCTTATGTTCACTCAGATAACCGTATGTCCCTTTATCCGTTGGAACGGCACACCCGATAGAAGCGGCTAACAACCTGTGCTTTTCATTGCTGCTGCAGCGGGCCATCACGCAGAAAGTAACCATGCCCGCCACCAATTCTTTGAGACCTTCTTTTTTACTGATTATTTTACAGCCGGGGGGTAAGATGCTGGAAATATGCACCAGGTTGCATTTTTCAATCCCTGCATCTCTTAAGGCAAGCTCGAACGAGCGTAACTCTTCAGGGTGAGTACCATCACCCTTTGTAAAAAACATTTTTTTCGGAACGAACTTCATTTTACCTCTCTAAAAGCATTACTTTGAAAATTTGTTTACAATTGGTCTTCTTCTATCTTTTCCAAAAGCCTTTGGTGTAATTTTTATTCCCGGTGGACCCTGCCGTCTTTTATATTCACTTTTATCTACTAAATCAAGTACTTTTAGCGTTAATTTTTTTCCAAACTTCCTGGAAACAATCTGATTGAGAGTCTTATCCTCTTCTACATAGGCATGCAGAATAGCATCGAGAATATCATATGGAGGCAGGGAATCCTGATCTTTCTGATTCGGACGCAGTTCCGCGGATGGAGGTTTTTTTATTACATTATCCGGAATGATTTTCATACCTTTTGCCCGGTTGATATAATGTGATAAGCGGTAAACCATAGTTTTAGGGACGTCTTTTAGTACTGAAAAACCTCCTGCCGTGTCTCCATAGAGAGTACAGTACCCAACACTGATTTCACTTTTATTTCCTGTTGTCAGAACCAGCCATCCGAATTTATTAGAGAGCGCCATTAGTAAATTACCCCTGATTCTGGCCTGGAGATTTTCTTCAGTAATATCTTCTTTTTTTCCTTCAAAAGCTTCAGACAGGATGTCTTTATAGGCTTTCATTGCCTTTTCGATCGGCAGAGTTAAAATCTCAATACCTAAATTACGGGATAGGATGTTGGCATCATTTAAGCTTTCTTTAGATGTATAAGGAGATGGCATGGTTACACCTGTTACTTTTTGAGTTCCTAAGGCTTCTACTGCAATAGCCGCAGTCAAAGAAGAATCAATGCCGCCGCTTAAGCCAACGGCAACTTTTTCAAACTCACTTTTTCTTACGTAATCGCGCGTTCCTAAGACGAGAGCTTTAAAAATTTCTGCAAGAGGCTTGAGCGCGATGTTTTTTCTTTTTTGAACGCCTGCAACCTTTTTATCCTTTGTCACTTTTCTGACAAAAACAACATTTGAGCAATGTTTTTTGCTGATATTTTTTGATCTGGCATGAGTCTTAATATTTAAATCATAAAGGATATAATCTTCTGCAAACTGTTTTCCCGCTGCCAATAACTTGCCTTTTCTATCCATTAATAGGCTGTGGCCGTCAAAGACCAATTCATCCTGGCCGCCCACAAGGTTGTTATAAGCCATAAAAGCCCTATTTTTAAGGGCCCTTTGTGAAAACATTTTAACCCTCTCCTTTCCTTTGTCTTTATGATACGGCGATGCTGAGATATTAAAAATTAAGACTGCTCCTCCATCTTTGCATTGTTTTGAAACGGGGCCTTCCTCGCTCCAGATATCCTCGCAAATATTTACGCCGAAAATGATTTCTCCATACTTGTATACGGGAGATCTTCTTCCCGGCGTAAAATATCTCTTTTCGTCAAACACTCCATAGTTAGGAAGAATCGCCTTGTGGTAAACATCAACCAATTTTCGGTTTGATATAATAGCGGCAGCATTATATGAGTGCTTTTTGTGATCTACAAATCCAATTATCGCTGTTATGTTTTTAACGTGGGGAATAATCTTTTTCAGAAATATTTTATTGGCTTTTAGAAAATCTTTATTAAAAAGTAGATCTTCAGGCGGATATCCAGAAATAGCCAGTTCAGGAAAGGTTATGATATCCACTTCATCAGAAATTCCACGATTAATATAATGAATTATTTTTTTGGAATTTTCCTCAAAGTCACCCAGGGTCATATTGACCTGTGCCTGTGCGATTCTTAATATACCCATTCAAAAAGAGAGTTTAAAAATAAATAAAATAAAGAACTAAAAAAGGCAAGTATTTTTCGTTAGCTTAAAGATGTCTCTTGAGGCCGATAAATATGCCCCGTTCAGGAAAAATGGAATAGTGGAGTATTGGTGTTATCTTTCAATCTTAAAAGATATTTTAACTTTTACCTGGTATTCGGAAACTTCACCATTAGCAATGTGACCCCGTTGTTCAACTACTTCCAGCCATGCCAGGTTTTTGATTGTTTTTGCGGATTCTTTTACTGCATTATTAACTGCATCCTCAAAACTTTCTTTAGAAGTTCCTACCAGCTCAATTAACTTATAAGTTCCACCGGACATTGATATCTCCTTTTAAAAATTTATTAATAAATCGTTAATATGATGCATCGAGAAAATAATGTCAACCCTGATATTGTATAAATATCTATTTAAAAATTATTTTTTAGCAATTGTTTTGTTTTAGAATATTTGCTATTATTTTTTTATGCAACACAGGGAATTTAAAAAATTTCAGGCTTCTTCGTTGTATTGTCCGAAGTGCAGACGGGCTACTGAAGTACGTGAAAGGTTGTTGCTGGTTCTACCGGATGGAGACCTCTTTGATTATTCTTGTTCATTATGCGGAACGTCTGTTGGAAAAAAGAAAGACAGTCAGACCGAAAGCAAAAAAATTGTTCTGACGACAAGCTAAGATCAGCGTTCAGCCTTCAGCTAAAAAAAATGGCTTAAGTCTTTCACATAGCAATGCTAAATCTTAGGCACAAAAAAACTCAATTGGTTAAGGGTTTTCTGATAGCCGATAGCTGACCACTGACAGCAGTTTTTCAATGCCCTTTCCCTTCCATCATATCGTAAATATGAAATATTGCAGGGAATATTGCGTTCATACCGTCTTGCGCCCCTTTAGTAGAGCCAGGGAGGTTAATGATCAACGTTTTACCATTTAATCCCGCTAATCCCCTTGAAAACATGGCATAAGGCGTCCTCTTCTGCCCGTAACCCTTGATAGTATCAGAAATACCGGGCATCTCTCTTTTGATAACTTCACTTGTTGCTTCAGCAGTTACATCTCTCGGGCCGGGGCCTGTGCCTCCGGTGGTGATAACCATTTGAATACCATCCGCGCAGTAATTTTCTATTTTCTCCTTTATTACTTCTTTTTCGTCCGGGACTACTCCATAATCGATGTCCGAAACATTAAACTTTTTAAGAGATTCCATGATAACTTTTCCTGACTTATCTTCCCGCGTGCCCTGGGATGTGCTGTCGGAAGTCACAAGCACGGCAGCTTTAAATCCTGCAGGCAGATTAACCTTAAAGTCACTTTTGCCTCCCCGTTTTTTTATCAGAGTAACAGAGGTGATTTCAATATCATCATCTATGGGTTTTAAAATATCATAAATGGTGAGAGCGGCCATACTGGCGCCTGTTAAAGCTTCCATTTCCATACCGGTTTTTGCCGACGCCGTAACTGTTGCTTCTATTTTAATTTTGTTTCCTTCGATTTTGAAATCAACGTCTACGCTTTCTATCAGGAGAGGATGGCAATGGGGAATAAGGTCAGGGGTTTTCTTTACACCTAAAAAACAAGCTGCTTTTGCATAGGGAAGTGGATCTCCTTTTGGAACCGTCCCGTTTTGAATGGCGTCAATGGATTTAGCAGAGCACCTTACGGTTGCACCCGCAATGGCTGTACGCAAAGTTTCGCTTTTAAATGCAACATCTTTCATCGTTGTGAACTCCTTATAAATTTTGTATTTTGATCAAAAACTGATATCTTAGCATTAAATTAACTAAAGTGTAAAGTGAACAAAAAAAATAAGATTTAATTATGAAACCTTACAAACACAAGATAACAGGCGTGATTCTTGCCGGAGGGAAAAACAGAAGGTTTGGTTCTGTAAAGGCACTGGCTAAGATTGAAGGCAAAAGAGTAATCGATAGAATCATTGCCGAGATGAGTAATGTCTTTGAAGAAAATATTATTATCGCCAATGATGTAGATCTGTACAAAGAGTTTAATTTAAAAACCTATCACGATATACATGAGGGAAAAGGGCCTTTAATGGGGGTATATACAGCGCTTCACCATTCTTCCAATGATATTTTTGTTACAGCGTGCGATATGCCGTTTGTGAATTCAAGCGTCATTAGAAGAATAATTGATGGCTTCAAAGATTTTGACGCCGTGATCCCTAAACACAATGGAAAATTACACTTTCTGCACGCGGTTTATTCCTTGAGGTGTTTTGAGATATTAAAAAAAAAATTAGATGGAGGTTTCCTGGGACTGAAAGATATTGTGGAAGAGTTAAACTGCAATGTCCTGGAAGAATTTAAATTTGAAGACGATCATTTATCTCCATTTTTTAACATGAACACGCCTGATGATTTTTCGTTAGTCAAAGATCATTTAAATGATCTTTGATATCACAGCAATTAAATTGATAAATAATTTCTGTTCTTCATTTCAAATAATCTCCCGATACTTTCTCTTGTTAAATTAATTACTAGTTTTTCATTGAGGTATATAAAATACATTGACAAGGGTTATTCCTTTTTGTATATTACGCTTAGAATGAAAATATCTCAACCAAAACATAAAACAAAAAAGAGAAAGAGAAACAGTCCTCATGGAAGAAATGAGAATAAATACTCGACACATGGCAGGATATGGATATCCAAAAAAGAAGAGACGTTTCTTGGGTATGGAAGGGTTGTTCTTCTTGAAAGGATAATAGATTACGGTTCGATAACTAAAGCGGCAAAGTCAATGGGGATGTCATACCGGAATGCGTGGGAACTGGTGGCTTCTATGAATAAATTATCAAAAAAACCACTGGTGGATCGTTTTACAGGTGGAAAGGGGGGCGGTGGCACCGTAGTCACCGAACATGGCAAAAAGGCAATAGTTTTGTTTTGGAAACTGCGCTCTGATTTAATGGCTTTTCTAAAGAAGAAAGAAAAGGAATTGTTAGAGTTGAATGATTAATGCGATGACGCATTAAACTATTTGCAACGGATCCAAATGTTTAGCCACAAATCAAGAAGACACAAAATTTGAACTATTTTTTTAGGAGCTGCGCATTCTCAATTTTAGAATAATTTGTTTTCTCAATCTTTTTTTATTGTCCGGTGTAATCTGTTTACCTTTCAGCGTTGCGAAGGAAAAGGAGGTAATTCTTGTTGCTGCGGCGTCTAATCTCCAGTTTGCAATGGAGGATATTATTCGGATTTATGAAAAAAGGAGACCTGATAACAAGATTAAAATAGTTTATGGATCGTCCGGTAATTTTTTTAATCAGATAATTAATGGAGCCCCTTTTGATCTCTATTTTTCCGCTGATATTAGATATCCTGATGAATTAGAAAAAAAAGGCCTTGGCAAAGAGGTTACCGTTTATGCTTTTGGACGGATGGTTGTGATGGCGTCGGTTAATTCTGGTATAGGTATTCAAAAATTAGGAATAAAATCTCTGCTTCGTCCAGTGGTAAAAAAAATTGCTATTGCCAATCCTGCTCATGCGCCTTACGGTAAGGCGGCAGTGAGCTTTTTGAAAAGTCAAAATATTTATGAAACACTTAAAGGAAAACTCGTGTTGGGAGAAAACATATCTCAGGCTGCTCAATTCGTGGAATCTGGAGCGGCAGAGGCAGGAATCATTGCTCTTTCTCTTGCTATAATGGCAAAAAAATCGGGACGGGTTTCTTACCTGGAAATAGCTGACGAAACTTATCCTGCGTTAGAACAGGGATTTACCGTATTGACAAGAACTAAAAAAAAATCATTGGCCAATGAGTTTTCTTCTTTTGTGCAAAGCAAGGAAGGGAAAAGTGTTTTGATACAGCATGGTTTTAATGTGCCAGTTGCAGCAGGCAGTAAGCAGTAGGCAGTTGGCAATGGATAAATGGAACTACAAAAAAAAATGAATGATTTTAAAGATCTATTGGCTTATAAGAAAGCTTTTATTTTGACAATGGAAATTTATGACTTGACTAAAAATTTCCTAAGGAGGAACTTTATTCACTTACAAATCAGATCAGGAAATCCTCTCGTTCTGTTTGTTCAAATATTGCTGAAGGATACAGAAAACGGCAATACCAGGCACATTTTGTTAGCAAGATATCAGATGCAGACATGGAGAATAGTGAAACGCAAGTTTGAATTGATTTTGCTTTCCAATGCAAATATATAAATGAGCAAATTAAAAAGGATTTACATAAAAAATCAGCCGAAGTTGGAAGACTATTAAGCAATATGATTAGATATCCTGAAAAGTATTTTAGGAAGAATATAAAATAGGCAAATAACAATGAACAATAAACGGCGAATATGATCTTTTTGTTGACAACTGCTTACAGCCAACTGCCTACTTTGTATTCTCTGTTGTGGAGTTAAGTCCGGTAATACTAAAAAGGTTGAAGAGAGTATACAATGAACTGGGAAGCAATAATACTTACGGCAAAGCTAGCCACAATTGTCTCTGCTATTCTCTTTCTAATCGGTATACCTTTGGCTTACTGGATAAGTTTTTCAAAGTTGAGATTCAGATTTCTGGTTGAAGCGGTTGTCGCGCTACCCCTTGTTCTTCCTCCTACAGTCTTGGGTTACTATGTCCTTGTCGCGATTAGCCCCAATAGTATTCTTGGCCGGGTATATACGGAGCTGTTTGGGACCACGCTTCCTTTTTCTTTTCAGGGCCTTGTCATCGCTTCTGTATTATACAGCCTTCCATTTGCTGTTCAGCCCTTTATTACATCATTCGATTCAGTTGACAAAAGGTTTATTGAAGCATCCTGGACCCTTGGGGCGTCTAAATTAAAAACTTTTTTGACAATTATTTTACCACTTTCTATACCAGGAGTTGTTACCGGACTGGTACTCTCTTTCGCGCATACGCTGGGAGAGTTTGGTGTTGTATTAATGGTAGGCGGGAATATCCCCGGTGTTTCACGGACTGTGTCCATAGATATTTATGATAAAGTTCAAGCCTTAAATTATCAGGAGGCCGGACAAACTTCCTTATTTCTTCTTATTGTTTCTTTTACAGTGCTTTCAGTTGTTTATTTGATCAACAGGAAGGATTTGGTCTCATGGCGCCGGAATTACTAATAAATATAAAAAAACGACTGAATGGAGACAAAAAAATAAATTCAACCTTGACGATACCTGCCGATTCGTCATGGACTGTCATTTTTGGTTCGTCCGGGGCTGGCAAAAGTACAATTCTGAGAACCCTGGCAGGACTTGATAGATCGGATAAAGGGTTAATAAAATTTGGAGGGGAAACATGGGAAGATTCTGAAAATCAAATTTTTATTCCTCCTCAGAAAAGGCCGGTTGGTTTGCTCTTTCAAGACTTTGCCCTTTTTCCCCACATGACGGTAGAAAATAATATCATCTACAACCTTCCTTTGCCTAAAGAGGAAAAACAAAAAAGATTCCGGGAGCTCGTTAGTCTTTTTAATCTTCAAGGACTTGAAAAAAGAAAACCTTATTCTTTATCAGGAGGTGAGAAACAGAAGGTAGCCATTGCGAGGACAGTTATCCGGAAGCCTAAATTGCTGCTTCTTGACGAACCTTTATCGTCTCTTGATTTGCCGACACGAGAAAAACTTCAAAAAGAACTTAAGAAAATATTAAAAAAACTGCAAATTCCTACAATATTTGTTACTCATGATAGGACAGAGGCTATTATCATGGGGGACCGTATTGCAGTAATGAGTGATGGCAAGGTTGTTCAAATGGGAGAGGTTAATGAGGTATTTACCAAACCTGATGACCCCTCAGTTGCCGCTATTGTAGGAATGGAAAATGTCCTGATCGGTGAAATAGTTGACAGATCTGAAGGATTGCTATGTATAAAAGTGGGCAACAGTAGCTTTGTTGCGCTGGATTCAGGGGTAATGGGGCCGGAAGTAGCTGTTTGTGTTCGTGCGGAAGAAATTATTCTTGATAAAGGGAACACTCCTGAAAGTAGCGCCAGGAACCGATTTCTCGGCAGGATTATTGATATCTCTCCACAGGGTGTAACGGTAAAATTGACTTTGGATTGTGGTTTTCCACTGGTTGTTTTAATAACAAAACGATCATTTATAGATCTGTCCATACAAAAAGGATCTAAACTCTCTGCAAGCATAAAAGCGCAGGCAATACATGTTTTTCAACATGATTGAAAAGACTTGCAAAATCTGTGAGATAAAGAGTATTATTTCATTAATAGTAGTATATCTATAGTTGTTGGTTTAAAGCAGAGGCTTGAACCAACTGAATTGAACTGAACGAACAGGATTAGCAATATAAACAATTAGAAAAGAGTCGTTATGGAAAATGCTAAGAACGAGAAAATCCTTTTAGTTGAAGATGAAGAATATCTATTGAAAAGTCTGGAAGTATTTTTAAGAAATGAAACCAAATATGAGATTTTTTCTGCGAGCAACGGCAAAGAGGCTATAGAGATTATAAATAGTAAAGAGATAGACCTTATTTTAACTGATCTTAAAATGCCGGAAATAGGCGGTATTGAGCTGATGGAATACGTTAAGAATAAATCTGCAGATATCCCTGTTATTGCCATGACCGCTTTTGCCTCCTTAAACTCAGCCATAGAGGCTCTAAGGCTCGGGGTTTATGATTATCTGATTAAACCTTACGAGTTTGACATGGTACTCATTGTGATCAACAGGGCGATAGAGAGAATAAGGCTGACTAAAAAAGCCAGTGAAGTTGAAAAATTAAATGTCATTGCCGAAGCCGCAGTTGCATTAAACCACGAGATTAACAATCCGTTGACAGGCATCATGGGAAATTTAGAACTTATGCTTGATAATTTTCCGGATGATAAGGAAGAAATAAAAAAAACGATGGAAACCGTTCTTGAAAATTCTCATAAAATTGCTGATGTGGTAAGGAAATTTCAAGCAATCAAGAAATATGTTATGACTGAGTATGCTTCAAAACAACCAATGCTGGATTTGAATAAAGCGTCATCATCAAAATAAGTATTCAGCCGTCAATGGTCTGCAAGAAATAATAAAATCGTAATAAGCTGAGCATGGATGTTCTTTCTGTAAATTGATGGTTGTCTTCCTCTTTTTATGGAGTGCAACGCCGCCCGGCGTTGTAAGATTAATAATGCGCGGACAGATTTTACTCCCCCAAAAGAATATATATTATAATTTAGATATTTTTATCTATTTATGGAACGAAAGACGAGTCATCTCTTAAAGGTGATGGCTAACAGCGGAACATTTTAAATAGAAACAGAAATGAAAAGTAAAATTGCTATATTAACTGTTGTCATGATTTTTTGCGTGGGGACTATTATTTTCTTTTTCCAGCGTCTACAGAAGGTTATGGAAAATCAGATTGCAGAACAAGTGGCTAACGCGCAAGTATTATTAGTGAAAGCAGCGGAGGGGCAGGTCAGGCAGATTTTTAAAATGGCTAAAGAAGAACTTCTTGCTGTGGCTTATAGTTTCCCATTGCAAAACTTGCTCGCTGCTTTTGAAAAAAATGATGAGAAAAAGATTGATCTTTGGATTTCTGCTGTAACTCATCGCTTTGTTGGGTCGGCAGAAACCAACGCGTTTGTTCGCCAACTACGGTTTATTGACTCAAGCGGACAGGAGATTGTCCGGATAGATAGAAAAAAAGATGGCAATCTATTCCCGGCAAAGGTGTTGCAGAACAAGTCTAAAGAATTTTATTTTTCTAAAGCCATGAGTATGGAGTCTAACCAACTTTATCTATCTCCTATTACTTTGAATAGAGAGTTTGGAAAGATAGAAATTCCACATCGGGAAGTGATCCGGTTAGCGACACCAGTCACGCACAACAGGAAGAAAAAGGGAATAGTTATTATGAATATAGAGATGAATACAATTTATAACATAATAGATAATCTTTCCGAACACGCCTGGTTATTTGATAGTTCCGGCAAATTGCTTAACTGTTCTCTTGGTTTGTCGCAGGAATATCATGATAAAGCGATTAAAATGATTTTTCAGCAAAAAGAAAGCAGGTCTCACCTCCCTTTGGATTATTATCATGAAGGCGGAGATAGATCGCTTGTAGGATATCTACCGGTCAAAGTCGATAATCAACAATGGTATATCGGTTCCGAACTACCTTTTGATGAAATATCGGATATCATGTCAAAAAGCAACAGGACTAGAGTTACTCTGTTTGCTATAATTCTGATATTTATTATTAGTTTTTTAATTTATTTCTATAAGCTCTATACCGACCGGCAAAGAGTGGAATTGAAAGCTGAAATGGCAGAGGGCCTGCTAAAGTTAAATAAGCAATTAGAAAATAAATCAAATGAACTGGAAAGCGCTAATCGCTCCTTGGAAGAAATAGATAAAAAGAAAACTGATTTTTTAAATATGGTGGCCCACGATCTTCGAACTCCGCTTACGTCTATTCGTTCTTATTCAGACCTGCTGTTGAGATACGGGGACCAATCGGATAAGGGGCAAGGTGAATATGCCGGGATCATTAAAAAGGAAAGTGTAAGACTGAGCAGCTTGATTGACAGTTTTCTTGATATTTCAAAAATCGAAGCCGGATTATCGGAATATAACCGGGAAGAAATTCAGATCAAAGAAATAATTGATCATTTTGTAAAAGTGTTTCAGGGCGACGCGGGAAACCATCAAATATCGATAAATAGTCAGGTAGAAAAAGAACTGCCGTGTATATATGGAGATAAAGAAAGACTGGGACAGGTCCTATCTAATTTACTTAGTAACGCTGTTAAATTCACTCCACCGAAAGGTTCTATCAATGTTAATGCTTCCCTGACCACAATAAATAACGAAAATAATACTCAGGTGCCGCATATTAAAGTATCCATAGCTGATACAGGGATCGGTATTCCGCAGGAATCATTAGATAAAATATTTGAAAAATTTGTACAGTTAAATTATAGAAGTGTTAAATCGGAACGGGGCTCTGGCCTGGGGTTGGCCATATCCAAAGACATTATAGAACAGCATGGGGGAAGGATAAGAGTCGAAAGCGAAGTGGGGAAAGGGGCAACATTTATTTTTACCCTCAAGGTTGCGGAGAAAAAGTCAGCAATCAGCAATTAACAATTATCTGTTCTTCTAAGCATGCTCGATATTCGTGAGGTTTGATATCTCTGAACTGGTTATGTATAAATCTTTGATGTTGAGATAATCCGCGTCATTGTATCCAGTGAGTCTGGCAAAGTTCTTTATTTCTTCAGTTGTTATCTTTAAGAAATTAGCCAATCTTTTAGTCGATTTATCTGTTAACTTGAAAGTCTTAAATCATTACTAAGGGGAAACGCTACTTTTTTTGATACAGTTTATATCCCAAAGCTATAATTATTTTTCTCCTGGTATTCAGAAGACATTCATGTCCCTTTTCAATCCGGTCAATGCTTTGAACTGAAAGATTCGTCAGACGTTCAAGTTAAGCTTCGCTCATCATTCGTAGTTCTCTAATTTTTTTTACATGGTTATTGAAAATATCCTTCTTTTTCTTTTTTGAAATAAGTAATTTGTTTATCTGAAGAATGCAGCTTTTTCATGAGTAAAATACCATAAAAAATACCTGACTTAATATTGCTTTATAGTTTAGTTATCATATAATTAAATGTCTCTTGATTTTCTGGTTTCTCGATATAAAAAGACAAAAAAAGAGGATTTTCTCCAACCCCCTTCTGATATGTCATTCCGAACCCTTGGTTTTGTCATTCCGACGAAGCGAAAAATCTCATATTCGCGGTAGGATAAACTTTAATATTTCTTCCATCCCTTCAATTATTTCTATTTTGCATAAACCTTTGCGCATGACTAAAGAATCAATTAGAAAATCAATAACTTAGACGGTATGATGGGCAACTTTGTAGAAATGTCTTAGTCTGTTTTTTTAATAAAAAATATAATACAAGGACTGATAGCTAGGCACAATTTTTAGGCCGGATTGCCCTGTTGATCTCACTTTAAAATATTTTTCAAATAATTTTTTTCAATAAAAACCAACGCTCTGTATAAATTCAAATTCATTTAATACAAACAATTAAACAATCATTTTATTAATTTTTTTCTATCACACACTCTCCATTTTCCTTTCTTCTGCTCCCATTATTTTTTTTGGGAATACCCTTTGCTTATTAAACCCCAAACTTCAAAATTGAAAGGAATCATTTTTTGAAATCCTCCCGGTTTAATGTAGAAATACCTTTGGAAGAAAATAAAGAAGAAACATTAATCTTTAATACTTTCACCGATTCCAGGGTGGTAATTAACAAAGAACTGAAAGCCGCCATGGGAAAGGCCGATAAAAAACGCCCCCTTACAGAAGAAGAGACCGGCTATCTGTCTCAACTCAAAGACCTCGGTATTATGGTCAATGATACAGTTGATGAAGACAAAGAACTGGAATACTGGTTTCAAAAGTTCAAGTTCGATAGCTCAATACTGAGCATCACCCTCCTTGCTACCTACGACTGCAATATGAAATGCACCTACTGCTTTGAAGAAGGGGTAATAAAAAAAGAATACATGTCCGAAGGAACTTCCCGGCTGGTCATTGAATGGCTCTCGCGAAAACTAAAAGTTGTCCGCCCCGCCACACTGAGACTTCTGTTTTATGGCGGGGACCCCATGGTCACAAAAAGAAGCAGAGAGATGATGCTCTTTATCGCGAAAAGCCTTCATAAAATTACGTCCCAAAAAGATATAGAACTCGATCTCATGATGGTTACCAACGGCATTGTCCTTCCTGAAAATTACATCAAAGAAATGGTCCAATACGGGCTTAAAGGAATAAAAGTTACTTTGGATGGAGATGAGACCGCGCACAACCGGACCAGGATTTTTAAAAACAACAAAGGGACTTTTAAAACCATAATTAAAAACCTGAAAAAAATAAAAGGGATGGTCCCCATAACCATCGGGTGCAACTACGATGAAGTAAATAAAAAATCTGTCCCGGCCTTGCTGGATCTGCTGAAAGAGGCGGGTTTTGAAGATTCAGTGGAAGCCATAAATTTCAAGCCGATCTTCCAGAATATCGAAAACGCGGGAAAAGCCCAGTTTGACGTCTGTACTTATTCGGACATGGACGTCAAGGACATTGCTAAATTCAAGCAGGAGACAAAGAGTAAAGGTTTTCAAACTCGAGAAGGAATTTCTCTTGGTCCCTGCGAAGCGACAAGGGAAAATTCCTACACCATAGATCCGGGAGGAAAGATTTACAAATGCGGCGGGTTCGTGGGAAGAGAAAAATTCAAAATCGGCGATTTGCATGAAGGGTTGAACGAAGAAAACACCCGGTTCATGACGGTCGATCTCTGGAGAAGCAAGGACTGCGAAGGATGCAAATATCTCCCGCTCTGCGGAGGCGGATGCCGGACCAGCGCTTATGTAAAGCACCAGGATTTTAAGCGCTTTGCCTGTGAATTGAAATATTTCAATACTGTGTTGCCGGAACTTTTGAAAGAGGAATTAGCACAATAGAATTGAGATTATGTGCCACGCACTTTGGAACTGCGTGGAATGTGTGGCAAATTTTAAATAAAAGGAGGTGAGACAGAATGAAAATAAAAATCATTAAAAAAGGAGTAAAAAAAGAAAATATAAAAATGAATTGGTGTGAGTGGTCATATTGGTAATCTTATTTATTCTATTAATTTAGTTTCTTATTCTTCCGGGGCTGAAAAAACTTCTGTCAATGGGCTGGATCAGTCCCTTTTTTTATACCCGCTCTGAAAACTCCAAAGGGAGTTATTTTGCCATTCTGAGCAAAGCGAAGAATCTCTTAAAAAACAACGAGTTGCAGGCAATAGATTCTTCAGCCAAAGCCTCAAAATGACATTCTCGGACAGCCTATGTAATCTATCTTTGTTTCAGTGCTGCCTCAATATGATATGCAGGTATTAGAATCGATAGAAAAATTCTACTCATCGGAAAAGATTGTAAAGTTTTATTCCGAACAATCCCTCTTCCCACTGGAAGAGATTCTCTTTAAAAAATATTTAACACGGAAAGGGACTATACTGGACCTCTGCTGCGGGGCGGGAAGGGCGTCTTTCCCGCTCTCTGAAATGGGGTTTGAAGTCATTGGGATTGATATTAATGAAAAACTGATTAAGGCAGCGCGGGAAAAAGCAGTCAATTACTCCAATACTTCATTTATCCTGTCGGACGTTGAAAAAGTAGATTTCCCTGAAAATTATTTTGATTATATCCTGGTCCTTCATAATTCATTGGAATTCATACCCGGTAAAAAAAAGAGAAACAATATTATTAGAAAATTGAATCTTTGTCTAAAAAAAGACGGGGTTTTAATCACTACCTTTCACTCCGCTTATTATCCTTTCCACGTGGCGCGAAAACTCCTAAAAAGCAATATAAAGCGGCAAGTTGCCGCAACCACAATTCGGCATGGAAAACCGAATTGGACGGATTCCGAAGGAATGCCGCCCAAAGGGTTGAGGCCATGGATGGCCAAAATCAAATGGAGCTACCGCTCCGGTGAAACTAATAATAAAGCCTTCCTAAAAAAGAATTTTTTACAGTGTAATAGTATAAGAAATATCCATAACCCTGAAATGGAGCATAATGATTTTTTTTATAAAAAAGACAGCCTCTTTTATCATCTGTTTACTCCATGGGAGATTTACAGGGCATTCACAGGCTGCGGATTTAAGCTCCATGCCGTACACGGCAGCAGGGAGATTTTGGCATGGGACAACCCTGTAAAAAAATATTTCTGCAAGCTTCTTATCCCCTTCGACTATACCTTCTGGATTTTTAAAAAGAAATAAACTTACCTCGAAGATCGCGGAGAAAAATAATTACAAAAAACTTTCTTCCTTCGTGTTCTTCGTGTATTTCGTGGTTACCTGCTTCTAATATTCTTTTCCTTTACGAACCCTCTCTGAATGCGGTAAAATCCACTTTCATGATACGGGCCACGTTATTTCTTCTGGTAACAACTCTTTCCTTTCTCCCATCCTGTTATAAATCAGAGACTGAAGAAAAACCAGCCTATGGAGGTCATCTAACAATAGGTCACTATGAGCCTATCGATATCATTAATTCGGTTGTTTCAAACAGCGGCACCTCAGGATTTTTGATTCATATGGCATTCAATGGGCTGGTAAAACCGGATGAGAAATTTTATATTGTCCCTGACCTGGCTTATAAATGGGAGACTTCAAAGGACGGGCTGAAATGGAGGTTTTATTTAAGAGAAGGCGTCAAATTCCATGATGGCATTGAGTTGACAGCGGAAGATGTGAAATTTACTTACGATCTCGTTAAAGTGCCAAAATACAGGGGATACTACACCCAGTTCTTTGAGCCTGTGAAGCAGGTCAATATTGTAGACCGATACACAATAGAGATGATTTTGAGCCAGCCTTATGCGCCTGTATTATCTGGCCTCAATGTTGGCATTCTTCCCAAACATATCTATTCAGGCAGGAATTTAAGAGACCCGGGAGTTAATAAGCAGCCTGTAGGCACAGGGCCATTCAAAGTTTTAGAATACTCTTCCTCAAAAGCAACTTTAGAAGCCAACAGGGATTATTTTAAAGGGCGACCTTTTCTGGACAATGTTACATTCAGGATTTTTAAGGAACAAAAGACCCTTTTCGCGAAAATGATGGATGGAACTGTGGATACTATTATTGATACGAATCCTGAGAATGTAGACATTTTAAAACAGGTTACTTACTTTAAGCACTATAAACCATTAAGACCTTTCTATTTTGTCTTAGCATTTCAACATAAAGAGATTTTTAAAGATAGAAGAGTGAGAATAGCATTAAATCATGCTGTTAATAAAAAGGAGTTGTTGGAAAATGTTTTAAAAAATGATGGGGAAATTGCTTCAGGGACTGTTTATCCCGGTTCATGGGCATTCAACAAAAAAATAGGGCCTTATCCCTATAACCCCCGGAAGGCTTTAAAACTCTTGCATGAAGCAGGGTGGAGTGATACCAATGGCAATAATATTCTGGATAAAGAGGGTGTGGAACTCAAATTTACAGTTTTGTTAAAAGAAGGAAATGCTATTCAAGAAAAAACACTTAAATATATTCTGGTTGATCTGAACCGGATAGGAGTTTCGATAAAAACAGAAAAATATTTTCTGAAACAATTTATTGAAAGTATCACTAAAAAAAAATTTGATGCAATACTGATTGATTTGGTGGGTAGAGGCGATCCTGATAACAACTATAGATTTTGGCATTCATCACAGATTGAAAAAGGGAGAAATTTTTTCTCTTATGAAAACGAAAAGATAGACAAATATCTTAAAGAGGGGAGGAGAGTCTCTGAAATTGATATGAGGAAAAAGCTATATTATCAATTTCAGGAAGAGATTTTTAACGACCCTCCCGGGATATTATTATTCTGGGCAAACAGTCTTTTTGTGGTCCATGAAAGGTTTAAAGGGATGAAAGTACACCCAAACTGGATACTCGACCTTAAAGACTGGTATGTTCCTGAGGGCAGTCGTCAGAAAAAGAAGACAGAGAATGGTGTACAGATGGCAGAAGAGAGAGCAGAAAATTGAGACGAAATGACTTAAAAAGGACCGATTCCTGGCCGCTTGTGTAATAGGCTGAATTTTAAGGTGCTTTTGTTGTTCCGTCTGGATTTATAGAAAAAAGACGGAATGTTGGCCTTTTTTCAGGTGCTGACCGGCCATTATTTTTTGTCAAAAAAAATTTTTTTAAATTTTTTTTACACGGGGAAATCAGTTTCCAGGGAGTAAATTTTTAAAATGCAAAAACGGCGTAAATCAATTTTTCAATCTATTATTCATTCTTTACGGGTTTCCAATATTTCCTTCAAACTCAGCATTATCCTTGTGGCTTCCATTATAATCCCGATGATTATCTTCGCTTTGCTTTCCCTCTCCATATCTTCAAAGGCCGATTTTCAGGCTGTATCAAAGGGTAATCAAAAAGTCGCCATACGTACAGCTGAGCAGATAGAACAATACATTACCAACAGCATCAATATCCTGCGCTCTATAACAGAAAACATTAACGGCCTGCATCTCAGCCACAGCCAGAAAGATATTGTGCTAAAGAACCATGTTTTGCAGTTTCAGGAATTCGATAAAATTGTAATAACCAACCAGCGGGGAAAGGAAATTATTACATCGGAAATGGGAGGTGATTTGAAAGACCGTTCGAAAGAGATTGCCTTTAAAACTGCTTCGCAAAACCATATCTATTTTTCCGACGTTTCTATCTCAGATAATCTTGTTCCCGCCATGACTATTGCCATCCCTTCATTTCAGTTGGGTGAATTTGACGGGGCAATCATCGGGACCATCAACCTGATTGATATGTGGAGACTGGTCGACTCCCTGACAATTGAGAAGCAGGGATACGCATTGGTAGTTACTAAGACAGGGCTTCTTGTCGCCCATGGAGAAGGAAACTCCAAGCCGGGCATTATCAGGAAGGACAACCTCTCTTATTTACAAATCACCCGTGAAGTGCTGGAAGGGAAGGCGTCTATTTTAGAATATGAGAACCCGAAAGGGATTATGGTGCTGGGCGCGGCCGCTCCCATCAAAACCGTAAACTGGGGTTTGATCATTGAGCAACCCCTGTCAGAAGCCTATGCTCCCACTTACAAAATGGGGAAACGTATGGTGATACTCGGCCTGATTATACTGATCATCATGTCTATTATCGCTTTTATCGGGGTCAATCGTTCAGTTGTCAGGCCTTTAAAAAAATTGATAGGAGGAATCAATAATAAAGAGATCTCTTTTGATTCAGGGGATGAATTTAGTAGCCTGGCAAGTTTTTATAACTTAATGTCCAAGAGCGTTGTGGATTTGGAAGCGGCATTAGAAAAATATTCAAAATTAGCAGAACAGGGAAAAGTAAGCAGGGACATTGTTCATGACCTGAAACATCCCATAGACAATTTTGTTCGAGTAACCAAGTCTCTGGCAAGGCAGATAAAAGATAAAGAGTGGAAAGAGCTTTCTAAGGAAATGATAGAATCGGAATCAAAAAATATTAGCCACCTTATCTCAAAAGTCAGGGAGCCGATGGAGTCTTACACGCCGGCGAAAAAGGATGTTAATATTAATACTGTGTTAAATAATGCGTGCATGTCTATGGAAAGGAAATTAGAGGACCACCGGATAACTGTAAAGAAAGAACTTGATCAAAATGGAAAACTCATTAAGGCGGACCAATTTGATCTGGAGCGGGTCATAAAGAATATAATCAACAATGCCATTGAAGCTATGGACGAAGGCGGGGTAATGACCCTATCCTCAAAAATAGAAAATGGTTTTGCAAAAATGTCTGTTTCCGATACCGGTTGCGGCATTGAACCGGAAAGATTGAAAACCCTTTTTACGAAGCCCGGTTCCGGGAAAAAGGATGGGTGGGGCGTCGGACTATCTATATCAAAAGAGCTGGTAGAAAAGATGGGTGGTAGGATAGAAGCGGAAAGCGAACCGGGAAAAGGCTCCACTTTTACTTTGCAGTTTAAATCTCAATAAACCTCGCAAGAAATGTTTACAGGTTACGGCCATCAGAAGAAACAATAACAGTCCTTAATTTCCAACAAAGTAAGTATTTGGCATGATGATTGCTTTTTATTTGAAAATTAACAACAAGGAGGCGTCTATGAAAAAGCAATCATTAGAAGGCAGGAAGTTTAATCACCTGACTGTTGTCAAGCCTAAGCCAATGGAAATTGACTGGACGACGGTACCGTATTCCGGTTGTCAGGAAGTAGGTCGCTCTGCATTTGAGTATGAGGGTGAAATACTTAACGTCATTGTAAGATACTTTTCATATCAAAGGATGCGGTTTGAAAAAGAACGTCATTTTGCTGAAGTTACAATTAACAACAAGGAAAAATTTATCATTGACGGCATCGAGAAGGACCCGCTAATTCAACATATTTCGGACATAACCTGGCCAATCCTTGAATGCAGAAAGATGCTGAGGCAGGCCAAGACCACACTCAAGCGTATTAAATAGAAAAGATAAACACAGCGAGGTCAGTGGTCTCAACCAGCAGGGTGGCCGCCCGATTGACTTAAAAAAAGTTTTGCTAATGCTTGCCCGATGAAATCAATGACCCCATGTTAATTTTTTGGTGGTGGATTATGGAGAAAGTAAAAATTCTTGTTGTCGAGGATGAATGTATTATTGCACAATCCTTGTGCAGGAGTTTGGAGAGGTTAGAATACACAACTCTAGCATCCGTTGCTTTCGGAGAGAAGGCAATTTCCTTGGCAGAAAAACATAATCCTGATTTGGTGTTGATGGATATTATTTTGAAGGGTGAAATGGACGGAATTGAAACAGCCGGGATATTACGCTCCCGTTTCAATATACCTGTTATATATGTTACGTCTTGCATGGATCAAAATACTCGGGAAAGGGCTCAAACAACAAAGCCTCTGGGATACATGATAAAACCTGTAAGAGAGAGGGACCTAAGAAACACTATTGAAACAGCCCTCCTGGACAAAAAGCTGGAGTTTTTGAAACCCCACGAAGCATAAGCAAGAGAGTGCTCCCCCCTATTAATTCTCTTTCTTAATACTCTTTAATACCCCTACTTAAAGAGAAAAATAATTCTTTGTCTCGCTCATCCGAACTCCTTATGATTGCCTTCCGGGGTTTGTTGCGACCATTATGCCCAGATTGTTTTTGTATGATATTATATTTAACATAAAATTTATATCTTGACAAATAAAGCAATTATCCATATACTTTCCCACTGTTCTTTTTTGTTTAATTACTATGGAAAGGAGGTGAGGATATTATGAAGCGGTCATTAAAAATACTGACTATTTTATTCTTTGGTTTTACTCTTCTTTCATTGCCCCAGGTGCTATACGCCAAATCCGGGAAAAGTCCCGGATTTATAAATATTAATGATGGAGATGTCAAAGCATTATCAACTCTTCCCGGTATAGGGAAATCAACTGCGGAAAAGATTATTCAGTATAGGACAGAGCATGGCAAGTTTAAGAAAAAAGAGGAAATAACCAATGTGAGAGGAATCAGTACCAAAAAATTTGAGAAGATTAAAAATTTGATAGCCATATCTGAGGAGGAGAATACACAAACAAAACAGGAACAATAGGACATCAATATTATTGTTAAAAAATTTACCTCTGGCGGAGTTTCCCGGGCAAAATCTGGCCCATTTGCAGGGGGCTCCGCCTCTTATAAACGGAGAGAATAACATGGCTCCGACTCGCTTTCCTTTTTACTCCGCTAAAATAAAATATTAAAACTCAAAATTGACTCCCGCTGATCTTACTGATAAAATAAGCATCATGTCATTCGCAAGAAAATATTCCACAAAAAAACTTTCACCTCTTGGCAGAATCCTTACCAGATCATTTAAAAACCTGGGGATAGACATCAAGATGACTCAACAAAAAGTAATTGATCAATGGCTTGAAATTGTTGGAGAACATATAGACTCTGTCTCCAAGCCGCGTTATTTTAAGTTTCGGACACTTTTTGTAAATGTATCAGACTCCATGTGGCTGCACCAACTTGTTTTTATGGAAGATCAGATAAAGGAAAAAATCAATAAGTTCATGGGAAGAAAATTAGTTCAGAAAATTTATTTTAAAATAGGAGAGTGTTCTTCAAGTATGGCAAAGAAACCTTTTGAAAAGGAAGATTCGCGAATAGACCTCTCAGGTTTTACAAATAAAAATGATGAAAAAGATGTGGATGTGGCTTTGAACGCTTTAAAGGACGCTGATTTAAAAATAGCTTTAAAAAGGATAATGATTAAAGGAAAAGGCGTGGAAATGTTACGTCGCGTTCGAAAAGAAGCTAATCCTATTTGCTCATAAGAAAAAAAATAAAAAGCAAATTCCAATTATGAATAAAGCATTTTTTATAGAAAAGAAAGTGCGTGGCGGACTCATCCCCTGGGTGATAGTCATGTCAATGTTAACCGGCTGTGCCTCCTTACAAACCAAAGAGCAAGGTGAGACCGCTGTCCCTTCTACCGGTCTTTCTGAAAAAATCCAGAAACACAGGACGGATAGATTCTCATCCAATAAACTAAAATCCGATGCTTATTATAATTTTCTGCTTGCTGAGATGAAAATTGCGGAACGGCAATATAAAGAAGCAGTGGAAATTTATCAGAAAGCAATTGGTTACGATCCTTCCTCCCCTTTTCTTTATAAAAGTCTGGCTCTCGCTTATGTTATCTCAGGCAAAATGACTGAGGCGATTCAGGCATGCAAGGACGCTCTTTCCATTGATCCGGATTACATAAAGGCAAGAATGCTTCTCGGCAAGTTTTATTCGAATATTTCCAAAAAGGACCTGGCCATAGAACAGTATCAAAAGGTGATTAAAATTGACCCAAAAAAGGAAGCCGCATATGTTTCGCTTGGAGCAACTTATTTAGAACTCGGTTTAAAAGAAAAGGCCTTAGAAACTTATAAGGCATTAACTAATATTAACGCGTATTCATTTAGAGGTAATTATTTCCTTGGAAAAATTTACTTTGGAAATAAACTTTATGTAAAAGCAGCTGAATATTTTAAAAAGGCAGTGGAAATTAATCGGCGTTCATTGATTGCTCGAGAAAACCTGGCACAGTCCTACCTTGTTATCAAAGATTATGATAGAGCAATTGAGGTCTATAGAAAAATGTTTGAGGATAATCCGGGGAACCCCCGAGTTTACAACAGGCTGGGAGAAATTTATATTAAGAAAAATTCTCCGGAAGAAGCCCTGGAACTATTTAAAAAAGTAAAAGAGGCCAATCCTCAGAATTTTAGCATCCTTCTAAAAATAGGGTCCGTTTATTACGACCAAAAAGAATATGACAAGGCGATGGAATATTTTAATGAAGCGCACGATCTTAAGCCGGACAATGTATTAGCAAACTATTACCTCGGGGCAACCTTAGAAACTCAGGGAAAATATGAAGAGGCTTTGAAAGTATTGGAAACGGCTTTAAACGCTGAACCAAAATCATTGGAAATTCGACTGCTAATGGGCAAAGTTTATGAAAAAATGGGTCAAAAAGAAAAAATTTTCACTCTGTTAGAAGAAGGGGCGGAAGCAGATCCTGGAAATCCGGAAATTCACCATTACATGGGACTGCTAAAATCGCAATCTAAGGAATATTCCAAAGCGATAGTTTATTTTAAAAAAGCTATTAGTATTAATCCAAAAATTGAGGATTACCATTTTAATCTTGGAGCGGCTTATGAGAGGCTAAAACAGTATGATGAGACAATAGAGGAAATGAAAAAAGTTTTGGAAATTAACCCGAACCACTCTAATGCTCATAACTTCATAGGTTACTTGTACGCAGATTTGGATATTGATCTGAAGGAGGCAGAAGAACACTTAAACAAGGCTACGGCATTGGAACCTGAAAATGGATACTTTTTGGACAGTCTCGGTTGGATTTATTACAAAAAAGGAATGTTCAGGAAAGCACTGGAAGAGGTCCAAAAAGCTATAAAATTAATACCTGAAGACCCGACTATCTACCTGCATTTAGGAGAAATTTATTTTAGTTTAAAGAATTATAAAGAAGCGGAGATAGCTTTAGAAAAATCCTTTGAGTTAAACAATAAAGCAGAAATTCCTTTGGAAGACAGTGAAAAGATCCAAAAAAAATTATTTGAAGTGAGAAAAATCATCAATGGAGCCACCAATTAATAAGAAAACTTCCCATTGCTCATTGGTAATTAGATACTGGTGTTTTTGAAGACGCACACTATTTCGAAAAAAGGAACCTTTTTTGCCCTCCTGATCTTTAGTTGCTTTGTCCTCAACGAGATTGCTTGTACAAAGTTAATTAAAAAAGAGAACCGAACCTCAGAATTTGAATCCCCTGTCGAAAATAAGGTCCTTGTAGCTAAAATATTAGCGAAAAACTCTAACAGGTTAAAATCTTTTAAAGATTTAAAGGCGCTTGCGGAAATCTCAATTCATTTCCCTCAAAAAAAAATAAAAAGGAAGAATATTATCCTCTTACGAAACGACCCTGCAATCCGTTTCGAGGTCCTTTCCATATTCGGTAAACCTTTTCTGTACTTTACAGCTGATAGTCAGCAGACAACTGTTTATTATCCTGACAGAAATACAATCTTTAGAGGAGCTTCTTCACCTGAAAATATTGCTCGCATACTCGGTACTAGTATAGAGTTAAATAACGTTCTAAGCTTTTTATCAGGAAATTTTAACACATCTCCACTGTCTCAAAAGATAGAATTAAGTGAAAGTAAAGATTTTTATTTAATAAAGTTTATTTTAAAAAATAATAAAACCAGACGTGTTTTTGTAGACAAAGAAAACTATTTACCAATACGAATTAGTGACCATGACTTACATGAAGACGAGATAATTACCATTCAATACAGTGATTATAACAAAATCAATAATTATTCTTTGCCTTTTAAAATAAAAATTATGCACCCTAAAAAAAAGCAGGAAATCATTGTAAAATATAAAAAAGTGCTGTTAAATCAAGGTGTTTCAGACGAGTCTTTTACTATTCCCTTTTTCAAGGGTGTGAAAATATTACCGTTGGAAGGGCATTCATGATAAATGATCAGAAATTAGTTTTAAAATCGCCGGCAAAAATTAACCTTGGATTAAAAATAATTAAAAAAAGAGACGATGGTTATCATGAGATCGAAACGATCTTTCAAATGGTTAGCCTTTTTGATACACTGACTTTTAGAAGTATTCAAGTAGGAATTGTCTTAAAAACAGACCGGGATAAATTGCCTGTAGGCGAAACAAACCTTGTGGTTAAGGCAGCAAAATTGTTGCAACAGGAAACCGGGATTCAAAAAGGAGTAGAAATCTTCCTTGAAAAAAAAATTCCGGTTGGCGCTGGTCTAGGTGGAGGAAGCGGCAATGCCGCGTTTACCCTGATGGGATTGAATAATTTATGGGAACTTCATTTAAAAAAAAAGGATTTGATGAAGTTAGCCATAACCCTGGGTTCCGACGTTCCTTTTTTCTTGTCAGATTGCTCTGCGGCTATTGGCAAAGGACGTGGAGAAATTTTGACTCCCTTTGAAAATAGATCAAATATTCATGTAGTTATAGTATCCCCAAACATCCATATCTCAACCGGTTCCATATACAAGGAAATGAATTTGGGGTTGACATCAAACTCAAAAGATATTAACATTTTACGTTCTTTGCTGGTAAAAGGCAGAATTACGGAATTAGGTTCATATTTATATAATGATTTGGAAACTGTAGTGTGCAAAAGGTATCCAGCTCTGACTGAAATTAAAAAGAAATTGATAAATTCAGGAGCAGTGGGTGCCTTGGTTTCAGGAAGCGGATCGTCAGTGTTTGGTATTTATCTTCAACAGGAAACAGCTCGGAAAGCGACAACAAAACTAATTAGTAAAGAATGGCAAGTTTTTTTGACAGAAACAATTAATTAACCAATAAATCAGCTTTGGAGAGGGGATTGCCATGGAAGTTACAGAAGTTAGAGTATACCCTGTTGATGAAGAGAAGTTAAAAGCTTTTGTGACCGTTACTTTCGATGACTGCTTCGTTATCAGAGACCTCAAGATTATTAACGGTAATAAGGGGCTTTTTGTGGCTATGCCCAGCAGAAAGCGAAAAGACGGAACATTTAAAGATACCGCCCATCCTATTAACAATGAAACTCGAAAAATGATCGAAGATAAAGTACTTAGCGAATATAAAACCTCGCAGGAAAGTTCACAGGAAACCTCGCAGGAAAGTTCGCACGAAAGTTCGGAGGAAAGTTCGCAGGAAAGTTCGGAGGAAAGTTCACAGGAAAGCTCATAATCAAAGGGGTCTTCAACCGGAACTTATCTGAACAGTTAATCCACAGCTAATCTTGCTCTAAATTCCTTTTTCATTTTTTTATTATGCATATTTGTACCCTGAATAAAAATTTTGGGGCGTCGTCAAGCGGTAAGACACGGGATTTTGATTCCCGCATGCGGAGGTTCGAATCCTCCCGCCCCAGCTAAGGCGAACAACAAATTTATTACATAACCTTTTTGTTTATTATGGAAAAAAAATTGTTATTATTCTCAGGTAGATCGAACCTGGTTCTCTCGAAAGAAATTTCAAAATATCTTAAGCTTCCGCTCGGGAAGTCTAATGTTTCTAATTTTTCCGATGGTGAAACTATAGTCAAGATTCAGGAAAATGTGAGGGGTAGAGATGTCTTCATTATTCAGTCTACCTGCCACCCGGGGAATGAAAATCTCATGGAATTATTGATTATGATCGATGCCATAAAAAGGTCTTCGGCGAGTAGAATCACGGCAGTTATGCCCTATTATGGTTATGCGAGGCAAGATCGTAAAGCGGAATCGCGTGTTCCCATAACATCTAAACTTGTCGCGGATTTGATTTATTCTGCCGGGGCAAACAGGGTATTAACCGTTGACCTGCATGCCGGCCAAATCCAGGGTTTTTTTAATATTCCTGTGGACCATCTTTATGCTATGCCGATTTTAGTCAAATATATTAAAGGTCTAAAATTAAAAAATCTTGTTGTTGTTTCTCCTGATGCTGGAGGTGTTGAGAGGGCAAGGGCATTTGCCAAGAGACTCTCGGCAAAACTGGCGATAATTGATAAAAGAAGAGATAAACCGGGAGTGGCGCAGGCAATGCATATCATAGGAAATGTTAAGAACAAAAACGTTTTTATTGTGGATGATATGATTGATACGGCAGGAACAATAACAGAAGCTACAAGAGCATTACTTGATCAAGGCGCGCGGACAGTATATGCTACATGCACCCATCCGGTTCTTTCCGGTCCGGCTATAGAGCGGCTTTCAGGTTCTAATATTAAGCAGGTGCTTGTTGTTAACACGATCCCGTTAAACGGAAAAGAAAAAGTTTGCAAAAGAATCAAAATATTGTCAATTGCCTCGCTTTTAGGAGAAGCAATTAAAAGAATTCATAAAGAAGGTTCCGTCAGTTGTTTGTTCGATTAACAACACGGCATAAAAAAATAACTTAAACAGAGGGATTAATTATGAAAGAATTAGAATTACAGGGGAGCTTGAGATCTGAAACAGGAAAAGGAAAAGCAAGGCGGTTGAGAAAAAATGGTTTGATACCTGGGATAGTTTACGGGAACAAAGCAAATCTTATGGTAACTCTTAATCATGATGATATGGCAAAGCTCTTGAAAAAAGCAAAAGCCAATGCGATTTTTAATCTCAAGGTGGAAAAAAATAAAGACAGGAAGGTTGTCATTAAAGAACTCCAGAGAGATGTAATCACCAGAGATTTTCTACATGTGGACTTATTTGAAATATCTATGGAAAAGAAAATAAAAATTAGTGTTCCTATCGAGGAAACAGGCCTAGCCGTTGGAATTAAAATGGGCGGCATTCTGACTCATATTTTGCGAGAGCTAAAAGTGGAATGTTTGCCGGAATCTATTCCTGAGACTATTAAAATTGATGTGTCTAACCTGGATGTGGGACATAATTTGCACGTGAGAGATATTGTGGTGCCTGACGGAGTCACCATTCTTAGCAATCCCGATGAAACGATTTGTTCGGTCAATTTGCCTGAAGCTGAAAAGAGCAAAGAAGCAGAAGAAGAGGAAGCTGCTACAGCGGAAGCTGCGGCTGCAGGAGAAACTCCTGCAGAGGGCGCTGCTGATGCTAAGGAAAAGACTGCCGATGGAGCGGAAAAAGATCAGAAGAAAGAGAAGGAAAAAGATAAGAAAAAGTAGAGAAAAGCCGGACGCAGTGAGCAGTTTGGAGTACCGGAACAGAAAAGTAGCGGCCCTTCGTCAAGGTCAAGGTGAAATAGCAACTGACATGGTGGGCCTTCGGCGAAAGCTCAGTCGAACGTTTGCCGAACCACCAACATTCCATTATTTTGCTCAAGCCGCAATGGGATAGATCCAAAAAGTATATTAACTGAAAGAACTTGTAGGAATATTGAGATTTGTGTTTTCTTTCCTGCCTTTTTTAAGAACTCCAAAAGGTATTCATGTGAAGGTTATTGTTGGGCTTGGTAATGTCGGAAATAATTATAAAAAAACAAGGCATAATGTCGGGTTTATGGTTGTTGATCAATTATCAAAGAAACACCGTATCCGCGTTAAAGATGTTAAATATAAAGCCGCTTTTGGTAAGGGCTCCATTCAGGATGTTGACGTTCTGATTATAAAGCCGCTTACATTTATGAACCTGAGCGGGACCGCAGTAAAAAAATTTTTTAAAAAATATTCTGTTGAACTTGAAGATTTACTCGTAGTTCATGACGATATTGATCTGGCACTTGGAAAGGTCAAAAAGAAGCCAGGAGGAGGAGATGCAGGGCACCTGGGCATCAGATCAATTAGTCAATCTATTGGAAGCAGAGATTTTTCAAGAATAAGAGTTGGAATAGGACGTCCGGAAGATAATTCCGATATATCGGATTGGGTGCTGACCTCTTTTTCAAAAGAAGAAAAACTTCTTTTGAAAGAATCCATCGATATCGCAATTCAGAAAATAGAAGATTTTTTAGAATAAAGACATAATCCACTGATTACACAGATTTCATTGATTATTTTTAAAAATAAAAAAAGAATCTTTACTTAAATCTGTGCCATCTGTGAAATCTGTGGTTCATAATAATTAACTGATTTTTTAACAAAGGAGAATTAAATTATGTCGTCATTTTTAGCATACATGGCTCCCCTTCTGGGAATCTACGGCTTATTCGCTGCTTGGAGAATTTATAATCAGATTGAAGAAAAGCCTGCCGGTTCAGATAAGATGATAGCGATTGCTGAATCTATCCATGAAGGCGCCATGGTTTTCTTGAAAAGAGAATATAATATTTTAAAGTTTTTCATTGGAATAGTTTTTGGTCTGTTGGCTATTTTCATAAATTTCTGGACTGGTGTGGCGTTTCTCGTAGGCGCCGGCTGTTCCATGTTAGCGGGCTATTTTGGTATGTCCGCCGCCACAAAGGCCAATGTGCGGACGTCGCAGGCTGCAACATCAGAAGGACAGGCAGAGGCGCTGAATGTCGCTTTTTCAGGCGGCGCGGTTATGGGATTATCCGTAGCCAGCCTTGGTCTCCTTGGAATAGGGACTCTATTCTGGTTTTTTCATGATCCTTCCGCGATGATTATCAGCGGTTTTGCCATGGGCGCCAGTTCCATTGCCCTGTTTGCCAGAGTTGGAGGTGGCATATATACAAAAACCGCTGATGTCGGGGCAGACCTGGTGGGGAAAATAGAGGCTGGAATCCCGGAAGACGACCCCAGAAACCCCGGTGTAATCGCGGACAATGTTGGCGACTGTGTTGGCGATACCGCGGGCATGGGGGCGGACATTTTTGAATCCTATTGTGGCTCTATTATTGCCACTATTGCCCTAGGCGCTACAGCCTCATTTATCGGCAATACGGCGGACCCGAATATTGTTACAAAACTCATGGCGTTGCCAATTTTAATCGTTATGATCGGACTTCTTGCTTCATTAGCAGGAATCAAGTCCATAAAAATCCTGGAACATTTAGACCCTGCGTCGGTTTTAAGGTATTCCACCTTTATCAGCGCGGGTGTTATGCTTACGGCTGCTTTTTTCGTGATCATAATGATGGGTATCGGCACAGGAGTGTTCATTGCCCTGTTCTCAGGTTGTATAGCTGGAATATTGATCGGTTTAATAACAGAATATTATACGGCAGGAAAACCTGTAAGGACAATTGCTGAATCCGCTAAAACAGGACCGGCAACCTTGATTATAACGGGTTTGGCGGTAGGTATGTCCAGTACATCTATTCCCATAGGGATTATTTGTGTTGCTACTTTTATTGCGTTTAAATTTGCCGGACTTTACGGAATTGGATTGTCCGCAGTGGGGATGCTTGCTACAGTTGGTATAACCATGTCAGTCGATGCTTATGGCCCTATCGCGGATAACGCGGGAGGAATTTCTGAAATGGCTGAGTTAGGACCGGAAACCCGAAAAATCACAGACGGACTGGATGCGCTTGGCAATACTACCGCTGCAATAGGAAAAGGGTTTGCCATAGGTTCAGCCGCGCTAACCGCGTTAGCGCTTTTTTCCGCCTATACTAAAGCGGTCCATTTGACGTCAATTGATATCATCCAGCCAACAGTTGTCATCGGCCTGTTTATCGGTGGCGCCATTCCTTTCCTCATTGCCTCCCTTACCATGACATCCGTTGGAAAGGCTGCGGGTATAATGGTGGAGGAAATTCGAAGACAGTTTAAAGAGATTCCCGGCTTAATGGAAGGAACAGGTAAACCGGATTCCGCGAGATGTGTTGACATCAGCACTCAGGCAGCTTTGAAAGAAATGGTTCTCCCCGGTCTTATTGCTATTATTGCTCCGTTGCTTGTAGGGCTTATCCTGGGTAAAGAAGCCCTGGGAGGAATGCTGGCAGGAGCCACGCTCTGCGGCGTGTTATTAGCTTTAATGATGTCTAATGGTGGTGGCGCGTGGGACAATGCCAAGAAATATATAGAATCAGGAAACCTTGGTGGAAAAGGCTCGGACGTGCACAAAGCCGCGGTAGTAGGGGACACGGTCGGCGATCCTTTTAAAGACACATCAGGACCCTCAATGAACATCCTCATTAAACTTATGTCTGTTGTGTCCCTGGTATTAGCGCCACTCTTTATTTAAAGAATAAGCATTTTACAGGCATTACATTTCAAAACCCTCATGGTTTTCCATGGGGGCTTTTTTTGTCAAATTATTCCTTTTCAAATTATCATTCCCGACTCTTTAATCGTAACCCTTCTCCGTACTGGTCAACCTGAGTTTGGAGACTGTGTCTCAATACGAAAAACCGCATGTCTGTCATTCTTAACCCTTCGTCTGTCATTCTGAGCGGAGCGAAGAATCTCTTCCTTCGGACTCAGGATAAACTCCGTGAAGAATCTCATGATTTTAATAAATCGCAAAGCAGAGATTCTTCGGCTAACGCCTCAGAATGACAGTTTTTGGGCCGCCTGAAGCAGGGCGGTTGTATTCGACTCACCTTTAGTAATGTCCACCTCAGCCCTTCGATAAACTCAGGACGGGCCTTATCGAAGGGCTTGTCCCGAGTTTATCGAGGGCATAAACCACAATTTGACAGCAACTAAGAATTCTATATAATGATGGGACATTAGACTTATACAGAATTAATTCTTTATAATAACAAGTTATCTTTTTTTAAATCAAATGGCTAAAAGAAGAAAGATAGATGATCGTGCTCGACATGAATTCTGGAAAGACCAATATCAAGAAAGACTTGAAAAGCCACATTCATGGCTTTTTTCATCAATGTCACTAAAAAGAGCTGCAAATGTTTTATGGTGTCAAGTTCAAGAAGATAATAAAACGGTCTTAAATTCAGACCACGATAAAATATCAAAATCAATTTCTTCTACACTCTTGTTAGTTCTTGGCTACTGCATTGAAAATTTAATAAAAGGATTATGCATTCAAAAAGAGGGAGCGTTTAAGAATAATGGTGAGTTTCGTTTCAAAAACCATAAATTACTGGATTTGCTTGATAAAGTTGATATCCATTTGTCAGATGAAGAAATTGAGTTAACAGAAAGGCTTGAACAATTTATTATTTGGGCTGGAAAATATCCTGGGCCATTAGTCTATTCAGACCTTATGCCAAGAACCTTAAGCAATGGTGGATTTGCACCATTAGAATCGGTTTGTATTCCTAAAGACTATGAAATTGCAATTAAGCTTGTGGATAAACTTGAAACCAGCTTAAAAGATAGTAAAAAAAGTAATATATAACATGTTGCTACACCTAAGCACGAGCAGTAAGTCGCCTTATCAACGAACCACTGCTATCGTAGTTTTACGTATTACAAAGTCTATTTTGTTTTTGCTCACCGCCTGTGAGCTATTTCGTTAGACCGCCCGATCATAGCGCATTGCCTGGAACATGAAAACAAAGATATTCTCCATAATTTTGATTTTTCTGAGTGTAGGCTTTTCGGTTGTCCTTTGTGAAGCTTTGCTAAGGTTAACCAGCCACACGCCCTGGATCTATGAAAGAAAAAATGCCAACGGACCAACCACGCACGAACTGGATCCTGTTCTGGGATGGAAAAACAAAGAAGGGAAGTATGTGGTTCCAGCGTATGACTCTTCGGGGCAAGATATTCATATAACTTTTCTTGACCAAGGCCAACGCCTCACCAAAGCAAAGGAAACTGCTTCAAATAAAGAAGTTGTCATCGTTGGTGGTTCTGTTACTCAGGGATGGGCTATAAATGACAACGAAACATATCCCTGGAAAATTCAAAAACAATACCCCTCATTAAATGTTTTGAATTACGGAACAGGGGGTTATGGAAGTTACCAATCTTTGCTGGTCCTTGAAAAAGAGCTACCACGCCTAATTTCTCCAATTACTGTTCTATATGGATTTATTCAACATCACGAAGTTCGAAATGTTTCTTCCGGGGAATGGTTGAAAGAATTATCGAGACACTCACGAGGAGACCTCGTATTTTTACCCTACGTTACGTTTGAAGAGAATAACGGGCTTGTTCGGCATGCTCCTGAACGCTATTTGGCGCTGCCTTTTAGGGAATCATCAGCAACGATTGCTTTAATTGAAAGGGCTTACATGAAAATAAAAACTAAGAACAGAAATTATAAAAAAAGATTAGTGACAGAGCAAGTATTGCTCGAAATGAATAGAATTACAGAACAATATGGTGCCAGGTTTGTCCTGGCACTGCTTGTGGTGGATCAAGAAACGAAAAGCCATTACATGAGTTTTTGTCAGACCCACAATATCCGATATATGGACTGTGCATACCCACTAACACCTGAAATGAAAGTAGTAGGTGAGGGACATCCAAATGGGAGGATGAATTCTCTTTGGGCTGAATGCATCGCAAATGCACTTGGGGAGCAAGCGGAAATCCAGAAATGGTCTAACCAGGGCATGCAGCCGACGCGCTAAAGCGCGCGTCTTATCCGCACCGTTAAAAAAGTTTAATTTGCTCTTCCTTTTTGGTTTTTTAAAGGGATCGCGTTAATATTAATAAATCCTTCGGCATCTTTAGGATTATATTTCTCAAATCCTTTGTCCATTGAAGCAATGCCTTTATCATAAAGAGATTTTGGGGCTTTTCTTCCTGTAACGGTACAGTTTCCTTTGTACAGTTCTATTCGTACCTCACCTGTGACACCTTTCTGGCTTTCGAAAATCATATTTTTTAACAATTTCATTTCGGGGGAAAACCAGAACCCGTTATAAATTAAACTTGCGATTCTTGGCATTAACGAATCTTTCAGATTCATGACGTCCCTGTCTATAGTAATTGATTCTATCGCTCTGTGGGCCGCATAGAGAATAGTTCCTCCCGGCGTCTCGTAAACTCCACGGGATTTCATACCCACGAACCGTGATTCCACCATATCCACTCTGCCGATTCCATTTTCTCCGCCGAGTTTATTTAAGTTAGCAAGTAGTTCTGCGGGAGACATTTTTTTGCTGTTAACAGAGACCGGTATTCCGTTTTCAAAATCTATTAAAATCTCAGATGCTTTGTCCGGAGCTTTTTGGGGTGATACTGAATATTCAAACATTTCTTCAAGCGGTTTTTCCCATGGATCTTCAAGCATCCCGGCTTCAAAACTGATATGCATCAGGTTCTCATCAGAACTCCACGGCTGATTTTTTGTCGCTTTTACTGGGATTTTATTTTTTTTCGCGTATGTAATCATTTCCTGCCGTCCCGGAAATTGGACTAAAAATTTATCATCTCTCCATGGAGCAATGACTTTTATGTCCGGGTTCAGGGCATAATAGGAGAGTTCAAACCGTACCTGATCATTCCCTTTGCCTGTAGCTCCATGAGAAACGTATTGAGCGCCTTCGGATGCCGCGATTTCAATTTGTTTTTTTGCGATTAAAGGCCGGGCAATGGATGTGCCTAATAAATATGTTCCTTCATAAACAGCATTGGCCTGGATGGCCGGGAAAACATACTCAGACACAAATTCTTCCCGGGCGTCTTCAACCAGTACTTTCTCTGCTCCCGCGTTTATACCTTTTTCGCGAATAGAATCCAGATTTTCCACTTTCTGGCCAAGGTTAATTAGCAGACCAATAACTTTGTATCCCTGCTTTGCCAGCCAGTGGACAATTACTGATGTATCAAGTCCGCCGGAGTATGCCAGCACAACTTTCTTATTACTCATATACCCCCTGAATTAGGTAATTGTTGACTAAATATATTAGACAGGATAAACAGGATAAACAAGATAAAAATTATTTTTGCATTTTGCCGGTCATAGGGACGAAGACCACGCCACTAAGATGCCGGACTTTTAAATCTTTTTCTGATTTAGTTATCAGAGTCAGGGTTTGATATAAAGTTGTGTTGCCGAGAGGAAGAATAAGCCTTCCACCTGTTTTTAGCTGCTTGATTAATGGCGGCGGAATATGGTTTGCCGCGGCGGTTATTATAATAGCATCAAAAGGAGCATACTCTTCCCAGCCAAAATAGCCGTCTCCATATTTTAATTTTGTTGTGTTGTAGCCCAGCTTTTTAAATCGTTCTTTTGCTTTTTTATGTAATCCTTTTTTAATTTCTATTGAAAAGACATTATCCGTTAACTTTGCGAGGACCGCGGCCTGGTATCCCGAGCCTGTCCCTATTTCCAGCACCTTTTCTCCCGGTGACACATTCAAAATCTGCGTCATCAGAGCTACAATATAGGGTTGAGAAATGGTCTGGCCTTCTGCAATGGGAAGCGGGTGGTCTGAATATGCCGCTTTTTGCAAATGTTTGCCCACGAAAAGATGTCTTTTTACCTGCTTCATGGCGTCCAAGACTTTTGAATCTTTAATATCCCGCCCCTCAAGATCTTTTGTTATCATTCGTTCTCTTGCTTTTATGAAACGAGTTTCTTCCGCGTAAGAAAAGTCAGGTGTTTGAAAAAAACAGAGAAGAAAGAGAGCGGCAAGGCCACAAATAGATAAATTGCTACAAATTTTAAATAAAAAACTTCGCATGGTTAGAAACAGCTCCAGTAAGATTAAGGCAGAAAAAGTCTTTAGATTTCTTTTAGCATTATTTGATTTGGAAACAAAAAGGTTTATAAAAACAAAAAACCCGATCATGTTTAAGATGACAAGATCGGGTTTGAGGTTTGTATTAGTTATGTAATAAATTAATTCAAAAGACCTTATTCAAAAATATATCTCATAGGGTTAACAGGAATACCATTAAGTAAAACTTCGTAATGCAGGTGAGGCCCTGTGCTTCGTCCTGTATTTCCTACATAGGCAAGTGTTTCGCCTCTTTTTACATGATCGCCTACCTTCACAATATTTTTAGAGTTATGGCCATACCGGGATACGACGCCATAGCCATGGTCAATTTCCATTAATACACCTAAACCATGGTCCCGTCCTGAGCGGATCACAATGCCGTCAGCAGGCGCAATTACATTAGAATGCATTCGTGAGGCTATATCTAGACCTTCGTGCATCTCCCTGACTCCGGTATAAGGTGATCTCCTGTACCCAAAACCGGATGTAACCCAACCTTTAGTTGGCCAAATAGAAGGAGTTGAAGAGAGAAGCGACTGGCGGTCTTTAAAGAATTGGTCTAATTGAAAGAAACTTATTTCCTGCAAATCTGCTTGAGCCTTTAACTGCTCTAAATCAGCAGATAATCGTTCAAGCGTAGTTGCGTTTGTAGAAAGTTTTGCGACGTTTATATTTTCCTCAGATGTTCCACCTATGCCCCACTTTTTTTGGATTGTTTCTTCAGGTTTACCTATAGCAGTAGCGGTACGAAGTTTTCTATCGAACTTTTCGAGATGCGCCATCTGTTTTTTAAACTTTTGAACCTGCTTTACAAATTTCTGAATCTGCAATTTTTGGGAAATAGTCTTTGTTCGAAGCCTGGTAACTTCTTCAGCTTCTTTGCTTATAACAGAATAACGATGAGAGAAAAATACAGAGGCGCCAATTAAAAGGATGGAAACGAGGACAAACCCTTTTAAAAGAAATTTATAAAACCGAAACTTTCTTGGCTTACCCGTAGTTTCAGGGAGTACTACAATATTATAATACTTCATATAAGTTCGCTTTCACTCTTTTAAAGTCTTTATTTATAAGTATCTCGGCTTAAGGTACATTCTTTATTTATCTAAAATTCAAGGAAATGTCAAGCATTTTTTGAAAGTGTTTAGCGAGTGCATTTTCTGCAGTCTTGCTGAAGAGGAGCTTCAATTTTGTTTTTTGAGTTTAATAGCAGGGCTAATGTATAAAGCCAAGCAACACAGTAGCCAATCCAAAGAAGATTAAAAGACCAACAATATCATTAATGGCTAAAACAATAGGGCCTGCCGCAATAGCAGGATCTATTTTCAGATGGTGAAAAACCATAGGTATCATAGAACCAAACAAAGCAGCAACAAAAATAGCTAAAAACATAGAGAGCCCGACTACAACACCTAACCACGGGTCTCCGTGCCACATCCTGGCAATGAATCCTGCAATAGAACCGCAGATAAGACCCATAAAAAGTCCGATGCCACATTCTTTTAACAACAATTTTGCAAAGTTTGATATGTTTATGCGGCCTGTTGCAAGCCCCCGCACTACAATGGCAGAGGATTGAGTTCCAACATTGCCACCCATACCCATGATAACAGGAATAAATACTGCGAGAGAGATAACTTCTTTCAAAGTGATTTTAAATATCCATATTAATGATCCGGTGATTAGTCCCCCCGCGAGAGAACATATAAGCCATGGAAGGCGAAATCCTGCAACTTTAAAAATTGTGTGAGAAAAAAGAAGTTCCTCTTCGTCTGTACCAGCTATTGTTAAAATATCTTCCGAGGCTTCTTCTTCTAATACATCTACTATGTCATCAACTAAGATACGGCCTGTTAATTTTCCTTTGTTGTCTACAACCGGCAGGGAAACCAGATCATATTTTTTAAACATGAGAGCTACTTCTTCCTGATCTACCGTGGCTTTCACGGAAATGGGGTCTTTGTTCATCAAGCGTTTAACAGGGGCATTTGAAGGATGAAGAAGCAGTCTGTTGATCGGTAATATGCCGGTCAATTTGCCATTTCTGTTAATAACAAAGACGTTATGTATGTCTTCCACTTCTTTGGAGATAGACTTTACCCTGCTAATGGCTTCTCTGACAGTTGAGGATTCTCTTATTGAAACCAACTCAGTCTGCATGATACCACCGGCGGAATCTTCGGGATATTCAAGAAGTTTTTTTACTTCTATTGATTCTTCAGTGGGAATTGAACTCAGGACGTTTTTTGCGTCTTCTTTTGGAAGGTCAGCGATAAAATCAGCGGCATCGTCTGATTCCATTTCTTCGACAATAGAGATCAATTTTTTATCATCAACATCCTCGATGATTAAAAATTTAGACTTTTCATCTAACTCAAGTAGAACATCAGAAGCTAATTCTGGAGAAAGGCAGGAAAAAACCACTTTTTTTCTTTTTTCATCCAGCCTGTTTATTACTTCAGCGATATCTGCCGGGAAAAGAGCAAAAAAATCCTTTAACACGAACTTCCGCTTTTCAGAACCGGATTGCTGTAGAATTTCCAGAAGTTTGTCTTTTTCAAGGTTCATAATTAATAAAATTGCATCTTATTTTTTAAAAGTGTTTTGCGAGCTAAGCTTCGGGTGGTTTTTTAAAAGCCATCCAATTTCATCATCATGGTAAAATTGTGAAGATTCCCGGTAGCTTGCTATGTGAAGCTTCAATACTATACTATAGAACTATTGTGAATAAAACTGGGTTTCTCTTTTCAGAAATATTTTTGGATCATGAGACAGGCGATCACCCGGAATGTCCTGATCGTTTAAAGACAGTTAAATCTGCTGTGGATTCCAGCTCAATAAAGAAAGACCTTCTTTTTGTGGAACCGGAAGAAGCAACTCTGGAACAAATAAGTTTAATCCACTTACCGGAATATATAAAGTCTGTGAAGAACTCCTGCAAACTTGGTGACAGGTTCCTTAATGCCGATACCACGATCTGCAAAAAATCGTATGATACGGCTCTATTGGCTGCAGGGGGCGTCTTGAAAGTTTTAAGCCTCATCCATGAGGGAAATCTAAAGAATGGATTTTGTGCTGTGCGTCCCCCGGGTCATCATGCGGAATCCAACAGGGCAATGGGATTTTGTCTGTTCAATAATGTCGCGATTGCTGCTCGGTTCGCTGTTAGTAATCTCGGTCTTAAAAAGGTATTTATTATCGACTGGGATGTCCACCACGGAAATGGAACTCAAAATGCTTTTTATACGGATTCAGATGTTTTTTATACTTCATTGCACCAGTATCCTTTCTATCCCGGGTCCGGCAGTTCTAATGAAAGAGGACGTGGTGAAGGCAATGGATTTACGCTCAATTTTCCATTAAATCCTCATGAAGGAGACGAGACTTACTTGTCAGTTTTTGAAAAAAAAATAGTCCCGGAATTATTAAAATATAGACCGGATTTAATTATCATTTCTGCAGGCTTTGATGCTCATGAGAAAGATTTTCTGGCTGCAATGAATGTTACATCAAACGGATATTACAAGATGACACGCCTGGTTTGTGAAGCCGCTGAATCAGTTTGCGAAGGAAGAATCCTTTCGGTTTTAGAAGGGGGGTACAACTTAAAAGCGTTAGGAGAATCGGTGGTTTTGCACCTTAAAGGTTTGTTAAAATAGATATGATACAGATATAATTAAGGTAAGCTATTATTTGAAAAGGGGAGGGTGAATGTTTCAGAAATATCTCAGACATTTTACGGAAAAAGTTATTGAAGCATTGAACATAGCAACTATGGAAATGATCAATCTTCGGCAAAATATGCTAACTCCGGAGTTTATAATGCTTGGCCTATTGGAAGAAGAAGATTCGATAGTAATGAAAATTCTGGAATTAATTGAAAATGATCCCCAGGTTTTAAAGGAGCAAATAATTAACAAAATTTATGACATCCAGGAAGGAATGACAAAGCTTGATATGAAAGAGGTTTCGCAAATAGCTTTTGCGAAAGAAACAGAGATCCTTTTTGAAAGCGCGTTAGAAGAATCACAAAAACAAGATGACAAGTTTATAAGCGCTGGGATTATGTTTTTAACTATGTTTAACCCCAAAATTGGTAAAGCTTCTGAAATCCTCACCGAAGTTGGTTTGACATATGAAAACTTTCGAGAAGGGCTGGAGCGCGTCAGAAGCGGAAGAAAAATTACCGACAGGCATGCTGAAGGAAAACTGGATATATTAAACCAGTTTACAACTGACCTGACCGATATGGCCAGAGAAGGAACATTAGACCCTGTTATAGGCCGTCAGGAAGAAATTCACAGGATAATCCAAATCCTGTCGCGTAGAAAAAAGAACAACCCCGTTTTAATCGGAGAACCGGGAGTGGGGAAAACTGTGATCATTGAAGGGTTGGCCCAGCAAATAGCTAATGCCGAAGTTCCAGGCTCTCTACTGAATAAAAAAGTAAAAGTATTGGAGATGGCTGAACTTATAGCAGGGGCAAAAATGAGGGGAGAATTTGAAGAGCGCATGAAAGCAGTCCGGGATGAAGTAGTAGCTTCAGGAGGAAAGGTAATTCTTTTTATTGATGAAATTCATACAATTGTTGGGGCCGGGGCAACCGGCGGCGGAGTGGATGCATCAAATATGCTTAAATCTGCTTTAGCAAAAGGACAACTTCAGTGTATAGGAGCAACAACTCTGGACGAATACAAAAAATCGATAGAACAGGACAAAGCATTAGAAAGACGGTTTCAATCGATTATTGTGGAAGAGCCTAATGATGAGCAGACAATTGCCATATTGAATGGTTTGAAAAACCGATATGAAAAGCATCACGAGATTTCTTACCTTCCGGAGTCGATACAAGCAGCTGCCAAACTTTCCGAAAAATACATAGCGGACCGCCGCTTGCCGGATAAAGCGGTAGATCTTTTGGATGAAGCAGGCTCTAAAAAACATCTGGACCTTATTTTTGTTCCGCCCGAAGTCAGTAGTCTTGAGAGGAAAAGGAAAGAATTACTGCAATTCCAAAAAGATCATTTCATGAATCAGAAATTTGAAGAGGTGGCTAAATTGCAGCAGGAACTCTTGGAAACTGAAAAAAAACTGAAAAAAGAGAAAAAACAATGGTCTGAAAAATTGAGCAAGACAGATTCATGCGTTAATGAAGAAGATATTGCTCGCGTTGTTTCTTCATGGACAAGAATTCCTGTTACTAAACTTGTAGAAAATGAATCTCAAAAGCTGACCCACATGGAGGATAATCTGCATAAAAGAATAGTAGGACAGGATAACGCGATCATTGCTGTTAGTAACGCTATTAGAAGGAACCGGGCCGGGTTAAAGGAAAAAGATCGTCCGATTGGAACATTTCTTTTTCTCGGTCCAACGGGAGTAGGAAAGACAGAGCTGGCCAAAGCCCTTGCCGAGTTTTTAATGGATGATGAAAACAAGATCATCCGTCTGGACATGTCGGAATATATGGAACGACATACCGTCTCCAAAATAATCGGCTCCCCGCCCGGCTATGTTGGATATGATGAAGGAGGGCAGTTGACGGAAAGGATACGAAGAAATCCTTATTCCATTGTCCTTTTAGATGAACTGGAAAAAGCTCATCCTGATGTTTTTAATGTACTGCTTCAGATACTGGATGATGGCCGCTTGACGGATGCGCATGGAAGAACTGTCAGCTTTAAAAATGCTATAATTATTGGAACTTCCAATATCGGTAGTTCATTGCTAATAAACGATAAAGCAAATATCGGTTTTGGTAAAGACCGGAGTAGTAAAACATATTCTGAAGTAAAACACCTTGTAATAGGAGAAGTAAAAAAGTTTTTTAAACCTGAATTTCTAAACCGTCTTGATGATTTAATAGTTTTTCACCAGTTAAGTAAAAAACATATCACTGAGATTGCTAACATGTTAATTAATAAACTCTCGGAACGTCTGTCAGAAAGGGGTTTTACTATTAAAGTAAAGAATGATGCCAGGGATAAAATTGTATCTGACGGATATACTCCTACATATGGCGCCAGACCCTTGAAAAGGGAAATAGAAAGACAGATCGAAAATCCTTTGTCTTTAAAAGTAATTGGCAATGAGTTTAAAAGTGGTGACAAAATTGAAGTTTTCCTGAAAAACGGTAAAATAGAATTTAAGAAAAAATAAAACCCGTTAGAATCTCGAACGGTACATTAGACTCTGTCAGAAAAAATAAAAATATCCCTGGTGCATCATTCCCGCGCTTTCGTAGCGGGTCCTCTACGGCGTAAATATGGCGGCGAAAGATTATTATAAAATACTTGGTGTTTCGAAAAGCGCAGAAGGTAGCGAAATAAAAAAAGCCTTTAGAAGTATGGCTATGAAATACCACCCTGATCGTCATAAGGGGGATAAAAGGGCGGAAGAAAAATTTAAAGAGGTCAATGAAGCCTATGCTGTTCTAAGCGATCCTAAAAAAAGGAAACAGTATGATATGTTTGGAGCAGAGGGATTTCACCAGCGGTTTAGCCAGGAAGATATCTTTAGGAATATGGACCTTGGAAACATATTTAAGGAGATGGGTTTTGGGGGAGGGGATGTCTTCAGCCAGTTTTTTGGAAGTAGTGGACAAAGTTCGAGCCGCTCTCCATTTGGGCAGCAAGGTTCAGGGTTTGATTCTAAATTCGACTTCAACGACCGGTTTCGACAGGGATCTATGAATCAGCCTACCAAAGGGACGGACTTGGACTATGAACTACCCTTATCCCTTGAAGAAGCGGCCTCAGGTGGAGAGAAACAGGTAGTTTACCGAGCAGGTAAAGAAAAAAAAGAGATCAAGGTTAAAATTCCAGCCGGTATTGCGGATGGACAAAAACTTAGATTAGCAGGTAAAGGACTCAACGATATTTCCGGTCTTCCGGCAGGAGATCTTTTTTTTAATATCAAAATTCAGAATCACCCGGTGTTTAAAAGAGAAGGCAATGATTTGTTTATTGAAAAAGAGATTAAGTTTTCGGAAGCAGCTTTAGGAACGTATCTCGAAATCCCTACAATGAATGAAAATAAAAAGATGAAAATTCCAGCGGGTACCCAGAGCAATACCAAAATGAGACTTAAAGGACAGGGGATGCCTGTTTTTAGAGGAAAAGGTAACGGCGATCTGTATGTTAGAGTAAATATTTTAGTTCCAAAAAAATTGACAAAAGCACAAAAGAAGCTTATGCAGGATATTGCTGAAGCAGGCATATAAATCTGTAACAAGTGGAATAATAAATAAGGTGATACTGAAATGAAAACAGGCATCGAGAAAAAGAAACTATGGCCTTTCGTTGAAGCAAAAAAGGTTTTAAAGCGGTATGATTATAATGCTGAGCATGTTTATACTTTTGAGAGCGGGTTTGGCCCTTCCGGGTTACCGCATATCGGGACATTTGGAGAAGTTGTAAGAACTGAATTTATTATTAACGCCTTAAAAGAGTTTGGTTTTAAAACCAAACT